>Ga0209284_10000023_pt1 | contig 182709 bp, 182 predicted proteins | sample FRY03_FD_187211 | JGI IMG/M metagenome (GOLD analysis project Ga0209284, IMG submission 187211) | Freshwater microbial communities from Lake Fryxell liftoff mats and glacier meltwater in Antarctica - FRY-03 (SPAdes) (version 2) | ecosystem: Environmental > Aquatic > Freshwater > Ice > Glacier...
GTCCGCTCCAAATGAACGAACCCCGACTTTGTGGCGGGGTTCTTTCATTTTTTGGTGGTTTCGTAGATTCGGGAGGAAGGAGCGGCGGAGGCTTGGGTTGGTCCACGCACGGCTACGTTCAGTGCTGTGATCGAAATCAACAATGGCGACCCAGAACGCATTGCGGTTCTCGATCTGGCTGGGGCGTTTTCGTTAGCGGAACTTTCAGCAGCCGCCGATGTTGTTGCCGATGCGATGATCGCCACGGGCAGAACCGGATTTGTGGCGGTGGTGTGCCGGCCTGGGTTCGGTTGGCTTGCCGCGGTGTTTGGTGCGTGGCGGGCGGGGTGTGCGGTGGTTCCACTTGAACCCTCACATCCGGTTGCCGATCTCGCCCATCCGGCTAGCGACGCGCGTGTTTCAGCGGTGTTGTGTTCGGCCTCCACAGTTGAACTCGCCAATGCGCTGGCCGCTCATGTTCCAGAGTCAGTTGTGTTGTGTGTTGATGACGTACTTGCTGCCCATGTTCATGAACCGCAAGAGCGACCGCAGGTATCCGACTCTGACGACGCCTTGGTTATTTACACAAGCGGCACTACCGGGAAGCCCAAGGGCGTTGTGCATACCCACCGAAGCGTGGCGGCGCAGATTTCGGGGATGGTGGAAATGTGGGGATGGACCAGCGATGACCGCACGCTTTGCGTGCTCCCGCTTCATCATGTGCACGGCGTTGTGAATATCACGCTTACATCGGTGAGTGTGGGGGCCACCCTGGAAGCACCAGGATCCTTCGATGCCATAGCAACTTGGGAACGTTTCGCTTCGGGCGAACTCACTGTCTTTATGGCGGTGCCCACAATTTATTCGAGGCTTGTTGCTGCGTGGACCGAAGCTTCTGAAGAAACAAAGACTCGATGGTCGCTGGGAGCGTCACGGCTTCGATTAATGGTGTCAGGTTCTGCGGCGCTGCCTGTTTCAACACTTGAGAACTGGAAATCCATTAGCGGGCAGGTGTTGTTAGAGCGATATGGCATGACCGAATTGGGAATGGTGCTTTCGAACACGCTTGACGAACGCGTGCCCGGGCACGTGGGCTGGCCGTTTCCCGGCGTTGAGGTTCGTCTTGAGGATTCAGGTGGGTTGCTTGTGTGCAGCGCGCAAATGTTTGACCGCTATCTGAATCGACCAGATGCAACCGCAGAGTCGTTCGATGGCGAATGGTTCCGTACCGGCGATGTCGCGGTTGAGACCGATCAGGGGTATCGGCTTCTTGGCCGCGCCTCGGTGGACATCATCAAAAGTGGCGGAGAAAAAGTGTCGGCGCTTGAAATCGAAGAAGTCTTCCGAACCCATGAGGCAATCGCCGACTGCGCGGTCGTTGGTTTGCCCGACGAGGAATGGGGACAGCGAGTCGCTATGGCATGGGTGGGGGAAAGCGATGCGGTGAGTGCTGATGAGTTGCGTTCGTGGGGAAAAGAACGTCTCGCTCCGGCCAAGGTCCCGGTTGCGTGGTTATGCGTTGAGGAATTGCCACGTAATGCCATGGGAAAAGTTGTGAAATCAGAAGTCACTGCGCTCTTTAATTCCTCACTACGCTGAGCCTTGTGACGAACACGATCGAACCACACGGTCGTCAGCGGGACGCTCGCATTCGGCGGTATGGCGACTGGGTTCTCTATTGCATCGTTGGATTTTTTCTCGCCATGATCGTTGTGAGGGCGGCAACCAGCGGATGGGTTGCGGGCGGCGATTTCGCAGTGATTCGCATGCGAACGCTCGATGTTGGGACCGGATCAACCCCACTTGTCGGGGTGTACTCGCGCTTCGAATGGAATCATCCCGGACCAGCCCTGTTTTATGCCTACGCGCCGTTGCTACGAGTTGTTGGCGGTGCCTCATTCGGATTGCTTCTCGGTGCGACCATTGTGAATGGTCTCTCAATTGGGGCGGCACTCTGGCTGGCTCGTCGCGCAAGTTCGTTGGCATGCGGAGTTGTGGCCTTGGTGCTTGCGGTGGCGATCTTCGCTTTCGGGGCCGCCGAAATTATGAACCCGTGGAATCCGTTCATCGGGATTCTTCCGCTTTTTTGCTGCGTCAATTGCCGCATGGCGTTGTTGGTTTGCTGATCGTGTCGCTGCGGTGGTGGTCGTTGTTGCTGCCAGTTTTGCGATGCAGGCACATATCGGCACTTCCGCAATCGCAGTGTCCATGTTGGGGATCGCTGCAGCTGGGCTCATCGCCATGATTTGGAGCGGGTCTGACCGTCAACGTTCGGTGCGGACAGCGATGATTGCTTTCGGTGTGCTTGTCGTCTGTTGGATTCCGCCCCTGATTGATCAATTGCGCAACAGCCCCGGCAATCTGCGCGAGATCATTTCATTTTTTCTGGACAACGAAGAGCAGCCAGTGGGACTGGCGGGTGGACTGCGAATGATGAGTCAAGTGCTCACGCTTCCCACCCATACTGATGTTGGCCTCACCATGCTCCCTCAACATTCGTACCGATTCCCATATGTGTTGGTAGCGCTTGTTGCCGCAACCTGGTGGGCGTGGCGAAAAAACTGGCGTTCGCCCCTCGCCCTTTGTGCAATGGCGTGGGCGTCGATCGTTGTGTCCATTTTTGGCGCGTCACGAGTAGCGGGTTTGCCGTTTCCCTACCTTTTTCGCTGGATGTGGGTTGCCGGCGGCCTTGCTTGGGCGGCGGTTGGACTGGTGGGAATTACCGAACTGGTGGAAGAGAGTCGTTGGTCGGGTTGGTGGCAACGGTGGATTGGGGTGGTCGGGCGGGCAGCGGTTGGTGTTGTTTTCATTGCGGCAATCGTCATGGGAACCAACATGACCTCGCTCAACGGTTGGAGCGACGAAGTGAAGGCCTATGAGCCGGTCTTCGCCCCTGCGCTTGATGCGTTGCGTCACGCTCCAAAGCCAACGCTTCTTCTTGTTACCGACATCACGGTCGACGGCTCCGTGGCCAACGAACTGCTCTTGCGTGCCGGTGAAGACGGACTCGATCTGAAACGTCCAGAGAAATGGTCGTTTGTTTACGGCTCCGGCCGGGTGATTGCGCCATCGTCAGCACAAAGCGTGATGGTGATCGCCGTCGGTGCAGCCGGCGAACGAGTTCTGGCGATACCGGGCTACCGGTTAGTGACATCGTATGAACCGCCAAAAGACAGCGGCTACCCCGACCGAATCACCGTCCTGTTGCGTGACGACTACTCCGATCAAGGAACCTTCAACTGAGTTTGATTGTTGTTTTCAGTCACGCCATCCACACGAGCGGCTGTGAAAGTGCCACGATGGTCGCCTGCAACCTAAGGGGAAACTGTGATTGAAATTAGCGATGTTGATCGAATCCGCACGATCACACTCAATCGGCCCGAAGCCTTGAATGCCTTCAACGAGGCGCTCTACGACGCCACCACCGATGCACTCATCGAAGCGGCATCAGATAACTCCGTCGCAGTTGTGATCATCACTGGCACTGGTCGCTCGTTCACCGCCGGCACCGATGTTGTTGAGATGGCACAACGCACCCAGGGTGGAATCGAAAACGGTCGCCACGGGTTTCCTGGGCTCATCGATCAACTCGTGGATTTTCCCAAGCCACTGATTTGTGCGGTGAACGGTATGGCGCTTGGCATTGGTGCCACCATGCTCGCGCTTTCCGATTTGGTATTCATGTCCACCGACGCGCGCGTGCGTTGTCCGTTCACCGCACTTGCCGTTGCCCCTGAAGCAGCCAGCAGTTTCACGTTTCCCAACATGATTGGTCGACATAACGCAACTTGGGCGCTCATGAGTTCAGAATGGTTATCGGCAGAAGAGTGCTTAGAAATGGGTATTACGTGGCGCGTCACGCAGCCCGATGAACTTATGGACGAAACAATGAAGCACGCCCGAGTTCTGGCCTCGAAGTCGATCTCGTCATTGATGGAGTGCAAGCGCACAATTACCGCCGCGATCAAACCCCAAATCGATGCTGCTCGGCAGCGTGAAAACGAAGCTTTCGCTTATCTCATGGGTCGGCCTGCGAACCTTGAAGCATTCGCGGCATTGGCCGAACGACGTGAGCCCGATTTCGCGTCAATCGACCTCCAAAACGGGTAATTGCAGCCCATCTCGGAAATTTTCCGATTCTTTCGAAATTCTCACCTTCCTCGGGTTAACTCCTTACTTACGAGTCGCATTCTGTGGTTGTCCCAAACGGACACCCCTCACCCACTTACCTCGAATCAAGGAGCATCCCCATGAACAAGAAGATTGTTTCGGTCGGTCTCGGCGCTGGTCTTATTGCCGGTACCTTTGCTGGCCTCGTTGCTGTGCCTGCCCTTTCCGGCGCTCAGACCTCTGGACCTTCCACCACTGCCGCACCGGCCGATCAAGGTCGCCCGGACCCCGCAGGCCACATCGCTGTTGCCCTCAAGCCCCTGGTTGATGGTGGCACCATCAACCAGAGCCAAGCCGATGCAGTCATTGCCGCTCTGAAGGCCGAACATGAGGCCAATCCTCGTCGAGGTGGCAAGGGTGGTCCAGGCCCAGCAATTGAGGCCGTTGCCCAAGCCATAGGTGTTAGCGCCGCCGATCTTCGCACGGCGCTCCAGACTGGACAGACGTTCGCCCAGGTCGCTGAGTCAAACGGTGTTGACCCGCAGGTAGTCATCGACGCGGTTGCCGCGGCGATGCGAACCCATATTGCGCAAGAAGTCACCAATGGTGAACTGACCCAAGCAGAAGCCGACCAAAAGTTGGCCAATGTTGATCAGCGTGCTGCCGACATTGTGAACAACCCCCGTCCTACTGGTGGCCCAGAAGGTCGTGGCGGTCCCCGTGGTCCCGGTGGTCCTCGTGGCCATGGTGGTCATGGTGGGGCACCAAGCACCACGAACTGAATTCATTCCATCGTCTGAAATGAGGAAGGCCCGGCCAATCGGCCGGGCCTTCCTACATTGAGGCGGCGGGCGGAATCGAACCGCCGTACGGGGCTTTGCAGGCCCCTGCCTAAGCCACTCGGCCACGCCGCCATGGGCGCTTCACCATAGCCGGGACCCCGTTGGTTGCGTAATTAGTTGGGGAGTGGCAGGTAGGCCTCAATTGGGGCGATGCGCATCCCCTGTAAGGCTGCTTGCCGACTCAATGCAAGGATGTTGTCGTAAAGATCTGTGCGGAAATGGGCGAGAATAATGTCGCCAGGTTGCAGGGCGTTCCCTTGTTGGTACTGGACTTTGCCGCCGTTCAGTACAACGTGCCAGAACAACACTGCATTGATGCCACAAGAGGATGAGGCCGTTTGCGTGGCGGCGTTACTTTCGCCAAAGGGGGCACGCATGAGATGGCCGGGGACGAAAACGTACTCAGCGATCACGTTCTTCATTCCGCAGATCTGTTCACGCTGAGCCCCGGCGCTCATGCGTGTCAGCAAGGGATGTGTGCGGGTATGTGAATTGATCGACCCGCCAAATGCGGTGATGCGCCGGAAGTAGTCAGGGTCGGCTCGAAGCGGACCTTCGTTCAGGAAGAGCGATACCGGAATCTTGTACGTCTCGACCAACTCGAGCACCCGGTGGTCGCGAATCGCTCCGTCATCAATTGTGAGGAATACAACGGGATCTTTGGTGTCGACTTTTGAGAGCACAGGCACTAACCCCACTGCCGGCAGCGGTTTCACAGGAGTGAGGGGCCATAGGGGAACGGTTGTTGTTGTGGTGGTCGAACTGGTGGTCGTCGAACTGGGGGTCGTCGAACTGGTGGTCGTCTCGATCACCGTTGAGGAGGTTGTCGTCAGGGTGGGTTGGGCGGAATCCTCAACCGAGGAGACAGATCTTGCCACTGCAGTTCCACCGGCAACGGTGAGAAGACCTATCACGGTGACAGTCAGAAGGTGGAACCGTGGTGAAATCCCCATCATGCCAATCGTAGGCCTAGTGAGAGCCCCGTCCTAGGCGCCTGCTATTGTTCGAGACCTTGTAAGGACCCGTAGCTCAGTTGGCTAGAGCACTTCCTCGACACGGAAGGGGTCGCTGGTTCGAGTCCAGTCGGGTCCACTCTCAAGCACGGCGGCCGCCTATGGGCGGTCGTCTTCGCACCTAGGGGGAATTTCCATGATTACGCCGTTTGACGACTTCCCGATTCACCAAACTGGTGACCCGATTGTCCAGACCATTTCCGCCGATCCAAATCATTACGACCGTTACTTCTTCAACGGGTTCGATCGTGATGGCGGGTTCATGATCGGTGGGGCGATGGGCCACTATCCCAATCGTGGTGTGATCGACGCGGCCTTTAGCGTCGTTGTGGACGGGGTGGAACATTCGATATTCGCATCAGGGGCAATGCCGTTAGGCCGTGAGACCACAATTGGTCCGATCTCCATTTCCGTTCCCGAACCTTTACGAGAGATTCGTCTTACCGTTGCGCCGAACGAACACGGAATTTCCTGCGATTTGCTGTTCCGTGCGCGTACCGCGGCAATCGAAGAACCCAAACAAACCATTGTTCGCAACAACGTGAAGATCATGGACTACACCCGCCTCACCCAGTGGGGAACATGGGAAGGAATCATCACCGTTGCTGGCCGAACCATTGATGTGAAAGCAGAAACCACTTTCGGTGTCCGCGATCGTTCATGGGGTGTGCGCGGTGTTGGTATGCAAACTCCTACCAACTTCTCCCCAAGCGAAATGCAAATCTTCTGGTTGTGGGCACCGCTCCATTTCGATGACATGTGCACGCACCTCGCCATGTTCGAACGCGCCGATGGCACTCGCTGGATGGAATCGGCGCTTGTTGTTCCGGTTCTTGAATCGGCCGATGCCCCCACATGGGGCGATATCGCCGCTCCGGAAGAACTCCATGACATTCGTTACGAAGTGAAGTGGCAAAAAGGCCGTCGCGAAATGGACTCAGCCTGGATCGAAGTGAGCCACGAAGATGGTTCGGTCGATCGCATCGAATTCGAACGCCTCTATACGTTCCGTATGCGCGGCATTGGCTACATGCATCCGTATTGGTCGCACGGTTCGCTACATGGCCAACTCGAGGTTGGTTACGAAGCCATTCCGCTCGACGAGTTCAACCCCCAAGACCCTTCGTCCATCCACATCCAAACCTTGTGCAAAGTAAAGATGGGCGATCGTGAAGGCGTGGGCGTGCTCGAACAGCTCGCATTTGGTCCCCACGATCCCACCGGACTCACCGGAGTGGTCGACGGTTTTGCCGGCTAGACCGGTGAACTAGGAGTAATGCTCACCGGAATTCCGTTCAAAACCGAGGTTCCTGAAAGCGGATCAAGAAGTTCAGGGTCGGTGAGGATATTGGAGTTCACTCCGGGACGTTGTTTAGCGATTCCGAGTGATGCTCCGGGCCGGTCGTGGCCCCAGCCATGAGGCAGGCTCACCACCCCAACGGTGACCGAATCAGTGATCTCAACCGGTGCGGTGACAGATCCGACTCGAGAGGTAATAGTGGCTTCGGCGCCATCGGAAAGTCCGAGGCGGTCGGCATCTTCGGGATGAATCTGCACTGTGCAACGGAACTTCCCTTTTGCCAGCACATTGATGTTGTGCATCCACGAGTTGTTCGACCGGAGATGACGGCGACCGATGAGAACAAGCGAATTGGGGTCTCTAGATGTGTCGGCAAGGGAACGCGTGAGCGATTCCAGTTCTTCATCGAGACGGCGAAGATCACCTAAAATCAACTCGCTACCAAGTTCGATGGTCCCCGATTCGGTGCGTAACGCTTTCGGAAGACGCGGTTGCAGGGCACCAAGATCGACACCGTGTTCGTTGGCGCCAAGAACGTCGAGGGAAAGTCCGTCGGGCACGGCGCCAAACCAATCGCCGTAGGCGCCAGTTCGGATCATGACATCAACAAGATGATCAACCGCTGTGCGGTCAGGGTCCGCACAAACAATCTCGAGCAACTCATCGATTGAGCGTTCTGCTATGGGCGAGTCTGTAAAATTGATAGCTCCCTGTAGAGCACCGTGCAGAAGCATGGTGTCAAGAACTGCTGGGTCGTCACCGGCTTCGGGTCCGGTGGCAATCAGTGCCAGTCGACCAAGGATTTCATGTTCTTGCGGTGCGTCAGTGGGGAACAGCGGCGGGGACCATTCGGCAAAATTGTGAACGGCCAGACTGAAAAACGCCATGTGATATTCGCTGCGCTCAAGGGCTGATGGCGGAGGAAGAATCACGTTGGCGTGCCGAGTGGTTTCGTTGCGGTACGGATCAACGCACACCATGAACTCGAGTTCGTCGAGAGCAGCATCAAGACGCGCCGAGTTGGGGGTGGAAAGCGCAGGGTTGCCGGCAACAGTGACCATTGCCCGTACTTGGCCCTCGCCCGGTGTGGTGATTTCTTCGGCCATTGCCGCCGCCGGGTATTCGCCGCGTACCTCGGGGTAGTTGCTGACCCGACTGTGGCGACGCCCAATTTTGAAACCGCGTCCTTTGCCCGAACCTCGCCCGGAATCGTGAGCCGGTAATGGGAACATTGCCCCGCCGGGGTTATCGAGATTGCCGGTGACGATATTGATGGCATCGACTGCCCATGACGCCATTGAACCGAACGCTGTGGTGTGGGTGCCGATACGGCCGTAGGCGGCTGCGGTTGGGGCCTGCGCGAATTCTTGAGCCAGTCGTCGAATGGTCTTTGCGTCAATACCAGTAACAACCTCAACGCGTTCGGGAGAAAACGGAGCAACGGCATCGGTAATTTCTTGAAGACCAGTGGTCATCGCGGAGATCCGACCAGCATCTATAAGATCGGCAGCAATAAGGACATGAAGCATCGCAACCAGCAAGAACGCGTCGGTGCCTGGTCGAATAGGTATCCATTCGTCAGCGTTCTCTGCGGTCTTGGTTCGGCGAGGATCAACAACAATCACCTTGCCGCCTCGTTCGCGTATTGCTTTCAGCCGACCCGGAAAATCTGGGGCCGTGCATAGACTGCCGTTTGATTCGTACGGGTTGGCGCCAAGCATGAGTAAGTGATCGGTGCGATCGAGGTCGGGTACCGGAATGAGTAGCGGGTTACCGAAAAGAAGTCCGCTGGAAACATGTTTCGGCATCTGGTCAACAGTTGAGGCACTAAAGACATTGCGCGAACCGATTGCCTTCACGAGAGGCCCGTTGAAAATCAGCGGACCAAGCGAGTGCACGCTCGGGTTACCCATGTAGATGGCAACGGCGTCACGTCCGTGTCGATCAATGACTCCCCGCAATCCTTCCGTGACGACCGCCCACGCTTCATCCCACGACACTTCTTCCCATATCGCAGTTGCGGGGTCCTCGCCGCGTCGAACGACAGGAGCCCGCAATCGATCGGGATCGGTATGTAAATGATGCAGGGAGGAACCCTTCGGGCAGAGAAAGCCCTTGGAGAATGGATTGTCACGATCCCCGCGAATGCGCACGACGACGCCATCGCTAACTTTCAGTTCAAGACCACAGGTCGCTTCGCAAAGGGGACATGAGCGGTAGTGCAAGAACTCCTCAGTCATGGTGGTGAGCGTAGGCTCAGATGATGCGTGCTGTTGTGTTAAATGGATATGGCGAGATCGATGTGCTGCAACTTGCCGATGTGGCAGACCCTGTTGCTGGGCCTGAGGAAGTGCTGGTCGAGGTTGTGGCCACTTCGCTGAATCGGGCCGATCTGCTGCAGCGCCGGGGTCTCTATCCCAGCCCGACTCTCGCAGGTTTTATTCCGCCCGCCCCTGAGATCCCCGGCATGGAGTTCGCCGGTTTAGTCGCCGGCGTTGGTTCGCTGGTTTCTGGCTGGGCCGTGGGCGACAACATCATGGGCATCGTTGGCGGCGGTTCCTATGCCGAGAAACTCGTCATTCATGAACATCAAGCGCTTCGTGTTCCGTCTGAGGTTTCGCTCGCTAATGCTGCGGCAATTCCAGAAGTGTTCATCACCGCATTCGATGCGCTGGTCGTGCAGGGCGGCCTTACCTCGGGGCGTGTCGCTCTTGTGCACGCTGGGGCGTCCGGCGTTGGAACCGCCGCTATTCAAATCTGTAAGGCAATTGGTGCCCGTGTCATCGTCACCGCATCGAAGGGAAAACTGGAAGCGTGTCGAGCGTTAGGTGCCGATCTGGCTATCGATTACAGCGCCGAAGATTTTGTCCTCGCAGTGCGCGAGTTCACGAGCGGTACCGGCGTCGACGTGGTGCTCGATGTCATTGGCGGCGATTACGTCGATCGCAACATTATGAGCATTCGCGTCGGGGGTCGCATTGTGCAGGTGGGCATCATGGGGGGCGGTCGCACCGAAGTCAACATCGGCATGTTGCTTCCGATGCGGGCAACTCTCATTGGCACGGTGCTGCGAGCGCGCCCATTGGCCGAAAAGATCGCGATTAGCCAGCGCTTTGCCGCCGAACTACTGCCGCTTTTCGACTCGGGCCTGCTTCGACCGGTGATCGATTCACGTTATGCGCTCACCGACATTGCGTTAGCGCACGCGTATATGGAAACCAACGCAAACGTCGGCAAGATTGTGATCGACGTCTGCGCGGTTTAGCGCTGGGCTATCGGGACGTATTCGCGAACGCCAGAACCCGTGTACAGCTGACGGGGGCGTGCGATGCGTGAGTTCTGATCGAGCATTTCGCTCCAGTGCGCAAGCCAGCCCGCCATACGCGGGATAGCAAACAACACGGTATACATCTCGATCGGGAAACCCATGGCCTGATAGATGAGGCCCGAGTAAAAGTCGACGTTGGGGTAGAGCTTGCGGCTGACGAAGTAATCGTCGGCAAGTGCAGTCTCTTCGAGTTTGAGCGCAATGTCGAGAAGTTCGTTCTTTCCGGTGGCTTCAAAGACTTCGTACGCAATCTTCTTGATGATCTTGGCCCGCGGGTCGTAGTTCTTGTACACGCGATGCCCGAAGCCCTGTAGCACCATTTTTCCATCGCGAACGTCTTTGACGTAGGCGTCGACGTTGTCGATGGTGCCAATAGTGTTGAGCATGCGAAGCACCGCTTCGTTTGCTCCGCCATGGCGCGGACCGTAAAGCGCAGCTGCGGCAGCGGCGGCCGAAGAGTAAGGATCGGCATGTGAAGAGCCCACAATACGCATGGCCGTTGTGGAGCAGTTCTGTTCGTGGTCGGCGTGAAGAATGAACAGCACATCGAGGGCTTTGGCCAGAATCGGATTGGGTTCGTAATTGGGTTCGGCGACTCGCCACATCATAGAAAGGAAGTTGGAGGTGAAATCGAGGCTGTTGTCGGGGTAGACGAACGGCATGCCGACGCTGTGGCGATGAGCGCCGGCAGCAATTGTTGGCATCTTGGCAATCAGGCGAATGATCTGCTTCTGACGGCTTTCGAGATCGAAGATGTTTTTGGCGTCTGGGTAGAACGTGGAAAGAGCGGCAAGGGTGGAGACGAGAATGCCCATTGGGTGAGCGTCGTGATGGAAACCTTCCATGAAACGCTTACGCACGTTTTCGTGAATGAAGGTGTGATAGGTGATCTCGTGAGTCCACTCAGTCATCTGCGTTTCAGTGGGGAGTTCACCGTTGAGAAGCAGGTAGGCGACCTCGAGGAAGGTCGACTGTTGGGCTAACTGTTCGATGGGGTAGCCGCGGTAGCGCAGGATGCCCGCGCCGCCATCGAGTTCGGTAATGGAACTTTCCGCCGCGGCAGTGGTGGAAAACGACGGGTCGTAGAACCAGGTTCCTGGCATCAACTTCGCCCAGGCCGCTGAATCGATGCCACCGTTGACGATAGGGATCTCTACCGATTCCCCGGTGCGATTATCGGTGATGGTTACGCTCTCGGACACTCGAACTCCTGATTTCAACTTGTTCCCCGTGATGATCCTAGTTGCCCGCCGAGGCGCCAGGTTCCGCCCGGTGTGGACAATGGGCAACAGGAGGTTAGAGAGAATTCAGAGGGGCGTGTTGTCGTGACCGCGGGCCATGATGACCTCGCGCTTGTCGTCGAGAACTTCAAGGGCCGTTAAGATCTCAATCCGGGTATCGGCGGGGTCGATTACCGCATCGATAAATCCGCGGTCGGCGGCGATATAGGGATTGAGGAGGCGTTCTTCGTAGGCGTCTTCGAGTGCTTTGCGGTCCTCGTCGGCGATTCCCCGGTTGAGGATCTCCACTGCCCCTTTGGCACCCATTACCGCGATTTCTGCTGACGGCCACGCCAATGCGAGGTCGTTGCCCATGCGCTTGGAGTCCATGACGATGTAGGCTCCGCCGTAACTTTTGCGCAAGGTTACGTTGACTCGCGGCACGGTGGCCCGGGCGTAGGCGAAGGCCATTTGTGCGCCGTGACGGATCATGCCCCGCCACTCGAGGTCTTTCCCGGGGTAGAAGCCAGGGGTATCGACGAGCGTCACGAGTGGGATATTGAATGCATCACAGAAGGCAACAAATCGGGCCCCTTTTTGTGAAGCGGGAATATCGAGAGTGCCGGCCAACGCACATGGTTGGTTGGCAACGAACCCAACTGGACGACCCCCAATGGAAGCGAATGCGGTCACCAGATTGGAGGCCCACGAAGCTCGTAACTCGAAGATCAGTTCGTCATCGGCAAGGATACGCATCACGGTGCGCACGTCGTAACTGCCGGTGGGTGTGTCGGGGATGATGGCGCCGGCTTCAGGAGTGAGACGGGTGACGGAATCATCAGAAGGGACGCGCGGCGGGCGTTCGTCGTTGTGGCTGGGCAAGTAGTCGAACAGGTTCGCTACCCATTCTGCTGCTGCTTCAGCATCGGCGACAACCGCCGAGGCAACGCCAGTGGTGCGGCTATGAGTTGACGCTCCACCAAGATCAAATTTGTCGATCGGTACCCCGGTGAATTCGCGAACCATATGAGGTCCGCTCACAAACGCGTACGCATTTTCAGTCATGACAACGTGATCGGCCAGACCAAGCAGAAGCGCTGGTCCTGAAACGGCGGGACCATCAACCGCGAAAACGGTGGGAACAATGCCCGAACAGGCCGAAAGGGCTTTTGCGGCCTGGCCCCATCCATGGAGCGCCGCGAGTCCTTCAGAAATATCGGCACCAGTGGAAGAAAGTTCAACAACAACAGGAAGCCGTTCGGCGAGAGCGAAACGCGCCGCGTTAGCGATGCTCTCTCCGTCACGCGGTGAAAGTGCGCCGCCGCGTTGGTTGGAGCGTTCGCCGCCAACCCGAACCCGCACAACGCGACGGGGACCAGAAATTGTCTCGATGGTGTCGATTTCGGCGTGCACAACACCCGGGACCATCGCTCGTAATTCAACCGCTTTCCCCGTAGTGGACGCGCGACGTCCGTTGAATGCTGGGGAGGGAAGGGGAGGGGTCATAGATCGGGTGAAAAGTGGGGATGAATTCCTGGTTGTTCCTCGGCGAGATCCGAGATCACATCGTGCAGAGCATCTCGTAGTGCTCTTGCTGGTGCCGAGAGTAACCCGTGCCGACGGGTGGCGAGTCCGACCGCTCGCCTGGGCAGGCCATCGACCCGGGCGGTGAACCAGTCGATATCTGTTCGATTTGAAATTGCGCTGGCGGGTAGAAGCGAGGCTCCGAAGCCTTCGAACGTCAGTGATGCAACGAGTCGTGTTCCATCAACTTCCGCTTTGGTGGCAAGGGTGTAGCCACGTTCGGCGAACAGGGCATCGAGTTGGTCGCGAAACGGTCGGCCTTTGGGTTCGATGATGAGTGGATGGTTGTCGAGGTCGGCCAGGGTGAGCGGACGTGACTGGCTAATAGCGGCCAGCGGGTCGGTGGTGGGCATAGCGATGAGGCGGTCTTCAGTGAACAGCGGCGTCGTGACCACCTCGGGATCGTTGGTCGGCATGGTGAGTACGGCCAACTCAATTGCGCCGGAGTGGAGTTGCAAAAGAAGCGAGGTGGTTGTCGCGTCGTGGATTTCCACCGAAACCAGTGGGTGTCGACCTGCGATTGTTTCGATGAGCCGGGGGACTAACCATCGGGCGGTCGTGCCAATGAGACCTATGCGGGCAGGCCCAGCAACTTCAGTTGCAACCGAGTGGACATCGGCGGTGAGGGCACTGAATTCGGCCTGGATCCTTCGGGCCCGCTCGACCACAACGGCCCCTTCGGCGGTGGGGAGCCCGGTGGTGCGGTCGAGGAGGGTGACGCCCAGTTCTTTCTCGAGCCGAGCGATATGGCCCGACACATTGGATTGCACGGTGTGGAGGGCCCGAGAAGCAGCGGTGAAACTGCCATGGTCGACCACGGCAAGGAAGGTTTGAAGCTGACGCAGATCCATCACTAATAATGATGGCATAGATCACTACAAACTGTTGGACCGATAGCGCCATTGTTGGCACACTTGTCTTTGCAGACTCGAAAGCCGATGGATCTCGGTCCGTGAGTTTCGCTGAGGGTGTTGAGACCATCCCCCGGTTTCCACTTTTTTTCCGGTGCCGACCCTACCCCTGGGTCGGCACCGGTAGTTTAAGGCCATGCATCGTGGACCAGTCATTATCGAAGCCGCCATCAACGGCAACCGAACCAAAGATCACAACCCCAACGTGCCGATGTCGCACGATGAGTTAGTGGCCGACACTCTTGCCACACTCGAGGCCGGCGCGTCGATCATTCATAACCACGGCGCAACTTTTGGCGATCCCAAAGCAGTGGCGGAGGATTATCTCGCCGGTTGGATGCCGATCTTCGCCGAACGTCCCGATGCACTCCTCTACCCAACAGCAAACATTCGCGAAGGTGGACTCGACTTCGAACACCTTCGCATTCTTGCGGCAACCGATTTGATGAAGGTCAGCCTTTGTGATCCCGGTTCGCTTGATCTTGGCAGAATCGGGCCCGATGGACTTCCGGTTGGCGCGTTTGTGTATCAAAACAGTTTCGACTCCATTCGATTCCAAATGGAGCAGGCCACTGTCGATCGTGTTGGTCCAAGTCTGGCTATTTATGAACCAGGTTTTTTGCGAACAACTCTTGTGTACTGGCGGGCCGGAAAACTTCCGGCGGGAACGATGATCAAGTTTTACTTATCAACCGAACGTGGGTACTTGGGTGCACCGTTTGGTTTGCCGCCCACTCGTTTGGCCCTCGACGCGTACCTCGAAATGCTCGGCGACTGTCCAGTGCCATGGGCGGTGTCGGTGGTTGGTGGCGATGTTGTTGAAACCGGGCTTGCCGACTATGCAATTGAACGCGGCGGCCACATCCACCTTGGGCTCGAGTTCTATGGCGGCGATCGTCAACCGACGAACGCGCAACTCACGAGCGAAGCGGCCGCAGTATGCGAACGCCTCGGCGTTGAAGTAGCGACCTGCGATCAAGCCGCACAGATTCTGGGTCTCCCGCGCGCCTAACGCGCTTCGGTGACTCAGACTCCTTGGCGTTGGCGGATGATGTTGAGTGCGCCGCCGGCCTTGAACCAACCGATTTGTTCATCGTTCATCGTCTGAATGCCTTCGAAGTCGATTGTTGAACCGTCGGGCTTCAAAATTTGGCATTTCACCGGAACGTCAGGTGTGAGATTGGCGAGATCGAGAACATTGATCCGGTCGTCTTGTTCGATGAGGTCATAGACCTTCGGATCAGCAAAGACCAATGGCAGAACGCCCTGCTTTTTTAGGTTGGTTTCGTGGATACGAGCGAACGAACGCGTGAGCACAACCTTGGCGCCACGGAAGCGAGGTTCCATTGCCGCGTGCTCACGTGAGGAACCTTCTCCGTAGTTCTCATCGCCAATCGCAATCCAGGATTGACCGGCCTCGTGGTAATGCTTGCCAATATCGGGGAACGACTTGGTAGTTCCGTCGAGTTGATCTTTGCCTTGACCAACTTCGTCAGTGAACGCGTTAACGGCACCAATGAACATGTTGCCCGAAATGTTTGCGAGGTGACCGCGGTACTGCAACCATGGGCCGGCTGGTGAAATATGATCAGTGGTGCACTTGCCCTTTGCCTTCATGAGAATGGGAAGGTTCAAGAAATCGTTTCCGTCCCAAACGGCGAACGGTTCAAGAAGCTGCAGACGTTCAGAGGTGGGTGACACCTTGACGCTGACGTTTGAACCGTTAGCGGGCGGGGCGATGAACGTGTTTTCACCTGGATCGAAACCCTTGGGCGGAAGTTCAATGCCTTCCGGGACGGGGATGGTGACTTGCTGACCGGCTGCGTTGGTGAGTGTGTCGGTGGTGGGATCAAAATCGACACGACCGGCGAGTGCCATCGCAACAACAGTTTCAGGCGAGGTCACGAATGCAAGCGTTGACGCAAGGCCGTCATTTCGTTTCGGGAAGTTGCGGTTGTACGAAGTGACGATGACGTTGACATCGCCTTCTTTTACATCGCTACGCGACCACTGGCCAATACAAGGTCCGCATGCATTGGCAAGAACCGTTGCCCCAATTTGTTCGAGGTCGGCAAGGAATCCATCGCGTTCGATAGTGGCGCGGACCTGTTCCGAACCGGGCGTTACAAGCAACGGCACCGCAGCGGCCAGACCGTTGGCGTGAGCAAACCGAGCAATTGATGCCGCGCGACTGATGTCTTCATAAGAAGAGTTTGTGCACGAACCAATAAGCGCTTGAGAAATAACCATGGGCCAACCTTCTGACTTCGCCTCTGCACCTAGTTCGCTGACCTTGCGGGCACGGTCCGGCGTATGGGGGCCATTGATCAGTGGCTTAAGCGTCGACAGATCAATTTCGATGACTTGATCGAAATAGGAAGTTGGATTGGCAAGTACTTCCTCGTCAGCGCGCAGATCGGTAGCAACTGCATCGGCAGCCGCGGCCACATCGGCACGATCCGTTGAATCGAGATAGCGCGCCATTGCTGCGTCGTAGGGGAACAACGAAGTAGTTGCCCCAATTTCGGCGCCCATATTGCAAATGGTGGCCTTGCCGGTGCACGAGATGGACTCAGTACCAGGACCGAAATATTCGATAATGGCGCCAGTGCCACCCTCCACGGTGAGGATGCGGGCAACCTCCAGAATGACGTCCTTGGGGGCCGACCAACCCGAAAGAGCACCGGTGAGCTTTACGCCAATGAGTTTTGGCCAACGAACATTAAATGGGTAACCGGTCATGACATCGACAGCGTCGGCGCCGCCAACACCAATAGCCACAGTGCCGAGACCGCCAGCATTAGGGGTATGGGAATCGGTGCCGATCATCATTCCGCCGGGGAACGCATACTGCTCGAGCACGACCTGATGGATGATTCCCGAGCCGGGCTTCCAAAAACCGATGCCGTATTTGGCGGAGACGGATTCAAGGAAGTCGTACACCTCAGCATTGGTGTCGTTGGCAGTGGCAAGGTCGATGCGAGCATTGCTCTTGGCCTGAATGAGATGATCGCAATGCACGGTTGACGGCACGGCGGATTGGGGAAGTCCCGCAGTCATGAACTGCAGAAGCGCCATTTGAGCGGTGGCGTCTTGCATAGCGACACGATCGGGATCGAGGTCGGCGTAACTGCGACCCCGTTCAAGTTCCTGGTTCTGCGGATCACGCAGATGATTGATGAGCACCTTCTCGGCGAAGGTAAGTGGTCGACCAAGTCGCTCTCGTCCGAGAACGCTGCGCTCTGCGAGTCGGGCGTAGACGGCGTTGATCAGTTCAATTGGGGTGTTGGCAGCAACAGTCATTGGGGGAGCCTTTCTGATGCTCAGCGAAACGAGCCGAGTCTATGGCTCAGGCGCCTTGCAGTTTTCCTGTGGTGGTAGTTGTCGTGGTGAAAAGGTTGTCGAGAACGTCAGGGTTCCGAAACACAAACACCATGGTGACGATGGCGAGGGTGGTGCCAATAATACCAATGACGATGCCGGCAATGGCCAAACCATCGCCCTTGCGCGTGCCCCCAGACTTGGCGATTGATGCACGGGCACCAAGGCCGAGACCAAAACCGAGAGGGCACAAGATGATGCCGCAGGCCAGCAGTCCAATGAGGCTGCAGATCAATGATGCAATGGCCAAGCCAGAGGTTTTTGGCCCCATCCACTGTTGGTAGCCCATCGGCGCTTGACCCGGGATGGGCCCTGGAAATGCGCCGGGAGGCATTGGTTGCTGCGGAGGCTGCGGAGGCTGCGGAGTTGCCCCTGAAAAGGAGGCCGGGCCGGGCCACGCGGGGTTCTGCGGAGCAGGAGGCATCGAGGCGAACGAGGGCGGATAGTCCTCCGGTTGCGGGGAGGTAGGAGGTCGGTCTTCAGGAGGAAGGGGATTACCCCACGGATCGGTCATCTCTTGTTGACACTATCGGCGAGACGGATCCCGCCACCGACCACCACAAAGAAGATGAGCACAAAAGCGATGTCGGCCAAAGAGACACGAACCGGTCGATCAGTGTTCAAAGCGGCAGCGGCCAGAGCCATGAGGCCAACATTTCGAACAATAGACAACGCCGACAGCGGGGTTGTTTTCGATGCCCCAAAACATGCACACGGAACTCGAATACCGGATTTGAGCCGGCCGATGAGGAACGTGGTGAAGAACGCCAGTGTGACAAGGGCTGCTATTGCGCCGGTCGCCGGAACAATGAGGAGCAACGCGACTATCGAAAACTCAACAACGGGAATGAAACGAGAGAAGAACATGGCGCGCGGCAGGCCAAGTCCTTCAAACTGCTGCTCAGTGCCAGCGAGGTCTCGGGCTTTCGCAACGGCCGAAAATGCGAAGACAACGCCAAGAGCAACTGCGGCGACATAACCGATCCCTTGTGAACTCACGCTTACCAGTCTGCCCGGTTAGACGTTGGGCCACTTGCGGCGAGCGTCGCGTCGGTTCGTTCCCTGCGACCATGACCGACGCCACGCACCAAGAGCGGGGCCTTCAATGGCGGGAGTTGCCTTCGTGGCTGCTCGCAACTGCGCTTGCCACCAATCGCTTGATGTTTCGTCGGCCAACGCCGCGACCGCATCTTGAATTCTTGCCGCGAAGGTTTTTGAATCTTCACCTTCAAGCGCGTACATGGGAGCACCGAAGACAACAAAGGTGGGGTTTGGGCGAGGAAAGTTTCGACCTTTTGGCAACACCTTGTTGGTGCCGCGCAGATACACCGGAACAACCGGTGCGCCAGTATGCGAGGAAAGGAATGCGGTGCCAGAGGTAAACGGACGAGCCCAACCGTCAGAAGAACGTGCTCCTTCGGGGAAGATGAGCATCGACCATCCTTCTTTGAGAAGCTCAAGTGACTGGTCGATGGCCTTGCGCGAAACCTTTTGTCGCTCAACAGGAATAGCCCCGATGAGAAGTGCGGAGAGAGGAGAGGTGATCCGGTTGGCGAACCAGTAGTCGGCGGCGGCGCCAATAAAGAGGCGGTTGCGCCATGGCTCTGGGATGGCCGTCATCATGAGGGGCGTATCGGCGTGGCTGTGATGATTCGCAGCAAAGATGACAGGGCCATCGATATCGGCGAGGCGATCGGTGCCCACAATTGTAGGTGTAGCGATGAGATCGACTATCGGTTTCATGAGGGCGTTGAGAACTACTACCCGCGCAAAACGTGCCGGGTAGGAACGAGCCCAGTCGGTGTCGTAATTCGCTCCGATGTTTTTTTCCTTCGACACCTTTTCAACGCCGTTCGGAACTGGCGGCGTGGTGAGGATGGCTCTGACCATTCGTGTTGCTCGTGAACCTGCGCGACTGAACCCCTTTACCGATTTGTTGATCGGAAGGCGTTTGGTCAGGTCGATGGCCTGCTTGCGGGTGATGGGCATCGGGCTCATGGCGAAACTCAGGAGACGTCGGCCATCAAGACCGGCGGATTGTGAAGGTGAGTGATGGTGGCGTCGCGGCCCACAACATCGCTGGCCATCTCGAGTGCATCTTGAAGCGTTGACGCGGCTTTGAATCCGAGGCGATGAACGGCGCGGACATCACCGCCGACGATGATGACCTGACCGACATGTTGCAGCGCATGCGAGCACCAGTACCACATGTAAAACGGATGGACACCGTGGTACGCGTAACTCGTGCGGTACAGATGTCGGTACCACTCGTCTTCGGCGAATGACTTCTCAAACTCGGCTTCCATGCGAACCGGATCGTGCGTTACCGTCAGGACCTGGTCGAAGAAGTCGATGTACGACGGATGATGTACCGGGTGGAACTCCCACGGTGTTGGGTGGCTCATGATCACGACGCCACCTTCGCGAACGGGCGGCTTACCGCGATAAAGGTTGAAGAAGTAACCGAGACCGAGACACGCAACAAGGATCGGGTTCATGATTGAGTTCACGTTGTATGGGCTGATGTACGGAAGGCCCATGGTGAGAATGTCGGTCTGTCCTTCAACCGATACAAGGTGTTGTTTGTAAACGTTCTCAGTGGTGATCTTGTGAACCGCTTCGACCTCGCCGGCCTGTACCGAAGTCATCGCGTGGGGGGCTTGCCAGTTCTGGAAGATGGAACGCTTCGAGCGTGCGGGCATGCGATCGAGGGCTGCTTTCATACCCATTGCGGTGATGCGATCTTTTAGGGTCCATTCCCATTCGCGTTTTTGTAGCACGCTCATTGGGCCTTCGGTGCCGAAGACGTTGTTATTCATGGTTGTCTCGATTTGGAAAACCTTGACGCCTGAATCGCGAAGCACCTTGCCCATGCGCCAGTTCGAGGAATGCAGTTCGGATCGATGCTGATCCATGAATGACTTCGAGTGACGCATCGTTTTTGGGTTGTGATGGTGACGAAGTGATCGATACGAGGACAGTCCGGTTGCGGTGGATTTCCAACCGCCATCCATGGACACCAAATTGATATTTACGTAAATGAGCAGGTCACTCTCGGCGGCGCGCTTGTTGATCTCGACCTCTTCGCCTTGATCGGTGGAACCGATGTACAGCAGGTTGTCGGGATCTTCTGCGTCGTGGTTGACGAGAAGGCCATGGGGAGCAAATGCGTCGTACACGCGATCGCCAACCGCATGACGAAGTTCGTTTTCGGTCATTCGACGGTGAAGGGCGAGGGCGGCAATGAGCATGACATCGTCGACGCCGGCAGCCGCGGCCAGTTCAAGCACTGCCTCGATGACCCGTTGACGGATATCGGGGCTTTTCATTGGAGGAAGCGGCAATGAAATGTCATCGAACGCAATGGTGAGTTTCATGCCCGGCTTGAGCAGCGCTCTAAGCGGCTCACTGTCGCCAATTGGGTTTTCGAGCGCGTCGCGAATTGCACCATCGGGGTTCTTGATGGGGTCGATTGGCTCGGCGGGATAGATCACTCGGCTCCGCCCCGGTGGAAGCTTCTCAAATCGGAAGCCCTCACCGTGGTGGAAGAGGATCGGTGGCGTCGAGCGATCGACGTCGAGGACGAATCCTGGTCTAGGCACGATTTCGTTCCTTTTCATTGCGAAGGTCGAACGCGATACGAACAGCACCTCGGCCGCCGGCAGTGGCAGCATGAGAAATTGCGTCTTCGTAACGATCGAGTGGATAGGTAGCCGAAACAAGTTGACCAAGGTCGTCGGCTTCAACAAGTTCGAATGCCAAATCAAATGTGCGTCGACGAGAACCGTCGGGCAAGGTTTCGGTGCCGTAGGCGTAGGCGCCAGCGAGTTGAATCTCCCGCTGCCAAAGGCCAGTGAGATCAACATGAACGTGGCCGGGCATACCCACAAGCGTGATGCGGCCTTTTGGGCGGACCACGGTGAGCGCTTCGGAAATGCTGTCGGCGTTGCCGACGCAATCGATCACATGATCGGCGCCGCCAGTAAGGCGAATGATCTCCCCGTCGCCGATGGCAAGTGATCCGGTGATGCGACGAATAGGACGAGCAATGTGCCCTGGATCGATCACATGGTCGGCACCGAATTTGGTGGCGAGTTGTGTTTGATGGGGATGCTTGGCCACCGCAACGATGGTGCATGGTGGGGCAAAGCGCCGAAGTGCAGCAATGGTGAGCAACCCAAGTGCGCCGGCACCAAGAACAACAACAGCCTCACCTTCGGCAACGTTTGCGGAAAGTGCTCCATGCACCGCACATGCAGTGGGTTCCACCATGACGGCCGCTTCGTCGGACCAATGTTCGGGTACCGAATGAAGTTGGCTTGAGTGGGCGATCATCGAGGTTGACCAACCGCCTCCGGTATCGCAGCAGAAGCCACTTTGCAGCCCGGGTTCAATGTTGCCAAACGTGATGCGTTCGCAATTACCGAGGTCGCCGCGCTGACAGGCGGCGCATACAGGGTTGATACCGCGAGTCACGCAGCCCAGAACTGGTTCAACAACAACGCGCCCTGCGGGCACATTGTCGATAGGGGCAAGAAGATCGGCGACGATCTCGTGACCGGGAACGAACGGAAACGAAACGATCGGTTCGAAGTAGCGCGAGGAATGACCGTCGATGGTGGCGAGGTCGGAACCGCAAATTCCGGTGAGTCGCGGAAGTATCTCGGTCCAGCCAGGACCAGGAAGGGTGGGCGCATCGATGGAGCGGAGTTTGAGCGGTCCCACTTTGGCGCCACTGCCTGAACTGAGGCGTCCGGCAATGGCGGCAGCGGCGAAGCGAGGAATATTGCGTTCGAAACGGAGTGCTTTCATACCGTGCCTCCCGGGACGAGAGGGTTAGCGAGCCCGCCGTTGCGAGTGCGACGAGGTCCGATCGGTAGGAGTTGTCGCGGTGCGCCCGGCGCTTTCGAGAAATTCTCAACCAACCAACCGCGCTTGCGGGCCAGCGCCGCTAGGCGTGTTTCTGGGTTCACTGCAACAGGGAAGCCAACTGCTTCGAGCATTGGGAGATCGGAACTGGAATCGGCGTAGGCAACGGTCTCGCCAAGATCGAGTCCATGTGTGTTTGCATAATCCATCAGGACTTGTGCGCGAGTTTCGCCGGTGGGTGGAACATTTCGAAGTTCGCCGTTGTACACACCGTCGAAAGAGCTCATCTCTGCAGCGATGATGTCGTCGAAAAGTGGCATGAGTGGTTTCACCACGAAGTCAAGGGCTCCGGTGATGAGGACGGTGCGATGTCCTGCGGCTTTGTGTTCGCGCACTCTTCGGATCGCCGCCGGAAATGACTTGGCAATGATGAGGCGAGTGAACATTTCGGCCGCGTCTTCTTCGATCTGTTGAACCGGTGCACCGTCGTAGCGACGATAGAAGAGACGCAGGAAATCGGTGCGATCCTTGCGATCGAGCGAAAGAAGTGACGGGCCTTCGGCTAACAACTTCATAGCGAAGCGAAGCCGATCGTCTTTCGGAAGGCGACGTGTGGCCAAGAATGCGTAACTGGCAACGACATTTGAGGCGATGAGTGTGTTCTCAAGGTCGAATGCGGCCAGTTGTCGTTGGGGGGAGAGGATTTGCTCGCGAAGGCGTGCGTCGCGGGTCTGGCCGGACTTTCCGCCTGGAGTGGTGCGCACTCGGGCAGCTTTTACAACCGATGGAAGGTGAATTTCGTTGACGAAATAGTCCCAGTCGATGACACGTGGATCGAAACAGAAATCGCGTTGATCCTCGGTTGATTGTGCCTCCCACATGGCGAGGAGTCGATCGAGACCGTAAATGGCTTCGCATTCGGCGTAGGCGCCGTAGAGCTCGACATAACCAAGTGCGCGTTCGGCTTCTTCGCGTTTGGCTTCAATTGATGCGCCCCATTCGGCTTGTTTGCCGCGAAGGGGGAGCGTGGAGAGAATGCTTTCGGTTCGTTCAAGAATTTTTTGCGCGCGTTGCAATTGGTCTTGCACCCGACCACGGCCGGGGAACGACCATTTGGGGACCATGATCGGTTGACCCTTGGGGTCATACAGCGGGTGTTGCGCAAACCATTCACTCACAAGATCGACAAGGCGGCGATAGTGAAGAGGGTTTTGTGAACCGGAGGCAATCTGCACAACTTCCGGTTCGGTCTCGGGGCCCTTTGCTGCCACCGCGATAATTGCGGCAGAGACAAGATCGACGGGGATGACATCGACGATTCCCTCAGGGACGCCAGGAAATTCTTTCAGAAGACCGCGGGCGTAACTAATGATGACCGGTTCGGCCATGCGAAACCCACGAATCCAGCCGGGGACTGGTTCGGCGAGTGCTGACTCGATGATGGAGGGGCGCACGATGCTGACCGGAACATTGCCTCGAGTTTCGACAAGTGCTCGCTCGCCGAGAGCCTTTGTATACGCGTAGGCATCGGGCCAACCAAGTGAAGCGGCACGAGCACGTCCGGTCTCCACCATGCGGTCGGCGACCCAACGTGACCGTAGTTTCTCGGTCTTTTCGGCCAGAAGCGGAGTACCGGCCGCTCCGAGTTCGCGATGGGCACGAGCACGAAATTCTTTAAGTTTTTCGGGCGTGCGGCTTTGAGCCTCGGCGTCGCGTCGGGCGCGTCGGGCGCCTTCAACCTCGGCACGCCAACTGACATCGATAAAGAAATGACTTTCATCGACAAGTCGCTCAGGGGCTGCACCGCGATGGTTGCCGGCGACATAACAAGTAGACACGGCAACAAGATGAGGTGTGATGCCGAGTTCGTTGCACAGCGCAGCAATACGCGTTGGGCCAAGAAGGTTCACCTCGACCGCGGAGTCAAGCGGGGAGTCGAAACTCACTGTGGCCGCAGAGTGAATGATGGTGTCGCAACTGGCGAAAATTGCGCGACTTTCCTCGTCGAGGCCCAGGCCGTCGCGACTTACGTCGCCACCAACACTGCGAAGTCGACGTGCAACCATCTCTTTAAAGCCGTCGGGGCCAAGTTCGTTGCGTAGCCGATCGAAGGCGTCGTTCTTCAGAATTTCTCGGGCCACACGTTGTTCTACCGTCGAGCGTTTGCCGGGACGAACCAGGAGCACGATCTCGCAATCGGGGACCGACCGGAGCAGGCGCTCAAGCAGATTGGTGCCGAGGAAACCGGTGGCGCCGGTAATGAAGAGTCGCTTGCCGGCGAGTTGTTCACGGATCACAAAGGAATGTTTACCACTTGGTAAGTGAACGGGTCTACACTTGCGCCATGACCGCCCCCGTTCTCAGTTCCCCCAAGGGATCCCGGGCTGAGCGCACCAAGGCCACAGAGGACAAAATCTTGTCGGTGGCCCTGGAGTCCTTTGGCACCAAGGGTTTCGATTCGGTCTCTCTCGACGATCTCGCGGCCGAACTGAGTGTCACCAAACAGGCCATCCTCTATCACCACCCCTCGAAACGAGCCTTGCTCGATGCCGTGATCGATCGGGCCGCCTTCGAACTCATTATCGAATTCGATGGGGCCCTGTCGGCGGCTGGTGAGGGCTGGCAACGAGTGGAATCAATTGTTCGGACGATCTTTCGCGTGGCGATGCGACGGCCTGAACTGCTTGGGCTCATTCGAGAGGTCAGTCGGCTTGGAGGCGATGCCGCTCTGCGCGTGACCGCCGATCTCGAACCGTTTGTGGTGAGAGCAACGACATATTTCGCGCGCGAAATGGACGCCGGCCGACTTCGACGATGCGATCCCGGGCTATTGCTGGTTTCGGCCTATTCAACGGTGCTTGGTGCGGCAACCGAAGTTGAAGTGTTGCGCGCCGTGGGTATCGAACCGACATTGCGGTCAACAGTTGTTCGCCGCCGCGAACTACTGGCATTCCTGAAAGCGGCGATGGTCGCTTAGCGCTGGCGGTAATGCTGAACGCTTTGGTGGCGTTCGAGCGCAAGATTGATCAACTCATCGATGAGTGCACGGTAGGGAAGTCCCGTGGCTTGCCACATTTGTGGATACATCGAAATTGGTGTGAATCCGGGAATGGTATTGACCTCATTCAGGAGAATGCGTTGGCCTTCTTCTACGTAGAAGAAATCGACACGAGCAAGCCCTTCGACGCGAAAGGTCCGGAACACCTGACAAGCAAGGGCACGAATTTTTTCGGTAATGGTGTTGTCGAGCGGTGCAGGGATATGGAGTTGGGCAGTGCCGGTTTTGTATTTGTCTTCGAAGTCGTAGAACTCGGAGCCACTCACAATTTCGCCCGGCACTGATGCGCGTGGCGTGGTGGTGTGGCCGAGAACGGCAACCTCGATCTCGCGTCCCACGATGTTTTGCTCGACCACGATCCATTCATCGTGTTCAAGTGCAGTATCAAGAGCGGAGCGAAGTTGGTCTCGAGAGTTCACTTTCGAAACGCCGATCGAGGATCCCATGTTGGCGGGTTTCACAAACATGGGAAATCCAAGTGCGTCGCCGAGTGCGTCAAGAACTGGTTCCGTATCGGGCCCGGCATCGTTATCGGCAATTTCGCTGCGGTGCACTCCGCGCCAGTTCGCTTGCTCAATGCCGGCAGCGTCAGCCAGTTGTTTGGCAATGATTTTGTCCATGGCCACGGATGAGCCCAGCACGCCACTTCCCACGTAGGGAATGCCTGCGACCTCGAGAAGACCTTGAACTGTTCCGTCTTCTCCCATTGGGCCGTGAAGAAGAGGAAAGACGACGCCCGCGCCGGTGAGAGCATCAAAGGGCGACAATGTTTGGCCAGCAATTTCCAGTGCATCGCCGAGTGACTCGATCGATGAAGCGTCGAAGTCGCATTTCGCCCACGTGCCGTCGCGCTGTATCCCAATGCAAACGATGTCGTAACGCTCGGAATCGGCAGCCGCGAGCACGTGTCGTGCTGTGACCCTGGAAATGTCGTGTTCGGCGGATTGTCCCCCGAAGAGAAGGACCAAGCGGAGGCGGGTCGTGCTGGACATGGCAAGAACCGTAGTCGGGCGACCAAGAGCGCACGCGAGTGCCGGTACGGTTGCAGCGTGAAGTTTCGCGCCGCTGATATCGCCAACATTGTTGGAGGAACTCTGGTTGGTTCCGATGTCGATGTTGATGGTGCAGCCATTGATTCCCGAGTGATTCAAAGCGGTCAGCTCTTCGTACCTGTTCGTGGTGAGCGCGATGGGCATGATTTCATTGAGAACGCTAAGAACTTGGGCGCAGCAGCGACCCTTTCTTCGCTTGGTGCGACTGATGGGATTCCCACAATCGTTGTTGACGATGCCGAAGCGGCATTCGCTCGATTGGGTGCTGCGGCCAGGTTGCGACTTCCGGATCGGTTAGCTGGTGTCACTGGGTCGGTGGGAAAGACGTCCACAAAAGATCTTGCTGTCGCGATCCTTGCTCGGCGGTATGTCGTCACTGCCAACGAAAAGAGTTTCAACAATGAACTTGGAGTTCCGCTCACGTTGGTGAATGCGTCAGCCGATACCGAAGTTTCAATTATTGAGATGGGCGCCAGAGGCGATGGGCACATCAGCGATCTCTGCTCAATTGCGCGACCAACAGTGGCGATCGTTACCGCAATTGAACTTGCTCACTCTGAATTCATGGGTGGGCTTGCCGATATTGCCCGGGCAAAGGGTGAACTGGTTGAAGCGCTGCCGACCGATGGGTTGGCGATTCTGAACGCTGATGATGAACGCGTGGCCGCTATGGCATCACGAACAAGTGCGCGAGCACTTCTCTTTGGAATCGAGCGGGGCGATGTACGTGCAAGCAACATTCGTCTTGATGAAGAACTTCGTGCCCATTTCGATCTGCAGTCCGATCGGGGAAGTGCGCCCGTGGTGTTGGCTGTTCGAGGCCGTCACCATGTCGTGAATGCATTGGCGGCGGCAACGTTGGCCATTGCATGGGGAGTGCCGCTCGACGACATAGTCGGTGGGCTCGCGGAAGCCCAACTCTCCCCTTGGCGAATGGAACTTCACGTTGCTCCAAGCGGTGTGCGGGTTTTGAACGATGCCTACAACGCCGGCCCTGCCTCGATGGAGGCAGCATTACGCGCACTTGCCCATCTTCCGGCCAGCGAACATGTTGCGGTTTTGGGACCGATGGCAGAGTTGGGTAATGAGGGGCCTCAAGCACATGTGCAGGTTGCCGCTTTGGCGCGTGAACTTGGCATCAAGGTGATCGCGATTGGCACAAGCGAGTACGGGTCTCTTCCTGTTGCGTCGGTGGATTCAATTGACGATGCGATTGCCCAATTAAATGAACTTGGCGTTCTCAACGCTCGGGGGGCAGTGCTGGTGAAAGGAAGTCGAATCGCGGGGCTCGAACGCGTTGCTCAGCGGCTTCTTGAACGTACCTAGCGAACAAGGAAATCAGTTCGGTAAAGCATCTTCATGCTGGCGCTGCTTTTCGGGTGGCCGCAGGTCGGAGAACCATGCAAGGAAAAGTCCAAATGCCGCTCCGAAATACACAATGGGATTTACGCCAGTATGGCTGGCCACCCAACCTGCAATAAGCCCACTCACCGGGACAGTGCCGCCGAAGCACATCATCCACACGGCGCTCACTCGGCCGCGGATCTCATGGGTAAGTCGAGATTGGAAGATCGTCGAGAGCGATGTAACGGTGGCGAAGTAACAGAAGCCGAGTATGAACCCGACAGGGAAGGCAAGTGCTGCGCCGCGGATGGTCACATAGGCGGCGAGTGAAATGCTAAATCCGATGAACGCTAAGCGCAGGACCTTTTCAATTTTGTGTTTCGAGAGGAAAGTGCCGACCGAAAGTGCTCCCGCAACTGCACCAGCACCAAATGTCGCGTAGAGGAGCCCATAAAGAGTGCTCTTGGTTGCGACGCCCCAGTTGTTCGCCGCTATGGCGGGATAGAGAACAACAAATGGCATGCAAAAAACCGAGAACAAGAAAACTGTGGCGACGGCTCTGCGTACCACAGGGTCACGGCGTACATATTTGAAACCACCGAAGAATCGCTCGAACTTCGACTCAAATTTCTTCCGTTCAAACTTCGGTACACGAACGCGGGTGATGCCAAACATGATGATGAGGTACGTGGCCGCATTCAGGACAAACACCCACGAGGCGCCAATAAACACGTACAGCACAGCGCCAATAGACGGCCCAACAACACGAGAGACATTCATGCTCACCGAGTTAAGAGAAATGGCTCCATGAAGTTGCTCTTTAGGCACCAACGAGGGGGTGACAGCCAAGAACACTGGCCCCTGAAGCGCGGCACCAGTTCCAATGGCAAAGACGGCAATGAGAAGTGCGGGCCGAGAGAAGTCTGTTGTTCGAACGATCCATGCAATCGCCAGCGAACCAATGAGCTGTTCAACTGAGAGCCAGAAGATCAACTTCTTGCGGTCGAAGATGTCGGCGATGATCCCGCCAAAGGTGGCAAATAAAAGCTGTGGAATCAGGTTGGCGAAACCGATAACGCTAACGAGCCAAGTGCTTTTGGTAACGGTGTAGACGTATGCCGCCAGGATGATGTTCTGCATCCAAGTTCCGACAGAGGAACCAAGAGTACTGAGCCACATCGTGCGAAAATCACGGTTTGCAAGTGCAGCCCTCACCGCGCTGATTTCTACGGGACGGTCGCCATCAATGAGGGCTTCGGCGGCTTCTCCGCGAAACTCCTCCTCTGATTCGTACTCATTCTGGCTGATCATCGCCTTTGAGAGTACGGCGAGTGGGGCACTGGGCACGAAACTGTGAACGGCAGCCAGATTTAGCGCTGCTGTATCTGGGCGGTAGCGGTGGCGCGGACGGTTACAGAGTCGGGAGCGCCAGGAATCGCATTGGCGAACACGTAAGGAACCTGTCGGGCGAGTCGAACGGTGACGGCGCCGTCCTCGCCAATGGAGAGATCGATACCGTTGTCAAGGTCGTCGAGGATTCCTTTTGTTGCCAGAACGTTGATCGCAACGAACCATGCTTTGTTTTGATCAATCCGGTAGCCAAGGCCAGCGCGCAGTGCGGCTTCATCGAGCCCAGCCGTCGCCGCGTCATTTGCGGCATCGGTGGCCGCAGCAAGCAAATCTCGTTGCCGGGCATGCACCGCGGTGAGGTCAATGGTGATTGCGGCGAGGATGAACATGATTAGGATCGCGGCAGGAAACAGCATGAGGACGCTACCGTTGTCGTTTCGGCACGCTCTCAACATGAAACACTCCCGGCGATTCCGCTTCGGTAGGGATCGATGACTTCTGTTTCTGTGGCCACCACGTCGAAGCCATGGCCGAAACCGCCAATGACAGGTACACGTAACGCCGGAAGTCGATGATGGACTGTGACTTTCACGCGCGCACATCGACTCCAACTTCGGCCACCGGTGTAGGCAATAGAAACACTGGAGTTCTGCGGGTTCCTTCCGTGACCTACGAATGCATCGTTCGCTGCGGTAAGTGCTCGATCTTGAGCTGACTCTGGGTCGGGGGCTTCAACAAACGCACGAACCGCATTACGTGCTGCACTCGATGCCGCAAGGTTGGCATCGACCGCTCCCCACGCATTAGCGATGACAAGCATTGCTATGACGAAGGTGAGAATGCCAAAGGGCAGAACTTCGATCCCTCCAGCTTGACCGCTGTCGTCGGCACATCGTCGATCACGGCATTTTTGGCGGTGCTTCCGCTCCATCATTGGAATCGCTCAACTCTCACTCGCACTGTTCGATCGATGCCGCCCGTGCCGCCTCGAAAACTGCCCCAGAGAAACCCGAGTGGCTGAGCGCGAAGCCGCAATGCGATCTCGTCCCATGTTGACGCTGACCAATCGAGATCAACTCGGTTTCCAAATTTTCCCAGTTGCTGGCGCACGACTTCTTCAGCATGAACACGGGCATCAACGGGAACAGGCGAGCTGTCGCGTTGAGTTCGTGCGCCGGCAACGATCCGAGCGCCCTCGAATGCAGCATCGGTTGCCATTGATCGGGTGTAGAGGCCGACAAGCGTTTGCACGGCGAACAACATGAGTACGAGAAAGACCAGGAGTCCGGCAATCGTCGAGATGAGTCCTGAACCGCGATCTTCGCGACACCGATCTCCATTCAATTGGAGCCGATCTGACTAATTTTGTCGTTCGTCGTTGCTTCAGTGGTCTTCCACATCTGTTGGAATCCGACCCACATCGCTGCGCCCAAAAACGCCATGATGAGTACGGCGATCGCCGCGGAAATCACGCCTTCGCCTCGGTCGCCCTTGAAACGTCGAGCGGGGACTGGCTGAGTTTCTTCGTGTTCTTCGGTGTGCATGATTGCTCCTTTTGGTATTCGGTGTGAATCTCTCAAGATCCTGAGAAGAGTTGAAGTGCTTGAGTGAACGGCACGGCGAGAAACAGAAGACCAGGCAAGAGCGTTGCCACCGTGACGGGGATCCATACTTGTTGCGTGCGCCGCTCGATGACCTCGACAAGTTCGCGATGTACTTCTGCTCGCACGGCGCGCGCTTCGTTGGTAATCAAATGTCCTAGGTCGCCAGCTTCCTTATTGAACGCCAGCACGTTGACAAGCCGACTCACCGCAGGAACATCGGCAGTATCGGCCCATTCGGCCAATGCGTTGGCCTCGTCGAGGCCATGAGATATTCGCGAGGTCACTCTTCGCAGATCTTGAGAAATGGCGCCTTCGGAACGTCGCGCAATGCGAGACAGCGCAGATCCAAGTGAGTAGCCGGCCGATAAGAGCATTCCTAGTTGCTCACTTACGACCGGAAGTTCATGAGTGAGTTGTTGCTTCCACTTCGTTGATCGCCGAGACAGATCGGCTTCAGTGAGTAGGAATGCCAGCACCGGCGAACCAAGGATAAACAGCATCACCAAAGGCGCTGGTGGGGCGAGGGCGATCATCACGAGCGCTGATCCTCCGAGTCCGCCAAGTATCCAACCGAGTTGGCGCAGCCGAAACGTCATCGGATCAAGTGGGCTGTGAACTCGTTCGAGACGAAGTGCGAGATCCTCGTGAACACCGGCAAATCGGGCAACCGATGAACCGATATCGCTGGCGATCGGTCCCAGGAGTTGTCGTAACGGCGAGGTGGACTCTGACTCAGCGACCGCGGCCGCCCCTGGAAGGTATGGGCGAATTCGGTCGACGAGCGCTGGGCGCCGGAATCGGCGAACGGAGCCAAAGAGCAACGTGAAACCGATCCATCCGAAAATGAATGCCATGGCCAATGATTGGTTCATCGATCGAACACTCGTTGTTCGGTGGGAAGCCTGAGCATGAGCCCCGCCCATCGCCAACAACCAGCGATCATCAGGAGAGCCACTGTGACCGCAATTTGTCCCATTGGCGTTTCGTAGGCGCTTCGACCGTTACCTACCGACAATCCGGCTGCCGCCATGCCGAGCGGCACAAGAAGAACAAAGCGTCGAGCAAAGCGAACGCCCGATTGACGAGCTTGTACATCTTTGCGATACGACGCGTCGTCACGACGATCCTGGGCAAGGTCGGCAAGGCGACGATCGAGCCCAGTTCCGCCAAGTTCGTGGGCAATGAGCAGTGTTTCGCATGTCGCATCACAGGTGGGGTCGGCAAGTTGCTCACGGAGTACTTCAAGCGTGCGTTCAAAGTCTGTTGTGAGCAGCCATTCGCGATTAGCGGCCGAGAACGCTAACTGCATCGCCTCGGGACCATTCGCTCCAACTTCAAACAATGCAGTGGGCAGCGACCGACCAACTGATGATGTAAGTAGTCGAAGTTCTTCGATCATCTGCGGCCATGACTCTTGAGCAAGAGCAAGTCGAGTTCGCCGCCGTTGTCTATATGCGGCAATAGGAAAAGTTGCGGCAAAGATTCCGCAGATAAGTGATGGAAGAATCGCTCCGAAAAGCGCGTAACCAAAGGCTGTACTCAAAATAAAAACGGCTCCGATTGCTGAAACGAACTCAGTCGGCCGGATAGCGCCGAGACCTGCTTGGCTCATCCAGTCCTCGAGCGAGCGTTCCGATCCCACGGAAACAACCGTTTGAGGTCCCGGTGAGATGCCGGCCCAACCGAAGAGTTGAGCGGTGGAGAGGAGATGCATTCCGTAGGCGGCCGTTATGGCAATGAGAAGTGCGATCACCGAAGGACTCCAGTGATTTCGATTCCGCTCGTCGCGAAGATATTTGCGAGTCGTTTTGGTACCTGTCCGGTCCACCTCATCGACTCGTTTGCCGCATGGCGGACGAAAACGTCAGTGGCAGTGAACGCTGAAGTGGCCGCATCGCCAAGCAGATCTTCGACTGCAAGGATTTCCATAACGCGAGGTCCGGTATCAGTTCGCTGACTAAAGACAACGATGTCAACCGATTCGGACACCAATGTGGTGAGTGCGCCGTGAGGGAGTGAACCGGCATCGGAAAGTTCGGCAAGGAATCGGAGACGACTAAGAGCACTTCGCGCGTTCGATGAGTGAATAGTGGTGAACCCCTTCACCCCCGATGAAAGCGTGAGAAGAAGGGGAAGAGCCTCTCGGTCGCGAACCTCGCCGACGACGGCGATATCGGGAGCCATCCGAAGAAATCCTGATACGAGTCGGCGCAGATCAATTGCGGGCCGATCAGATCGCGCCGCACGTGTTTGCATGCTGGCCACATTGGGCAGCGGGGCATCCACTTCAAAGACTTCCTCTGCGATGACGACGCGTAGCGATGGGTCGAGTTCGCCGAGGCAGCACGAGAGTAAAGTGGTTTTCCCTGAGCCGGGGGCGCCGGCGAAAAGGATCGTGGAGCCACATCGAACGGCGTGAGCGAGAAACGCTGCAGGTAATGGATCGATGGTTCCGCCGGAAACCAACTCGTCGAGGCGGGTAAATGGCACGCCGGTGAACCTTCGAATATTGACCATAAGGTGCCCGCCGCGGGCGAGGTCGCCATGAACAATATGGAGTCGTGATCCGTCGTCGAGTTGAGCGTCTTGCAAGCCCTCGGTGGGGTCAAGCTTTCGGTGACTGCTCGAAGAATCATTCAGCAGTTTGGTCAACGTTCGACTGACATGGTCATCATCGTGGAACGTTTCGTGATGATAGCCAGCAACGCCGCGATGTCGCTTTACGAAGATTTCGGTTGGTGAATTGATTTCGATTTCCCAAACATCGGGGTCGTTCATTAGTTCGGTGAGCGGCCCATATTCGACAAGGTTGCGCCATGCTCGTTGGGCTACGGCCTGCGGATTGGTGATGGGTGTTCGTTGTCGGCCATGACGAACATCATTTTCCCATTGATGCAGTTCCTCGGCGATGAAGGAACGAAGTTGTTCGTGGCCTTCGGCACCGGAGAGGTCGAGTGATGCTGCTTTTGCTCGACGCTGCACTGATTGTTCAACTTCAAGAAGCGGGGTAGTTGTCATGCGGTCCTCCCAAGATGACCAGGAGTGATTGCAACAGGAAGGGCGTCGCCAACTGGTAGGGGCGAATTTCGGGCGAGCATGGAATCGAGAGCGCTCGTGATCGAACCAAATGACGACGCAGGCAGTGGCGCCCCCTCGCGGAGAAATGGTTCGAGATCGCGACGGAGAGGCACCATGACAGTGGTCGGGGTCTGTGACGTTGGACGGATTTCGGAAAAGAGCGTGGACATAGTTCGGGTGAGTACCGAACGTTCGGTTCGCGAACGAGGGGCAGCGATAACAACCGGGAGAATCCTTTTGAGATCCACCTGTTGCTCATCGAGAGTGGTGAGCAGTCGCAGGAGCCGATTGAGCCCGACAACTCCTGGTCGACTGGTAACGACAATGATGTCGGCGTTGGTGACAAGTTCACGCGAAAGAAGATTGCGATCTTCGATATCGATTGATCCGGTGTCGCTTTCGCCTTCAAGATCGCAATCAGCGTCGGCGACAAGAAATTCGTAGCTGTGTCGGAGTGATCGAAGTGCGGCCAGGGTCGCTCTCCGACGAATGGAGGACCAATCCCGATGCCGCCGTAAGCCCGGGAGTAGGTCGTAACCGCGGGTGGGGATAGACCAAAGGTGGTCACGTGTTTCTTGAGGGGTTGGTTGATCGGAACGGTGGAGATCGACCAGCTCTTGCAGGCCAGGGACGACATCACCGAGATCGTGGAGAAGCGCTTGATCGGCGTTGAGGGACCCGTCAATGAGCGCTACTAACCCAGCGCGAGCTTTGCGCGCTCGTTGTGCCGAGGCGAAGTGAGCAGCGAGAGCCATTGCCACCGACGAAGTTCCTGTCCCGCCACTCCCTATGACGGTGACGAGCCGACCGTTTGTTTCAGTTGATGCGAAGTCGCTTTGCAGTGAAGGTCGAAGCTCAGTGATTTGTCGCCGCTCAATCCCGAGTGCATGCTCCTGCAGGGCAGAGAAAAGGGTGTCGGGAGTAAGTGGTTCGGCCAGAACACATGCCGCTCCGAGCCGAGTCCAATCTCGCCGACCGGGGGAGTCTGAGACAATGATGGGTACACAATGAGCCTTGCGTGCCGCTTCGAGAACATCGCGATCGAGATTGGTGCACATCTCATCGACGAGGAGGGCGGAATAGCGGCGATCGGAGCGAAGCCGAGCGCGTGCTTCGTCGACAGAAACACATCGGATGAACTCGATAGGGAGGGTTGATGAAGTCGCCCAACTTCCTACGTCGGCAAGCCATTTTGCGCGAGGTCGGGCCACTCCGAGAACCACGTAGTGCTCGGTGATCATGACCGCACCCCGTTTCCGCGAGCCAGCGGGCCCGTGACGGAATTTCGAGATGTAGGAGCAGCATCGGAACTTGTTGTTCTCACCAGTGTGATCGACGCAACCTGCGCGGCGTGAACGGATTCCAGAATTTCCTCGTTGGTTCGTAGGGCGATTGTGACGACAAGACGTCCGCTCGATCCCATCGCACCAGCCTTGAGGTCCTCGATTCGGATGACCCTTGCGCTGTTGGCGAGGGTGACGGTGACAGCGTCATTCCCCGTGCCGTATGTGGCGAGAACATCGACAATTTCACCCGGTCGAATGTCGCCGTTCACTGCGCGTTCGCGATCGACAGGAAGAGAAAATTCGGGAAAGCCTCCTGCGCCATCGTCGGTGACGATCGCACTCCGCTGCACCATCTCACCTTCGTTCATCGGGGCGATGGCGACAGCGCCCTCAATGAGATCGGCGTTGAGAAACGAGTGCTGACCGAGGCTGTCATCGATGCGGACATTGCGAGGTTCAACATCATTGGTAGTGAGCCGCTGGCCGATGTCGATCCGATGACGTGCGATGAGCACCGTGCGGTGGGGACCTGTCTCTGCTTCCGCTATGGCGGTGAAGCACGCTATGCCGGCGATAGCGACAAGGAGTCCGCCCAGTGCTGCGCGTCCATTTGGCCGGTGACCTCGGACCTTTGCGATGAACTGTCGTGTTGTCGTTTCAGGGCCTGTCGTTTCAGGGTCTGTCGCATCGGGACGGCGCATATCGCCTGCTTTCGCGTTGTTTACGGTGCTGCGGGCGGGGCACGGTACGGATCGGTTGCGGAGAAGGGAAGAGGTCGGACGGCCCATTTCTCTTCGTGGTTGAGGCGTTTACGGTCAATCTTCGTGACCGCCACTTCACCGGAATGGATGAGCAGCGCAGAAGCTGCCGAGCATCTCGGTGTGCAGTCGCGCACGCTCTACCGATTCATCGACGAAGGTCGGCTTCCTGCTTACCGTTTTGGTCGCGTGATTCGCCTCATGCGAACGGATCTAGAACTCTTCGTTGTGTCATGCCGAATAGAACCAGGTTCGTTAACGGAAAGCTCTTCAATCGAAACGAGCACGATGTAGGCACGCGAGTGGTCGACGAGCCGAAGTTGAAGCACCGACCGGCTCAGTGACTGAAGTTCGCCCCTGACAATTGAGCCTCCAACGGTCGTAGCAATCTGGTCGCCGGGCTCCAGAAATGAAGCGATCAAGGTTGGCCATGACATGGCCCGAATGGATTGTCCATCGCCATCAAGCCGGATGCCCTCGGAGCATCGAACTGCAGCGATGGTCTCTGATCGAACCAATCGGAGTCCGTCGTTGCATTCAATGGCGACTCCGCCGGAGACAGTCGCGGCGACTATGCCGTGCACAGTGAGACCTCTCACAGTCGTGAGGGCGATTGGGGTCGCGAGGTCGACGAGGTTGGCCAGTAACCCGAGGACGGTGGCATCTTCGCCGTGACGTTCTTGGAGCGCACCGATTCCGGCTCGGGAACGGACAGCTGCTTGGGCTTGGGAGTCATGGAGGAGTTGGCGGAGATCGGAATCCATTTGCCGATTGTGATGAAGGAACCTGGCCGATGGCAGTGCCGTTCGGCTCCCCTAGGCTTGCCGCAAATGCCAAGCACAACTGTCAATGTCCATGTACCCGGTAATCATCTGATGGCTGGCCTTCTCGGCCACCGTGATGAGTTGCTCCGCTTGATTGAAGATTCGTTTCCGGATTCCCTCATCCATGTGCGAGGCAATGAAATAACTGTGTCGGGCGATCAGGCGGAAATTGTGGCGCGCTTGTTCGAGGAACTTGTGGTGCTGCTGCAACAAGGTCAAGTACTCGAATCGGTTTCGGTGAAGCGCAGCATCGACATGGTGCGCGCCGATGAACGACCTTCAGAAGTTCTTGCCACCGATGTGTTGCGCAATGCGCGCGGGCGAATGGTTCGTCCAAAGACCACTGGTCAGAAGCGCTATATCGAAGCGATTCGCAAGAACATCATCACGTTCGGTGTCGGTCCGGCGGGTACTGGCAAGAGTTGGCTCGCGGTGGCAATGGCTATTCAGGCGCTGCAAGCAAAAGAAGTCGATCGTATCGTCCTCACTCGTCCCGCGGTAGAAGCGGGGGAGCGACTCGGTTTCCTTCCTGGCGATCTCATGGCCAAGGTCGATCCATATCTGCGGCCGCTTTACGACGCGCTCTACGACATGCTCGATGCCGAAGGTGCGCAGCGCCTCCTCGAGCGCGGCACCGTTGAAGTTGCGCCATTGGCATTCATGCGCGGCCGCACACTTAACGGTTCGTTCATCATTCTCGATGAAGCGCAGAACACCACACCTGAACAAATGAAAATGTTTCTCACTCGTATTGGTTTTGGATCAAAAGTTGTTGTTACCGGCGATATGACGCAGGTCGATGTGCAAGGTGGAAGAAGTGGACTTATTGGTCTTGAACCAGTGTTGTCAGGAATTGACGGACTGGAGTGGGTGAAACTCACCGCGAGCGACGTTGTGCGTCATCGCATTGTTCAAGACATCGTGACTGCCTACGAGAACGCGAACCTTTCGTGATTCGTCCTCCTCGTTCGGGCCGACCAAAGCGACGAGGGCCTGCCGACGGTGCCGTCACAGTGTTCGTTTCCGACGAACAAGCCGCACTCACTATTGATGTCGAACGTTGGCAGCGGCTCTCGCTTGCGGTGTTGTCAGAAGAGGGCGTCGAAGGCGAGTGCGAGTTATCGGTGATGTTCGTCGATGAGGCAACGATCACCGATCTTAATATGCGGTTTATGGATGCCGAAGGTCCTACCGACGTGTTGTCGTTTCCGATTGATGGCGATCCCAATCAGCCAGGGCGTTGGCCCGATGCCGGTGGCCCCGGTCCTGATCGGGTTGAAGACGAACCTGAGGATTTGCCGATACTCCTCGGCGATGTTGTTGTGTGTCCGTTGGTGGCGGAACGAAACGCGCCAACTCATGCTGGTTCGCTTGACGATGAAATTGCATTGCTTGTCGTTCACGGCATCTTGCACTTGTTGGGTATGGATCATGCCGACGAGCCTGAGCGTCTTCTCATGCAAACTCGCGAGCGCGAATTATTGGCGGCCCATTACGGTCTCCTCTCGGCCGATCCATGGGCATGATGGTTTTCGCGGCAGGTCTGTCGGGTGGGGACCAATGGATGTTGGTCGCCGTCTTCGCGCTCCTCATCGTCTCAACCTTTCTGTCTGCGGCGGAGACGGCCCTCACCCGAATGACAATTTCGCAAGCCCAAGCAGCGAGTGAACGCGGCGGTTATGGGGCGGTGAAGGTCCTTGCGCTTGTGAAACGGCCAGAGGAATTTCTTAACATTGTTCTCCTGGTCGTATTGGTTTGCCAACTCGTCCAAGCAACATTCGTAGGCCTCGTTGCCGAGCATTCCTTTGGAGCTTGGGGAGTCGCCGTTGGCATGTTCGTCAACATTGTGGTCGTTTTCGTTATCGCAGAGGCAATTCCAAAAACGTGGGCGATCCAACACACCGATCGTGCCGCTCGGCTCTCGGCCCCACTTATCTGGCCCATCGTGCATTTCTTTCCGCTTCGGCTTATTGCGCGTGGCCTCATCGGACTGACCAATGTCATCCTTCCGGGTAAGGGTTTAAAACAAGGACCGTTCGTTTCGGAGGAGGAACTCCTTGCACTCGCCCATCAGGCGGTATCGGCCGAGGTTCTGGACGAAGAAGAGCGCGAACTTATTGAACAAGTCATCGAGTTCGGTGACACTATTTGCCGCGAAGTCATGGTGCCGCGCCCCGACATGCTGGCGGTAAGCGATCAGCTTCCAGTCGTTGAAGTTCTTGATCTGGCGCTTACTGCTGGTCGTAGTCGAGTGCCGGTTTACGGCGAAGGCATCGATGACATCACTGGTGTGGCCTATGTCAAGGACATGATCCGAGCTTCACGGGCCGGGCACGAATCAGTGGCAGTAAAGCATTACTGCCGAGTGCCGTTCTTTGTCCCTGAGACGAAAAAGATTTCTGCTCTCCTTAGTGTCATGCGCACTCGAAACTCGCACCTTGCGGTAGTGATTGACGAATACGGCGGTACTGCTGGTTTGGTCACGCTCGAAGATGTTCTCGAAGAACTCGTCGGCGAGATTGTCGATGAATACGATCGTGAAGACGCAATGGTTGAAATACTTTCGGATGGACTGATCCGAGTGCAGGCTCGCATGGCAATTGATGAAGTTGATGAACTTCTCGGGGTGCAACTGCCCCAAGGCGACTGGGACACAATTGGCGGTCTCATGTTTCACCTCCTGGGCCACGTACCCTTCGAGGGAGAAAGCACAAAGACCAACGGGTTGCGATTGCGCGCTGGTCGGGTCAAAGGTCGACGCATCGGCGTTGTCACTATCGAACGGACAGATACATGAAGTCAGGTTTCGTCTCACTGGTGGGGCGACCCAACGTGGGAAAATCCACGTTGCTCAATCAAATACTTGGCACCAAGGTGGCGATCACCTCGGACAAGCCTCAAACAACCCGTTCCCAAATTCGGGGGGTACTGAATCGGCCCGACTCGCAAATCATTTTTGTCGACACTCCCGGTATCCATAAGCCCCGCACGCTTTTAGGTGAGCGTCTCAACGCAACCGCAGGCGCAGTCACCTCTGGGGTCGACGTTGTATGTCTTGTTGTCGATGCCACCGGCCCCATTGGGCCCGGCGATCGTTTCGTCGCCGAACGAATTCCGGCTGATGCCATCATCGTGGTGAATAAGACCGATATCGCGTCAAGTGACGATGTGATTAATCAACTGGCACGTGCGGCCGAGCAGTTAAACCGTTCGGCATATTTCCCAGTGTCGGCAAAAACGGGTGAAGGTATCGACGCGTTAATTGCTGAAATTCTCTCGCGGTTACCTGAAGGCCCCGCCTGGTACCCCGAAGACTCTGTCACCGATGTTCCCGAAGCATTCTGGGTTGCCGAGTTGGTTCGTGAGCAATTACTTGCCGTTACGAACGATGAACTTCCGCATTCAATTGCCACACGGGTTGTGGAATGGGAATGGCCGCGCATTCGTTGCGAAATTCTCGTTGAGCGTGACTCTCAAAAAGGCATTGTGATCGGGCACAAAGGTTCGGTGCTTAAACAAGTGGGGATCGAAGTGCGCAAACAGTTGCCTGAGGGTGCGTTCCTCGAACTGTTTGTAAAGGTCGACAAGGACTGGCAGCGAAAAGCCCCGTCTCTCGACCGCTTAGGTTTCTAAACTTCGAATCCTGTTAGCAAGCGAAGACTACGGAGGTAGTCGGCCACCTCGATAATGTCCTTTGTCCTTCGCATTGGTGGTAGAGCGTTCACCAAATCCCAGCGATAACTCTTGGTGGCCATGCGGGGATCGAGCACCGCGACCACGCCTTTATCGCTGGTAGTTCGGATGAGTCGGCCTGCCCCTTGGGCGAGAAGGGTGGTGGCTCGGGGAAGATCAACAAGCCGGAAGCCGTCGGCTTTGGCCCGTTCTCGCCGAGCTTGGAGAAGCGGATCGTCAGGGCGGGGGAATGGAATGCGATCGAGCGTGACAAGGCTGAGAGTTTCGCCAGGTACGTCGACGCCTTGCCAGAAGCCCATCGTTGCAAACAAACAAGTTGATGGGTCGGCGGTGAATCTTTCGATAAGTGCGGGTTTGGGATAGTCGTCTTGGCCGAGGATGGGGACATCAAGCCGGTCGCGTAACGCGTCGAGGGCCAGACCGAGGGCTCGGTAACTGGTGAACAGGGCAAGGGTGCGCCCGCCGGCGGCTTCAATGAGTGTTGCTAATTCCTCGTGAACCGCTTCATCGAATGTGGCACTGCGGGGGTCGGGCATATGCGCGGCGCAATACAGCAGTGCTTGTTCGGGATAGTCAAACGGACTGCCAACATCAATGCGTTCAAATGTTCCGGCGGGAATACCAAGTTGTTCGGTGACCGCAGCGGGGAGCGTGGCGCTGGTGAGAACCGCAGTTGTCCGGCTCCACAACGTTTCGGCAAGGAGTGCGCCAACATCAATTGGGGCGATACGCAACGTGGGGGAGTCTTCGGTTCCCTCAATCCACATCACTTGGCCTTCGTCAACTTCGGAAACCCCGTCGATATCAGCGATGAGCGAGGTGGCCGCTTGCATCGCTCGTTGTTTGCGGGCGGTCACGTCACCTTTGGCTTCATCGGGAATTTTTCGGAGTGCGCTCATTGCCGCGTCCACCCGAGTTCTTGCCAGTTGCAATACATGTGCGGGCTCGGCGTCGAGTTGTCCTCGAATCCTGCGACCTCGTTCATCAACAAGAGCCTCACGCCACATGGAGCCGAGTTCATCAATGTGAGCGACAATCACAGGGTCGGCGATGATCGCTGCGGTGTTGCGTGCGAGTGCGGTGAACCGGCCCGGTGTGAGTTCGATGCCAGAGGTGGAAGCAATGGTGTCTTCAAGCTGATGCGCCTCGTCGAAAATCACCACTTGGTGTTCGGGAAGAACGGCGCCGTCGGTGGCGAGATGCATGCCATAAAGATGTGTATTGACCACGATGACGTCGGCGTCGGCAGCACGTCGGCGGGCTCGTTCGGTAAAGCAATCGTCACCCTTGGGGCATTTTAATGCGCCCGGACATTCACGCGGCCCCACACTGACCGCCGACCACACAAACGGCGATGGCTCAATTTCCAGTTCTGATCGGTCGCCAGTTTCGGAACTGTCAGCCCAGCGCGCAAGTGCGGCGATTTCTTCAGCCGGTGGTCGTGGCCCAACATCGAGTGCCAACTGGTCGGGATCGCCGGTGAGTTCTTGCACTCGTTGTAAGCAGATGTAATTGGAGCGACCTTTCAGCACCGCAAAGGTGAAGGGCTGATCAAGATGTTCGGCGAGGAACGGAAGATCTTTGGTGGCCAATTGGTCTTGGAGAGTTTTGGTTGCAGTGGCCACGACCACGCGCTGTCGCGAAACAATGATCGGAACGAGGTAGGCAAAGGTCTTGCCGGTTCCGGTCCCTGCTTGCACCACAAGATGTTTCCCGTCGACAAGCGAGCGAGCAACGGCTTCGGCCATGGCGAACTGCCCGTCTCGATGTTCACCAGCGATCATTGCCCCGGTGATCTTCTCGAGAGCAGATCGTGTGTTGGTAATGAGACGATCGGCAGCACCCATGAAGAGGTTGAGCGTACCGGCGTGAAGCCTGTGTCACGGGGTAGTACCGATGAATGATGGCCTCGGCGGTAACCTCGGGCGGGTGAACATCCCCGGCATTGACCCTTCGCGTATCCCCACGCACATCGCTGCGGTGATGGATGGCAATGGGCGTTGGGCACAGCGCCGAGGGTTGAAACGTACCGATGGTCACGCCGCAGGCGAAGAGGCCCTCATGGATGCAGTTGAGGGCGCGCTTGAGATGGGCGTGAAATGGCTCACTGTGTATGCCTTCTCTACAGAGAACTGGCGTCGTCCCGCCGATGAAGTCCGATTCCTCATGGGATTCAACGAGTCGCTTTTGGTGCGTCGTCGCGATGAGTTGAACGAAAAGGGCGTGCGCATTCGGTTTATAGGTCGGCGCGATTGGCGAGTTCCGAAGCGACTTTTGAAACGTATGGACGAGTCGGCCGAACTCACCAAGAAAAACAAAACGCTCACCCTCACGATTGCTTTCAACTATGGCGGGCGGGTCGAAATCGTCGATGCGGTCCGGGATTTGGTGGCCAGCGGAGTTCCGGCCAACAAGATTAACGAAAAAGAAATCGCCAAACATCTCTATGCGCCTGACATGCCCGAGCCCGATCTTGTCGTGCGAACTTCCGGCGAATTCCGCACTTCAAACTTTCTGATGTGGGAAGCGGCCTATAGCGAATTGGTCTTCACCGATGTGTTGTGGCCCGATTTCCGTCGCACCGACCTTTTCGACTCGGTACGCGAATATCAGTCCCGTGATCGTCGCTTCGGCGGACTGAATCCAGAAGCCTGATCTCGATGTCACGCGGAGCGATCTACCGCGAAGAAGGCATCGTGCTGCGCACCTACAAACTTGGTGAAGCAGATCGGATTGTGGTGTTCCTCACAAAAGGGCGCGGCAAAGTTCGAGCAGTCGCAAAAGGCGTGCGAAAAACAAAATCGAAATTTGGCTCACGGCTCGAGCCGATGAGTCACTGCACACTTCAGTTTTATGAAGGTCGCGAACTGGACATCGTGACGCAAGCAGAAACGATCGACTACTTCCGGGCCGTCCGTGACGACCTCGATCGCATTACCCGTGGTATTTCGATGTTAGAAATTGCCGATCAGTTGGCCCAAGAAGGTGAAGTCAATCCTGACCTTTACCGAATGCTGCTCGGCGCGCTTCGAACACTCGAATCATCAACTTCACCACTGGTGACGCCAGCATTCTTTTGGAAAGTGCTTGCCCTTGAGGGGTATCGGCCCGAGGTTGACGTTTGCGTTCAGTGTGGTGCTGATGAAACGCCCCTGGTGGCTTTCGATATTGAATCCGGCGGCTTGCTGTGCCGGACCTGTCGGCGAGGGACGCCTGTGTCGGGCGAGGCTGTTGAGTTACTGCAGTCGATCCTGGGAGGCCGTTTGTCCGAATCGCTCGCATCGGTACTCGAAGTGACTCCCGCGGTGCATGAAGTCGAGGCCTTGGCCACGAGGACTGTCGAGCACCACCTTGAACGGCGTTTGCGGTCTGTCAATGTTCTCGATCGGTAGTGAGTGACATCGCCAAGAGGCGCTCACTAACTGGCCGTCTCCTGTTACCGTTGCCGGCTTGAGGGCTCGACGAGTCCTGCCGAACTGGGGGAGTAATGACCGCTTCAACGACATTGCCGCTCGAAGGACTTCGAGTTGTCGATCTCACGGTGATCAATGGTGAACTTTGCCCTCGGTTGCTCGGCGATCTTGGCGCAGAGGTCATCAAAGTCGAAGCCCCTGAGGGCTCGCCGGCACGATTACTTGCCCCCGTCCGTAAAGGTGTATCGCTTTCGTTTGCGGTGAACAACGCCGGCAAACTCGGTGTTGCGCTCGATCTCACTGCCGCCGGCGATATTGCCAAGTTGAATGAACTTCTTGATTACGCCGATGTGGTGATCACCTCCACCAGCGAAGTAGCTCCGGGGTTATCGGTACAGGCAGTGGCAGAAAGTCATCCTCACCTCGTCGTGGCCGCCCTCACGCCCTACGGACTCACTGGCGCTTGGTCGAACTGGCAGATCACCGACATGGTGTTGTCGGCAACAGGTGGCATGTCATTCAAGGCCGGTGTTCTGTCCCGTGAGCCACTGCCTGCCCCAAGTCAGTTCTGTAATGACGTTGCCGCATCAGTTGCCACTTGGGCTGTTCTCTGTGCGCTATTCCAGCGTGAAGAAACCGGTGCCGGTCAGTTGCTCGATGTTTCAATCAACGAATCGTTATCGCAAACCGCCGATTGGTCGCTTCCTAATTACACGGCGCGAGTTGCTGCTGGAAATGATTTGCCTGAAGTTCGTATGGGGTCGGGTCCGGTGTACCCCATCTTCAAATGTCGAGATGGTTATGTTCGTCTTATCGTTTTAAGTCCGCCGCAATGGCGTGAAATGCGCGCATGGCTTGGCGAACCGGAGTATCTGCAAAACGAGGAATACGACACGTTCCCTGGTCGCTTCCCAATCGCGGAAGCAATTCTTAATCCATTGTACGAAGAACTGTTCGCCGATCTCACCATTGAAGAGGTGTCGGCGAAAGCACAAGATCGCGGCATCGTTTGCACCCCGGTGTACGACGCTCCGCGGGCATTGAACAACGAACATTTCGCATCGCGCGGAACATTTCAAACTATGGAAGTCGCTCCTGGCCTAAGCGCTCAGATGCCAAGTGGGTATTTCGAATTCAACGGCCATCGAATGGGGCCACAATCGGCTCCACCGTCTATTGGTCAGCACAATGAACAGGTCTTCGCTTCGCTTGGCGAGAAGCGAACCTCGCGTCCCGCTCCTGCACCTTCTCTTCCGCTCGCGGGTCTTCGGGTGCTGGACTTTGGCCAAGGTGCGGTCGGCGTTGAAGCAGGTCGTTTGTTTGGCGAATACGGTGCCGATGTCATCAAGATCGAAACTCGTTCCCATTACGATTTCATTCGCGTTGTCACCGGCACCGAGATGGGGCCATCGTTTGCGTCCTCGAGCCGTTCAAAGCGTGCACTCGGTGTGAATGCAAAGTTCCCTGAAGGTCGTCAGCTCATTCTTGATCTTGTAAAGCATTCTGATGTGGTGATCGAAAACGTCACCACCGGAGCGATGGACGCGTTGGGAATCGGCTATTCCGATCTTTCCGCCGCTAATCCTGGTGTGGCGATGGTGGCCAGTCAGCTGATGGGCTCTCGTGGGCTGTGGGCGCATTGGCGCGGCTACGGTCCCAGCACCCAAGCGCCCGGCGGTTTGTCCTTCCTCTGGAGCTACGAAAACGAAACCGACCCTGCCGGCACCGCATCGATTTTTCCCGATCATTTTGTGGGCCGACTTTCCGCATCTGCCGCGTTGGCCACACTCATCGGTCGCACCCGTGGGACGGTGACCGGCGGATTTATTGAAATTGCACAGTGCGAAGCGGTGGTCGGATCTATTGCCGATCTACTTGCGGCTGAATCACTGGAGCCAGGTTCTGTTCGGCCCATGGGCACTCATTCCGAGCAGGTCGCACCAGGTTCGATGTATCGCTGTGCTCCCGAAAATGACAATGGTGAAATGTGGGTGGCAATCACGTGTCGGAACGACACCGATTGGCGAGCGTTATGCGGCGTGATCGGCCAGCCAGAGCTCGCTGATGATTCTCGATTCACAACTTTTGCTGACCGTGCCGCTGCGGCGGAAATTCTCGATGCACTCATTGGTGAATGGACCATCTCTCGCAACCGATTCGAGATTGCCGAAAGTTGTCAGTCCGCAGGAGTGCCGGCCGGCCCCATGATGACATCGCCGGATATTTTGGTGAACCCACATTTCAATGAACGCGGTTTTCCTGTTGCCATTGATCAACCCGGGGCCGGAGTCATCACCTTTGAAGGTCCCGCGTTCATCGCAAGCGGCATGACCGAATCGTTCGAGGGCCCCGCGCCATGGCTCGGTGAACACAGTGTTGAAATTTGTCGAGACATTCTTGGCCGTGATCAAGCATCAATCGACGACCTCATCGCTAAGGGGATTGTGGAAGTCACGCCGCCAGTCGGCAAGTAGTGTCTCTTCCTATGCCCGTGGAGTCATCAGTTCCAAACGACGTCTCGCTTATGGACAAGGTCGTCAACCTTTCGAAGCGACGCGGATTCGTTTTCCCCTCCGCCGAGATTTACGGCGGCTTCCGCTCGACCTACGACTACGGGCCTATCGGCGTTCAACTTCTGCGCAATGTGAAAGACGCATGGTGGCGTTCCATGGTGCAGATGCGCGACGACGTCGTGGGTCTCGATGCCGCAATCCTTTCGCCTCCCGCCATTTGGGAGGCATCTGGTCATCTCAAGAACTTCACCGATCCCCTTGTCGATTGCCGTCAATGCCACGAGCGTTTTCGCGAAGATCAACTCAACGACCTTTCGGTATGCCCAAGTTGTGGGGGCAAAGACACCTTCACCGAGGCTCGTCAGTTCAACCTGATGTTTAAGACCCACGCCGGCCCTGTTGAGTCAGAGGCTGCGGTTGCCTATCTCCGACCCGAAACTGCGCAGGGAATGTTCGTCAACTTTTCGAACGTTTTGCAGTCAAGCCGTAAGAAGCCGCCATTCGGCATTGCTCAGATCGGTAAGTCGTTCCGCAACGAAATCACGCCCGGCAATTTTGTGTTCCGAACTCGTGAGTTTGAACAGATGGAACTCGAGTTCTTTGTTCCGCCCGATGAGGCCCAAAAGTGGTACGAGTACTGGTGTCAAGAGCGATATCGCTGGTACATCGATCTTGGTATACCCGAGAGCCGTCTGCGTATGCGACCTCACGATGCCGACGAACTCAGCCATTACTCATCGGGCACTTCCGATGTCGAGTTCCTCTTCCCTTGGGGATGGGGCGAACTCGAAGGTGTTGCGAACCGTGGGGATTTCGACCTCAAGCAGCACTCCACCCATTCGGGCGAGAAACTCGAATACTTCGATCAGGCCACGAACACTCGTTACCATCCGCACGTCATCGAGCCCGCCGCTGGCGCCACTCGCGCGATGATGGCGTTCTTGCTTGCGGCCTATGACGAGGAAGAAGTGCGTGGCGAGATTCGTACGGTGCTTCGTCTTCATCCTCGATTGGCGCCCTACAAGGTTGCGGTCCTTCCGCTGTCGAAGAAGGAAGAACTCACCCCAGTTGCTCGTGAGGTCTTGTCGATGCTTCAGCCACTTATCATGTGCGATTACGACGAAACCCAGGCAATCGGCCGTCGCTATCGCCGACAGGACGAATTGGGCACGCCCTATTGCGTCACCGTCGACTTCGACACACTTGAGGATCATTCCGTCACGGTTCGCGAACGGGATTCAATGGAGCAGGAACGGGTCGCTATTGCCGATCTGCCTGCCTATTTGTTGCCCCGGTTGGTCTGACCGCCGTCGCTGCTACCGTCCGGCCCGGAGGGTTTCGTGGGCATCCAGGACGATGACATCGCTGCAGTTCGTAATGCGACCGACATTGTCGCGGTCGTTTCCGAACATGTGCAGCTCAAGCGGGTGGGTCGTCGTTGGCAAGGGTTATGCCCATTCCACACAGAGAAGTCCGGTTCGTTCTCGGTCAATGCCGAAGAGAAGCTCTATTACTGCTTTGGTTGCGGAGCAAAGGGCGATGTCATCACCTTTGTTCGTGAAATCGAACACCTTGATTTTGTCGGTGCGGTAGAGAAATTAGCGGTCAAGTCGGGGGTGCAACTTCACTACACCGACGAAGTCCAAAATGAAGGGCGCAAGCGCCGTACCAAGTTGCTTGATGCGGTATCCAAGGCCTCCAATTGGTACCACGATCGATTGTTAACTTCGCCCGATGCAGCTACGGCGCGCGGCTATTTGCGTTCACGGGGCCTCGATGGCGACGACGTCCGAAACTTCGGAATTGGCTGGGCCCCTGAGGGCTGGGACGAACTGGCCAAGGCAATGAAACTCCCCAACGATGTTTGGACCGAAGCTGGTTTGGGTTTCATCAATAATCGTGATCGCCCAACCGATGCGTTTCGTGGTCGCATCATGTTCCCCATTCATGATGTTGCGGGGGCTGCTGTTGGTTTCGGTGGCCGCATTATGCCTGGTGTCGATGGCGCGAAGTACAAGAACTCCACCGATTCAGCGGTGTACTCGAAATCAAAATTGCTTTACGGGTTGCATCTCGCCAAAGGCGACATCGTGAAGGCTGATGAAGCAATTATTTGTGAGGGTTACACCGATGTCATCGGTTTTTTTAAAGCCGGATTGCCGCGAGCGGTTGCTACTTGCGGCACTGCGCTTACTGAAGACCATGTGAAGTTGCTGCGCAGTTTCGCCCGCCGGGTGGTGCTCGCTTTCGACGCTGATGCTGCTGGACAGAATGCAGCTGCGCGCGTGTACACATGGGAAAAGCGCTACGACCTTGATGTTGCGGTTGCTGTCTTCCCGGGCGGGGTCGATCCTGCCGATCTCGCGCAGTCAGACCCCGACGCTCTCGCTGCCGCAATTGCTGAAGCCAAACCATTTTTGAAATTCCGCCTCGACCGTGTTCTTGATGCCGCGCCGCTTGAAACTCCCGAGCAACGGGCACGAGCAGCCGATTTGGCGATGGCGGTAGTTCTCGAACACCCCAGCGAAATAGTGCGAGATCAGTATTTGCTTGAAGTTGCGGCACGTCTTCGGCTTGACCCCAATCAGTTACGCAACCATCGTCCATCGGTGTCGCCGGGGGATAATCGATCTGGTAACCGCGATGGCGGGACCGATCAGCCGACACGCCCGGTCCAGCATCGCGACACGGCCGCCACCGAAGCCCTTCGCCATTTGGTGTGGGATCGGGGAACTATCGAAGGTTCGCTCGACGAAGTGCTTTTTTCTGATGCGGTAACTGCCAATTGCTTCCGGGCACTTATGGCAACTCCGAACCTCGCCGATGCAATAGCAATGGCGAGTGCCGACGATCCGGTAGCGGGCGATCTGCTTCAGCGTCTGGCGGTGGAGGAGCCTCAGTCCACTGTGCAGAGTGTTCTCATTCGGCTGGTCGACGATGCTTCCAACGCCGCGCTTAATGCGTTGAGCGCCGAAGCCAGCGTATCGGAAGACCCATTTGCTGTTGGCGATTCCATTGCGTGGCTAAATCTTCGCATTATGGATTTGCGCGAACAAGAGAGTTCTATGGACACCGAAATGGAAGCCTTGGGTGACTTGCTAGCGTGGCTGACCAACGGGGAGCACGATGTCGAATGACGAAGTCGACTGAGTTTGAGCGTCTGGTAACCAAGGGTCTTTCGCGGCCAGATCATGTTGTCACCGACGAGGAAGCCGCCGCCGCGTTCATCGATAGCGATCCCACACCGGATGCCATTGAGAAGTTACGGCTGCGTCTCGCTCAACGTGATGTTGTGCTTGAGGACGCGTTGCCCGGTCTCCTCGAAGAAGTCATGATCATCGCCCACGATCCGCTTCTTACCGACCTCGACGAAGACGAGGAAGGACTTGTCGAACGTCGCCATCGGGCTCGATTCCGTCCAAGTACTCGCGCCACGATGAAGTTGAACGCGGGTTCTGTAGGTTCCTCAGACCCAGTGCGCATGTATCTGCGTGAAATTGGTCGGGTGGCGCTGCTTACCGGTCCTGAAGAAGTCGTGCTGGCCAAACAAATCGAACGCGGCGCGGCAGCGGCGGTAAAACTTGCCGACCTCGCCGCAAACGGTGAGCTCGATTCGCTGGAATTTTCCGAGCGGCGCCAACTCACTCTGTTAGCTCGTAAGGGTGACGATGCAAAAGCAGAACTCACCCAAGCGAATCTTCGACTCGTGGTGTCCATCGCCAAGCGCTATGTCGGTGGCGGCTCCATGCAATTACTCGACCTCGTTCAAGAAGGGAATCTGGGACTGATGCGCGCGGTCGAGAAATTCGACTGGACTAAGGGCTTCAAATTCTCAACCTATGCAACCTGGTGGATTCGCCAAGCGGTGACACGTGCCATTGCCGATCAGGCCCGAACCATTCGCATTCCCGTGCACATGATGGAAGCAATCAATCGGGTGATGCGCACAAAGCGAGACATGGCCCAACAACTTGAGCGTGAGCCAACCATCGAAGAGTTGGCCGCGCGTGTGGACATGTCGCCAGAAAAAGTGACCGAGATGATCGGATTCGCCCAAGATCCGTTATCGCTCGATTCGCCACTCAACGAGGAAGGCGACACAAGTCTTTCGGATTTCATTGAAGACCAAAGCGTTGAGGCGCCAGCCGATGTTGCAACTCGGGCGATGCTTAATGCGGCGATCGAAGAGGCACTCGAAGATCTCAATCCACGAGAACGTGAACTTTTGCGGATGCGGTTCGGGCTTGGCGATGGTCAACCACGAACCCTTGAAGATTTGGGTCGTGAATTTGGCGTCACCCGAGAACGCATTCGTCAGATTGAAACCAAGACGTTGGCGAAACTGCGCAATCCGCAGCACAACCAAAAACTGCGCGAGTACTTCGAGCCCGAATGAGCCCGGAAGCATCAGCAGTCACTGCCGTCAGAAGCTCCCTGCGATTTGCGCTGGTCGTGGTGGTCCTTAGCGCCATAGGCCTTGTTGTTGCCGCCCGTCGGCGCCGTCCTGAGCCCACGTGGGAGCCTGGGCTGGAGTTCAACCCCGACTTTGATCTCACGATGGAAGAGATCCTCGCCGATATTGAAGGTCGGGCCCCAACAGCGTGAATTGGGGGTGGGGGTGCGCTGCTAACCTCAACTTTCCATTCCGGGGTAGCTCAGCTGGCAGAGCATCTGACTGTTAATCAGAGGGTCGTGGGTTCGAGCCCCACCCCCGGAGCCAAGAAGTTCACTGGGGCGGTAGCTCAGTGGTTAGAGCGCGGGACTCATAATCCCTTGGTCGTGGGTTCGATCCCCACCCGCCCCACTAGGTTGTTTCAGGAGAATTGTTGATCTTCACGCCAGGAGCGAAGTAACCATCACTGTGTTCGTGTTGCTAGCAAGTTGAACGGTGGTTTCGGTAGTCCAGCCTCGGCGCGTGTAGAACGAAACTTCATGTTCGGTCACGAGGCGAAGACGCCGAAATCCCAACTTGGATGCGTGGGTGCGCACATGGTCAATGAGGACGGTAGCAAGACCGCTGCGTCGCAGGTTGGGAACAACATGGAGAGCAGCAAGCCACGGGCCGGTTAATTGTTTGGCATCGTCTGGTTCGAGCTCGCCGGTGCCTCGTAAACAGATAGTTCCGACCACATCGCCCTCAACAACAGCAATCCAAGATGTCAGCAACTCTTCGAGTGATGATGGGTTGGTGCTGGATTCGGCGAGAAGATCGTTGTACGCATCTTCGACGGTCCAGCCAGGGTAAAGGTGTCCCCATTCGGCGACATGGGCTTCGGCCAGCGGCCAGCACTTTTCGGCCATCGTGTGACCGGGGACGATCTGAACCTGCGCGGCGTTGTTCAGTTGCCCAGCCAATGCTCTGCTCGTTCAAGTAACCAGATGCTCACGTTGTGGCAGGTATCGAGCACCTCGCACAGACCTTCTTGTCCGAGGTAGATGCGATCGAGACCAATTTCGATACGAGAAATGATGGTGAGGCTTCGTTCGGGCGCATCGGTAACCGACGCGAATGAATCGATTGCAGAAACTTCAAGCGGAAGTTCAACTCCGCCAACTCCAGCCAACTCGGTAGCCAGCACGAGAAGATCGGGCGGAAGTCGAAGGGGCGGAAGGGTCCATGTGAATACCAGAGGGAACGAATATCCCTCGACCGGTTCGCTTCCTTCGGGGACATCGAGCATGCGATCCTCGAAACCCAGCATCACCCGAGGGTCCACTTCAAGGGAAAGGTGAAGGTCGAGCGGGCCGCCGCATGCATCTTCAGGATGAAGGTCGATCTCCCATGCCTGGCGCATTGAATAGGTCTCAATGAAATGGCGTTCGTCGTGCACATGAAATGCGTGATCGACAGCGTGATCTTTTAGATCGGCAATAAAACCGGGAACGTCAATGATGGCCACCCCCTCAGACTGCCACGGTCAGCACTCACAGGGCTACCGTCATCTCAATGGATGACGTAACCTTGCTTGAAGTGCTTGACGAAGCCGCAACCGCGATTCGCTCGGTGTTAGGCGATCTTGAGGATTGGGGTCTTGCCGGCACTCGAGATGGGCAGTATCACAGCGATCTCGCCGCCGATGCTGCAGCACTCTCCGTCTTTGAGCGCGCTGGGGTCGGGGTGCTTTCGGAGGAGTCAGGCCGTCATCGTCCTGACGCTGCCATCACGGTTGTGCTCGATCCGCTCGATGGTTCTACCAATGCCAGTCGTGGCATCCCGTGGTTTGCTACGAGTTTGTGTGCAGTTGATGCCGATGGGGCGCGAGCGGCACTCGTTATCAATCTTGCTACGGGTGATCGCTTCGAAGCTGTGCGGGGGGGAGGAGCAACGCGCAATGGCCAATCTATTTCGCCCTCCACTGCATCGAAAATGCATGAATCGCTCGTTGCGCTTTCGGGATATCCCGATAGATGGCTCGGTTGGAAACAGTTCAGAGCGCTTGGCGCGTGCGCGCTCGACCTCTGCGCGGTGGCCTCTGGGGTTGTCGACGGCTACATCGACTGTTCGTGGAATGCCCACGGTTCATGGGATTATCTGGGTGGATTATTGGTCTGCCGTGAATCCGGTGCTGTCATTGTCGACGGTGAGGATCGCGACCTCATTGCCCTTGAACACACTGATCGGCGAACACCCATTGCGGCGGCAACTCCTGCGCTACTTGAAGAGTTGGTCGTCGCTCGTCGTTCGTTGGCTCGACCATGAGCGCTCGTAGGCTCTTGTAATGGCATCAACTACGTTTCGAATTCGAGCGCACCGCGTTGCGTTGCGACTCTTTCAGTTGATGCCGCGCATTGTTCGTGGTTTGACCGTGCGGGTGGTGTCGCCTTCGTACACGGTTGGTGCGATTTGTGTCATCGAACGTCCCGATGGACACATTCTTCTTGTGCGTCAGGCTTATCGTCGACGCTGGGGGATTCCGGGCGGTTTATTGAAACGTGGCGAAGCGCCCGAAGTCGGTGCGCGACGTGAAGTTTTTGAAGAGGTCGGAATGGCGGTGGAGTTAATTGGTCCGCCGGCCGTTGTTGTCGACGCCGATCCGCAGCGTGTCGATGTTGTGTACCGAGCTCGCCCGGCATCACTAACGGAATTAAGCGAAGTTCGGCCCACGTCGGCAGAGATCGTGGAAGCAAAGTGGTTTTCTCCAACGGCGTTACCAGAACTTCAGTCTGAAACCGCGGCGGCATTCGTTGCGCTTGCTCGCCTTGGGATGCAGGGGAACGATCCGCGCTTGCCCCCTGGCGAGCACCTCGACTGACCCGGCTACGCTCGTCACCTTAGGGCGTTTAGCTCAGTTGGCTAGAGCATCTCCCTTACAAGGAGAGGGTCGGGGGTTCGAGTCCCTCAACGCCCACCATCAAATTTCGGGGGAATTATGGGAACAATGCGAGCGTGGCGGGTGCATGAATACGGCAATCCACTCGAGGTTCTTCGTCTCGACGAGGTTGCAGTACCCGAGCCTGGGCCCGGCGAAGTGCGGGTCAACGTTCAGGCCATTCCGCTAAACCTCAATGATCTTGAGCGCATCACCGGCGGCAACATGATGGTGCGGCCCGAGTTCCCCTACAGCCCGGGAATGGAAGTGTTTGGCGTTATCGACGCGTGCGGTGTCGGTACCGAAGAATGGTTGGGTCGACGAGTGGCGGGGATTACTCGTCAAGCTCACGGCGGTTTCGCAGAGTTCGCAATCTGCCCTGCAGTCGGTGTGTTTGAGATTGCCGAAGACATCGCGTTACCCGATGCCGCAGCATTGTTTTTTCCGTTCCACCTGGCATGGCTTGGTTTGTTTGATCGAGCGGAATTGCAGGCGGGCGAGACAGTGTTGATTCATGCTGCTGCGGGTGGTTCCGGCTCTGCGGCGATTCAGTTGGCCAAGGCGTTTGGGGCAACAGTGTTTGCAACTTCCGGCTCTGATGAAAAGGTCGCGTTGTGTCGCGAACTCGGCGCAGATCTTGCCGTTAACTACAACACCGAAGATTGGGCATCGATCGTCTTGGCCGAGACGGACGGGCGCGGGGTCGATGTGGTGTTCGACAATGTGGGCGAAGCAGTGATGGCCGATTCGTTCAAGTGCACGGCATATAACGGTCGCTATTTGATGATGGGCTTTGCATCCAACAAAGTTGTGGCCGACGAAAAGTTCATTGTTCCTCGGCAAGTTGCCATGGGGAACTTCAAGTTGTGCGGTGTTCTTTTGAATTATCAATCCGAGGACATGATCGGGCTGATCAAGCAGGGGATGGGTTGGAATGTTGCCCCTCGTGAACTTGGCGAATTGGCGACAAACGATATTTTGGAGCTGGTCAGAAGCGGCAAGATCCGAGCCGTGGTTGGCAGCTCGCCAGATTTTTCCGAACTTCCAGCGGCAATGGATGCCATGGCGAAACGCGACACGGTGGGCCGCGTCATCGTGATGGTCTCGAATAGTTAATCCCGCCGCTCATTCAGGCGGTAGATCAAAGTGATCGATGTACTCGCTGAATTGGGAGCGAACTTCCGCCGAATCAATTCCGTATTGCTCGGGACTGTAGGCATGTGAGCCGTGAACCCCGGGCGGGTTGGCGTCGATGTATGTCTTCATCCCGCTTGCCGCGTCCTCGGTTAACGGAAGGTCAAAGGCCTCATAAATCTTTTCAATGACGCCGAACTGATCCGAAATGAAATCTTGAAACATCATGTCGTAGAACACTGCATCGGGGTAGTCCTTAGCGGCACGCACATTCACACCGTGCATAAGCACATTGCGCAGACGTGGAGTCCAATCTGCGGCGACCTGCACGGGGTCGACATGATCAGTTGAGTAACTTCGAACAATTGTTGTGAGGCTCGCGTACGAGGTCATTGACTTCACGGGATCACGATGGGTGAAGACAATGCGGGCATCGGGATAGGTAGCCAGAAGGTGCTCGAGGCCCCAAAGGTGAGCACCAGTTTTCAGTACCCAACGATCGCGTTGATTGAACGCTTGAAGATGTTGCAATTGCTGAATGTGGAAGTCGTAGACGTTTGACCAATCGGCTTCGGTGTCGATCCAGTCTTCGTAGGACTTCACAAAAAACTGGTTATGAAACAGCGGTGTGCACATTGCTTCACCCATCATCGTGACGCATTCCTGTGTGAGGTCTGCTCCAATTGGATGAATGGCTCGCAATGGTTGATCCTCGATGGCCGGCATCGTTGATGCGCAGAACGCGATACGTGGATCTGTTTCGAAGGTTGATGCTTGCGGTGGAGGCGAAGGGAACATGGTTTCCCATGTCATGGGGGCACGAGTCGCAGGGTCCTTCGAAAGGATGTCATGAAGAATTGTTGTGCCCGTTCGAGGCATACCAATAATGAAGACGGGCTTTACAATTTTCTGCTGGGAAATTTCTGGAATGTTCTTGCGGTCCTCGATGTAATTAAGACGATTGACTCCGTGCAGCAGCGCCCGTTCAGAAGCGATGAACTCCCCAGTGGCATTGAGTTTCGCATCGGCCTGCAACGAATCCATAAATCGACCGAGGCCCTCAACAAATGAGGGATCACCGAGATCGGTGAGGCCGTTTGTTCGAGCGGATGATTCAGCGATGATTGCGGCAACTGTGAGCTCGGTCATGGGGGAACCGTAGCGGTGTGGGCGTGGCCGCGCTTGGGGTCTAAGAGTGCCAAAGTTGATGAGGTGTGCGGTCACGCAACCCGGTGAATGGGAGCGTCACCGGCGTCTGACCGTTGCCTGCGGATGCATACGCCGCACAAATGATCTCGAGGACATATCGACCGAAAGTTGCGTCCATCTGCGGGGTATTTCCGTCGACCACAGTCTGGAGATCCCGCAATTGTTCAATGAATCCGAGGTGTGTCAGAGGAGCGACAACGCCTTCGGGAAAATTCGGGAGGGCAACAGGCTCGCCGTTGTGTTCAATTGAGGCGAGGGGAAGCAGCTCGGCGCGCACCACGCCGGTATCGCTTGAGGCTTGCATGTCCCAAAAGGTATCGGGATGGCGCCAGCTCACTTCGATCCGGCCCTGAAGACCGGAACGAAACAACAGGATCACTTCGGCATAGTCATCAACTTCGATGCCTGGCGAACTTTGCAAAGAGCCGATTACAGAAACGAGTTGGTCATCACCGGCCAGCAGCAACGCGAGCGCTAGGGAGTGCGCACCCAAATCAAAAAGCGCGCCGCCGCCGCGTTGCGGGTTGAGAAACTCTCCCCACGTTGGGTGCGGCGCGAGCATCCGCAATTCAACGAAGTTGAGCTGCCCAATTTCACGTGAGAGTTCAAGGGCCCGCACCACAACAGGGGAGTGAGCCAGATTCTCGCCGTAGAGCAACCGGCCACCGCGAGCAGTTGCTGCAACAATCTCGTCGGCATCGGTCAAAGTGCTCGCCATCGGTTTTTCCACCAAAACCGCCGCTCCAGCCTTAAGGGCAGCAAGGACAAATTGGGCATGAGTATCGACCGGAGTGCAAACAATGACCGCGTCAGCGCCCGCGGGGAGGTCTGCGAACGAAACCGCTCGACCGTTCACCTGTTCGGCCCGTTCCGTGGCTATTGAAGGTGTTCGAGAGGCCACCGCCACAATAGGAATCTGTTCGGCCGATGCCGCCATGGCATGAAGAACAGAAACAGTGCCGGCTCCGGCGAGGGCGAGGTTCACGGAGACGACCGTACCTCCCGAGGAACTACGATCATAGGTCTATGGGGGAACTCGGGGAACTTCGGGACATCGTTGTCGTAGATCTGTCGACCGACCTCAGTGGCGCGTATTGCTCGAAGATGTTCACCGACAGCGGTGCCACAGTGACAAGGGTTGAGTCGCCAACGGGTGATCCTCAGCGTCACGCCAATTGGTCGGGTGTCCCGACCCCAGGTGATGCGCCCCTTTGGCGCTATCTGCGTCATGGTCAGCGTTCGGTTGTTGCTGAAGTGGCCGATCCATTTATTGATCAACTGTGCGCAGCAGCAGATCTTGTCATCGTGTCTGGTCCTCCGCCTAAGGAGTGGCCAGGAACGGTTGTTGTTTCGCTCTCGCCCTATGGAACGACAGGGCCCTATGCCAACCACCCGGCAACAGAGTTCACCCTTCAAGCCGATAGCGGTGCCCTTGCTATTCGTGGTGTTCGAGAATTTCCGCCCATTCAAATGGGCGGGCGCATCGTTGAATGGGTGGGTGGCGCCTACGCGGCGGTTGCATCGCTTGCTGCGGTGCGGCGTGCTCGCGAAACGGGTGCCGGCGAATTCATCGACGTTTCGATTTTCGAAGTTGCCAACATTACGGCCACGAATTTCTCTGACCTCTTCAATTCGCTTGCCGGTCGTCCAGTACCAGATCCCACAATTCCGCCGCGAAATGTTGAGATTCCTTCAATTGAACCGACTCTTGACGGTTGGGTGGGGTTCAATACCAACACTCGTGTTCAATGGGAATCGTTCTGTATTCTTATTGAACGACCCGATCTTCTTGAGACCGCGGAATTTGCCGCGCTCGCCACTCGAAATGCGCGTGCCGCTGAGTGGAATGCAATCGTGCGCGACTACACGACCCAACACACCACTGCCGATCTCGTCGAACGCGCCGCCGCGCTTCGAATTCCGGTTGCGCCGGTAGCCGATGGACGAATGATCCTTGAACTCGATCATCCTCAGCAGCGCGGTGTTTTTGTGGATGATCCGCTGGGCGAATTCAAAATGCCCCGCAAGCCATTCCTTATCAACGGCGAAGCGTCAGGTTCACCGCTTCCTGCTCCGTTGGCAGGTGCGAACAACGACACTCCTGTGCCGGTCCGAACTGAACGTCCGACGCCACCGGCTACAACCCGACTTCCTCTTGAGGGAATCACTGTCCTTGATCTCACCGCTTGGTGGGCCGGGCCATCGGCTGCCGCAGTATTGGCTGCACTTGGGGCCGATGTGATTCATGTGGAATCAACTCGTCGAATCGATGGGATGCGCACTGCCGGCGGAATGTTTCATGGCCGTTCCCAGTGGTGGGAATACAGCGCGTTCTTCCTTGCTGCCAACACCAACAAGTTTGATGTCACGCTCGATCTGGATAGGCCCGAAGGCCGTGAACTGGCATTGCGTCTTGCCGCCCAGGCCGACATCGTCATCGAGAATTTCACACCGCGTGTTATCGAGGCGTTCAATCTTGATTGGGATGTCATCCATGGAGTGAACCCGCGCGCAACCATGGTCCGAATGCCGGCGTTTGGTCTGGACGGCCCATGGCGCGATCGGCCTGGGTTCGCACAAACAATGGAACAAATCACTGGCCTCGCATGGATGACTGGCCACCCCGAAGATCAACCTCGCATCCAACGTGGGCCTTGCGATCCCAATGGTGGCCTTCACGCCGCATGGGGAGCGTTAGTTGGCTTGCAACATCGTGATCGAACCGGTGAGGGTTGCCTTATCGAAGCACCAATGTTTGAAGCCGCCATCAACGTTGCCGCTGAACCAGTTATTGAATGGTCGGCCAACGGATTGCTGGTTGAACGGGAGGGCAATCGAAGCCCGTATGCCGCTCCACAAAACCTGTATGCGTGCGAGGGCTTTGATAACTGGCTCGCAGTTTCATGTGCAACCGATGAGCAGTGGCGCTCCCTGGCGCTCGTCATTGGCCACGGCGAATTAGCTGAGGATGCATCACTGGCCACGCTTGCTGATCGGCGACTTGAACAGGATCGCCTCGACGTTCTCATTGGCGCTTGGGCTTCCAAACAATCACTAAGCAAAGCCGTGGAGGTTCTCGTTGATGCTGGAGTGCCGGCTGCCGAAGTTCGAGACAACCGCACATCGTCGGCTCACCCACAAAACGTTGAGCGCGGCTATTGCGAAACGATCGAACATCCAGTGGTGGGAACTCATCCCACCCCAACCCTCCCGTTTCGCTGCGCAAGTGTCGACCATTGGATTCGCCGGCCAGCACCCACCATTGGTCAACACAACCGAGAGATTCTTGGCGGTCGTTTAGGTCTCACCGCCGAACAACTTCAGCAGCTTGAAACCGATGGCATCATTGGCGATTGGCCACAAGGCGTCTAACGCAACTGACCGTAACTATCTCTACCTATTGAGCGAGGGAAACCATGACTGACCTTTTCGACAGATTCAAAGTGATCGATGTCGATACCCATCTCACCGAACCGCCCGATACGTGGACGCGTTCGTTTCCGGCCTCGCTTCACGACAAAGTCCCTCATATCGAGCGCGTAGACGGGGTCGACCAGTGGATGGTCAGCGGTGAACGAATCGGTGCTCCGGGCTATTACTCAATGGCTGGGTTCGACGGCGTTATGCCTCGCTCGACTCCGAAGACATTCGATGACATTGCGCCGTCGATGTATGACGCAAAAGCCCGGTTGGAATTTCTCGATACGGAGGGAATCGACGCGCAAATTCTGTATCCCAACGTTGGCGGTTTCGGAAATGGCTATTTCCTGCGTCTTGGCGATAGGGAACTAGTCGCACAGTGTGTTCGTGCGTACAACGATTTCCTCACTGATTGGTGTAGCGCCGATCCCGCTCGCCTCATCCCTATTGCCGCTGTTCCTTTCTGGGATCTCGATCTTGCGATTGAAGAAATTGGTCGTTGTCTCGATATGGGGCACAAGGCGATCAATTTCTGCAATCAGCCCCAGGATTACGGACAGCCCCCGTTGGCCAGCACCCATTGGGATCCAATTTGGAAAACGGTGCAAGACGCTGGAGTGCCGGTGAGTTTCCACGTCGGTGGTGGCTCGATGGGAACGCTATTTGAAGATGCTGCCGGTATGGGTTGGATGACCAACTTTGCCAAGGTTTCCTCATTGATCTTCATGGACAACATGCGGTGCATGGCCGATCTTATTTTCGGCGGAATGTGTCACCGTTTCCCCGAATTGAAGTTTGTTTCCGTTGAGTCAGGCGTGGGCTGGTTGCCAGGAGCACTCGAAACATTTGATTGGCAGTGGAATAACGGTGGCGTTCGCGATGAACACCCCGAATATGAATTAACGCCAAGCGAGTACTTCCGCCGTCAACTCTACGGATGCTTCTGGTTCGAAACTCAGTCGGCACTGAACGCCATTGAAGTTCTTCCCGACAACGTCATGTTCGAGACCGACTACCCGCATCCCACTTGCATGCATCCGGGCCCGCGCACCGCAGCAACTCGTCCTCGCGAGTACGCCACCAAACTTATGGCCGGGCTTCCTGAGGAGACGGTGAAGAAGGTGCTGTTTGAAACTGCAGCCGAGGTATACAACCTCTCATGAGTGAAATGGCTTCGCCCGATTTTGGTTCGGCGTACATCATCTCTGAAGTGCGCGCGCGAACGCTTTATCTGCGTATCGACCGCACCGAACGGCGTAACGCATTCACCCAAGACATGTACCGGGCGCTCAAACGCGCCGCGATTTGGGCCGATACCGAAGCCGAACTCGATTCGGTGTGTCTTACAGGAACCGATAAGTGGTTCGCCGCGGGTGGTGATATGGCGGGACGTTCCGAAGATCATGAAGGGTTGGCCAATGAATGGGACCCCACCGACAATTTTCCGTTCCGTCACATTGAACGATGTCGAAAAATTTGGGTGGCGGCAATTAATGGTCTTTGTCATGCCGGTGGTATCGACATAGCCCTGCATTGCGATGTGGTGATCGCCTCTGATCAAGCAGGATTCCGTATTCCTGAGTTGCTTCGCGGTATCCCCGATCCATTTATGTCGGCTCGGATCGCCGAAGCGGTTGGTATCGCAAAGGCTCGCTATTTGTTTTTCACCGCGGCAGAAATTTCGGCAACCGAGGCGGCGGAGATGGGACTTATTGGCAAAGTTGTTCCTCACGAGGAATTGGCGGTGCACACCGATTGGGTGGTGGAGCAGATCTCACTTACTGGCCCTCAGGCTCGTGCCGCGGTGAAGCGCGATCTCAACGCTCGACTCCCACAGCCCGATACCGGGTTATTTCACCGAACCATGATGAGCCCCGAAATGGTTGAGGGGATGGGGTCCTTTGTCCAGAAGCGACCTGTGGATTGGCCTCGATCCTGAACCGCTGACCGCCTCTGGGGGCGGAGCGCCGGTATTCTCAGAGGCAGTGAACAAACTCACACAGTTCGGGGCCGCAATTTTGGCTGGTGGCATCATCGTCGCGGTGGCCTTTGGGGCCTTAATTCCGTCTGTCGTTGTTGCGGTTTCATCGGTGCAAGGTGGCGATGGCGCCATCGACGTTTCCTCCTTCCAGGACTACGCGGTGCGCTCGCAGGTGTTTGCCGCAAACGGTGATCTTCTCGCCACCCTGCACGGCATCGAGAACCGAGACCCTGTTCCACTCTCACAAATGCCCGACACAATTAAACGGTCGGTGCTGGCAGTTGAGGACGCCGAGTTCTATCAGCATGGCGGCGTGAACCTCCGCGGTCTGGTTCGAGCGCTCGTACAGAATGTGCAATCGGGGCAAGTGGAGCAGGGCGGTTCCACAATTACCCAGCAGTTGGTGAAGAAAGCGCTGCTCAGCGACGAGCGCGTTCTAAATCGAAAAACTAAGGAAGCTGCCCTCGCAATTCGTCTCGAAGGTCAGGTGTCAAAAGACGAAATTCTTGAGCTGTATTTAAACACGGTGTATTTCGGGACCGGTGCGTACGGCGTTCAAGCAGCTGCGGAAACCTACTGGGGTAAAGATGTTGCCGAACTCACTTACGCTGATAGCGCACTGCTCGCCTCCATGATTTCCAATCCGACGCAATACGATCCCATTCTGTATCCCGAAAAAGCGAAGGTTCAGCGCAAGATTGCCCTCGATCGCATGGTCGCCAACGGTGTGATTACGCGCGCCGAAGCCACCGAGTTTGCTGCCTCGCCGTTGCCGACAGGTAAATGCACTGGCGTCTCTGGTCCTCGTCCCGCCGAGTGCGGTCAGATCGTGCAACCACCACCCGATAGTTACTTCGTTGAGGAAGTAAAACAGCAACTTCTCGCCGACCCTCGTCTTGGTGCCACCTATGAAGAGCGGTATCAGCAGGTATTCGGTGGTGGTCTGCAGATTCACACCACTCTCGATCCCATTGCCCAGGCTGCGGCTCAAGATGCCCACGACAACACGTTCCCCAGTTATGTGAAGCAAGACGCCGACTCCAAGGGCATCACCACTGCCATGGTGTCGGTTGACAACGCCACTGGTGGCGTTCGAGCCCTTGTTGGCGGACCCGGTTTTGCCGATTACAAATACGACATTGCAACGCACGAACCCGGACGGCAAACCGGTTCAACATTTAAAACGTTTGTGATTCTCACCGCACTCGAAGAAGGCGTGCAGCCCGATGACACTGTTGGCGGCGGTGGTTCATGGCCCAACAAGGGCGGAACGCCAGATCCCTATGTCATTACCGGCAGCGAAGGAACCCTTACCGGGATAACTGCGGCTTCGTCGAATGGCGCATTTGTTCGACTTGGTCAAACGGTTGGTCTCGACAACGTCGTGAACATGGCACAACGACTTGGGGTGTCGAGTCAGTTCGATCCTCGCAGTAAGTCGTTGCCACTCGGCGTGTTCGATGTAACTCCAATTGAGATGGCATCTGCGTATTCAGTTATTCCAAACGGTGGGGTTCGGGAGTCCACCTATTACATTGATCGTGTTGAAGATCGAACGGGCGAAGTACTTATTGCGCACTCGCCCAACTCCACGAGAGCGGTGTCGCCGCAAACTTCGTGTTTGGCCACGCAGATTCTTGCCAACAACGTGGCCGCCGGAACAGGTACCAACGCGAGACTTCAAGGAATGGCTGCCGCGGGAAAGACCGGAACCACCGAAAGCAATACCAATACGTGGTTTGTTGGTTTCACCCCGTATCTCACCACTGCAGTCTGGATGGGTATTCCAACATCGGGTACCACTCCCATGGGCAACCTTGGCGGTCGTGAACAATTCGGTGGTTTGTGGCCGGCCACTATTTGGCGCAACTTCAACCAAGCGTGGGTCAACGAATCGGGTAAAAAAGACCTGGGTTGGCCTGCGTGTGCGCCTTCTCCTCGGGCGGGAAAGCCTGCATCAGGTGCCGGTGACCCTTTGGGAATCCTTAATGCAATTGAGGCGCCATATGGGTCGAGCACCACGACGACCACGAGGCCGAGTACCACGACGTCCACGAGGCCGAGTACCACGACGTCCACGAGGCCGGGTACCACGACGTCCACGAGGCCGGGTACCACGACGTCCACGAGGCCGGGTACCACGACGTCCACGAGGCCGGGTACCACGACGACTCCTACGAATAATTAGCTGTGAAGCGGTTTTCGAAGTCAATGCGACACGGACCCTTGTCTCGCGAGACACTAGGAACATGAGCGATCTCGAACGACTGCTTGACCTGCAGGTTCACGATACTGAGGCCGACCAACTCCGTCATCGGCGTGCCACTCTTCCCCAGCGGACAACGTTGACGGAACTATCGGCGAAGGAGAAAGCCCTTGAGGCGGAAGTGGCGGAGCCTCAGGTGGAACGAGATGGATTGGCTCGTGAACAGAAGCGAATTGAAGACGAAGTCTCGATGGTGGAAGAAAAAATCGCATTAGTTGATCGGCAACTTTATGGCGAAGGCATTACCTCACCGAAGGAAGCGCAAGCCCTGCAGGCCGATCTGGAATCGCTTCGGCGTCGTCAGTCCAGCCTTGAAGACAATGTTCTTGCCTTGATGGAAGAAATCGAACCTATTGATTTCGTACTTGCCGAAACCGCTCACGCGGTGGGCGCCCTAAATGACGATCGCGCAAGTGTAAATCAATCTCTTAGTGAAGCCGAAGTGGCGATTGACGCCGAGTTGGCGGTGAACATTTCCGGCCGCGATGTCCTCCTCGGTTCAGTGCCGACAGCAATGTTGGCCGATTACCAACGCATTCGTTCTGTATCGGGCGGCATTGTTGTCGCCCGTCTTCAGGGCTCGACCTGTCAAGGGTGCTTCTTAACGCTGGCCGCAGGGGAAGTTGATGCATTACGCCGACTCCCGGAAAACGAAATTGTGAACTGCCCTGAATGCGGACGGCTCCTAGTTCGATGATTTTCTGGTTCGCTGGGGTCAGTTTTGTTTTTGTTTGGTGGGTATTTCGCAGTCCCGCCCTCGACTATCGACTTGTCATGTTGGGTTCGGTGCTTCCCCTTGGTGAAGTGGTATTTGGGGGGCCGAGAATTCTGCACAGCCTCTTGGGCCCGGTGGCGTTGCTCTGTGTTCTTATGCTGGCCACACAAAAACGGAGGCTCGTTCGGCGTCGCTGGATCGGTCTACTCATTGGCCTCATGATGCACCTAGTGCTCGATGGAATTTGGGCACGATCGCCAGTGTTCTGGTGGCCGTTCCTTGGCGCCGAATTCGACGATGGAGGGTTACCAGAGTTCGGTCATTCATTTGGAGTCAGCGTTCTTTTAGAGATTGTCGGTATCGCATGTTTGGTGTGGGCCTGGCGCTCGTTTTGTTTCTCAAACCGAACCGTCCGGGATCGCTTCTTGCGCACCGGCCACTTATCCCGTTCGGTTACGCAACCGCCAAGTTGTTAGGACTGCAATGATCATCATCGTTCGCCATGGCCGTACCGAACACAACGCTTCAGGTTTGCTTCTAGGGCACATCGATCCTCCCCTTGATGAACTGGGAAGAGCGCAAGCTGCTGCACTAGCGGCGGCAATCGGTCCCGTTGATCGGGTGATCACCAGCCCGCTGTTGCGCAGTCGGGAAACAGCTTCGTATTTCGGGGTTGAGCCAATGGTCGATGAACGATGGATCGAACTGAATTATGGGGAGTTCGATGGGCGCCCACTCGGAGAAATCCCCTCTGAAACTTGGAATGCTTGGCGCACTGATGCCGATTTCACCCCGCCGGGGGGCGAATCAATGCGGCAGTTGGGTACACGAGTCACCGAAGCCCTTACTGATCTAAGCGCCGACGGCTCGGCTGGCGAACGAACCACTGTGATCGTCACTCATGTGTCGCCCATTAAGGCAGCAATGTGCTGGGCGCTGGGTGTCGATGATCTCGTTGGGTGGCGCCTCTGGGTGGCCACTGCATCCATCACTCGCATCGGCCTCACCCCGCGTGGGGGAGTAGTGCACACCTTTAACGAAGTTGCCCATCTTGAGGCTGTCGGGCTGACGGGTCGCTGATGGTTGTTCTGCGTCGACTGTTATTCCTCGCCGCAGTGGGTTGTCTGGTTGGAGCCTGCTCGGGTTCGTCCACTTCAAGCGCTAAGCAAGGAGTCGCGAATTCTGAATCATCAACCTCAACAATTGCGGTCGCGACGACCACCACGGTGAAAACCTTCCCACCTGATGCATTCAAAGCAACTGATGCGCTTCTCACCCAACGCGTACGTTCCGCTGGCCTCTCGGGCGGAATGTTGAAGCTTGTCCGTGCCGATGGTTCGGTTATCCACGAAACCAACGTGGGTTCTGTCAACGGCAGCACGCCACTTTCGGTTGCATCGTCGACCAAGTGGCTGACCTCGGCGATCCTCATGACATTTGTGGACGAGGGCCTGGCGGCACTTGATGATCCGGTGTCAAAATGGCTGCCAGAGTTCGCGGTCACACAGCCGCCGATAACGATCCGCCAATTACTCACTCATACATCAGGAGTACGAGATAACCAGTGTCAGAGTGGTGCGGTTGCGCTGGCTGCTTGTGTGCGGACGATAACGACGTCACCGCGACAGTTTCCTGCCGGTAGCGCGTTCTCTTACGGGAATTCCCCATTCCTTGTTGTGGGTCGCGTGATTGAGGTTGTTGGAGGCTCAGACTTCGCCACGGTTGCCCGACAACGTCTCACCGGGCCGCTCGGAATGAACAACACCTCATGGCCGGGCGCTCCCACGGCAGCGAACTCCGCCTTCGGCGTGCGGACAACAGTGGATGACTACGGCAAGTTTCTCGACATGGTGTTGCATCGTGGGGTTGGAAACAACGTGCGAATCATGGATGAGGCAACGTTCGCCGAATTCATTCGCAATCAAGTTGCGAACTATGACACGAGCCGGGATTTCTCCGTGGGCATCACGAAGATTCCTCGCTATGCACTGGGGGCATGGCCCGATGTTGTGAATGGTTTCGGTGAAACACGCGTGATCAGTGGCAACGGTGGCCAAGGTCTGTATCCGTGGGTCGATTTCGATTCCGAAACTTGGGGAATCGTTGGCGTGCAAGACGACCGCGGTGCACAACTCGCCGTTCCCGCGTCGCAAGTAGTTGCGATTTCGGCCTGGTCAGTAATGCGCTGATTATCTACGTCCCGCAACAAGGAATTGTTTGCCGAACAACTTCCACGCCAGGGGGATTTTGAGATACGCCCGCGTGAGAACCGGCGATGTGTTCAAGAAGATTTCAAATGAATCACAGGCGCTTACCAACGCGGTTAGGCAGACTGATGAACAACCATCCCGCTGTCGTTTTGGGTGTTCGCGCGCTATCGGATTGGATGCGCGTTAACAATCTGAGCAGGCAAGGCAAGGAGCATCATGACCAACGAAGACACCGGCGCCATTGTCACCACCGATGAGAAGGACGCACCGGCGGCCACGTGCCCAGTGCTAGGCCGCTCGCACACCGCTACCGGTTCGATGGCGAACCAGCACTGGTGGCCTGAGCAGGTGAACCTACGGCCGCTCAACAGCAACTCGCCGTTGATCGATCCGCTGGGCGAAGAGTTCGACTACGCAGAGGAGTTCGAGGGCCTCGACCTCGCGGAGGTGAAGGCGGACATCGTCGAGGTGATGGTGACGTCTCAGGACTGGTGGCCGGCGGACTACGGCCACTACGGGCCGTTGTTCATCCGGATGGCGTGGCACAGCGCCGGCACCTACCGCATCTACGACGGCCGGGGCGGTGCCGGCTCGGGTACGCAGCGTTTCGCTCCCCTCGATAGCTGGCCTGACAACGCCAATCTAGATAAGGCGCGTCGCCTGCTCTGGCCGGTCAAGCAGAAGTACGGCCGGAAGATCTCTTGGGCCGACCTGATGATCCTCGCCTGTGCCCTGGAGTCGATGGGCTTCGAGACGTTCGGTTTCGGCGCTGGGCGTGTGGACGTTTGGGAGCCAGAAGAGGACATCTACTGGGGGCCGGAAGAGACTTGGCTCGGAGATGAGCGTTACAGCGGCGATCGGGAGCTTGCCAATCCTCTCGGTGCGGTGCAGATGGGCCTGATCTATGTGAATCCCCAGGGCCCGAACGGTGAGCCGAGCGCTCTGGCCGCCGCCAAGGACATCCGGGAGACGTTCGCTCGCATGGCCATGAATGACGAGGAGACGGTTGCCCTCATCGCCGGCGGCCACACGTTCGGCAAGACCCATGGTGCCGCCGATGCGGAGAAGTACATAGGTAGCGAACCCGAGGGTGCCAGCCTCGAGGAGCAAGGGCTCGGCTGGAAGAACACCTTTGGCAGCGGTAAGGCCGGCGACACGATCACCAGCGGGTTGGAGGGGTGGCCTGGCCCCACCTGACCAACCATTTCATGCTGCTGGGTACCGCGGAGTTGGCTCAAGACCTTGGACACTGATGTGCCCCGAGTCTCGGTCCGAATCAGGGCATCAAGTCTGATGCCCCTCCATCCCATTCAGAGCCTCCAGCAAGCCCAGTCCGAATCACGTCGCTATGTGCGCGAGCGGAGGAAAAGATGGCGGAGATAAGTAAAGAACGATCTGGCGAAATGGTCCGAGCTGCATTTGAAGTATTGATTGCCAATCCAGAGGGGCTCTCGCCTCGCGATGTAATTGCCCAAGTTGCCGCAAAGCTGATACTCACGGCTGACGATCGCAGGTTTTACGAAAGCGGCCCGGGCCAGCGAAAGTTTGATAGGCGACTTCGATTTGCAACGATTGGGCCAGTCAAAGCCGGCTGGTTGGTTAAAGCAAACGGTATCTGGGTCATCACTCCTGAAGGCGAAGCCGCGTACGAAACGTTCACCGATAGCGGAGATTTCACTCGCAAGGCCACCCGCCTTTATCGGGTACGGAAGAAATCTCAGCCCGATGTCATTTCTGACGACATCGATACTGGCGACGGGAAAGCCAGTACCCTCGCGTCAGCCCAGGTCAGACGGACGGCTCAGGACTTTCCCGAGGCCCTGAGGAGACGGCTACGGTGCACCGACCGGGCGGCGACACGTGAAGGGAGTCTTGGCCGAGATGGGTGAGAAGAACGCAGTCCCCACGTCGGCCGAGCGGCCTACCTCCCGAGGTGCGTGGTGGTTCCCCCTGCTGCTGTTCTTCGCAGTGGCGGCCGTCCTCGCGGTCGTGGTGCAGACATCCCATGAGCACATGGACCAATACGATCAGCCGATTGGTCCGAACACGCATGACTACTTCGGTGGATGGATGCAGTACGACACCGGCTGGTACCTGTACATCGCCGAACATGGCTATGACGACCAGCAGGTCGACGCCTTCAAGGCGGGCGAGCAGTCGGCAGTGGGGTTCTTCCCGGCCTACCCGCTCACGGTTCGACAGGTCGCTCGGTTCACAGGGAGCGACTTCGTGCTGGCGGCACAGGTGACGACCCTGGCGGCAGGGCTGGCCGTTCTCCTGCTGTTCTGGCAGTGGTGCGGCCGGCGGCTCTCGCCGGCCGCCCGCCGCACTGCCTTGCTGCTCTTGGCGTTCTATCCGTACGCCTGGTTCTTGTACGGCACCGGGTACGGCGATGCGCTCTTCATCGCGCTCACGATCGGTGCCTTTCTGCTCCTCGAGCGCGACCGACCTGTGCTCGCCGGCCTCGCGGGCGCCGGAGCGGCGGCGGCCCGCGTCATCGGCATCGGCACGATCGTCGGACTGATCGCGCTGACGATCGAACGGCGGCAAGCCCTTGTGCGAACGGAGGCCGTGGGCCCGCGCCCGCCGTGGTCCGGATGGCGGTTCGATCGCTCGCGGCTTCGTCGCCGCGATAGCGGCGTGTTGTTGAGTCTTTCGGGGTTCGGCGGCTACTGCGTCTACCTCTGGATCCGCACGGGAGACGTCATCGCCTTCAACACGGTGCAATCGGCCGCCGGTTGGAACCAGGGCAGCGGCCCCAAGACCTGGTTCAAGTACTCCTTCTTCGCCCAGGTGATCCGGGGCGAACATAGCTACGGCGCCCGGTTGGTGGCCCAGGCGCTGTTCTGTTTGCTCTTCGTTATCGCGATCCCACTCGTGGCCAAGCGCATCGGCGCGTCGTACGCCATCTATACGGCGGTGGTTATCGGCATTCCGCTGATCGGGACGAGCACGATGCAGGGGTTCGGTCGCTATCTGCTGAGCGCCTTCCCGGTGTTCGCGGTGGGTGGCATCTTGCTGGCCGAGCGGCTGAAGGTGCGGCGGGTGGTGCTCGTGTGCAGTAGCGCTCTGCTGGTGGTGCTGGCCTCGTTCTTCGGCCGTGGCATGTACCTGACGTAGCTGCCTACCGGTAGCATCGCCGGGGTCATGTAGAGCAGAGATCCCTTGTGGTTATTGGGTGCGATGATGAGCCGGTCTGTAAGCGGGGTTCTGTCCAACGCCTCCCGGCGCGTAGGTGACCATCCATCTGTGCGGCCTACCAGCGGGTGTCGGTCCTTTCGGACTGACGGACGGACCGCCCATCCCGACGCTCGGCCTTGCTCCAAGTGGGGTTTGCAGAGCCATCTGAGTCACCTCAAATGCTGGTGCGCTCTTACCGCACCGTTTCACCCTTACCTGTGCCCGGCGAACCGGGCCATCGGCGGTTTACTTTCTGTTGCACTTTCCTGCGGATCACTCCGACTGGCTGTTAGCCAGCACCTTGTCCTGTGGAGCCCCGACTTTCCTCGAACCGGTCAATGCCGATCCGCGGTCACCCGACCGACTCACCATCGCCCCGACAGTGTGCCATCGTCAGCGAGTTATCGCACGATGACTTCGCCTTTCAGGGTGTTTCTGATGTCGTCGTAGTAGCGAAAACTTCCTGGTGCTGGAAATTGAAAGGAATAAGAGGACCCGGGCTGCAAGTAGGGCGAGGTAAAGATGCCCGGTTCTAGAGAGGTCACGAGATGGTCGGTGACATCATCATTGGTCCACGTCACCGTGGTTCCTGGGTCAACCTCAACAATTCGAGGATCGAATTTCCCGTCAATGATCCGGACAGTCACCGAGTCTGCGTGAGTTGAAGTTGATGAATCGGTTCCGCACGATGTCATGGGCGGAACGAATAACAGCATCGAAATAAATGAAGCGATAACGATGCGGATTCGCAAATGGCGAGCCATCTCAGAAGTCGAACGCAGAGAGTTCGGGGTACCACTCGAGTGAGCGTTCAATTGCCCGCAACCATTGCTCACGATTTGAAGGACCGTTAGGTTCGACGACGGTGCGGGGCGTCCACGTGGCGGCAATCTCGGAGAAGCTGCTCCATGTGCCATTGGAAAGTCCGGCAAGAAATGCCGCGCCCAGCGCCGTTGCTTCAAGGGCTGGGGATGTTTCAACCACTCGACCAGTTGCATTGGCAACCGACTGAATGAAGGCAGGATTCGCGCTCATGCCGCCGTCAACGCGCAGGGTGTCGATGGAGCGCCCGGTATCGGCTTCGGCCGCTTCAACAAGGTCGGCGCCCCTGTGGGCGATCCCTTCAAGCACCGCTCGAACAATGTGGGCTCGACCAGTTCCTCGGGTGATGCCAAACAGGGCGCCGCGCGCCCCATAATCCCAATGTGGTGTGCCAAGTCCAAGCAGCGCGGGTACATAGACAACACCCTCGGTGGTTTCAACCTGCGATGCGATCTCGTTGGATTCAGCAACGGTGTTAATGATGCCTAAGCCATCGCGCAGCCATTCAACATTGGTGCCGGCTGACAACATGATTGCTTCGGTGCCCCACACAAGTTCTTCCCCCCGGCGCCACGCGACAATGGGGAATGTTCCGGCAGCACCGCGTGCGGCAGTTTGCGGCTTTTGGGGTCCGGTGATGAGATCGAGCATTCCGCCGGTACCGAACGTGATTTTTGCGGGGCCGGGAGCGACAATTCCTTGACCAAGCAGTGATGACTGTTGATCGCCAGCTACACCGCAGATCATTGGTGAACCGGGGAGAGCGGTTGCCGGCGCGATCTCACCAGACGAATCAACAATTGTTGGCATCATCGAAAGCGGAATGGCAAGGATGTCGAGAAGCGCCTCATCCCAGTTGAGTGTGTCAAGCGAGAACAGCCCGGTGACCGCCGCATTGGTGGGGTCAGTGACATGCGCCCGGCCTTCAGTGAGTTTCCAAATGATCCACGTGTCAATGGTGCCAATGCAAAGATCGCGCTCTCGTGATGCATCGTGAAGATCAAGCAGATGTTTAATTTTCGTGGCTGATTGATTGGGGGCAAAACGCAAACCAGATGCTTGCAGCACCAAACAATCACCCAAAGTGCGAAGGTCCTGCCATCCAAGTCCGGGAGCGACCGGGATGCCTGTTGCGCGATCCCAAACCACGACCGATGCTCGCTGATTGGCAATGCCAAGCGCATCGACAGGTCCGGCATCGTTGAGCGCTCGTTTGGCAACGTCGATAGCGGCATTTGCCATGGCGATGGCGTCGAATTCAACCAGCCCGTCGGCAGGGGAGTCGGGAAGAACTTCAACGTGATGTTCGGTAGCAATCGAAGCGTCGACCCGAACAACAGCGGCTCGCACCCCTGAGGTGCCAATGTCGATAACGAGGATGCTCATGCGCGCTTGGCCGCTGTCGACACCGCCGCTATCGCACCGATCGTTCCGAGCGATGCGAAAACCAACGCAAACAAAATGGTTCCGAACGGGTTCGAAATTTCCCGAGTGGCGATGATGAACACAATTTGTGCGCCCACAAAAGTAAGCACACCCGCGGCGGCGCCATGAGCATAAGCATTTTTGGGGAGCGGCTTTGCTGCCCCGTAACCAGCAAGAGCGCCAGCGAAAAAGACAACGAGGGTCATGAGGAGTTGCATGGGTCCGCTGTTGAAAACTGTGCGTTGCAAGATTGCGGCGGGAAGCGCAAAGAACAGGCCCGAGAGAGTGCCGGAAATAATGACTCTTCGGTCGATGACATTCATTGTTTTGCTCCGTCAAACGGAATCGGACCGGGCCCGAATGGATTACGAAGCCCAAGTTTGCCCGGATTAAGGATGCCGTTGGGGTCAAGCGAATGTTTCATTGCATTCAAAACTCCCATGGCGCCGTCCCCCAGAGCATCATGCATGAACCGAGCCCGGCTGAGGCCCACTCCATGATGATGGCTGAGCGAGCCACCTGCGGTGAGCGCGGCGTTGGTGCCAGCGTTCCAGCAATCGACATACAACTCGTCGCTTGCCGGAGTTCCGGCGAACGTGAAATAGAGACATGCGCCGTCGGGGTAGGAATGTGAAAGGTGAGCGGTGCAGGCGAGAACGCCGGGAACGGAAGCAATCGCGTCACGCACTGTGGGATAGAGGACGGGGAGGTCGGTCCACGAAACAGTGAGTTCAAGCGTGTCGACCATGTAGCCCCGTGAGATAAGTGCTTCAAGTGAACTCACGTCGTTGCGGTGTCCGAGCCAGCGATCAACCAGTGCAATCTCGGCAGTGGTTGCCTCGCTGCACTCCTCTTCGGTAATTACCTTCACCGCATCGACAACCGCCGGGTCTCCTTCGTCGAAGGCAAGCAAAATTGCAACATCACCGGTCTTCCAGTTTCGGTCGGCCTCGGCGGCGTCGTAAAGGCGGAGTGCGGCAGGTTCAAGGCCACGACGTGAGATGCGTCGGCACACTTCTGCGGCGGCTTCGAAAGACGGGAATGACCATGCGCCGCGATACTCCGCAGTCGCCTTGGGCTTGGCCCGAAGTCTGGCCGCGGTGATGATTCCGAGCGTTCCCTCTGAGCCGACAAACAATTGTGTGAGATCAGGTCCTGCCGACTGCCGTGCGTGCCCGCCGGTGTGCACGATGGTGCCATCAGCAAGGACAACGTCGAGGCCAAGGACGATGTCTTCAATCTTTCCGTAACGATTCGATAATTGTCCCGCACCGCGGCAGGCCAGCCATCCACCCACTGTGGAAAGTGCGACTGATTGTGGCCAATGGCCAACCGTGATCGAATGCGCGGTTTGTAATTCATTTTCGAAGTCATCACCGAATGTGCCGGCCCAAACATCAACAACTCCGGATATTTCATCCACCGAACGAATGCCCTGCATCGCACACATATCAAGAATCACACCACCAAAGAGTGGAATGGATCCTCCAACAACGCCGCTTCGACCTGCCGCAACGGTGAGCGGAATTTGGTGGTTGTTGCATGTGCGGGCAATTGCCGAAACTTGCTCAACTGTTGTTGGTTGCACAACGGCATTGGCCAATGCGCCGACCTTGCCCGATGCCGCCCATGTCATGGCGAGTGGCCACCAGTCGCGACTGGATTCGGCAAGAGTTGTCGCGTCGGTTGTCACTGGGGCGCCGGTGGCGCGGAGCAGTGAAAGAAATGTTTCGTCGAGGGCTACGGTTGCGTTCGTAAAGTGGGCGCTCGTTGCTCCTTCGCGCAATGCAATGGGCGGTGTCGGTTGGTTGGTCATTATTTGGCGCCTATTGCGAGTCGTTCTTCATCGATTTGTCGGCGGTAGTCGGCCACCTGACGGTCACGTTCCTCGCCGTCCCAACCAAGTTCGGGACCAATGAGTTCCGCAACGGTAATTGCGGCATCGGCGGTTGCATCTCGGGCTTGAAGTCGTGCCCTGGTGCGACGACTCAAAATATCGTCAACTGTTTGGGCCATTTCGTAACGAGCAGCGAAGATGGCCTCAGCTCGTAGATAGTCGAGGTGGGGAACAAGCGGAGCAGCAAGATTGGGATCGGACTCGGCAATGGCCAGAACAGTTGGCGCATCGGAACCGTAGCGATTCAGCAAATGACGAACGACCTCGCCTCCGAGCGGTGAGGTGGTGCCGGCGCGTTCCACCAGGCCGGCATAACCATCGGCACCGTGCAACCGAAGTCGCTTGGTGCGGCTCTTATTGCGCAGACGGTGCAGCAGATTTTGGTGAAGTACGTGTTTGGCCACTTCGTCGATGGTGTCGGCGGCCATCTCTCGGTAGGTCGTGAGCTTTCCGCCCGTAATCGTGACAACGCCGCTGGTCGCCCGTTGCACTTTGTGTCGGCGCGAAAGATCTGCTGTGCGGCCCGATGCGGTGGGGTCTGCAACCAGTGGTCGCAGGCCGGCCCAGGTGCCAACAATGTCATCGGCAGTAATGGTGGTGGTAACCGAACCGTTTATGGCCCGCAATAAGTAGTCAATATCTTCGGTTGTGCACTGAGGGTCGTCGACGGGGCCTTCGTAATCGGTGTCGGTGGTGCCGACAAAGGTGAAGTCTCCCCACGGAACAACAAACACTGAACGCTTATCGCCCGGTACTGCGAAGACCGCAGCAATCTTGTTCTGCACTAACGACCACGGAAGGGTGATGTGAATGCCCTTTGCCGGTCGGATTGTTCGAACAAGGTTGGCCTCATCAAAAGTACGAACGTCATCGGCCCAAACGCCGGTTGCATTCACAACCGCTTTGGTTGGCACCGTGAAGGTCTTGCCGTCGGCAGTGACTTCAACCCCGTTGACTTGACCGGCATCGTTCTTCCGGAGCCCGGTGAGAGCGGCGCGGTTCACCACGACTGCGCCGAATTGCAGGGCCGCTGTTCGTGCAACGGTAAGACAAAGGCGGGCGTCGTCAGCCTCGGCGTCGTAATAGACATAGGAAGGCATCACCTTGTCGGCAGGCAGGGTAGGGAAATAGTCAAGCGTTTCTTCCTTTGAAATTCGCTTGTGTCGTTTTCCAATCCGGAGGCCACCAGTGAGGTCGTACATCCACATGGCGCTTCCCATTGCTCGAGCAAGTTTGGGGTTCACTACCCCTTTGGAGGAGAGAATGGGAATAAGGAACGGAAGCACCTTCACGAGGTGAGGAGCATTCTTGCGAAGAATTTGCCGTTCAGCCAGTGCTTCATAGACAAGCCGTACGTCGCCTTGTTGCAGATAGCGAAGTCCACCGTGGACCAACTTCGATGATTTCGATGAGGTCCCAGACGCGAAGTCATCACGTTCAATGAGGGCGGTACGCAGGCCTCGAGAGGCGGCATCGAGGGCACATCCCACTCCGGTAATACCCCCGCCTATGACGACCACGTCGAAATCGGTGGAAGCGAGCCGCTGAAGAGCGGCCGATCGTTGAAAGGTGCCGTCAGTCACGGTAGATGAGCCTAGAGGGGGACCTCATTACTGCGCCTTTCGGGGCCGAACTCGATTGGCGTGGGCCCGAGATCGCTGATTCCAGTTCCGTTTTGTGTCCTACCGGTTGTCGGGTGAATACTCACTATCTTCCATTCGCCCGCTCTACGGGAGTCAACAGAGCCCGATGAACAAGACTTGGCGCACCAACGCTGCCTGCACGGGAATTGATCCCGACATCTTCTACCCCCTCACCGAGGATGACATCGACGCCGAACCGGCGAAGGCTGTCTGCGGAGAGTGCGTCGTGCGCGAGGCATGTCTAGAACACGCCCTCGCCATACGTGAGAAAGATGGTGTCTGGGGTGGGGCCACAGAACGAGAACGTCGACGGATGATCCGTCAGCGTCGTCGGACGGCCTGATCAATGAATTGGTCGGCGGTGTTGGCCACGCTCACCGCGGGCGAGGATCTCACTGCCGCCGACGCGGGCGATGCCATCCGGTCGATTCTGGCTGGTGAGGCAACTGACGCCCAGATCGGAGCGTTCCTAGTAGCGCTCTCCGAGAAGGGCGAATCGGTCGAAGAGGTTTCTGCGATGGTTGACGCCATGATCGAAGCGGCTGCTCCCATTTCGCTCCCTGCTGGTCCCGACGCGATCGACATTGTTGGCACCGGTGGAGCGCCCAGCCGACGCAAGCACGCGCTCAACGTTTCCACCATGGCAAGTTTCGTTGCTGCTGGCGCTGGAGCTCGCGTTGTAAAGCACGGAAATCGTAAGGCCTCATCAACCTCGGGTTCATCCGATCTTCTTGAAGAACTTGGTATTGCTGTCGAACTCGATGGTGAAGGTGTTGCACGTTGCGTTGCTGAAACCGGTATTGGTTTTTGCTTCGCACGAGCGTTTCATCCCGCTATGCGTCACGCCGGTCCTGTACGTGCACAGCTTGGTATTCCCACAGTTTTCAACTTTCTCGGACCGCTTTCACATCCGGCGCATGTTCAACGGCAAGTCATCGGAGTCAGCGACAGGCGAATTGCCCCAATCGTGGTTGGCGTTCTTGCAAAACGTGGCGCGCCTCGTGCGCTTGTGGTTTCTGGAGACGATGGGATGGACGAGTTCACCACAACGGGTCCCAGTTTGGTCTTCGAACTTCGTGACGGCGTTGTCTCCAGTCGAACTTTTCATCCCGAGGAAGTTGGACTTCCAACCGCGTTAGCTGATGGTCTTGCTGGCGGCGATCCGGCAACGAACGCAGCAATCGCTCATCGAGTTTTCTCCGGTGAACAAAGTGCCTACCGAGACATCGTGTGTTTGAACGCCGCAGCAGGACTCTTTGTCGCTGGCATCGTCGACAACCTGGCCGATGGTGTTGTTGCTGCGCAGAGGTCAATTGATTCGGGTGCTGCGGCTTCGGTGTTGGCTCGCCTCATTGAAGTATCGAACCGCGCCTGAATTCGTTACCGAACGCGTGTACGCCTCGCACGGATGGGTAAGGTCTCGGCCGTGGAGAGCCCCCGATACCGCTGCAATGCCTGCGGAAACCTCACCCGATTCGATGTGGTCTCTAATCGTCGGACGCGTGCATTCCATCACTACAGCGTTGGTGGCGAACTCGGAATCGAGAGCGAAGACCTGCTCTCCGAGGAGATTGAAGAGATCTCCTGTCATTGGTGTGGCAACGGCAAGGCTGTGGTTCAGGCCCAGCCACCGGCATAACTGATGTACTGACCAGTCGTGAACGTGCTGGTTCCGTCCAGGAACACGCGACAGAAAGAGGCGAACTCATCCATGCGGCCAAGTCGCCGCAGGGGCACCATTTTTTCCACTTCAGCGCGCACGGCGGGATCGGTTGCGCCGGTGGCAGCGAGAAATTCTGGGAAGTCCATGAAATTGGTGCCGACGGAGTTCACCTGAACGTTCTTGCGGGCAACTTCTTCGGCCACTGCTCGCACCATCATGTTTGCCCCCGCGCGAGTTGTCGAATACAGAGGCGCTCCGAAGACCGGCTTGACTCCTGATGCACTGGTGATGATGAGGATCTGACCTGATTGTTGCTCGACCATCACTGGTAGCACCGCTTTGAGAAAGAAATACGGAGCGTGCATGCAGCCGGCAACGAGTTTGTCGAAATCGTCAATCGTTGAGTCAACAAACTTTCCACCGATGATCTGACCCGAAGCAGTGACAGCGGCGTCGACGCGGCCAAAAGTGTCAACCGCAGCCTGAACTAATGCGAGAGATGACTCGGGTTTGGTGAGGTTGGAGGCACCGGCGACGGAAACAACATCAACGCCTTGGGAGCGGAGTTCGCCAAGGAGATCTTCGGACGCGTCGCCAACAACAAGGTTGTGGTCAGACGTCGCGAACATGCGGGCCAGGTCGGGACCGACGTAATGCTTTGCATCTCCGATAATGGCGACTCTGCGAGAACTGTTGGTCATGGGGTTCTCCCTTTGGAGGATTCTTGGAGGATTCTTCGGGGACAGGAAAGGGCGTGTGGGGTAGTATTAATTGGCAGTAATCATGACACTTAATTGTCAATGGCAACCTACACCTCGTCGGGTTGGGTCTGCGCTTCACATATCGCAATACGAAGAGGGGAACTGATGGAACTCACTGGAAAAGTTGCTGTTATCACAGGCGCCGCATCGGGAATCGGATTGGCACTGACGAAACGCTTTCTCGAGGCCGGAATGTCGGTTGTGATGGCCGATATTGAAGCACCCGTGCTCACCGAACAAGCAACTCTTCTGCTTGACGCCGGTGCAAAGGTGCAATCGGTTGTATGCGATGTTTCCGAGGCTGAACAAGTTGCGGCTTTGCGCGATACGGCAGTCGAAACATTTGGCACCGTTCATGTTCTTTGTAACAACGCTGGCGTTGCCTCGGGCGGTGCAACATGGCGAACCAAACCGGCGGTATGGGATTGGGTGGTTGGCGTCGATCTACTTGGTGTTGCCTATGGGGTTCACGCGTTCACAAAACTTATGGTTGAGCAAGGCGAAGGCCACATTGTGAATACCGCATCAGAAGCTGGCTTATGCGCAACGCCGTTGCTTGGCGCCTATCACGCTGCTAAGTATGGCGTTGTTGGTCTCTCTGAAGCGTTGGTCCAAGAACTTGCTGGAACTGGCGTCGGGGTGTCGTGTCTCTGCCCCGAACTTGTTCGCACGGGCATTTTCGAATCCACTCGAAACGCACCTGCCCATCTCGGACTGCGCGTTCCGGAAGCGGGTTCTGTTGACATGTTGGAATCGGTCATGAAGACCACAGCGCTTGATCCTGCGATTGTGGCCGGAAACGTTCACGACGCAATCGTCGAGGGAAAATTCTGGGTACTTACCCATCAGTCCACTCGTACCCGCGTTCACCATCGCAATGAACGACTTCAAGACGAAGTCACTCCGGAAATGTTGCCAATGGGGATCGGCTGAGATGGGTTCGGAATTTCAAGGTCCCGAATACGGTGGCGTCATTGGTCGCACCACTGCCGAGTCCACTCCGTGGTGGCCCACCGCGGCTCATCCGGGTGATGATGCGCCAAATGTAGTTGTCATACTTTTCGACGACCTCGGATTTTCTCATTTTAACTGTTTTGGTTCCGATTTGGTTACGCCAAACATCGATCGTCTCGCCGACGGCGGTTTGCGGTTTACGAACTTCCATGTAACTCCGTTGTGTTCACCCACACGTGCATCATTGCTCACCGGTCGAAATCACCACACCGTTGGAATGCGTGGTCTCGCAAACTGGAATACCGGCTATCCCCATATGGTCGGCAAGATCACCGAACACGCCACCACGATGGCCGAAGTGTTGCGTGATAGCGGTTACTCAACGTTTGCTCTTGGAAAGTGGCATTTGTGCCCGATGGACGAAGCATCGGCGGCAGGACCGTACGACGCGTGGCCGTTGCAACGCGGATTCGATCGCTATTACGGGTTCCTCGATGGCGAAACCGATCAGTTCAACCCCGACCTCACCTACGACAACCATCGGGTTGAGCCGCCTAAGACTGCAGATGAGGGCTATCACCTCACTGAAGATCTCTTCGATAAGGCAATCGAGTTTGTTCACGACAACGTGTCGGTTCGTCCTGATCGTCCTTTCTTTTCCTATATCGCCTTAGGTGCAACTCACGCACCGCACCAGGCTCCTCAGGAGTATCTCGACCGTCATCGTGGCCGTTACGACGAAGGTTGGGATACGGCGCGTGAACGCTGGTTCGCAAAGCAAATCGAGACTGGTGTTATTCCGGCCGATACGGTTCTTGCCCCGCGCAATCCCGGTGTCGAACCATGGGATTCACTGCCCGATTCTCATAAGGCACTCGCCATTCGGCTTCAAGAAGCATACGGGGCGTTCTTAGAGCACGCCGATGTGCAGATCGGTCGATTCATTGATGCGCTGGCCGCTCTCGACAAACTTGATAACACAATCGTTGTTGTACTTTCCGACAATGGGGCCAGCCAAGAAGGTGGACCGTTCGGTGTCCTTCATGAAATGAAGTTTTTCAACTTCTTACTTGAGATGCCCGAAGAGGCGGCCGAACATCTCGACGAAATCGGTGGCCCCGAATCCCACGCCAACTACCCATGGGGCTGGGCGCAAGCGGGCAACACGCCGTTTAAGTGGTACAAGCAAAACACGCACGAAGGCGGCGTACACGTTCCCTTCATCATGCACTGGCCAAACGGAATCGATGATGCCGGGGGCATCCGACGTCAGTTCCACTACGTCACCGATATTGCGGCCACCGTTTACGAGATTCTCAACATTGAAGCGCCTTCGGTCTATCGGGGGCTCGATCAGTTTCCTCTGGCGGGTACTTCAATGGCGTATGCATTTGATGCCGGAGCCGTTGATGAATCAACCAAGCACAACGTTCAGTACTTCGAAATGGTGGGCCATCGGGCGATCTATGTCGATGGTTGGAAGGCCGTAACCCGCCACACACATGGAGTGTCGTTCGAAGATGATGAGTGGGAGCTTTACGACCTCAACACTGATCCCTCCGAATGCAACAACTTGGCTTTGGCCCTGCCCGACAAACTTGCCAGCCTCATTGAGATCTGGTGGAGCGAAGCCGAGCGCTATGGCGTTCTCCCTCTCGATGATCGCGGCGTCGAACTGTTTGGTGCGAGGTTTGGTAACCACATGACGCACTCCGATCAGCGTCGCTACTCCTATCGTCCGCCTATGGCGCCTCTTCCCGCCCAAAGTGCTGCCGCCGTTGCCGGTCGTAGCTGGAAACTCGTTGCGAGGATCGACAGAGAAGCCGGTCAGGGCGGAGTTCTCTATTCGATGGGAAATGGCAATTCCGGTTTCAGTGCGTTTGTTCAAAACAACCGGATGGTTTTCGATTACAATTGTTTCGGAGACCACTTTGTTGCCGAGTCATCAATTGAAATTCCCGTAGGTCGTTCTGAGGTTGGGGTGGATTTCCAACGCCTTGGCAAAAACGGCATTGGCTATGTCACGGTTGATGGAGAACACTGCGGTTCCGTTGAGATTCCCTTTGTCATGCGTGTGATCTCGAGCGTTGGGGCAACGGTGGGCTACGACGGCGGGCTCCCTGTGAGTACTCGTTACAACGGTCCGTTTCCATTCGAAGGAACCTTGCACCGAGTGGATATCGAACTCGTCCAATTTAAGAAAGACGAGGCGAAGCAGGCGGCCGAGGCCAAGCAGCGCGAAGACATGACCCGTCAGTGAACTCGCACCTAAGCGACTATTGGTCGAGCCCATGGCCCGCAGAAGATGGTGGACCTCTCCGGTTGCAGACATCAGAAGGCGTCTTCGACGGCATTCTCGATGGCGATCCAACCGTGGTCTCTCGCGATGCGCATGGCGCCACCATGGTGGTACTTCGAGAGCCCGGTGAAGTTTTCTTGCATGGACACGCGGTTGACGAGCGCACAACATGTTGGGTGGAGAAGATTGATCCCGACACGCTTGAACCTCTTCTCCGTCGAGACGATCTGGAGGGCGGTGCGCGTTGGCCGGGTGGCATAGCGGCTCACTCCAGTGGATCGCTGATCGTTATCTATGGAAACCATGTTCATCGTCTGAACGTTGATCTCGAACTTCTTGCGTCTCGAGAGTTGCCGAGAGATCGTCCCTACAACAGTTTTATTGTTCTCCCCGATGGTTACTTGGTCACCAAAGACTTCGGCGGAGCGTTGCCGGGAGAAATTCCAGATGAGGCCATGCCCGGCGCTCAATTGCTTGTTCTCGATCCGCTCACGTTGGAGACCGTGGTAGCGGTCGATCTTCCCGAGCCGTCAATCGCCCGACTTTCTGCCCACGGCAGTGACGTGTACGTGGTTGGTAACGAATCGCTCTTTCGTCTGACATGGAATAGCAGCAACCTTGTGCTCGATGATTCATTTGCGCCGCGTTATCGCACCCTCGACGGGCAGTCCTATGGGTGGGACGCTGTCATCGCTCTGGGCGCAGCATGGTTTCTCGATAATGGTGAGGGTTCGCAGAACTACGCCGGCACCTTCCGCGGGGTTGGTGCAAATACCGCGCCTCTTCATCTGGTTCGGGTCGATCTCGTAACAGGCGCAGTGTCACTGACCGAAATCTGCGGAGCACCAAATGGGGTCATCGCGAATCCGCCCCTTATCGATGAGCGCCGGATGATTGCTGTCGGCTACGACAGTGGCAATGGCGTTCTCGCCGCATTCGATATCGGACCTGATGGCTCGCTCGAGCCGCGTTGGTTAGTGGAGCAAAACCATGCGTGTCACTTGCTGTTGGATCCTGGTACTGGTCGTTTTCTTTCCTTTGACCACGAAAACCAGCGTTGGATGGAACAGTTTGTTGTTCGGGATATTGCGTCCGGCGAGGAAATTCTCCGACTCGATAATGGAAGTGCGTTGCAATCAGTGGTGTTTCCTGCCGCCGGTTTCCAACGAACGGTGTATGCCTGTTCGTTTTCCACGATCAGTTCGCTTCGTTGGTGAAACCCTTTTTGTTGTAGGTGCCACCGCACAAGACATCCAGCCCGTTCGGTAGCGAGCGCAGTTCTTCGCATAAACCCCGAGCAGGCCGATGTTCAAAATGTCCCAACACCTTCATCCCAGTGAAGTGATTCACTCCGAACGGGGAGAGAAGGGTGTGGCCTGCGACTGGCGTAAACCATGCGCTGCTTGGTGGCGGAGGAAGTTCGCTGGTGCGAAGCCCGATGAGATCTCCTGAGTGGCCGATCCACCACACATGCCACGCCGCTCGCGGATCGTCGGTGGAACGCCAACCTCGGCCCAAATCAATTTCGGTTTCGGTCCCGCGCATGGACACAAAATGATTTGGACTCACAATGTCGTTTCGGGGATCTGGTGGCGACCAAGCGCTTATGGCGTGTCCGTAGAACGCAAGAACACCGAACGTCGCCAGCGCAAGCACGCCGAGGAAGATCCAAGTGTCCATGCTGGGAGGTTAGGTCGGTGCAATCTCGACGGGAATGCCGTTTACGGCTTGATTGCCTGACAACTTGTCGACGAAGTGTCCCGGGGCGAGGAGATTGGAGTTCACTCCTGCGTGTTCGCGCGCAACCGAGAGTCGAGTGCCAGTTTTGTTGTGCCCCCAACCGTGAGGAAGTGACACAACACCGCGCATCATTTCGTCGCTGATCTCGACGGGTACTTCGATGGATCCCGCTTCGCTGGTCACGCGGGCATTCGCGCCTTCGGAAAGGCCTAACTCGCTGGCATCTTCGGGATGAACAATGAGAGTGCAGCGATTGCCGGCTTTCACCAACACCTTCACGTTGTGCATCCAGGTGTTTTTCGACTTGATGTTGCGTCGGCTCACGAGAACATAGGCATCGCGATCGCGGTCGAGCGCCTTTTCGAGTCGCGGAAGATCACTAAGGATGTAGTCGGGTGCTAGTTCGATCTTTCCTGATGGCGTGCCAATGACTTCGGGAACTCGATTGGGAACCATTGGTCCAAGGTCGATGCCGTGAACGGCATCTTTCACCTTCTGCAGATTCAAACCTTCGGGGTTTTCTCCGAAGCGGTCTCCCCATGGACCCATTCGTAATTGCAGATCGATCATTCGCTCGGGACCGCCATGGTCGTAAAGCGGAAGTGTGGTTTCCGGATCGCGCCCGTACATGTGGCAGAGAATGGTGAACCATTCATCGTCGAGCGGTTCGAATTCGAAATCGGCGTCTTTGTTGCCCGAACACAACCATCCAAGGCGGGCGAGAATTTCCCATTCGGGTACGTAACCCTCGGGTGTGTCGAAAAGTTGATCGCTCCACTTCGATGCCGATCCGATTGCCCACGCCCACATCAACTCGTCGAAATGTGGTGATTCAAGAGGGGAGGGAGCAGGTAGGAGGACATGAGCAAAACGAGTGGTTTCGTTCATGTAGCAATCGATGGCGATCATCGCGTCGAGCATTGGAAGTGCGTCTTCAAGATGTTGTGAATCGGGAACACTTAAGGCTGGATTTGCGGCAATGTTGATGAGAGCTTTGATTTGTCCCTTGCCGGGTGTGGCGATTTCTTCGGCCAGACAAGAGCATGGAACTTGACCAAGAATTTCGGGAGCGCCGCGAACGCGGCTGGTCCATCGGCCAAATTCGGGTTCGCCCATGACGGCGGTATCGGGTACCCAAGTGAGTGGCTTGGCTGCAGGCTTTCCAAACAGCATGCCGCCGATCTTGTCGAACTGGCCGGCGACGATGTTGACCACATCGACAAGCCACGAGGCGAGCGTGCCGAACTCTTGATTGCAAAGACCAATGCGACCGTAAAGGCCACCTGCTTTTGCATTGGCGAGATCACGTGCGATGCGTCGAATGGTGTCGGCGGGAATTTTGCAGAACTCGGCAACGCGCTCCGGAGTGAATGACTGGCACGCCTCGCGTACCTCTTCAACTCCGTTTACAAGACCCTCAACATTGCCGAGGGTGAATAAGCCCTCTGAGAAAATCACATTGCAAACAGCTAGGAGGAATGCGGCATCGGTGCCAGGAACAATGGGGACCCATTCGCTGGCGTGATCGGCGGTGATGGTGCGACGGGGATCGATAACGATGACCTGTCCGCCTCGAGCTTTGATGTTCTCGATCTGTGAAAGTTGATCGGGGCTGGCAAGAAGTGATCCGCCCGATGCTTGCGGGTTGCCCCCCATGATCACCCAGTAGTCGGTATGGGCGATGTCGACAGTGGGGATCTTCCACATATTTCCGTACATCAGAACCGATGAGACGTTCTTTGGCCACTGATCAACAGTGCCGGCCGAATAAATCATGGGGAAGTTGGCCTTCCCCATGAGGAGATAGCCGTAGCGACTGATGCTGAACGAATGACCCGCAGGGTTGCCGATAAACGCGGTCATTGCCTCAATGCCGTGTTCGTTCAACACCTTGTGAAGAAGTTCTTCGCATTTGGCGAACGCTTCGTCCCACGAAACTTCACGCCAGGTGTCGCCTTCGCGAATCATGGGAACTCGGATGCGGTCCGGGTCTTCGTGAAGTCGTCCAAGGGTTGTGCCCTTGGGGCAGATGAAACCCTTCGACCACACGTCGTCGTGGTCGGGGCGAATCACCTTGACGTGATCGTCATCGTCAAGGTGAATCTCGAGCCCGCACATGCATTCGCACAGTGGGCATTGACGCAAGTAGACGCGGGTGCCATCGGGGTCGACTCGGTGCTGACGGCCGATGACTTTTGGGCGTGTTGTTGGTATGGCGACAGAAACTTCCACTTGCGACCCCCCGGTGCGTTCGAGAGGCCGAGCGTAGTGCCGGCAGTGGGAAGGGGGCGACGGCTCTGGGTGTATTTGGCTCGGGAAATACGACTGTCACACCCAGTGAGCAAAGTAGAGACATGGAACTAACTTCCCCGTCCTTCACCATCGATTGCGCCGACTGTTCAATGCAGCACACCGAGGTATGTGCCGATTGTGTGGTCACATTCATCTGCTCTCGAGAGCCTGGTGATGCCATCGTGGTCGACCTTTCCGAGTACCGAGCCCTCGAGCTTCTCGCCGAGTCTGGACTAGTGCCCGAGTTGCGCCATCGCCGCCGCAGTATCGGCTGACCTCTCCACCTGTGAGACTGGGGAAATGGGTGCCCCCGACCTCTTTGAAGAACTCCGAACGATCGCGTTCGATGCTGGGCTGGTGGCGTTAGGGGTGGCCCGAGCCGAGCCGTTTCCTGAGACGCGGACAACACTTGTCCAACGCAAGGCAGAGGGTCTGCACGGTGGAATGCAGTTCACCTATCGAAACCCTGAACGATCAACCGATCCTCAGCGGTTGCTGTCTGATGCTCGCTCGTTAGTGGTGGGGGCGTGGCCCTATGCCGCCGGCGAACCATCCTCCTCGTTTATTGAGGGGCCAGCCGGTCGCGTTGCTCGATATGCGGTCGCCGATTACTACGGAGCGCTGCGCGCTGCGCTTGATGTGGTGGCAGACCGGCTGCAGAAAGATGGTCACTCCACCAAAGTGGTGATCGACGATAACGGGCTTGTGGACCGGGCCGCCGCCCATCGGGCCGGTATTGGGTGGTGGGGAAAAAACTCCAACCTCCTTATTCCGGGTGCGGGAAGTTGGGTCGTGCTCGGCGCCATCGTGACCGATGCGGAACTTTCTGAATCGCGACCGTTAGATGATGGGTGTGGAACCTGTCGGAGATGTCTCGACGGATGTCCCACCCAAGCGATCATCGCTCCCGGTGTTCTTGATGCGCGCAAATGTCTGGCTTGGCTCGTACAAACCGAGGGTTCATTTCCCGTTGAATTTCGTGAGGCGCTGGGCGATCGCATTTATGGATGCGACGACTGTCAAGAAGTGTGTCCTCCCAGTCGTCGATCGCCGCAAAGTGAGCTACCTATCGACGGCAAAAACGCATGGGTTGATCTGGTCGAAATGATTCGCGCAACCGACGAAGAACTTCTGGCCCGTCACGGCCGGTGGTACATCGCAAAGCGTGATCCTCGCTTCTTGCGCCGCAATGCGCTCATTGGCATCGGCAACACTGCCGAGGTTGATGATGTCAGCATCCGATTACTTCTCACTTCAGTGGCTGAAGGTACAGATGACCTACTGGCAGAGCACGCCGCATGGGCACTTCAGCGGCTTAACCAACGGGCTGCGAATGAACAACCCGATCCAGCGAGAACCCTGAACTCATGATTCGTCACCTACTGGTCACTAACGACTTCCCACCAAAAGTTGGTGGCATTCAGAATTACTTATGGGAACTTTGGCGGCGACTTCCACCGGAAACAGCCACGGTACTCACCACCCCCCACCGTGGCGATCATGAATTTGATCGCCAATCACCAATCCGAATTGAAAGAGATCGCTCTCGGGTGTTGTTGCCGACGCGTGCGCTTGCTCTTCGTGTTAACGCGTTGGCGGCGGAACTCGATGTCGACTTGGTGCTCCTTGATCCCGCGGTCCCGCTTGGCGTTATCGGTCCATGGCTCGAACGTCCCTATGGCGTCATTGTTCACGGCGCCGAAGTAACAGTGCCCGGCCGTTTGCCACTCTCACGATCCGTTCTTGGCCGAGTGCTGCGAGGTGCGCAGTTAGTGATTGCGGCGGGTCACTATCCGGCCGCAGAAGCACAGCGATGCGCGGGCCAACCATTACCCACTCTGGTGATCCCTCCCGGCGTCGATGTGGATCGGTTCACTCCTCTCGGTGAAGACGAAAAGCGTGTAGTGCGTCAACGGTTGGGATTCGACCCAGACGCACCACTTGTCATGGGTATGAGTCGCCTCGTGCCTCGTAAAGGGTTTGATGTCTTGATCGATGCAAGTGCAGTGCTGGCGAAAAAGTGGCCAACCTTGCAAATAGCAATCGCCGGTTCCGGTCGTGATCGTTCACGTCTCGAAAAACGAGCGCGAGGTCGTGGTGCGCCGGTTCGCTTTCTTGGTCGCGTTGACGACGAAGATCTCTCTCCTCTCATGGCGTCCTGCAATGTTTTCGCCATGCTTTGTCGAAATCGATGGGCTGGCTTAGAGCAAGAGGGTTTCGGCATTGTGTTTCTTGAAGCTGCGGCTGCAGGGGTCCCGACGGTGGCAGGTCGAAGTGGCGGATCCGCTGAAGCTATCGACGATGGTAAATCGGGACTTCTTGTGGAGGATCCGCGTGACATAGCGCAAGTAGTGGCCGTTCTCGATCGCATCCTCTCCGATGATGAATTTGCACGTTCGGCTGGTCTTAGCGGTCGGGAATGGGTAACGAATGAGTTTTCCCATGATCGACAAGCAAAACTCCTTCACGATGGACTGCAACAGCGAGGAGCAATAACGTGAGTGATGAGAATTCTGATTCCGTCGGCGAGATCATTTCGAACGAGCCCACTCCTGGTACTGGGATCTTGCGTTTAACCACGTGGGGCACTGCGGTGTTTGTTGTGTTGGGTATCGCCGCTGCGATTGCGCCCGATGCATTCACGACCCCGTATGTCGTTGTTTCAATAATCGAGTTCTGTGGCGGAATGGTGGTATTCGCTCTGGCATTTTTGCGGGCCATCGATCGAAGTCGGACCGAGGCGATTGGCGTCGGTGGATTGTTCTTTGCTTCCGGAACTGCTCCGAAGCGTGTGCAAGTGATTTTGATGGCCTCGCTCACGGTGCAGGTGGTTGTCTCCACGGGGGTGGCTTCGCTGCATCTCTATACCGCTCTTGCCTTTGGAGTACTTGCTCCGATGTGGGCATTGGGTCTGACGGGACTCTGGGTGGCGGCCTATGGGGTCTTCTCGTCTCGCGAACCTGAATTCACCCGTTCCGCTCGGCGAGATGCCGATCGCCGGGCGCATCGTGCGTCAATGCCGTCCCAGCCTCCAAAGACCGAGGAGTAGGCTTTCGTTATGTCCGAACAGGCCAAAGAGCAGATCCGGATTTCCGCCACTGTTGAGAGTTGTTTCGCGACCCTCATCGACTTTGCTTCCTATCCAGAATGGGCAGGCGACCTCAAAGAGGTTCATGTCGTCGAATCCGACGATCAAAGTCGCCCGACGGTGGTTGAGTTTCGCGCTGCGGCGATGGGTCGAAGCACCACCTACCAACTTCGTTACGACTACGCCGGGGCCCCTTCCCGACTTGGGTGGGGATTAGTCGAGGGCGATCTCCCCCGGGAACTTGATGGCGCCTATTTGCTCAGTGCAGCCGAAGGTGGCAAAGCAACTGATGTTATCTACGAACTGGCCATCGACCTTGTTTATCCGATTCCTGGATTCGTGAAACGTCGTGCGGAAAGTCGCATCCTTAAGACTGCTTTGAGTGAGTTGAAGGCTCGTGTCGAAGGTTCGCCTCGTCCCACTGATGAGGATTGATTTGTTTTTGGTGGCAATCGCGTCATGACCAGTGACGACGACGCTCTCAAAGCGGCCGCTGGACATCTCATTGCTGCTGCTCGTTCCGCTATCGATGCGGTAGAAGAAGTCATAGAGGATCCGGAATCTCTTCGTCGAGTGATGGCGGTGGTCTCCACTGTTGTTGCGGAGGCGTCGCGCAAAATCGGAGATGCTGCCCAACGCTCTACCGAAACCGACGAAGATCTCTGAGCGCTGTCGGAATTCCAGACCTACGATTCGGATGCAACCCAAAACTCAGGAGGCCCTATGACCGTGATCACCGAGGCAACGATCAAGGAACTTGCGGGGTTTAAGAGTCGCGACGTGCCCGTTATCAGTTGTTATCTCGATGTTGATGGTCGTCACGAACTTCGGCCGGTTGATTTTGAGCGCCGTCTTGAATCGATGGTGCGTTCGTCAATCGCTGAGCATCCCAATCTGAAAATAAAAGGCGATCTTGAGCGAATCGTCAAACATGTAAAAAGCGGAATAGAACGTCGTGGTGTTCGAGGCCTAGCGATTTTTTCGTGTGAATCAAAGGGGCTATGGAAGGTCATGTCACTTCCGGTGTCAGTGGCGAATCGCATCTCGGTGAACCAGTCGCCAGCTGTGGGTCCGCTTGAAGCGATTGTGCACGAACTCGCACCGCTCGGTGTTCTGTTGGTTGATCGACAGCAAGCGCGAATGTTCGTTTTTCAGTTTGGTGAAATCATTGAACGCTCCTATTTGTTCGAAGCATTACCCCGTGAATACGACCGGCGTGACGACGCGAGTAGGGGAGCAAAAGAGCGCGAGGCGCACCATATTGATGAACTTGCGCAGCAACATTATCGACATAGTGCAGAGGTTATATTTCGACTCTTTCAAGAACACGGATTCGGGCGACTCACAATCGGGGCTACCGATGATGTGTACTTTGCGATGGAACATTCGCTCCACCCCTACCTTCGCGAACGACTTGCTCCTCGACTCCATTGCGCAGTCGCAGCAAGCGAGCCCGAAATCGTAAAAGCAGTGCTCGAGGTTGAACATCTGGTTGAGCAGCAGCGCGAAGTCGCGACAGTGACGAAGCTGCGAGATGCAATTGGTTCGCATCGCAAGGGGGTTGCGGGTCTTGCCGACGTTGTCATCGCGTTGAATGAGCGACGGGTAGAGACACTCCTTGTCTCCAACGGATTCGTGGAATCAGGCTGGATCTGTTCCTGTGGTGCGCTGGCGGTCAAGGGCCCCAAATGTCCGGTAGATGGAGCGGAGATGGGGCGAACCAACGATTTGGTGAGTGATGCCATCGACGCGGCACTTCTTGAAGGTGCCCGGGTGGAGACCTGCGAAGCAAATGCCGATCTCGACGTACTCGGCCGCATCGGAGCCCTGTTGCGTTACTAGTTGCTCAATGCGCTAGTGATTGGGAGGTGAAGAAGCTTCCTGTCGGAATTGATATTGGTGGAACGAAGATGATGGCGGTTGCGGTTGATGTCGACGCGTCCGATCCGGTTGTCCGATCAGTGTCGGTCCCCACCCCCGATTCCCCATCGCTCGTGGTTGAATCGATCATTCGCTGTGTTGAGGAACTTGGTGGAGCATCAACGCTTGGATTGGGGTTGCCAGGCCTTGTCGATGCCGGGGGTGTGTTGCGTGCAGCGCCAAATCTGCAATGCATGATCAATGTGCAAATGAAAGAAGATCTTGAACATGCGCTCACTACTTTGGTGAAAATCGAAAATGACGCCACTTGTGCACTGTTCGCAGAAATGCAATTAGGAGTCGCCCGATCTATTGATGACGTGGTGTTACTCACGCTCGGAACAGGCATTGGTGGAGCGATTGCGGTTGGTGGTGAAGTGCATCGCGGCGCTCATGGATTTGCCGGTGAACCCGGTCATATGCGCGTGAACCCGAATGGACCGCTTTGTGTTTGTGGCCGGTTCGGATGCTGGGAGCGGTATGCATCGGGAGCTGGGCTCATCCGAATGGCCAGCGAACACGGAGTTTTGTGGAACGAGGAACCTCCAAGTGGCGAGGAACTTGCAAGATTGGGCCGCCAAGGCGACGAGCAGGCGGTTGCCGTGTGGTCCGAGTTTGCCCAATGGTTGGCAGTCGGTCTGGCCAATCTCGCCGATATCTTGGACCCCGCGTTGTTCGTTATCGGTGGTGGACTTGTGGACTCCGCCGACCTCTACCTCGAAGAAGCGAGAGCGGTGTTCGCCACAGAGGTTTTGGGCGGGCCAGCACGGGAGCAGACTCGTATTGAACCGGCCCTATGTGGACCGAAATCTGGTGCTATCGGAGCGGCACTGCTCCACTAACCTTCGAAGCATGGAGTTCCGCCGGATTAACTCGCTGCCGCCCTATGTCTTCACGATCATTGATTCGTTGAAGGTGGCAGCACGACGCGATGGCGAAGATGTGATCGATCTTGGTTTCGGCAACCCCGATCTCCCTTCTCCTGAAATAGCAGTGGAGAAACTTACCGAAGCTGCACACAACCCTCGGAATCACCGGTACTCCGCAAGTCGTGGTATTCCAAAACTTCGTGAGGCCATTGCTGGTTATTACCTGAAGCGTTTCGGAGTCAGTCTCGATCCGGAAACTGAAGTCATCAGCACCATCGGCGCCAAAGAAGGTTTTTCCCATCTCATGTGGGTCCTTCTGCAGCCGGGCGATGCTGCATTGGTTCCTTCACCGTCATATCCCATTCATATCTATGGCCCACTGTTCGCCGGTGCCGACATTCGCGAGGTTCCACTGGGGACGGGCGAGGACTTTTTCGACAATCTGCGTGAAGCGTGGGAGTACTCGTGGCCCAAGCCCCGAGTCATCGTGATGTCGTTCCCTCATAACCCCACGACAACCTGTGTCGATCTTGATTTCATGCAGAAGGTTGTCGATTTCGCTCGCGAACATGATGTTGTTGTTGTCCACGACAACGCATATGCCGACGTTGGCTTCGACGGTTACGAACCGCCATCAATTCTTCAGGCCGAAGGCGCAAAAGAAGTTGCGGTTGAGTTGTACTCGATGACCAAGTCATTCTCGATGGCGGGCTGGCGCGTCGCTTTCATGCTGGGTCGTCCCGATGTCATTGCCGCACTGGCGAAGTTCAAGAGCTATCTCGACTACGGCACCTTCCAACCCATCCAGATTGCCGCCACGGTTGCGCTGAACGAGGCATTTGACTTCCCAAAGGAAGTCAACCAGATCTATCAATCTCGGCGCGACGTTTTGTGCGGCGGGCTTCAACGCATCGGCTGGAATATCGAACCGCCAAAGGGCACCATGTTTGTGTGGGCTCCTATCCCCGAGCAGTACAGCGATATGGGCTCCATCGAATTTGCGTCGATGCTGGTGAAGGAAGCGCATGTCGCGGTGTCTCCCGGTGTTGGATTCGGCCCCGGCGGCGACCGACACGTGCGTTTCGCCCTTATCGAGAACGAGCAGCGCACCCAGCAAGCAGTTCGGAATTTGCGCCGAGCCCTCACCCGTCTTGACGGCTAATTTCTCCCCGTTGGCGCGGCGTCGAAACACACTGTTCATCTCGAACATTTAGTGTTCTCGTCATGGCTGCTACCTACATCCTCCGAGTTTGGATGCCCGACCGACCAGGCGCACTGGGCGCGTTGGCCAGCCGAATTGGGGCAGTAGGTGGCGACGTTTCGGGAATCGATATTCTTGAACGTGGAGCGGGTCGAGCAATCGATGAATTGGTCATCGAACTTCCCGATGGGGCGAGCCTCGAGTTGCTCGTCGCCGAGATCCACCAAGTCGATGGAGTTGATGTCGAAAGTATCCGACCCGTAGCGAACGAACTTCACGATCCCCGTGTTGACGCACTCGAAACGGCAGCGCTACTCGTTGGGGCACTTACGCCGACGACTGCCATCGAGGAACTCTGCACCCATGCAATGCGAACCGTTGGTGCTGCGTGGGGCGCTGTTCTCCAATTAGAGAGTTCTGAATTTGTGGTGACCGAAGGAGAATGCCCGCCGGCGCCATGGGTGGCTGCGTTCGTCGCTGGGAGCCAAACCGCCGCCCGGGAGGATGCAGTCGATGCGTCTCCAGCCGATGTGGTGTGGTCGCCGCTTCCGGCGGCGGGGATGGCACTGGTAATGGGACGAAACGGTGAGGCCTTCCGGGCTCGTGAACGGAGGCAAGCGGCTGCTTTGGCTCGGATCGTTGACACCCGGTTTCGCGAGTTGAAAAAGATGCAGGAATATTCGCGTCATCCGTCAGGGCTTGGTTAACAGTTTAGTCCTCAGCCCAATTTTTTGCCCGGTCGACCGCACGGGTCCAGCGGTGATGGAGTGCATCGACCTCCGCTCGATCTGGGCATGGAACGCATTCATAATCGGCTGCCCAGTTTTCGCGAATCTCGTCGGTTGACGACCAAAAGCCTTCTGCTAATCCGGCGAGGTATGCGGCACCGAGTGCGGTGGTTTCGGCGACTGCTGAACGTCGCACCGTGACGCCAAGTTGGTCGGCTTGAAGTTGAAGAACAAGTTGAGAAGCGCCGCCGCCGTCAGCGCGTAGCGATGTGATTGGGAAGCCACCGGCTTTTGACATTGCGTCAATGGCATCGCGTGTTTGTAACGCAATTGATTCGATGGTTGCCCGAGCCAGATGGGCGCGTCCGACGCCGCGCGTAATGCCCAAGATGGTCCCGCGCGCGTGTGGGTCCCACCACGGGCTACCAAGACCAGTGAACGCCGGAACAATCATTAGCCCACCGCTGTCGGCAACTGATTCGGCAAGTTGGGTGATATCAGCGGATGACTCGATGATCTGGAGTTCGTCGCGCAGCCATTGCACGGCGGCGCCGGTCACGAAGATGGCCCCTTCGTAGGCGTAGGTGATGCGAGGGGCGCCTTCGTCATCTGGAAGTGACCATGCAATTGTGGTGAGTAGACCCTCGACGGGTGGCGGGCAGGTTGTTCCCATGTTCATGAGAACGAAACTGCCGGTGCCATAGGTGTTCTTCGCTTCGCCGGGAGAAAAACATGCTTGGCCAAAAAGGGCGGCCTGTTGATCGCCAGCAACCCCGCTAATCGGTATGTCAGCCCCCGCGGGACATGTGGAGGCGGTGACAGCAAAGCGCGCGCTCGATGGCCGAACTTCAGGCAGTACATGAGCCGGGATACCAAGGAGATTGCACATCGCTTTCGACCATTGTCCGGTCTTGATGTCGAGAAGCATCGTGCGACTGGCATTGGTGGTGTCGGTGAGGTGGGCTGCGCCATTGGTGAGTTTCCAAATGAGCCAGGAATCGACGGTACCCACCAACACATTTTCGGAAGGTTCGATTTTTCCTTGTGTGAAAAGCCACTGAAGTTTGGTGCCTGAGAAATAGGGATCGAGAATCAATCCGGTGGTGGACCTGACTTCTTCAAGAACTCCTTTTTCAAGCAACTCGGCACAAAATTCGGAGGTTCGACGATCCTGCCAAACGATTGCTCGATGAAGCGCCTTGCCTGAAGCGCGATCCCAAACAACGACCGTCTCTCGTTGGTTGGTGATGCCAATGGCAGCAATTTCTTCGCCCGCATCCTGAAGGGTTTTGGCCACTTCGCCCAGCACGGTGGCCACCGCCGACCAAATCTCCTCAGCATCGTGTTCGACCCAACCGGGGCGAGGGAAATACTGGGGAAACTCCCGATGCGAGGTGGCGACGGGATGACCAGAATGGTTGAACGCGATTGCTCGCACCCCGGTGGTCCCAGCATCAATGGCCAGCACAACAGTCATGGGGTCCTCGGTTCGGGGCAGACTGCAGACATGAGCATCGATTTCAGTCTGTCACCCGAACTTGAAGAACTCCGCCAAAAGGTTCGGTCATTCATCGCCGATGTTGTTGCCCCAGCGGAACAGCGAATGGAAGCCGAGAAGGTGGCCGAGACCGACCGGCGCGCCTATGTCTCGGAGTTACTTGAGCTGCGCCGACATGCCCAGGAACTGAGCTTATGGCTTCCTCATATGCCCACCGAATGGGGTGGTATGAGTTTAGGTCACGTTGAACTTGCAATGGTGCAAGCCGAATCCGCGCGCACACGATTGGGGCCGTGGGTACTCAATTGTCAAGCGCCCGATGAAGGCAATATGCACACCTTGTTGCATTGGGGAACAGACGAACAAAAAGAGACTTATCTCCGCCCCCTTTGCGAAGGGCGGATCTGGTCATGCTTTGCCATGACAGAACCAGAGGTCGCCGGTTCTGATCCCACACTCATTCGAACCTTTGGTGTGCCCGATGGTGAGGAATGGGTGATCAACGGGCATAAGTGGTTTATCTCCAACGCTCATCGTGCCAACTTTGCCATTCTGATTGCCCGCACCGAAGACAATCCCGATCTACCGCAAGCAGGGAACACTGCATTTCTTGTTGATATTCCAACCGAAGGCTGGAATGAGGTTCGCCAAATCGAGACGATGCATGGATCAACTGGCCATTCGGAAATTTTGATTGAGGATCTTCGCGTCGCCGATTCCAACATGCTCGGTGGACGCGGTCAGGGTCACCGCTTGGGTCAGTATCGACTCGGTCCTGCGCGATTGGCACATTGCATGCGATGGATCGCCCAGGCTGAAGTTGCCCTCGACATGATGGTTGATCGCTCGCTGAACCGGTATTCGCACGGTTCGGTCCTTGCTGAGAAGCAAGGAGTCCAGTGGTTGATAGCCGATTCTGCAATGGAGCTGTATCAGTGCAAACTGATGGTGCTGCATGCCGCATACAAAATCGATCGCGGCGAAGATTTCTCCGCTGAAGTGTCAATGGCAAAACACTTCGTAGCAAACTCGCTGAATCGGATCATCGATCGTTCGATTCAAGTTCATGGAGCTCTTGGCTATTCCACTGACACACCACTGGCCCACATGTACCAACAGGCTCGGTGGGCTCGGTTCGCTGATGGGGCAGACGAGATTCATCAAATGCGTATTGCGCAGCGAACAATTGCCGCATACCGCGATCACGGAAGCACGCGCGGTGCGACCGGTAACCTTCCGATTTAATTAAGGGATAAGCGATCCAGGGTGACTGGATTCATTCGCGACAGTGGTTGATGTCTCTGGGTTGAATGGGCGGGGTTGATCTTCCGTGGAAATTCCGCATGCCGAGACGGTTGCTGCAAGAGCAAGAGCAGAAATTATGAATGCGGTGACTCGGCGGGTCATCGTGCCGGCTCCTCGATATCGGTAGCGATGGGTGGCGGGTTGACTATGGGGAGCTCAACCATAAAGCGAGCGCCTTGATCTCCATCGATTCGATCCTCAACCCAAACCCGACCTCCATGAAGTCGGACATGTTCATCAACCAGCGCAAGTCCTAGGCCAACGCCTCTATCGGTTGAGCGGTTGCCACCCTCCCCGCCTCGAGAGAATCGGTCGAAGATGATGTCTCGTTCTTCTTCTGGGACTCCGTTACCACGGTCTTCAATGGCGATCTGCACCATGTCGCCTTGGCGGGCGATGATAACCGCGGTTGCGCCACCGGCATAGCGAGATGCGTTGTCGAGCAGGTTCGCAATCACCCGACCAAAGCGGCGCTTGTCGACTCGCACGATGAGTTCTCCCACTGCAGGTTCAAACTTCACTGCAACGCCACCCCCGCCGAGAATACTTACGGCTTGAATCACCATCTCAACGGCAACGACGTCTTCAAGGTGCAAGGTGATGGCACCTACATCGAAACGTGAAATTTCAAGAAGGTCCTCCACTAGTTGCTGAAGCCGACCGATATCTGCTGAAAGTAGTCCGAGAGCAGTTTGTGCACGTTCAGTCATTTCGTCTTGCTGATTTTCGAGAACCTCAACAGATGCTGCCAGTGTCATCAACGGGGAACGAAGCTCGTGGCTCACTTCGGAAGCGAATCGAGCATCGCGTTCGATTCGATCTTCGAGGGCTTGGGCCATTTCGTTGAAAGGAATAGCAATGAGGTCGAGGTCGGGGTCGGCGCCAACCGGAAGGCGAGTGTCGAGTCGACCGCCAGCGATGGAATGTGCCGCAGTGCCAACGTCGAGCAATGGGGCGAAAATACGTCGACTGGCCCAGTATCCGATGAGCACGCCGCCAAGCGTGGTGAGTAGCGATGCGCCGAGCAATGTGTAAGCGAGTCCGCTCAGCGTTCTTTCGAGATCGTTCATCGGAACGGTCTCGTAGTACTCGCCACCAAGACCGGTAAGTGGCACGCCAACCACGAGTTGAAGTGAGTCCAGAAATTCCGTGCGCATTCGAGCGGGCTGACCGCCGCTTACGAGTATCCGTAAATTGACTGGCACCAAGCGTTCGCTAAACGAAAGTGGGTCCGTCGAGTACCACTGCCCTTGGTAGTGCAAGAGAGATTCGGCATCGTTTGGAGTGGGGAGTGAGTCAAGATCATGAGTGATGTCGCTGGGTGTGGTTGCAAATGGAAGTTCGGTTGTTAGTTGGTCGGCGTTTTGGATGGAGCGGGAAACGGCGGAGTTTTCGCGTTGATCGATGAGATTTTGTCGAGTGAGCCCGTAGGTAATGAACGCGAGCGAAGCGGATAGCACAGCTGCGCCAAGCGCAAACGTGAAAGTGAGTCGCGTGCGAAGCCCAAACCGGCGACGAACAGGGGAAATGATTCGGTTGCGTCGTCGCGAACGGGTACGGGCTTGAATCGGTTTTGTCACTGCTGCAACTTGTACCCGAGTCCGCGAATCGTCATGACGTGACGCGGATTTGCAGGATCAGACTCGACCTTCATACGCAAACGTCGAATATGTACGTCTACAAGACGGCCATCACCGAAGTAGCCGTAACCCCAAATACGTTCGAGAAGCGATTCCCGACTGAAGATTCGGCCGGGGGCAGAAGCAAGTTCGACAAGAAGCCGGAACTCGGTTTTGGTGAGGTGTACTTCGGCGCCATCTCGAAGGACAACGCCTTCATCGGGAATAATTTCAAGATCACCGAAACGAAGATGCGAGGGAGCAAGTTGTGATGAGCGGGAACGTCGCAACAGGGCGCGAATGCGAGCGGACAGTTCCTTCGGGGCGAATGGCTTGGTGAGGTAATCGTCGGCGCCCGCTTCAAGACCAGCGACAACATCGTGGGTGTCGGCCCGAGCAGTAACCATGACAATGGGAACATCGCTAATGCGGCGGATGGAACGGCAAACATCAAACCCGTCGATACCCGGAAGCATGATGTCAATAAGCACAACGTCGGTCGGGTTTTCTGAGAAAAGCTGAAGAGCATCTTCGCCAGTGTCGGCTTCGTCGACGATCCAGCCTTCGTCTTCAAGGGCGAGACGGACGGCAGTTCGGATTCTCTCGTCGTCTTCGACTGTCAGGATGCGTGTGCCCATTGGCGCAGTCTACGGGTGTTGCCGTCAGGCGTCAGCGGCACCGGCAAAGCGAAGAAGTTCTCGAAGCGGTTCGAACAATGCTGGAGACGCAGCCAAGCAGAATTCAAACTCGGCGGGCCCGCCGTCGAGATTGCCAACAATGGCTCCCGCTTCTGCCGCTATGAGACCGGCGGCGGCATGGTCCCATGGCTGTAAGCCTCGCTCGTAATAGGCGTCGACTCGGCCGCAGGCAACCGAACAAAGGTCGACCGATGCGGCACCCATGCGACGCAAATCGCGAACATTGGGAAGTACGTGTGCCAGCACCTCGGCTTGGCGGCGACGACGGTCGGGGTCATAGGCAAACCCTGATGCGATGAGGGCGTGGGCAAGGTTGGTTTCGGCCGAAACCCGTATTGGTTCGCGATTGCGGAACGCTCCACCGTCGAGTGTTGCAGTGAAGACTTCTTGATGCAGCGGATCGTGGACCACACCAACCGACATGACTCCATCGATCTCGGCGGCAATTGATACCGCGAAGCCAGGATGACCATAGAGATAGTTCGTGGTTCCGTCTATTGGGTCGACAACCCACCGAACGCCACTGCGGCTCGGACGATCAGTTCCTTCTTCACCAAGAACACCATCGTGTGGTCGAGCTTGAACAATGCGTTCAACAATGAGCGCTTCGGCGGCACGATCCATTTCGGTCACCATGTCGGTACCAGAAGATTTGGTGTCGACTGAGCTGCGTGCTCGTGTGAGTCCTTCAACAAGTATCTCGGCGGCATCGGCAGCTATCGAAACGGCCAAATCAAGAAGTTGGGTGAGATTGGGCACACTGTTCGCCTTGGGGTGGAGTTAACGAACTCGAGGAGCGCGACGATTTGCAGCGTTTGCTCGCTCGGTCGCGGCTCGGGCTTCGTCACGGGCCTGGATTGTGCGCCATTCACTCATGGAGCGGAGGGCAAGTACGACAACCACTGCCGTGCCTATCGCGGTACTAACTGCACCAATGAGCGCACCGATGCCAGCCCAGACGCTGGCATCGCCGGTGACCTGGAGATCGACAAAGGCATAACCGATAATTCCGCCCGCAGCGCCACCAACGAGGATGGCAAGAAAGGCGAGAACTCGGGCTCCGACACTGGGCAGGGCCGATGATGGGGGGGCAGGAGTCGGGGCCATCTGACGATGTTACGGGGAGCCGGGCACAGGTGCGCGCTGATGGTCGCTCGTGGCCTTCTACAGTTGGTCGTGTGAAGCCCCTGATCGTTCTGCCTACCTATAACGAAGCCGAGAATATCGTTGAGGTTCTTGATCGTGTCCGTGAAGCGGTTCCTTATGCCGACGTTCTTGTTGTCGACGACGGAAGTCCCGACGGAACCGGCGATCTCGCCGAGCAATGGGGCGCCGATCATGATGGGGGCGTCTCGGTGCTCCGACGTGGCGCCAAGGCTGGTCTCGGTTCCGCGTACCGCGCCGGTTTCGCCTATGGGCTTGCAAATGGCTACGACGCGCTTATCGAAATGGACTCGGATCTTCAGCATGATCCCGCTGCACTTCCTGCTCTAATTAGCGCAGTCGAGAGCGGTGCCGATCTTGCTATCGGTTCTCGCTATGTTCCCGGTGGCGCCATTCCCGATTGGCCCAAGCATCGTGAATGGTTATCGCGAGGTGGCAATCGCTACGCCGCTTTGCTTCTTCGCCTTCAGGTACGAGACGCCACTGCTGGTTTCCGTTGTTATGGCGCTCCCATGCTGTCGCGCATCGAACTCAATTCGATCACTGCTGATGGTTATGGCTTTCAAATTGAGATGGCGTACAACATCGCTCGACGCGGTGGTCGCATTGTTGAGGTTCCCATTACCTTCAACGATCGGGTTAGAGGCACATCGAAAATGTCGGGCCGCATTGTTGTTGAGGCATTCGTACTCGTGACTTGGTGGGCAATTCGCGATCGTGTCTTGCGACGACCACTCCAAAACGAAAAGGTCTGAGTCCGTTGCGCGACTGGCTCGTCGGTGGGGCGGTGATCGAAAGCGCAGATGGACTGTTGCTTGTTCGAAATCGCCGACGCGATGGTTCGTTGGATTGGAGTCCTCCCGGAGGCGTTATCGACCCGGGCGAATCTGTGGTTGAGGGTATTGGGCGAGAAGTTTTGGAAGAGACCGGTCTCATTGTCACTGAATGGTCTGGGAAGTTGTACGAGATCGAAGCCCACGCTCCAGATATGGGGTGGACCCTTAGAGTTGAAGCGTGGATGGCCGCCTCGTGGGAAGGCGAATTGCGTTTCGATGACCCTGATGGCATTGTCGAAACCGCGCAATGGGTCCCACTAGATGTTTGCGGCGATCATCTTGCCGAAGTTGCTCGTTGGGTTGCTGAACCTGTTCTTGAGTGGGCGCTCCACCGGTGGCCTGAGCCCCAATCATTTACGTATCGAATCGAAGGCACGGACCGTTCGTCGCTTGTGGTGACGAGAGTGTGAGCACCCCTCGATCTGTCGCGAGCATCTTGCACGTCGACATGGACGCGTTCTTCGTATCGGTCGAACTTCTTGATCATCCTGAACTGCGAGGTAAGCCCGTTGTCGTGGGCGGTTCTGGCGACAGGGGAGTCGTTGCTGCTGCTTCGTATGAAGCTCGCGCTCACGGCGTTTACTCCGCGATGTCGGCTGCCCATGCTCGGCGATTGTGCCCACAAGCCATTTTCTTGCACGGTCGCCACGACCGGTATGCCGAAGTGAGTGCACAAGTAATGGTGATCTTCCGCGATGTCACGCCTCTCGTCGAGCCACTTTCGCTTGATGAAGCATTTCTTGATGTTTCGGGAGCACTTCGACTCCTTGGTGATGGTCCGAGGATTGCCGCAAAAATTCGTGAGCGGGTTTTCAGAGATCTTGGACTGACATGTTCGGTCGGGGTTGCTTCAACCAAGTTTGTTGCCAAACTCGCATCGGTTCAGGCAAAGCCCACGGCATCGGTGGGCGGCCCTGTTTTTGGCAGCGGCGTTTACCTGGTGGAGCCAGAAACGACACTCGCATTCTTGCGTCCATTGCCGGTGGAAGTGCTGTGGGGTGTGGGTCCGGCAACTCTCGCGAAGTTGCACCGCATGGGTGTGATGACCATTGCAGACTTGGCTGACCTTCCTGAAGAAAACGTCATCGCCGCGTTGGGTCGAAGCCAAGGCCGTCACCTTCATGCACTTTCTAATGGTCATGATGATCGCGAGGTTGAACCTGATCGCTCGATTAAGTCAATCGGTCACGAAGAAACGTTTGCTCGGGATCATCATCATCGAGACACACTCGACAAAGAAATGGTTGGTTTCGCCGATGCGGTTGCGACGCGCCTCCGCTCGTTGTCGCTCACAGGTCGAACTGTGCAGGTAAAGATTCGCTTTGGTGACTTCACCACGATCACTCGATCATTGACGTTGCCGGTGCCCGTCGACGATGCCCCGGCGCTTCTCGAGTGTGCCCGACTGCTCCTTGATCAAGTTGATCCTGGTCCCGGTGTTCGATTGCTTGGGCTCTCGGTCTCGGGGCTCGCTGCCGATGGGGCTCGACAACTGACCATCGAAGATGCCCTTGACGGACCCGGATGGTACGAAGCCAGCCGAACCATCGATGAAATTCGAGCCCGGTTTGGTGAAACAGCCATTGGCCCAGCAGCGGCAACCGGTCCCGAAGGGTTACGCCTGAAACGTCGAGGCCAGCAGCAATGGGGGCCAGAGACTGAAGGGAACGTCGCCCCCGGCTCGCAACATCATTAATTTGCCTTGCGCGTTGTGTCTTCGGCCATCCCGTGGGAGGATGATCATCCAAGCAGTTTGCGAAGGAGCAGGTGAAGTGCCGCTTTCCGAGGACGAACAACGAATCCTCAGCGAGATTGAGCAGCAGCTCTATCAGACCGATCCTGGTCTCGCTCGAGACATCGCCGACACCACCGTCTACACCGCTGCGTCTCGCGGGTTGAAGTGGTCATTGTTCGGTTTTGTTGTTGGCCTCGTTGCCATGGTCTTCACCCTCGGAACCTCGTTCCTTCTTGCCTTCGGTTGTTTTCTCATCATGTTGGCGTCAGCGCTTGTCGCTGAACGTAATGGTCGCCGTCTGGGCAAGGTGGGTATGCAGCAGATGACCCAGTCGATCAAAGTCGCGGGCATGCGTGACGCGCTTGGCAGCACGCGCTCACGTCTGCAGGAACGTCTCAGACAAGATGAAGAGGACTGACGCTGTCCGAATCAGCGATGCTGGCAATTGATATTGGCGGTACGAAGATCGAGGTTGGTCTTGTCAGCCGGTCTGGTGAGATCCTTGTTCGGCGCCGAATAGCCACACCCGCTCGAGGCCATTCCGAAGAAATGTTCGGAGCACTGCGCGGAACTATCGATCTTGTCTGTTCGGCCGCCGATGTTTCACCGATTGTCTGCGGAGTTGGCACGGGCGGTCCAATGACCAGTGGCGGCGCCACGGTGTCGCCAGTGAATATCCCAGCCTGGCGCGGATTCCCACTACACGACCGGTTGGTTGATGCCACTGGTCTTCCCACATTCGTTGATAACGATGCAAAAGCTCTTGCTCTTGCTGAAGGTTGGTTGGGGGCGGCGGTGGGCGTTGAGAACTATCTGGCCATGGTTGTGTCGACTGGCGTTGGAGGAGGAATCGTCCTGGACGGTCGGCTTCTTGATGGTGCCGATGGCAATGCAGGGCATATCGGACACATCAACGTCGAGCCCGATGGACGCCTTTGTGGTTGTGGCGCGTATGGATGTCTAGAAGCGGAAGCGTCGGGAACAGCTATTGCTGCCATTACCGGACGGTCGGCGGCAGAAGCTTCGAGCGCGACCATCGAACGCACGGGCAGACTTGTTGGTAGAGCAGTGTCCACCGTTGCCAACCTTTTGGATCTTCAACTCGCGGTTGTGGCCGGTTCAGTCGCTCTCGGGTTCGGGACCCCATTTTTTGATGCAGCAAACGCAGAAATCGGTCACCGCTCTTGCCTTGAATTCTCGCGCAATTGCGAGTTGAGAGCCGGAGGCCTGGGGAGCGATGGTCCGCTCATCGGCGCCGCCGCGGTCGGCTGGCGTGGTATCGATCGCTAGTCTCGTCACTGTGTCGAAACCTCTGCCAACGCGTTGGGTGATGTCGAGTGCCGCTGTGGTGATTCGTCATCCCGGACTTTGGGTCACGGCGCTTTGGCAAATGAAGCGGCTCACACCTAACGGATGGTGGCACCGTTGGCCGTTCTTGCCGGTTCCAGATGCGGCCTATATGCGATTTCGGATGGTGACGGCATATGGCGGTGATGGTGGCGCGCCGCAACCCGAGGACCTCATCACTTATTTACATTGGTGTAAGGCATGGCCCAATGTGACTGCAGATCGTCAGAATAAGTACTGATCGCCTGATGCTCGAACGGTGATGTCACTAATTGACACGCCCCAAGGTTGGTCAATCACGTACACAATTTGTTCGGCAAGTTCGGTCGGTGAGATCGTCCAGTAGCGGATGTTGTTGGGGTCGATCATTTCCTCCGGTGGTGCATCGCTAAACAGCGCCGCGGCGTTCTCAGAAAACGAGGCCATATTCTGGCCAAGGATTCCGATCATTGCCTCGCTGTTGATAATGGAGTTGCCAAGGTTGGTGCCGATGACTCCGGTGGGCTTCACTACCGTCACTTTGATCTTCCCTTGTGATTCGGCACGCAATGACTCGGACAAAACATTGACAGCAGCTTTGGTGGCGGAATACACCGCAGATCCAACCACGGAAACGTTGCCGTAAATGGAGGAGATGTTCACAACCTGACCGCGACCGTTGGCAATCATTGCGTCGTACACCGAACTGATCCCGTTGACGACACCTTTGAAATTGATATCAATACAACGACTCCAAGCTTCGGCTGCTCTTTTGTGGTCCGACCAGAACGCGAGCGGCATTGTGCCGGCGTTGTTGATGAGCACATCGATGCGGCCATAGGTGTCGAGCGCAGCCTTTGCCATCGCATCGGTTTGAGCGCTGTCGGTCACGTCGGTGGTCACCGCTATTGCCTCATGACCTTGTTGTGTCATTGACGCAACGACTTGGGTAAGCGCCTTGGGGTCGATATCGGCTGCCACCACCTTGGCCCCGCGTGCGGCCGTGATTTCAGCAACGATTTTTCCGAATCCGCTGGCTGCGCCAGTGACGATGATGACTTTTCCTGCGAGGTGGTCTGCCATGACCCGACGGTACCTCTAGTCGGTAGCCTGCGCCTGTGAATGATTGGAATGTAACTGCCGAGCAGGGATCGGCGCGGGCCTTTCACCTCGATGACTCCTTTAGCGCTGGCGATCGACAAGTTCGAATTTTTACGGTGCAGGATTCGGCACTGGTGTTGGGATCAACACAATCTGTTGATGACGTTGATACTGCTGTTGCTCAGCATTTAATGATTGATGTTTTTCGGCGTCGTAGCGGCGGTGGTGCAGTGTTACTGCAACCCAACGCACAGTTGTGGTGCGATGTTTTCATCACGAAGGCGGACCAACTGTGGAGCGAGGATGTGGGAGTGGCTTCTCATTGGCTCGGCGATGTTTGGGCCGAAGCGCTCGGTTCACAAGGTTTCGATGATGCCGTGGTGCATCGAGGTCCGATGCAAGTGACTGTTTCGTCTTCGGTTCTTTGTTTTGCAGGGCTTGGGCCAGGCGAGGTCACGATCGATGGTGCGAAATGTGTCGGGATCTCTCAACGCCGCACCCGTGAGGGCGCTCGGTTCCAATGTTCGGTTCCCGCGGTGTGGAACTCCGAACTGCATGAGCAACTTTTGGGCCCCGGTTTGCAGCGCGTCGGGGGAGACCTCTCGGCATTGAGAGCTCATCCAGTTACTGACAGTGCTGGGTTGTTAGCGGCGTTCGAGGCCGCGTTGCCCTAATCGTTCAGTCGGCCAGTACTGCTTCGACTTCGATTTCTACTTTCCACTCTGGGTTAAGTAAAGCGGCGACAACAACAGTGGTGTTCGCAGGACGAATATCGGTGAACACCGCACCATGGGCGCGGGCCACTGCATCGAAATCTTCGGCCGCGACCAAATAGATCCGGGTGCGAACCACATCGCTGAACGTTGCGCCAGCTTCGGCCAGGGCCGCTCTGATGATTTCAAGACTGCGGGCAGCTTGAGCTTCGGGGTCGGGGTTGATGGTGCCGTCGGGCCAGGACGGAGCAGTGCCCGAAACACTGACTCGATTTCCGGTTCGCACCGCCCGGCAGTAGCCGAGGACGGGTTCGAAGGGGCTGCCTGAGGAGATGTTCTGACGGTTGGACATGGCGCAGAACCCTAGGCGCTAAAGGGATCACGGCGGACAGAAGGGGGGAGGTGCTCGGGCCAGTGGCGGCAATGTGGGGAGGGTGGTTGACGGAGTGGGGGAAAGTGGGGCAGTATGGCGATCTAGTGGGGCCCAGTGGTGGGCCGGTGGAGAGGAGTGGTTGCAATGTTCGTCGGGACTTTCGAGCACTCGCTCGATGACAAGGGCAGAGTTGTCCTCCCCTCGACCTTTCGCGCTCAATTAGCCGATCGTGGCTTCCTCTCCCAATACGACCGCTGCCTTGGCCTTTGGACCGAAATCGGATTCGAAGACATGGCTCGGCGACTCACCGAAAAGATCCGCAACGGCGAGGCCTCCCAGGAAGCCCTCCGAGCCTTCGCCGCCAATGCCCATGAGGTGCGCCCCGATAGTCAAGGTCGCATCACCCTGCCCCAGCGTCTCCGGGACTTCGCAGCCCTCGACCGTGAGGTTGTGGTCATCGGTGCAATTGATCGCATCGAGATCTGGAACTCCGGCCGCTGGAACGACCAGTCCGCCCTGGCTGACGAGCGACTCACCACCGCCGTGACCGAGTTGGGGCTTTAGGTCGTGTCATGTCGTCAATCCTGTCCCTGAATACCCAACGAAAGGCAACGCCCTGCGGCTGTCACCGCCGCCCGATCATCAGCAGTCTCTCGGAACACACGATGGAAGGCCCCTACTCCGCCCGCTTCCCATCGAGCCCGACCGGGGAGAAATCCCGGCGGGCGCCCGTGCTCCGAGGGACTGCTGAGGACCGGACGTGCAGAACTCGCCCGGGCGCACAGCGGAAGGCCCCACTCATGACAAACGTCGAGGAGTTCACTCACCGCCCGGTGATGCTCGACGAAATCCTGGCTTCCTTTGCCGAAGTTCCATCAGGTTGGGTAATCGACGCCACGCTGGGCGGAGCGGGCCATGCCACCGCACTCCTTGATGCTCATCGACACATTTCGGTGTTGGGCATTGACCAGGATCCCGATGCGCTCTCAGTAGCTCGTGAACGGCTCAATCGATTTGGTGATCGTGCCGTCGTTATCGCTGCTCGCTTTGATGCGCTCGGTGAATTCGCTGATCCAACTCCTGATGGACGCCCAATTGTTGGCGCTCTTTTTGATCTCGGTGTGAGTTCGCCGCAACTTGATCGTGCCGAACGTGGATTCAGTTACCGCTTTGATGCGCTCCTTGATATGCGGATGGATCCATCGCGTTCGTTAAGTGCGATGCAGATCGTCAACGACTACGAAGAATCGGAACTTGCGCGAGTCCTTCGCGATTTTGGCGATGAACGTTTCGCCGGCCGTATTGCAAGAGCAGTGGTTGCGGCCCGACCCGTCAACACAACAAGTGAGTTAGCCGAAATCATCCGAAATGCGATTCCTGCTCCTGCGCGTCGCACCGGGGGACATCCGGCCAAGCGCTCGTTCCAAGCAATTCGTATCGAGGTGAATGACGAACTTACGGTGCTACCTGTTGCGCTTCGGAAAGCAATCGAAATTCTTTCCGTTGGCGGTCGTCTTGTTGTTCTTTCGTACCACTCTGGTGAAGATCGCATTGTTAAACAGGTCATGCGTGATGCGGAAACTGGTGGATGTGAGTGTCCAACCCAGCTTCCTTGTGTATGCAGTGCAGTGTCGTCAGTGAAGTTGATTCGTCGCGGTGGCACTACGCCATCAGCGGCTGAACAAACCTCAAACCCACGGGCCGAGAGCGCCCGACTTCGAATTGCGGAACGAATCTGATGGCAACTGCGACGCGAACTGCAGCAGTGGCAACCAGGGCTCGTGGGGGAGCGGCAACGCGTCCCTCTACTCGTCCGGCGCCGCGCCCGGTAGAGACGAAACGTCCCGATCTTCAACTTGTTGCGCAGAGTCGTCGTGAACGACGTCGCCTGATCGGGTTCATTGTTGCCGCAGGAATCCTTGTGGCGTTATTTCTTATTGTGTGTGCCCAGACGCTGATCATCTCGCAGCAAGGACATATCGATTCGGTAAATCGGTCAATCGCATCCGCTCAGAGTCATGCCGAGCAACTTCGGCTTGAGTTGGCACAACTTCAAAGCCCGCAACGCATCACCTCTGAAGCAACGAGTCGTCTCGGAATGATCCCGGCTCCGACTCCGATGTATTTGCAACCACGATCGACCGATGAACAGCGCGCCGCGGAGATTCCCCCCGCTCCGGTGCCGACCACGGCGGCGAAGGCGAAAGTTGTCACGTCGACCCCAGCGGCCCCATCGGGGACCACCCGATGAATCCGCCTCCTGGTCCGGACGCGCCATCGGTCGATCAACCCAAGCAATCGTTCCCGTGGAATAACGCGGAGTCGATGCCGCCGCGTCGTGAGCGCAGTCGCTCGGGGGCGGCGAATCGAACGATAATTCATGCGACTGGTCGGGGAACGACTGCGCCAGCCGCCAGGGCTGCGCGCGCTACACACCGTTCGCATGCTCAACCTTCGGCGGTGATCTTCGATCGTTCGCCGTCAGCCGAGGCGCTTTCGGAACGGTTGGCTCGTTGGACGGCGTCAATCATTATGGCCATGGGCAACACCGTAAAAGGTGTCTTTGAACGGGGCACGCCGCCTCGTGCGGTGGGTTCGGCTCCGAGCAAGGCCAAAGTCATCGACAAGCGTCGTCGCATCCTTCTGCTTCTTTTTGGCATTGTCGTGGGGTTCATAATCATCCTTGGTCAGGTTGTTAATCTGCAGGTGCTCGATCGTCAGAAATATGTTGCGTACGGGACCGGTCAGCGAATGAACTCGCAAATACTTGCCGCCGACCGCGGCAACATTCTCGACCGAAATGGCGCTGAGTTGGTCATTTCCCGACCTGCACGTTCGGTATTCGTTGACCCAAAACTTGTTACTGATGCACCCGCTGAAGCAGCTGCACTTGCACCAATCCTCGGAGTGAGCGCCGAGTCGCTCCAAGTGAAAATGACAGGGAAGGGACGCTTCGCATATCTGGCTCGCAAAGTACCTGCTGAAGTCGCCGATCGAGTCGAGGAACTTGGGCTCGCCGGTATTGCGTTCTTTGACGAAAGTGAGCGGTACCTTCCGGCAGGGAACTCGGGACGGTCTTTTCTTGGTGCGGTCGACATTGACAACGTTGGAATCTCAGGTCTTGAGTCGCAGTTTGGCGATGCTCTCACCGGAACGCCAGGGTCGTTGTCGCTCGAACGAAGCCCATCGGGACGAACGATCGCGGTTGGTGCTCATTCACTTACTCCAGCGGTGAAAGGTCAAGACGTCAAACTCACCATTGATCGCTCGATTCAATTTGAGGCAGAACGACTTCTTGGTGAACAGGTTCGGACGAGTAACGCCAAAGGCGGAGTAGCAATCGTTAGTAATCCCGCAACAGGCGAAGTTCTTGCTATCGCAAACATGGTGAGTAACCCTGAAACCGGTGAGGTGCTCGCCGGTACGAACAACGCTGCGTTAACTATGCAACACGAACCTGGTTCCGTCATGAAGGTGCTGGCCATCGCCGGTGCAATCGAAGATGGCAAAGTGTCGCCGTCAACCGTCTTTGACCTTCCGCCAACGCTGAAGTTCTATGACGACACCTTCGGTGAGGCTGAAGGACGCGGCACCGTGTCATGGGATGTTTTAAATATCCTTACTCACTCGTCAAATATCGGAACAATCAAGATTGGTCAGGCCCTCGGCAAGGATCAGCTTTACTCGTTCCAGAAACTATTTGGATTCGGAGCGGAAACGGGTCTTGGATTCCCCAACGAAACTGCGGGGTCAGTCCTTTCGCCATCGAAATACACAGGCACGTCCTTGCCATCGATAGCTATCGGCCAAGGCATTTCTGTCACGCCGATGCAGATGCTCTTTGCGTACAACACGATTGCGAATAAGGGCACCTATGTTCCCCCGAAGTTGGTTGACTCCACCGTCGACGCCTCAGGCGTTGAGCACTCTGCTGCAACCGGCACAACTCGAAGCGTTGTTAGCATAAGCACGGCCGACCAAATGAACATGATGCTGCGCAGCGTGGTTCAGAGCGGAACTGGCCAACTAGCTGCGATCAATGGTTACACGGTTGCCGGGAAGACCGGAACCGCTCGAAAGGTCCAGCCTGGTGGTGGGTACCTCGACAAGTTTGGAGTCACCCGTTACATGTCGACTTTCGTTGGCTTTGTGCCCGCCGAACGGCCCACTCTCTCGGTGTATGTGATGCTCGACGAGCCGACCGGCGATTACTATGGCGGTTCTACTGCGGGTCCAGTGTTTTCCAAACTCGCATCATTCGCCTTGAACCGACTTGGAATTGCGCCGGCAGCCACCGATGGCGCAAACAACGGGGTCCCCGTCGACGGTTCGCAGCCGACAGCGCCATCCTCAGGCCAGGCGGTCGTCACTGGTGACCGAGTTCGTGCACTTGCATCTGGATCGCCGGAAGCGCTTGCGGCATCAATGCCCACCAGAACAGCCCCGCCATCACCGGTGACAACGGTGAAGAAGAATGGAACGACGAGGTGACGGCGTGGAGTTAAGCGCCCTCGTCTCTGAACTTTCTGACGCTGAAATCCTCGCCCCAACGAATGGCGGGGACGTTGTTGTTTTCGACGTCGTTCATAACTCGCGTGCAGTTACTCCGGAATCGTTATTCTGCTGTGTGGTTGGCGCTAAATCTGACGGACACAACTTCGCCGAAGACGCAGTTTCTAATGGGGCTGTAGCGCTGATAGTCGAACGAAAGTTGGATATTGCCGTCCCTCAAGTTCTTGTTGGCAATGCTCGCGTGGCTATGGCACAAGCGGCCGCTGCCTGCAATGGTCACCCAGCGGAAGCAATGACCCTGGTTGGCGTAACCGGAACGAATGGCAAAACCACAACAATCGCCATGCTGCGACAGATTTTTATTGCTTCGGGCCGGCGAACCGAGATGATCGGGACACTCACCGGTTCTCGAACAACACCAGAGTCAAGTGACCTCCAGCGTCAACTTGCACAATGGAGAGACAGCGGTGTTGCCGCGGTTGTGATGGAAGTTTCATCCCACGCGATCGAACTTCATCGAGTCGATGCATTGCGTTTCGATGTGGCGGTATTCACCAATCTGAGTCGTGACCATCTTGATTGGCATGGGTCGATGGAGGAGTACTTCTCGGTGAAGGCTCGACTCTTCGGCCCGGATCACTGCAAGCAGGCCGTAGTCAACGATGACAGCCCGTATGGTCGCCTGCTTGTCGACACGGCATCGGTAGCCATAGATAGCTATGCACTGAGTGAAGTCGTAGACCTCAAACTCACCACATCGGGAAGTTCGTTCACCTGGCGAAACCTTCCTGTTGAACTTTCGATTGCCGGTGAGTTCAACGTAAGTAACGCTCTGGGCGCAGCTCATGCCGCAAGCGTCTTAGGAATTGATGACGCGACTATTGCTCGAGGGCTTTCGCAGCCGTTAACCATTGAAGGGCGATTCGAGGCAGTTGAGGCGGGACAACCATTCGCAGTGTTTGTTGATTATGCCCATACGCCCGATGGTCTTGAACACCTACTCACCGCAGCAGGAGCGCTCGTTGGGGGCGACAGCGCAGAACATCAAGGAACCCAAGGACGTGTCGTCGTCGTTTTCGGTTGCGGCGGCGATCGTGACACTACAAAACGACCGGCAATGGGAGAGTTAGCGGCCCAACTTGCCGATCTTGTGATTGTTACTTCTGACAACTCACGCAGCGAACCCACTAATCAAATCATCGAGACAATTGTTGAAGGCTACGAGTCATGTCGTGATCGACGTTCTGTCGAACTTGTTATTGAACCGGACCGTCGGCGGGCCATAGCCCGAGCTCTTGCCTTTGGACGAAAAGGTGACATTGTGCTTGTCGCCGGTAAGGGTCACGAGACCACGATGAACATTGGCCATGTGACCGAGGACTTTGATGATCGGATTGTCGTGCATGAAGAGTGGCAGCGCATGGTGTCCGCGTCATGAATCGGCTCCTCATTGCCGCAGCGATATCACTTACTTTTTCCCTATTGGGGACATGGCTCCTGATCGGTTGGCTTGAGCGTCGACGGATTGGTCAACCAATTCGCGAAGATGGTCCGCAGGGTCATTTCACCAAGGCGGGTACTCCAACGATGGGCGGAGTTGCCATTGTTGCAGCGGCAACAATGGGTTGGTTCGTGAGTGACTTGGGTGGCGCAGTGTTCACTCGCCGCGGATTGATCTGCATGGCTGCGATCGTGCTTGCCGGTTGTGTGGGTTTGCTCGACGACTCAATAAAAGTTTTCCGTGAGCGCAATCTTGGGCTTTCCAAAGGCGCGAAAACGCTTGGCCTTCTTGCTGTTGCGGTCGGTTTTGCGGTTTCTATGCAGGTCTTTACGAATGTGAAGACCACGTTGTCACTTACCCGATTCGATTATCCAGGTATCCAAATTGGCCACATCGGCTGGGTCGTACTGGCGGTGATCATTTTCTATGCGACGACGAACGCAGTGAACCTCACTGACGGACTTGACGGGTTGGCTGCGGGAGCATCGATCTTCGGATTCGTTGCGTACACCGCAATTTCCTTTTGGGGTTTTCGGAATAACGTCATCTACAGCGACGAAAGTTTTCTGGACACGGCAGTAATTGCGGCCTCGATGGGAGCCGCTGTCGCCGGATTCCTTTGGTGGAATGCGCCGCCGGCCCGAATATTCATGGGTGACACAGGCTCGCTCGCTATCGGCGCTGGTTTGGCTTCCCTGGCCTTGAGTACCAACACAGTGCTGTTGCTCCCATTTATTGGCGGTCTCTTTGTTCTCGAAACTGTCTCTGTCATTCTCCAGGTCGGATCGTTCCGGATGTTTGGTCGGCGCATTTTCCGAATGGCGCCACTCCATCACCATTTTGAACTACGAGGTTGGCCAGAGACCACAGTGATCATTCGTTTATGGATTGTGGCAGGACTATTCACCGCCCTAGCACTTGGAATTTACTACGCCGACTTTATTCGACTTCCATCGGTAATCGACTGATGCGAGCAATGGTTCTTGGCTTTGGTGTTACTGGTCAGGCAGTCGCTGATGCACTGCTTGCTCATGGAGATCCGGTCGTGGTTGTTGATGATCGGCCTTCTGAAAGCAGTCGCGTAGCGGCCGCTGATCGTGGTCTTGAACTCGTTGAAGCTCCAACTGCGGATGAATTGGCCGTCCTTTTGGGGCAATGCGATGTGGTTGTTCCATCACCTGGCGTGCCGGAAGCACACGCGGTATTCCACCTTGCGATTTCACTTGGCGTGGCAGTCGAATCGGAGTTTGATCTTGCCGGTCGTTGGGATGACCGTCCCATTGTTGCGATTACCGGAACCGACGGAAAGACCACGGTCACAATGCTTGTCACCGAGATGCTGAGAGCATCGGGTGTGAATGCGGTGGCGTGCGGGAACACCGAAACGCCGCTGGTAGAAGCGATTCTAGACCAATCGACCGATGTATTTGTCGTGGAGGCATCATCGTTCAGGCTGGGAACGACACGCTCGTTTCGACCACGAGTTGCGGTGTGGTTGAACTTTGCACCGGATCATCTCGATGCCCACAAATCCCTTTCTAGCTATGAGGAGGCAAAGGCGAGAATTTGGGCCGATTTCGACGAAGAGAACGGACTTGCTGTTGCCAATGCCGAGGATGCGGTTGTTCTCGCCAACCGAAATCCGTTGGCGAAGACCGTTACATTTGGCCCCTCAGGCTCCGATGCTGACGCAACGGTTGTGGCTGGCGATTTGTGTCTTCCCGATGGAACCCATGTCATAGCGATTAGCGAACTTGCGCGTTCGTTTCCGCACGACATTTCAAACGCGCTCGCGGCAACTGTTGCAGCGATGGAAATGGGAGCAACGCTTGAAGGCGTCCGAACGACGCTCGGTTCATTTCGGGGACTAGCCCATCGCCTTCAGTTGATAGGTGAATGCGACGGTGTTCGATGGTTCGATGATTCGAAAGCCACAACCCCGCACGCCGCTCTTACTGCGGTTGCAGCGTTCAACTCGGTGGTGCTCATTGCCGGCGGACGCAACAAGGGGCTTGACCTTTCGGTGCTGGCAGCGGCGACGCCACCAGTACGCGCCGTTGTTGCGATGGGGGAATGCGCGAATGAAATCGCTGCAGCGTTCAACAAACGGTGCCCAGTGGAGCAGGTGACAACGTCAATGGCTGACGTCGTTGCCGTCGCCCATTCGATAGCTCAACCCGGTGATGTGGTCATTCTTTCGCCGGGGTGTGCATCGTTCGACTGGTTTGGTTCATACGGAGAACGTGGCGATGCATTCACAAAGTTGGCTCAGTTGCTCCCGAATTTCCACTCGGAGGTGGCAGCATGACTGTTGTGTCCGCCCCGATCCGCACCGCTGGCCGACTGCTTCAGTCGATCCGAACGCCAAAGGATCGCACTACCGACTTCAATTATCTCTTCGGTGTTGTCGTTCTTCTGAACTTTTTCGGCCTACTGATGGTCCTGTCGGCATCGGCAGTTACTTCTCTCGATACCTACGGAACCTCATGGTACCAATTCCAGCGCCAGTTGCTGTGGCTGCTTATGGGTTCGGTGGCACTCATCGTTATGAGTCGGTTCGATTACCGCAAACTAAGTCGGTACGTGCCGTTCCTTGCTGTTGCTGCGTTTGGTCTGATGGTCCTTGTTCTCGTTCCCGGCTTGGGCAAGACGGTGAACGGGTCATCGCGTTGGTTTGGTTATGGCTGGGTTCGCATTCAACCATCGGAGTTTGCCAAATTAGCGGTCATCCTTTTTGCCGCCGATCTTCTCGCCCGTCGATCTGACCGAACCGGTGAGTGGAAAGAAACACTTCGTCCCGTGTTAGTGGTGTTCGGTATTTTTGCCGCTCTGTTGATGGCACAACCAAATCTGGGTACCACGATCATTTTGGCGACCATTGTTTTGGTACTACTTTTTGTTGCCGGAGTGCCAGGAAAGCCATTGGCGTTGGTCACTGCGGGATTGGTAGCTGGAGCGACCGCGCTTGCGTTTTCCGAGCCGTATCGATTTCGTCGCCTCATGGCCTTCAGAGACCCATGGGCCGATCCACTCAATAAGGGCTTCCAAACCATTCAGAGCCAGGTTGGTTTGGCGAACGGCGGATTATTTGGAACGGGTCTCGGTCAAGGGCGGGCGAAGTGGGGATTTCTCCCCGAGGCGCACACCGATTTTATTTTCGCGATTATCGGTGAAGAACTAGGTCTTCTCGGTGCTGGCTTTGTTGTTGTGTTGTTTTGCGTGTTTGCACTGTTCGGGGTTCGTACTGTGCTTCGCGCGCAAGATCGATTCGGGATGTTGATCGCCACAGGCGTGACGACCTGGATTCTCGTACAGGCAATCATCAACATTGGTGCAGTTGTCGGCGTGCTTCCCATTACTGGCGTTCCGTTGCCATTCGTTTCGGCCGGTGGATCCTCTCTTATCGTGACGATGGCGGCCTACGGCATCTTGCTCAATATCGCCCGCCAGGAGCGCTGATCATGGATCGGCCGAACGCCGATTCGTTCGCCTTCGCACTCATGGCCGGAGGCGGAACAGCGGGACACGTCATGCCGGGTCTCGCCGTTGCGAACGCACTTGTGGCCAATGGTCATGATCGTTCGTCAATAGAATTTGTAGGCAGTGAACGGGGCCTTGAGCGGACCTTGGTTCCCGATGCTGGTTTTGAAGTGACGTTGCTTCCCGGTCGCGGAATTCAGCGTCGCGTCACCTTAGAAAACCTTGCTGCAGCGTGGGGGCTTCTGCGCGCCGCACAGAAGGGAATCGGTTTGGTTCGTCGTCGTCGGCCTGCTGTTGTTGTTGTTCTCGGCGGCTATGCGAGTATCGCTTGCACAATCGGTGCGGTGATCTGGCGTGTGCCCATTGTTGTGATGGAACAAAATGCGCGGGCGGGAGCAGCGAACCGCTTAGCGGGCCGATTCGCAAAGGCATGTGCGGTTCCGTTTGCGTCCACTGATCTCCCTCGTTCGGTGGTTACGGGTAACCCTGTGCGCTCAGAGGTACTAGCAATCGACCGGATTCGGGACAGGGCAAGGGCGCGAGCGGAGTTGGGCGTCGACGACAACCGCACGATGATCGCCGTCGTTACTGGATCACTGGGCGCGAGAAAAGTTAACGAAGCGGTCTTCGCGGCAATTCCCTCATGGACAAACCGTGCTGATCTTTCGATTCGCCACGTGATTGGTTCTCGGGATTGGGAATCGGTGCAAGGTCGGCTTCCGTCTACCGAGGGTCTGCACTACGTCGCAGTTCGCTACGAAGATCACATGGATACGGTGCTCGCTGCGACCGATCTTCTGATTGGTCGAGCCGGCGGAACGACAGTCGCCGAGTTGGCAGAGGTAGGGGTTGGCGCGGTCCTGGTGCCACTTCCTCAAGCTCCACGAGATCACCAACGCGCGAATGCCTCTGAACTCGTTCGGGCCGGAGCAGCACTGCTCATTTCTGACGAAGACCTCGACGGTGAACGCCTCACTGCTGAAGTTACGCCCCTCATCGATAATCCCGAACGCCTCGTGGCAATGGGAAAGGCTGCCCGTTCGCTTGGGCATGCTGATGCTGCACAACGAGTCGCTGAATTGGTTGAGGAGCACGCTCGTGGCGACCGCTGCTGATACCTGTCCGTCACTCGACGTGCCGCGCAAGATTCACATTGTTGGTGTGGGCGGTCCAGGAATGTCGGCTATCGCAGTGGCCCTCGTTGAAATGGGCCATTACGTGAGCGGAAGCGATGTTGTGGAATCACCGATACTCGATCGCCTTCGAGCAATGGGCGTCACGGTGCATAGTGGTCACAATCCTTCGAATGTCGAGGCAAGCACCGACGCTGTTGTTGTGTCCACTGCAATTTCACTTACGAATAGTGAAGTTGCGAGTGCGCAAGAGCGAGGAATTCCGGTACTTCGCCGGGACGTTCTTCTTCCTGCCATGACGGCAATTCGGTCAACTATTGCTGTTGCCGGAACTCACGGAAAAACAACAACGGCATCGATGCTTGCGTTGATTCTTCGCCAAGCCGGAAAAGACCCCTCATTCTTAATCGGTGGCGTTCTCACCCAACTTGGTACCAATGCTCATTGGGGACGCGACAACCTTTTTGTGCTTGAAGCTGACGAGAGCGATGGTTCAGGGTTCGCGGTGACGGCAACGGCGCTTATCGTCACCAACATCGAACCTGATCACCTTGAATTCCATGGTTCAACAGAAAATCTCCATAATTCTTTTGCTTCGTTCATGCAGACAGTTGATGGGCCGGTTGTCGTTTGCGCGGATGATCCCGTCGCTCGCGAGATTGGCGAGACGGTTGCCGCACGCACCTACGGTTTTGCATTCAACGCCGATGTGCGGATTGAGAACTTTGTTGGCGATCGTTCCGGTAGCCGCTTTTCGATTGTTGTTGATGGGGGAACGCAAGGTGATGTTTTTGTGCCGGTGGCAGGAGCACACAATGCGGTAAATGCCTGTGGCGCTATCGCACTAGCACTCGAGTTTGGCGTCACAGTTGAAACTGCAGCAGATGCACTTGCTTCTTTTGGTGGAGTGGGGAGGCGCTTCGAGCATCGGGGTGAAGAGGGGGGTGTTGTTGTGATCGACGACTATGCGCATCTCCCAACAGAAGTTGCGGCCGCGATCTCTGCCGGACGAAGTGGCGGATGGGGCCGCGTAGTTACTGTTTTTCAACCCCATCGTTACAGCCGTACTCAATCGCTCGCTCACGAGTTTGCAGACGCTTTTGTTGGGGCCGACTTGCTCGTACTTACCGAGATTTATCCAGCAGGGGAAGCACCTCGTGATGGGGTGAGCGGACAGCTTGTCGTCGACGCTGTCCAAACAGCCCATCCCGAGCAAGAAATTATTTACGCCCACGACCGTTCTATGCTTGCTCGCGTGGTCGTTGACCAACTTCGAGGCGGAGATCTTTGCCTCACTCTCGGCGCCGGCGATATCACTCGACTTGCTGATGAAATTCTTTCGCTTCTCGCTGATAGAAATCGGCACTGATGGATGCTTTAGCGCTTGATGCGCTTCGAGCCGAGTTCGGTGATCGCGTCCAGTTCGGCGTCCCACTCGGCGCTTCCACTACTTATCGCGTGGGCGGTCACTGCGCGGCCCGTCTATTTGTTGGTTCTGTGGACGACCTTATCGCTCTTGGCCAAATTATTGGACGTCACAATGTTTCGGTTGTGACGTTAGGTAAGGGTTCGAATCTTCTTGTTGCGGAGAGCGGTTTCGATGGTGTCGTTATTTCTCTCGACGACACATTGTCGGGAGTGAGTATCGATGGAGTCACGGTTCAGGCCGGTGGAGGTGCTCCGCTGCCTGTTGTTGCTCGGCGAACTGCCGCTGGCGGACTTACGGGTTTCGAATGGGCAGTTGGTGTTCCCGGTTCGATCGGTGGTGGAGTCCGGATGAACGCGGGTGGTCATGGTTCAGATATGGCCGCTTCGCTTGTTTCGGTTCACTTGGTTGATCTACTTACAGGAACCGAATCTCACCGATCTCTCGAAGAACTCGGACTGGGTTTCCGAACCTCTTCACTGAAACGAACTGATGTTGTGGTGAGTGCTGAACTCAAACTCATTGTCGGAGATCGAGCAATTGCAGAAGCCGAGATTGCCGAGATCGTGAAGTGGCGGCGAGAAAACCAGCCGGGCGGAGCAAATGCTGGTTCGGTATTCACCAACCCCCGTCCGGAGTCGGCCGGACGACTTATCGATGAAGCGGGAGCGAAGAGCCTCCGCGAAGGTTCGGCTTATGTCTCCTCCAAACACGCGAATTTCATTCAGGTTGACGATGGTGGTTCTGCCGATGACGTCGTGAAATTGATGGCCACCATTCATGCACTTGTTGTTGAACGATGCGGGGTTGACCTTCGAGCAGAGACGCATCTTCTGGGTTTCACGTCCCAACAAGCAATAGCGGCCGGAGCGCTACTTCTTGATGCCGAACACGATGCAAATGGTGGCGTTGCGTGAGCGCCAAATCCGCAGAGAAGGAAAAATCAGAAATCGATCCTCGTATTGCAGCCCGCCGCGACGCCGTACAGAGCGATAGACGCCGGCTGCGCGGTCGCCGCTGGATCATTGGCGCCGCCGTAGTTGCCGTACTGGGCTTCGGTTGGTATCTCACGCGCACCGGATTGCTCGATGTCGATCGCATCGAAGTGCAAGGAGTAAGTGTTCTTGCCGTCGATGACGTCATTTCTGCCTCGCTCATTTTTTTTGGTGAACCGCTCCTTGAGGTGAATACCAGTTCCTCGGCGGCTCATATTCTTGAGCTGCCGTGGATCGATACGGTGAATGTTCAGCGCAACTGGGTCGGAAGGATTGTCATTACCGTGACGGAGCGAACCCCCGTAGCCGTGGCGGTGGATGAGGAAGGAACGCTGATGTTGCTGGATGCGACCGGACGCGTTCTCGATATCGATGGACCGTTCGATGGCATCGACACACTCCTTGAAGGAGTGGTTGTCGGCGATCATGGAACCACGATTGACGGTTCTGCTGGCGCTCTCGAGGTGGCTTCTCTCCTCACGCTAGGAGTCCGCAGTCGGGTCACCTCAATTGTGGTGAATCCCGATGGGACCATTGAATTGCGCTTGAAACCGCAAGGTATCGTGGTCTTTGGTGGACCAACAGATTTGGCGGCCAAGGTGGCATCGCTGCAAATCATTCTGGGTCAGGTCGATCAGCGGAACCTCGCTTCTATCAATGTTGTGAACCCCGAGACCCCGGTAGTGGTGAGAACCCCGAAATGAGGGGTTCGGGCGACTATCCTCGCTCCAGTACCAGATTCTCTTTCCTTTTCCGGCCTCCTAAGGAGCCCTCATGAGCAGTCCGCAGAACTACATCGCGGTCATCAAGGTCATCGGCGTCGGCGGTGGCGGTGTTAACGCTGTCAATCGGATGATTGACGCTGGGCTTAAAGGGGTTGAGTTCATCGCGGTTAACACCGATGCACAAGCCCTCTTGATGAGCGATGCCGATGTGAAACTCGATATTGGCCGTGACATCACTCGGGGCCTTGGCGCCGGTTCCGATCCCGAGGTCGGCAAGGCCGCAGCCGAAGCCCATCTTGAAGAAATCGAAGAAGCTCTGAAGGGTGCCGACATGGTGTTCATCACTGCCGGTAAGGGCGGCGGCACGGGGACTGGCGCCGCTCCTGTTATCGCCGAGATTGCCAAGAATCTTGGTGCTCTCACGATTGGTGTGGTCACTCGTCCGTTTGGCTTTGAAGGCAAGCGTCGTTCAACCCAGGCCGATACGGGCATTAAGACGCTGAAGGAAAAGGTCGACACTCTTATTGTCATTCCGAACGACCGTCTTCTCACCGTCTCCAATGATAAAACCTCGGTGCTCAACGCGTTCAAGATGGCCGACGAGGTGCTCTTGCAAGGGGTCCAGGGCATCACCGACCTCATCACCACCCCGGGCCTTATCAACACCGACTTCGCCGACGTCAAGATGATCATGAGCGATGCTGGGTCGGCGCTTATGGGCATTGGTTACGGCTCCGGCGAAGGTCGCGCTGTTGCCGCAGCAAAGGCCGCTATTTCCTCGCCGTTGCTCGAGGCTTCCATTGAAGGGGCTCGCGGCATTCTGCTCACCATCGCCGGTGGTAGCGATCTCGGTCTGTTCGAGGTCAACGAGGCCGCCGAGATCATCCATGCGGTTGCCCATGCCGACGCCAATATCATCTTTGGCACAGTGATCGACGATGAAATGGGTGACGAAGTTCGCGTCACCGTCATCGCTGCTGGATTTGACCGCTGGGATTCAGAAAACCGTCCCGCTCGTAGCGGTCGAAGCGCCGATGAGCGCCCGATCGCCCGTGATGTCTTCGCTGGTAGCGACGACTCCGATGACGCCGGCGAGTTCGACGTTCCCTCGTTCCTTCAGTAAGTCCAACGTTCGTACAACTGTGCAATCCTTTGATCGTGCGCTCATTGATGGGCGCACGATCCGCGTGTTGGTGACCGATAAAGCCGACGGGGACCTATGCATCAATGGTGATCCTGCAGTACTTGCTGAACGCAGGGTGCATCTAGTTGACCGTCAGTGGATTTGGTTGAATCAGGTACACGAAAACAATGTGATCGAACTTGGCGATGTCGACGTTGTCGAACAGTGGCGAGCGGTTGGTGCCGATGGCGTAGTCACTCTTCGTCACGATGTCGCACTCGCCGTCCACGGAGCCGACTGCGCCACCATTGGTCTTTGGTCCGATGATGGAGCGATTGCCGCGGTGCATGCAGGTTGGAGAGGTCTTGAGCGAGGAGTCGTGGAGTCCGCAGTTGCTGCTCTACGAAAGCTTTCGGCCGCTCCTTTGCGCGCCATTGTGGGGCCAACAATTTGTCCCGAATGCTACGAGTTTGGCGACGATGATCTTGCGCTCATGATCAAACGGTTTGGCGAGCAGGTCGGTGCGGTTACATCCGGTGGAAGAGCGTCGCTTGATACTCGTCGAGTCCTTGATAGCGAATTTGATCGTCTCGGCGTCGACCTTGTGCATCGAGATTCTCGTTGCACCGCGTGCGAGGCGGAATCGCTGTGGTCGTTCCGTTCCCGTGGCGATGAAGCCCGACAGGCTCTTGTGATCTGGATCGAACAATGACGCTGAATCAAGCAAGCGTGGTCGAAAACATTTCCTTGATTCGTTCCCGGATCAAAGGTTCTGCGGGGGGACGGCCAGTTTCATTAGTCGTGGTAACCAAAGGATTCGGAGTGGAAGCGGTACGAGCGGCACTAGCGGTCGGCGAATTGGAGCTCGGCGAGAACTACGCCCAGGAACTCATTGCGAAACACGCGGAATTGACCGATGACGAACGTTCTTTTGTGCAGTGGCATTTTCTGGGCCGCCTTCAAAGCAAAAAGATCCGGGCTCTCGCTCCAATCGTTGCGGTGTGGCAGAGCATCGATCGGTTAACGCTTATCGATGAACTCGCTCGACGAGCACCCGGCGCCAGAATCTTTATTCAGGCCAATTTGTCGGGAGAGGAACAAAAAGGTGGGGCGGCATTAAGCGAGGTACCCATGCTCGTGGACCATGCTCAGACCGCTGGCCTCGACGTTCGTGGGCTCATGGGGGTGGGTGCTGCCGGCGATGCCGAAAGATCAGTGGCCGGATTCGAAGCACTTGTTGCCCTGTCCGACCAACTTGGGCTGAGCGAGCGGTCCGTTGGAATGACCGAGGATCTGGAACTGGCGGTGAGCGCCGGATCTACCATGGTGAGGGTGGGATCGGCCATTTTCGGACCCAGATCGGCACCTCTCCGGGGTTGAGATCTCGTTGGTCCCTGCACCGGTCGGCCATAGGCGAGAGGGGTCGGCTACCGGGGGGTGCTTCGAAGCCGCTAGCCTGCCGGAGACCCAAAGGGTCCACCCCGACCGGAGGATCACAACATGTCGATGTGGCACAAGGCCATGGTGTATCTAGGGCTTGGTCCCGATGATGAGTACCGCGATTACGCGTCTGCTCCCGATGATCGTCCCGCTCAACACGTGGCCGAGCGGCCTCCGGCCCGTCCGGCGTTGCCTCGTCCTACTGGGACCGTGCGGGCACGGCCACCTGAAGGTTACGAATCTCCTGTTCTTTCCACTCCGCCGCCGAGCAGGGAAGAATCATCGTCAGTGCGCACCGTTCCAATGGGCGATGCCGCCAGGCCACGCGTCCGTGCTGTTCCCCGCAAGCCGTCGATACGCCCGGCAATGGTTACTCCCGTTCACTTCAATCAGGCTCAAGAAGTCGCCGATAATTTCAAAGCGGGTAAGCCCGTGGCGATGGACCTGGTTGATTCAGACCGAGACCTTTGCCGCCGGCTCATCGATTTCTCGAGCGGCATGTGTTACGGCCTTGGAGGTTCCATGGAAAAAATCGGGGCCGCTGTCTACCTGCTCACTCCAGTAGGCGTCGAGGTCCCCGAAGACGAACGCGAACGCCTGGCGACTGCCTCTGACCACGATTACTGAGGGCTGACACGCCATGTGGATTCTTGTCTATTACATCCTCAATATCTTTCTGGTGTGCCTCTTGGCGCGAATTGTACTTAGTTGGTTTCCTCCGTCACGAGGAGGGACTCTCGACAACATTCGCCGAGTCCTCGACCGCATCACCGAACCCGTTCTCGCCCCCATTCGGGCCATCCTTCCGCCTGTGCGAATGGGCGGAATGGCCCTGGATTTGTCGCCGTTAATTGTGTTCTTTGTGCTCCAGATTCTGCTGACTATTCTGCCTCGTTGAGGATTCCTGTCCGTTCGTGACACCTGCCCTTCGCTTGGCCGGTACCATCGGCCATCATGGAATCGACCTCCGGAACACCCCATCTCCTCACTGACGTTCGCTTCGATGTAAAACGCAAGGGTTATGACCCCGATCAGGTCGATAACTTTCTTGAGCGAGTGAGCGCAGCGGTTGCCCAATTGCAGGACAAGTTGCGTCAATCGACTACTGCTGCAGAGGCCGCCGAGACACGCGCCGCCGATGCGGTGCGCAACGAAAGTCGTCTCCAATCTCGTGTTGCCGAACTCGAAAGCGGTGGAGCGGTTACCGCTGCGCCGAGGCCAATCGTTGTGCCAGTTCGCAACTCCGATCCAGAAGCCGAAGCCGAAGCGGCATCCTCAGTTTTGGTAATGGCACAGCGCACCGCTGATGCCACCATTAACGATGCCCGCACGAGCGCAGCGCACACGATTGCTGAGGCCGAGCATGAGGCCACCCGCGTTCTCAGCGCGGCACATGCCCGCGCCGATGAGGCGGTCCTCGAACTTGAGCGCACTCGTCGTGAACTTGTTGCCGATAATCAAGCGCTCGATGCGTTTGTCGCCGAACAACGAGCTCATATCTCGGCCGGTGTTGCCCAACTTCAGTCAGTGCTCGACGATCCCACCGCACTTCGAGTGGGAATCCCGCCGGTCGAGATTGACCCCGCGCCTGCAGTATCTGCTGCGCCCGCTCCATCGCCGGTAAACGTTTCCACCCCGCCGCCAGTACCACCCTCAGAACCAACTGAGCTGGCTTCGTTCCAACCGGTTCTGGCCGACTCCGACTGGAAACCTGCCGCCGAGCCTGTTTCGTTGTTCCCTTCCGATGACGGCCCATCGACCGAGACGGTGATGTTCACCGAAGGGGAAACCGATTTTCTCGAAGGTGAAGGCGGCGAGGAAGACGAGGCCGATTCGGCAATGCGGCGTTTCTTCGACGCCGATTTCGATGATGACGACCGATTCGGTCGCTGATCAATTCAGGCGCTGATCAACCCAGTTGCTGATCAATTCAGGCGCTGATCAACCCAGGCGCTGAATCGAAATCGACACAGATTGTCCGCCGATTTCGATTGAACGATCGCCACTTCCGTAGTTGATGCTCGTGGCTAGCACTTCGCTGGCCACGACATCGCGGTGGGTGTCGATGACCGCACGTAGTGAATCTTCGGCATCGATCGTGACAACAATCCGGTCGGCAATTTCGAGCCCGGCACTCTTGCGGGCGTCGTTAAGGGCACGAATAAGTTCTCGTGCGGTGCCTTCGGCTCGCAGTTCATCATCAAGATCGAGATCGAGGGCTACCGCCCAACCATCATCTTCGGCAAGGGCCAGATCGGCGTGTTTATCGGCGCGGACTTCAACCTCTTCAGAAGTGAGACGCTCGCCAAGGATTTCAATCCACCCTTGTTCAGCCAGTTGCGTATGAAGCGCTGAACCGTCAGCTTCGGCAAGTGCCGCTTTGATTTCGTTGACGCGAGGTCCAAGGCGAGGGCCAAGCAGGCGGAAGTTCGGGATGACGGTCCACCCCATAAGGCCGGATAGTGAATCGAGCCTCTCCAGAGTCTTTACGTTGAGTTCCGATTTGATCTCTTCGGCCACATCGGGATCGATGTCGGTGCCACCGTGCAACAGCAGGGCACGTGAAAGAGGTTGGCGAACCTTCATCTTGGCGTCGGTGCGTGCGGAACGCCCGAGGCTCACCAAACGACGGGCGGCGTCCATTTGCTGTGCGAGCGCCTGGTCATGGCGACCCTTAGATGAGGGCCAGTCGGTGAGATGCACTGACTTGGAATTGGTGAGCGTCGTATGGATTTCGTCGGCCAGAAATGGGCAGAACGGCGCCAGCAATTGCGAAACCGTGACGAGACATTCGTGCAATGTTGCGTGCGCAATGGTCTCGCTTGATTTCCAGAAACGAGGACGGCTGCGACGCACGTACCAATTCGAGAGGTCATCAATAAATGCACCAAGCCGAGTTGCCCCTCGGAGTGCATCGAAGCTTTCGAGTGCATCAGTGACCTGGGCGACAGTGTCATCAAGTTCGGAAAGAATCCAACGATCGAGAACATGCGTGGGGGCTTGCGTAGGTTGGCTTGGTTCCCAGCCATCAAGGTCGGCATAGGTAGCGAAGAAGGAAAACACATTCCAGAGTGTGAGCAGTGATTGGCGTGTGGCCTCACGAATGCCATCGGGGAACACGCGGCGCGGGGTCCAAGGTTGTCCAGACGAAAAGAAATACCAACGCAACGCGTCGGCACCGAGAGAATCGAAAATATCGGATGGCGCAATGACGTTGCCGCGGGACTTCGACATCTTCTGTCCGTTCTCATCAACGATGAGAGCAAGGCAGACCACGTTTCGGTACGGGGTCGATCCAAATACCAGTGAGTTCACCGCAAGGAGGGAATAAAACCAGCCGCGTGTTTGGTCGATCGCTTCACAAATGAAGTCGGCCGGGAAAGCATTTTCGAAGGTGTCGGCGCCTTCGAATGGATGGTGACGTTGCGCCGCGGGCATGGAGCCCGAGTCGAACCATGCATCGAGCACAGGCGCAACACGCGTTGAAGTGCCAGAGCAGCCAGCGACAGGGCAGGTGAAGGTGATGTCATCGACGTAAGGGCGGTGAAGATCAAGTTCGGTGAGATCGCTCCCGGTCAGTTCAGAAAGTTCGGCAACTGAACCAATGCATTGCTCGTGACCTGGCCCGTCACAACGCCAGATGGGAAGGGGAGTGCCCCAATAGCGATCGCGAGATAAGGCCCAATCGATGTTTCCTTCAAGCCATTTTCCGAACCGTCCGTGCTTGATGAATTCAGGATGCCATTCGATGCGTTCGTTTTCCCGCATAAGCATGTCTCGGTGTTCGGAAGTGCGAACAAACCACGAGGTCTTTGCCCAATAGATAAGAGGCGTGCTGCATCGCCAGCAATGTGGGTAGCTGTGTTCGTAGGGTTGTTCGCTAACAAGAAGACCGCGAGCGGACAGATCGGCGATGATGTCGCGGTCAGCGTCTTTTACGAACATGCCGGTGAACTGTGGAACTGACTCATCGAAGGCCGCGTTGCCATTGACCGGATTAAGGACAGGGAGTTTTTCTGCTCGACCAACGACAGCATCGTCTTCACCAAAGGCCGGCGCGAGGTGAACGATGCCTGAACCATCTTCGGTGGTGACGAATTCGGCAGCGACGACTCGCCAACCGTCGGCACCGGCGGGTGCACTGAGCGTGTCGAAGGGGCGCTCGTAATGCCATCCAACAAGTTCACTTCCGGCGAATCGGTGAACGATGTGAGCGTCTTCCTCGGCACGCGCCGCAGCCATGATGAGATCGCGTGCGCCGTCGGTGGATCGAACTTGGACGTACTCAATATCGGGGCCAACAGCAGCGCCAACATTGGAAATTAGCGTCCAAGGTGTCGTGGTCCAGACGAGAAGATCGGCATCGCGATCGAGGATGGGGAACCGCACGTACACCGATGGATCGACGATGTCTCGGTAAACATCAGGCTGACCAAGTTCATGACTGGAAAGGGCTGTTCCACAACGACCGCAGTACGGCGAGACTTTGTGTCCTTCGTAAAGAAGTCCCTTGTCCCAGAGTTGTTTAATGAGCCACCAGACGGACTCGATATAGGAGTTATCAAGGGTCCAGTAGGCGTCGGCGGTATCGATCCAAACGCCTGATCGTTCGGTCAGGGCGGTCCAGTCGGCGACATAGCGCTGCACCGATTCCCGACACCGACGATTAAATTCGGCAACGCCAAACTCTTCGATTTGTTGCTTCGTCGAGAGTCCGAGCTCTTTTTCGACTTCAAGTTCGACTGGAAGTCCGTGGCAATCCCAGCCACCTTTTCGGGGCACATTGCGACCGCGCATGGTCTGGAATCGCGGGAAAATGTCTTTGAAGACCCGGGCCCAGACGTGATGAAGGCCCGGACGACCATTGGCCGTGGGTGGGCCTTCATAGAAGATCCATGGTTCGCCATCGGCTCGGAGTCGGCGGGTGGCACCGATGATGTCGTTCTCCTTCCAGCGCTGCAGCCGGCGCTGCTCGAGAGAGGGGAGATCAAGATTTGGGTCGACGGGACCGAATGGCATGGGGGCCAAGCGTAGGCGGTGGCAGGATCGGTCTGGTGCGGTGAGGTTGACGTAGACCCCGCACAGCCGTACCCTCCGCCGATCAAACCCCACGAGAGGGAGCGTCCATCAGTGGCAGCGAAACCAGCGGCGAAGAAAATTCAGGCCAAGAAGGCAGTGGCGAAGAAAATTCAGGCCAAGAAGGCAGTGGCGAAGAAGGCCGTGCCGGCCAAGAAGGCGACGGTGAAGAAGGCTCCGGCCAAGAAGGCGACGGTGAAGAAGGCTCCGGCCAAGAAGGCGACGGTGAAGAAGGCCGTGCCGGCCAAGAAGGCTCCGGTGAAGAAGGCTCCGGTGAAGAAGGCTCCGGTGAAGAAGGCCGCTCAGGCCAAGAAGGCTCCGGCCAAGAAGGCGGCGGTGAAGAAGGCCGTGCCGGCCAAGAAGGCGGCGGTGAAGAAGGCTCCGGCCAAGAAGGCGGCGGTGAAGAAGGCTCCGGCCAAGAAGGCCCCAGCCCCAGCGCCGAAGAAGGAACAGACCCCCAAGCCTCCGAAGCCCATGAAGTATCCATTCGACGCCAAGTTCCTTGAATCACAGCGCCTGCTGCTTCTCGAGGAGCGTCGCCGACTTGTGCATGATGCGGAAACACTCACTGCCGAAGCCAACGCATTGGCCGAACTCCGTGAGCCTGGCGATGTGCAGTTCGACGAAGAATCCGGCGAAGGCGACACCCTCGCTGTTGAACGTCAGCGTGACATCGCCCTCTCGGCTCAGTTCATGGATCAGGTCGACGAAATCGATCGGGCCATGCTCAAGTTTGTTGAAGGCACATATGGCATCTGCGAGATTTCTGGTCTTGGCATTCCTCGCGAACGTTTGAAGGCCATTGCGTGGTGTCGAGAGCGCGTCGAATACAAGGTCGGAAACTTCCGTCGCTGATTCGAGGTTGGACGGCTGGTCGCGCCGCCTAGGTTGGCGGTCGTGATCACCCCCATCGACCCCATGACAAACGACACGCCCCCTACTCGCAGGGTCTTGTTCGGCGCGGTCGCTTGTGGGTGGGTGCTCCTCGACCAACTTACAAAGTGGTGGGCCAACGGCCTTGGTAATCGCCGCATCGAAGTCTTCTGGACCCTGCAGTTTCAAAAGACCATCAATACCGGAGCCTCGTTCAGTCTTGGTGCCGGTTACGGCGCGTGGATCGGAGTTCTCGCGTTACTGGTTGTGGGAGTTCTTGTATGGCAAGGAAGTTCGGTTCGCACTCGGCTGGGGGCAGTTGCTCTCGGCATGATTGTTGGTGGAGCGGTTGGCAATGTTCTTGATCGAGCTTTTCGTGGTGACAGCGGATTTTTCAGTGGCGGAGTCATTGACTTCATCGATTTCCAGTGGTGGCCCGTGTTCAACCTCGCTGATATCGGGGTTGTTTGCGGAGCAATTTTGTTAGTCATCTCGGTGCTGCGCAGTCCCGACACAAGTGAAACGAGCACAGACTGATGGCAATCGTTGAGACCATTCCCGCTCCACTCGACGGCGAACGAATCGATCGTGTTGTTGCCATGATTACTGGCGCAAGTCGCACTCGTGTCACCGATTGGTTGGCCGAGGGGCTCGTGCAGGTGAATGACAAAGTGATCACTACGCGGTCTCGTCGTATCGTCGAAGGCGATGTCGTCATCGTCGATATTGATCCTGATCTTGCTCCTGAACCGTTAGTGGGCGAGCCTGATGTCGACTTCACCATCGTGTATGTCGACGACGATCTTTTCGTCATCGATAAGCCGGCAGGACTTGTTGTGCATCCTGGGGCTGGTAACGCAACCGGCACACTGGTTCAGGGAATGCTGGCTCGTTATCCCGAGATCGCCGAAGTTGGTGAGCCGAGTCGACCTGGTGTCGTACATCGTCTCGATAAAGATACTTCGGGTCTCATGCTTATGGCCCGCACCAATGAAGCACAGGCAGAACTCAGCGGCATGCTCGCCGATCATGTAATTGAGCGGCGTTATCTCACCTTGGTGTGGGGAAATCCGCAATCGGGGAGCGGTCTTGTCGATGCCCCTATCGGTCGTTCAGCTCGTGAACCAACAAAGATGGTTGTGAGTGCACAAGGCAAAGAAGCGCGCACTCGCTATACCGTGCTTTCAATGTTTACCGAACCAACCAAGGTCGCGTTAGTGGAATGCCAACTCGAAACCGGACGCACCCATCAGATTCGAGTGCATATGGCTGCTATCGATCACCCTATTGTTGGCGACGACAAGTATCGCGGCGTGCGCAAAGATCTTGATTCGCCTCGAATGGTTCTGCATTCTGCGGTGCTCGAATTTGATCATCCGATCAGTGGCGAACGTCTGGCGTTCACATCAGAATTGCCGGCAGATCTTGCTGCAGTCATTGCCCAACTTAAGGATGATTCGCCCAAGGCGGTGTGACCGCTGGAGAGGTGGTGACTTCGGTGGGCCACTTGGCGTTGCCTCTGGCCATGCCCACAACATCAGCAAGCGTCGCTGCTTCGAGATAGCGGCGCATGTGTTCACCGACGTCCTCCCAAACTGCGAGCAACACGCATTGACCTTCGTGGTCGCAGGCGCCATCGGTATGAGGCTGACCAAAGGCGCCCGCAACGATGGGCCCATCAACTGCGCTCACGATGTCGGAGAGGCTGATTTCTTCAGGGGAACGAGCCAATGAGTATCCGCCCCCCACCCCGCGCTTGGAATGAACAAGTCCCGCGCCCTTGAGAGCAAGAAGAATTTGTTCGAGATAGGGAGGGGGGAGACCTGTGCGTTCGGCAATATCGCGAACCGATGTGGGGCCACTCTCCTCGCTATGCAGTGCAAGAGACAGCAATGCACGACTTGCGTAGTCACCTCGGGTGGACACCTTCACGTTTGGCATCGTAGGGGAAACGGCCTAACTGCGGACACTTGGTGGTTGGGCAGTACCGTGGCTCGGATGGATCCTGCTCCCACCAGCGGTGTTGTGCTGCCCGACTATCCCGGTGCGTGCATTGCCAATATCGTCCCGGTTCTTCTTGAGGGCGCCGACGAGTGGCCGGCTTGGATCCCGGCAGGGGTAGCGGAGGCCGATCAGATCGTCCTACTGGTCCTCGATGGACTGGGTTGGAATCAGTTCAAGGAGCGGGCCGTATTTACCCCCACAATGAGTTCATTGCAGGGTGGCCCGATCACCAGTGTCACGCCAACCACGACGGCAACGGCGCTCACGTCGATCAGCACCGGCTTGCCGGCAAGTCAACACGGTGTGATGGGGTACCGAATGGCGGTGAAAGGCGAAGTGCTCAATGTGTTGCGCTGGCAGGCCAATGGTCGTGATGTTCGCCAATCCATTCTTCCTCAAACCATTCAGCCTCACGATGCATTTGGTGGTCAGCGTCCACCGGTTATTACCCGTTCAGAATTTCAGAAATCGGGTTTCACCCTCGCTCATCTCCGTGCAACCCGTTTCACTGGTTGGCGATTGACATCCACGCTTGTCACCGAAGTTGAACTGGCTCTTGGGCGTGGCGAGCCGTTCGTTTACGCTTACTACGACGGCATCGACAAGATTGCCCATGAATTCGGGCTCGAGCGTCACTACGACGCGGAAGTTGCGGCGGCGGATCAACTTGTTGCCGATCTGCTTGCAGTGATGCCCTCGGGTTCGACGCTGGTTGTGACCTCTGATCACGGCCAAGTGCATGTTGGAAGCAATGTGATCAAACCCGATCCGGCAGTGATGTCACATGTCGACTACCAATCAGGTGAAGGTCGGTTCCGCTGGATGCATGCTCGTCCTGGTCGGGCATCGGCGCTTCTTAGTGAAGCATCGAGGTACAGCGACGTCGCATGGGTGGTGGGGCGTGAACAAGTTATCGATGAAGAATGGTTTGGTCCCGGCATCACCGATGCTGCTCAAAGTTGTCTCGGTGATGTAGCGCTTGTTGCTCGAGATGCGGTGAGTTTTTATGATCCTGCCGATAGCGGGTTGTATCCGCTTGTCGCTCGGCATGGTTCACTTACTGCTGATGAAATGTTTGTGCCTCTATTGGCGGGATTCGCCTGAACTCAATGCAGGAGAAAAGCATGACTGATTCGACCAGTGCCGCGGAACAACCGGACCTCATCCTTTCTGGATCTATCGAAGGGGCAAGCGGCGACGGTGAGAAGCCCGACGAAACCCATGAGTTCGTTTCTGAACCCGCCAAAGTGATGCGCGTTGGTTCGATGATCAAGCAACTGCTTGACGAAGTTCGACAAACCAAACTTGATGAACCTTCTCGGCAGCGCCTGCGTGAGATTTACGACAAATCCATTGTCGAACTTGGATCGGCATTGTCTCCCGATCTTCGTGATGAACTGCAACGACTTGCATTCCCATTCCAGGATGAAGGGACGCCGTCCGAAATCGAGTTGCGGGTCGCCCAGGCCCAATTGGTTGGATGGCTTGAAGGGCTGTTCCATGGCATCCAGGCCACCTTGTTCGCTCAGCAAATGGCAGCTCGCCAACAGCTTGAGAACATGCGGGGCGAGCTGCCCCCCGGCGATGGTCGTCCTGGCTCGGGGTTGGTTGGCGATGAGAACCGCCCCGGCACCTATCTCTAAAACAACCCGATCGAAATCGAAAAACCCCGCCTTCGGAGATACGAAGGCGGGGTTTTTGTGTTCGGGAGGAAACGGAAACGACTTAGTTGACGACGGTGACTTTCGCCTTCGACAACTGATAGCCGGAAAAGAGGAACAGCAAACCAAGCAGCACCAGAACGATGCCGATAACAATGGCGGCTGCGTATTCAATGGAATTTGGCCATGCCATGACCACGACGCCAATGGCGATGGAAATGAGGCTATGGATGAGCATGGAACTGCGACCCATTTCCTTGGAGAGCATGAACGACACAATGAGGCCGAGCACACCAGTGATTACGAAGTCGAGACCAATGAGCCAGACCACGGTGGTGATGGAGGCACCGGTCCAGAAGATCAGTGCGAACCCGATACCGAATCCAATGACCCCTCGGAGTAGTAGCAGGCCCCAGTAGGAACCTTTACGGTGGGTGGTGACGGCTTCGGCGGCCTGCCCGAAACCAGAGACCACAAACAAAATGCCAAGGATAACGGCAACGACGTGGAACGTCCGGTCCGGCCATGCCAACAGCACAATGCCGGCAACGAGACTCACGAAACCCAAGCTGTACGCAGTGATTCGTGAACCACGCAGCAAGTCCATGGTGGATTGATCATCAACGGCCACAGGGCCCCCCTTCGACGATCTCCCCTTGAGATAAGGGGAGAGGAACTATCAGAGATGATAAAGGTTCATAGGTTTTTGATCGGGGATCCCCGAGCAAAATGACCCTGCCGGCGCTACGATCGCTCGGCGGCATGACATCGGTGTAATTTCGATCCATGCCAACTATTTCGATTATCCCGCGTCACCGTTTCGGCGGAGTTTGAGGAGCGCCTAGGTGGCCGATTCCTTCACCCATCTACATCTGCACACCGAGTTTTCGATGCTCGATGGAGCGGCGCGGGTGGGCGATGTTGTGGCCGCAGCTGTGGCCGATGGGCAGCCGGCAGTTGGGATCACCGACCACGGAAATATGTATGGCGTCCTCGACTTCTACAAAGCAGCAAAGGCGCAGGGCGTAAAACCCATCATTGGCTCGGAGCTTTACCAGGCCTACGAGCACCGCACCGAGCGCCCTGCTCGTCGCGGCCGCATGGACGATTCCGGTGGTGAGGCGGAAGGTGGACGCAAGGCCTATTATCACCTCACGGCGTTGGCCGAGAATGCCATTGGTTACAAGAACCTCATTCAGCTTTCTAGTCGGGCTTTTCTTGAGGGTTACTACATGAAGCCAAAGGTCGATTGGGAGTTGCTTGAAGAGCATCACCACGGCCTCATCGTCACCAGCGGTTGCCTTGGGGGGCAGGTGTTGCAAGCGCTCATGAATGGCGACGAGCGGGGTGCGCTTGAAAAAGCCGCACGTCTACAAGATATTTTTGGGCCCGACAATTTCTTTATCGAAATTCAAGATCACGGCATACCTGAGCAGAAGACGACAAATCCCCAATTGCTCGAAATCGCTCGTCGCATCAAGGCCCCACTCGTTGCCACCAACGACAGTCACTATGTGCATCAACACGATGCGGTTTCTCACGACGCGTTGTTATGTGTACAAACCGGTTCGCTCATGAGCGATCCCAATCGGTTCAAGTTTCACGGTGACCAGCACTATCTCAAAACCGCCGCCGAAATGCGTCGACTTTTTTCCGAGGTGCCCGAAGCCTGCGATAACACGCTGTGGATCGCCGAGCGTTGCGATCTCGAAATCGAGTTCGGCAAGCCGCAACTCCCGAACTTTCCGTTACCGCAGGGCTTCAACGAGGATGCCGACTATCTCCGTCACCTTGCTTTTGAAGGTGCGAAAGAACGATGGGGACAGCAACTTCCCGACCACATTGTCGAGCGACTCGTCTACGAGCTGCAAGTCATTGCCGATATGGGGTTCTCCTCGTATTTCCTCATCGTTTGGGATCTCATCAAGCACGCCCGTGACAATGGCATTCGTGTTGGCCCTGGCCGTGGGTCGGCGGCGGGTTGTGCGGTGGCCTACACGCTCCGCATTACCGACCTCGACCCAATCGAATACGACCTTTTGTTCGAGCGCTTCTTAAATCCCAGTCGTGTTTCCATGCCCGATATCGATATGGACTTCGACTCTCGTTATCGCGACGAAATGATCCGGTACGCGGCCGAGAAATACGGACGCGATCACGTAGCGCAAATTGTTACTTTCTCCACCATCAAGGCGCGCGCTGCGGTCCGTGATGCCGCCCGAGTCCTTGGCTACCCCTACGCGGTTGGCGACAAAGTGGCCAAACTCATGCCGCCGTTAGTGATGGGTCGCGATACTCCTCTTTACGCCTGTCTCGAAGAACACGAAAAATTTCTCGATGGCTACAAGATGGCGGGCGAACTTCGCGAGGTCTATGCCACCGACAATGATGCTCGTCAGGTCATCGATGTTGCTCGTGGCCTCGAAGGCCTCCGTCGACAAGATGGCATTCATGCCGCAGCAGTGGTGATTACCAAAGAGCCGCTTACCGAGTATCTGCCCATTCAGCGCAAACCGGAAGCGGGCTCTAACCCTGAAGATGCACCGGTAGTTACACAGTACGAAATGCATGGTGTCGAAGAACTCGGGCTTCTCAAGATGGACTTCTTGGGACTTCGAAATCTCGACGTCATTTCCGACACCATCGTCATGCTCAAGATCACCCAAGGCATCGATCTCGATATCGATGCCATTCCGCTCGATGACGACAAAACGCTGTCGATGTTGCGCGACGGCGATTCCATAGGCGTGTTCCAGTTGGAAGGTGGCCCAATGCGTGCGCTGATGCGTTCGCTGGCCCCCACCTCGTTCGAAGATGTTGCGGCCCTTGTCGCGTTATATCGCCCCGGCCCAATGGCGGCGAATATGCACAACGATTACGCCGATCGTAAGAACGGCCGCAAGCCCATCGACTATTTGCATGAGGACCTTGCTGAACTTCTCGGCGAAACCTACGGACTCATGATTTATCAAGAGTCGGTGATGCGAGTCGCACAGAAGTTTGCTGGTTACTCGTTGGCTGATGCGGACAACCTGCGCAAAGCCTGTGGCAAGAAAGTTCGCGAACTCATTCAAAAGGAACGCGAAAAGTTTGTTGCCGGTTGCGATACTGAGGGCTACGGCCGTCAGATCGGTTCCGCTCTGTTCGACATCATTGAACCGTTCGCCGATTACGCATTCAACAAAAGTCATAGTTATGGCTACGGCTATATCGCTTACCAAACCGCTTATCTCAAGGCGCATTTCCCTGTCGAGTATTTCGCGGCGTTGCTCACTTCGGTGAAAGGGACACTCGACAAAGCCGCGGTGTATCTCAACGAGTGCCGACAAATAGGGATCGAAGTTTTGGTTCCCGATGTCAACGTTTCCGCGTCAGATTTCATTGCCGTCGAGAAGCCCGATAACACCAGCACGATTGCCTTCGGCATGTCGGCGGTTCGAAACGTGGGCGCGGGACTCGTTGGATTGATTCTCAAAGAACGCGATGCCAACGGTCCGTTTGTCGACTTCTTTGAATTCTGTGACCGCGTCGATGTCACCGTGCTTAACAAGCGCACTATCGAGTCGCTCATCAAAGCTGGCGGCTTCGATTCAATGGGCTACAGCCGCAAAGGGTTGCTTGGCTATAGCGATCGCATCATCGATGAAACTGTTGCTCGGCGCCGCAAAGAAGCTGAAGGGCAGTTCGATTTGTTCTCCGCGGTTGCCAGCATCGACGACGCGGCTGCCACCAGCGCCCGTATCGAGATTCCGGCAGAGGATTTCGATAAGCGACAGCGGCTTGCCTTCGAAAAAGAAATGCTGGGCTTGTACGTTTCGGATCATCCACTTATGGGTGCCGAAGCCTCCCTGCGTCGTCGTACCGAAGTCACCATTCCCGAGCTTGAAGGTATGGAAGACGGTTCCATCCGGGTGGTCGGAGGTCTGGTCACTGGTTTGCAGAAGAAATGGACCAAAAAGGGAGATCTCATGGCGGTGTTCGTCCTCGAAGACCTTCAGGCTTCGGTCGAGGTCATGGTGTTCCCGAAAACCATGCAGAACTACGGACACCTTCTTGAAGACGATGGCGTGGTCATCGTGAAAGCTCGAATCGATACCCGAGACGACACCCCCAAGCTCATGGCCATGGAACTCGACCGGTTCGAGCCGGTCATGGACGGCAATCCACCGGTTCACGTCAATCTCCGCCCCGCTGCTCTCAGCGATGACCTTCTATCGGCCCTCAAGGCCCTTCTGGCCGAGCATCCAGGCGAATCACCGGTCTTCCTCCATATTGGCGACCGCCAAGTCTTACGGCTTCCTGAGGATTTCACCGTTTCCTCGTCCACCGGGTTGCTTGCCGAGTTGCGCGAACTGCTCGGTCCCGATGCCGTCGCCGCTTGATATCGGGGGCCGAATTGCGTTGTGGCGCTCGGGGGAGTGGACTAGTGGTCCGGTTTTCTTTGTCGTAGGGGCTGTTGAATCATGGCTATCAAGGTCGTCACTAAGGATTGCACCCAACTCAGCGATGCTGAGATCGCTGAAATGGCAGATCTTTGCCAGGACGGGCCGAGCAAGTACGAAGTTGGTCTGCTTTCGAAGCAGACCGAAGCTTGGGTACTTATCTCGCTTGCTCGTGAAGGCAATGGCCTGAAGGGCTTTTCGTTCTGCTCGCTTGAGCGTATTGGTGGCACCCCCAGCGTCCTTATGGGCTTGGCTTCGGTTCGCCGCACCTCCAAGCGTTCATCGGTGCTTCGAGCCATCCTGAGCGATCAGTTCAAGCGTGCCGTCATGGCCTTCCCCGATGAAGACGTCCTCATGGGCACCCGTTTTGCTACGGCGAGTGGTTTCGAAGCCTTCCGCACACTCGACGACATCATTCCTCGGCCCGACCACAAGGCCACGGGCGAAGAGCGCGCCTGGGGGCGTCGTCTCGCCAAGCGATTCGGAATCGACTCAAGTTCGTACGATGACAAGACCTTCACTGCTGCCGGCGATGGTTCGTACCCGTTGTCATTCGATTACGAGTCACTCGAAGTCGACAACATCGATCCCGAGGTCGTGGCGTTGTTCAAGAGCGTCAATGCCAAGAAAGGCGATTCACTTATCGCTTTTGGTTGGGCAATGGCCGAGGATCTCGCCAAGATCAAGTGATCTGATGGAGTTTGCCGACACGGTCAGGTCGCGCCAAATGGTGCGGGCGTTCGATTCGCGTCCAGTGCCGGCCGATGTGCTCGACCGAGTTCTCGATCTTGCCCGTCGCGTTCCGGCCGCCGGAAACACCCAAGGGCTCGATCTTGTTGTGCTTGAAGGCGAACAAACGAGCGCATATTGGAACGCAAGCTTGCCGACTGAGGCTCGTGTGTCGTTTCCGTGGCCCGGACTTCTTGATGCACCAGTGCTCGTCATCCCGGTGAGTAATCCCGATGCCTATGTCAGTCGATATGGCGAAGCCGATAAATCGCGCACCGGTCTTGGCGACAGCACTGAAGCATGGTCGGTTCCGTACTGGTACGTCGATACCGCGTTTGCTGCAATGGTGACGCTTCTTGCTTGCGTCGACGAAGGACTTGGCGCATTGTTCTTTGGCCAATTCGAGCACGAAGAGGCAATTAAGACTGCGCTTGGTATTCCCTCGCAGCGGCGACCGGTAGGCACCATTGCGCTTGGCTATGCCGCGCAAGAGCAGCGACCGAGTGCGTCATCGCAACGGGGTCGACGTTCTTTCGAGGATGTTGTTCACCGCGGCGGTTGGTGAGTTAGCGCAATGCTTCGAGGCGATTACGTAACTCGTCAGTTGTTGATGCGGGTAGATCGCATACCTTGCCTTGGCACACATAGGCGCGACCATCGGCCCCGGAATCGTCTCGGCCTTCCCAAAGCGGGGTGGAGGATGTGGTTCCCCACGTGAGCACACCTCGGGGCAACCAATGTCGACGTAGTTCATCAACGAGATCGGGACGATCTCCCGAGACCAGTATCTCGGTGGTGCCAAGGAGAGAAAGTTCGGCCCCCCAAAGAAGGTGGCCGAAACCAAGCGGAAGTTTGGCGGCGGCATGAGCAAGGTGATCGACAATTGCGGTTCCAAACGCCCGGTGGTGTTCGTTATCGGTAAGAGCGGCAAGTCGCAGTAGTCCAGCGGCGGCGAGGCTGTTAGCGCACGCTGTTGCGTTATCCATCACTTCTTTCAGGCGAGCAACAAGCGAGTCCCCGTCGGTTCCTGTAGTGAACACACCAACGCCGTCTGGGTCACCGAAAAGCGACATGAGTTGATCGGCGGTAGCGGATGCCTCTTGTAGCCACCGGGGATCTCCTGTTGCCTCGTGAACGCTGACGAATGCATCGATGAGGGCGGCGTAGTCGGCGCTAAAGGCAAGGACTCGTGCTTCGCCTTGCCATGAGCGCATCCACCGGTTGTTCACACGCAATTGGTCGCAGAGGAACTCGGCATTTGTAACTGCCGCGTCGAGCCAATCTTGGTTACCGGTTGCAAAGGCCGCTTCGGCAAGAGTGGAAAGCATAAGAGCGTTCCATTCGGTGAGAACCTTGTCGTCGAGTCCGGGGCGAATGCGGGTGTTGCGGTGCGCAAGAAGGGCAACACGTGAGCGTTCGATATTGTCGGGGCGAGCAAGATCGCGACGTACTGCTCGCTCGAGAATGTTGGTGTGTTCCCAATTGCCGGCCTCGGTTATTGCGTACCACGCGATTGCCGCGTCAGCGTCGGCCCCGCATACTTCGCGCACCTCGTCGATAGACCAAACGTAGAACTTTCCTTCAACGCCTTCAGAGTCGGCATCCTCAGCGGCGTAGAACCCGCCAAGGGGATGGCGAAGATCGCCAAGCACGTACCCGATCGTTTCTTCCAAGGTTTGCAGATAACGGGCTTCGCCGGTGAGTTGCCACGCATGCAGATAAACGCGCGCAAGTAGCGCCTGGTCATACAGCATCTTTTCGAAATGAGGGACAAGCCAACGATTGTCGGTGGAGTAACGAGCAAAACCTCCGGCGAGGTGGTCGTAAATGCCGCCCGCGGCCATTGCATCGAGAGAAGTGAGCGCAGCGGTGAGTGAGCGTTCATCGCCGGTTCGCTGGGCGTGGCGAAGTAATGCGTCTATGCCAAAAGTTTGGGGAAATTTCGGCGCACCACCGAAACCGCCATTGCTCTGATCGGTTTGTGCAACGAGAGAATTAATCGCAGCATCGAAAATGGCAGCATCGGGTGCGTCGGTGGATTCGGGTAACTGAACGCCTTCGGCAATGGACTCGGTAATGGTGGTGGCCTGTTCAACAAGATCGTCTCGACGGGTGTTCCACAACTCGTTGATGCGTTCACATAACTCGGTGAACCCCATATGTCCGCCACGGGTGGTTTTTGGAAAATACGTGCCGGCGAAAAATGGTTGACCATCAGGAAGAGCGAAGACCGTCATGGGCCAACCACCGCGCCCGGTCATGGCCTGAACTGCATCCATGTAGACCGCATCGACATCGGGTCGCTCTTCGCGATCAACTTTGATGTTCACGAACAGGTTGTTCATGAGTGCGCCCATCTCAGAGTCTTCGAACGACTCGTGGGCCATGACGTGACACCAGTGGCAGGCTGAGTAGCCGACCGAGATCAGGATCGGTACATCTCGCCGTTTCGCCTCGGCCAGCGCCTCAGGGCCCCATGGCCACCAATCAACAGGGTTGTTCGCGTGTTGGCGCAGGTAGGGACTGGTTTCCTGGGCGAGGCGGTTGGTGCCGGTCATCAGGTCAACCTATCGGCGCAGGCCTGATCGGCGACCGTTTGACCGAAGGTTCTCGGACGGTAAATGGTCGATTTCACATACGAGATTCACATACGAGTCCGCCAGAGTCCGTTCCCGAGGACGGCGGCTCGACCACATCAGAGTCTCTACAAAACCCAGTCCGAATCAGTTCGCAAGCCTTCTCCTCGAAGCGCGCCGATGAGGGCTTCATTCACTAAGGACCGGAGCGGATAGGCGCTCATCCGATGGTCCATCGGTCTCGATGGTCGAGTAGTCGACCGATGATGAGGATGGGCGTGGCGAGGGCCAGTTCCAACGGTCGTCGGAGAGTATCGGCGGTTCGCGGACTTGTGGGGGAGATTCCAACATTCACGGACCTAAGGTTTCGCGATGACTGTTCCTTCGCTCCCACTCAATGACGGACACTCCATTCCTCAAATCGGATTTGGGGTGTTCATGATTCCCGCTGAGGAAACAGAACAATTGGTGGGCGAAGCCCTCGAGGTTGGTTATCGCCATATCGACACAGCCTGGGGTTATTTCAACGAAGAAGGCGTTGGCGCGGGAGTCCGCAACTCGGGCCTTCAACGCGAGGATGTGTTTGTCACAACGAAGGTATGGAACTCATCGCAAGGTCACGACCTCACGGTTGAGTCCTGTGAGCGGTCGATTGAATCGCTCGGTTTCGATTACCTCGACCTTTTTCTGATCCATTGGCCAGCGCCCGCTAATGACCTCTATGTCGAGACCTGGGAAACGCTCATTGAACTGCGCGACAGCGGACGAGTGCACTCCATCGGCGTCTCGAACTTCGAGCCCGAACATCTTCACCGCATTGTGCAAGCCACCGGTGTGGTTCCAGCGCTTAATCAGATTGAGCTTCACCCGTTCTTCCAACAGAAGTTGTTGCGTTCGTTCCATGACCTCCACGGCATCGTCACCGAAGCATGGGGACCAATTGCCCGCGGCAAGGTTGACGAGGATCCGTTGCTGGTGACGGTGGCCAATAACTACGGACGTACGCCTGCTCAGATTGCGTTGCGTTGGGAAATCCAGCACGGCATTGTGGTCATTCCCAAGTCGGCAAACTCGTCTCGCATCGCATCAAACTTCGATCTGTTCGATTTTGAAATCACCGCCGACGATATGGCCATGATCGACGCCATCGATCGCGAAGACGGCCGTTTTGGGCCGCTTCCTTCAGAATTGAATTGACCTATAGCTGAGGCCAGTACTCCATTCGTAGCGAAGCTTCCTCGGCAGCGGCAGCGCCGAAGTAGCGAGTAACGAGATGTAGTCCGACATCAAGTCCACTAGTGACCCCGGCTCCAGTGATGAGATTCCCGTCGTCGACTACTCGTTGATCAACCACCGTTGCTCCCATTGCGGCAAGGTCGGCGCGGGCGGCGGTGTGTGTTGTACACCGCCGAGTTCCGATGATGTCGGCGTAGGCGAGGAGCATTGCGCCTGTACAAATACTGACCATCGTGCAGCCGGTCGTCGAGGCTTCGCGCAGAATCGGTAACCAATCGCCACGCTCAACCTCGCCCCAAGTTCCGATCGGTGTTCGATTCACCCAACCGCCGCCTGGAACGATGACAACATCTGCATTGCCCGGTTGGAATACGCCATCGGGAAGGATTCGCAGGCCAAATGAGCCGGTGATCACTTCAACCTCAGTTCGGGAACGGAGGTGCACTGAGATATCAGCGCCGCTTCTGCCTACCGATCGCAGCACTTCCAAAGGACCGACGAAGTCGAGTTCATCCACTCCGTCGTACAACACGATGTCGACGATCATCAGCGGCCTTCGAAGTGAGGTGCGCGCTTTTCTGCGAACGCCCTCATTCCTTCTTTGGCATCGGCCGAGCGCATTACGGGAACGACGTGACCGATCTCAATCGGTTGCGCTTCCGATTCCGGCAACCAACCGGTTTCGATCGCCGATGCTTTCGATGCCAATACCGATAGGGGGCCGTTGGCACAAATGATCTCGGCTATTGCGCGGGCTTTCGCCATACCTTCACCAGAGGGAACCAGGTGGCTTACGAGCCCCCATCGCAATGCTTCGTCAGCATCGAGTACGCGCCCTGTAATCAACATGTCCATGGCCACTGCATAAGGGATTTGTCGCTTGAGCCGCATCGTGGAACCGGCACCAGCAATGAGGCCCCGCTTCACTTCAGGGACACCAAAGGTGGAATGGGCCTCGGCGATACGAATATCGGTGGACTGCAACATCTCGCAACCGCCGCCCATACATTGGCCGTTCACCACTGCGATGATCGGTTTGGTACACCAATGAGTAAGTAAAAGGCCTTTGCCGGTAACGCCGGGATCGGTCTTTAGGCGTTCTTGGATTCGCTTGGCTTCTTCGGTGACCTCACCGGACATCCATCCATCAGTGAGATCGCCGCCTGCGCAATAAGCGATATCGCCGGCACCGGTGAGAATGACGCAGCGGATGGAATCATCGCTATCGGCAAGATCCCATGCATCGGCAAAACGTACGAGCATGTCGGGGGTCAGTGCATTGCGCCGTTCGGGGCGATTCATCGTGAGAATGAGTACCGAGCCCTCGCGTTCGACGAGAAGTGTTGGTTGATCGGACATGGTTCCCCCTGAAGTTGCGCGGCGTTAATGAAAGGAGCGTAGTCAGGACGTTAGAGGGCTTTGCGTTCCACTTTGCCGAGCGAAGTACGGGGCAGGGCGGCCACGAACTCAATTTGTCTCGGCGCATTCCAAACTGGGAGCCGTTGGGAAACTGCCTCCCGTAACTCGTCCAATGTCGGTGGGTGGGCCGCATCGGTGGCCACGACAATTGCAGTGACGACTTGGCCCCACTCGGGATCTGTTCGACCAACCAGGGCCACTTCGTGGATGGAAGCAAGTAGATTGATTATTTCTTCAACCGGGGAAGGCCAGACGTTCTCACCGCCGGTGATGATCATGTCGCCTCGTCGCCCGTGCACGATCAACTTGCCCGCGCTATCAAATTCCCCGCCATCGTTGGTAGAAAACCAACCGTCGGAGGTGCGCGGGTTGGTTCCATCCCGGTAGGCACGCAGCAACATGTCGCCCCGAATCTGGATTTCGCCATCGATAATCCGCAGTTCGACACCCTCGAGTACATCGCCATCGAATACCACCGCACTGCCCGTTTCGGTCATCCCGTAACTGGCTCGGCAATTGGCGGGCAAAAATTCGGGAGAAGCCGAACCGCCGACAATGATTCGGCGAAAAATCGATGAGTCGATGCGAGCGAGTGCAGTGGGAACTAAGGAGGTGAGCGTTGCACCATTTTGCGCGGCCTTGGTGACGGCATCGGCGTCGAATCGATGCAGTACAACAAGTGGGGTGTTGGTGACGCGTGAGCGCATCACAATTGCCAGTCCAGCAATATGAGTGAGCGGCAAACAGCACAACCATTTGTCCGTCGATGGATCAACGCCTAGAGCCGCCGATGTGATTTGCGCAGATACTTCAAGTGATCGATGGGTATGGATAACGCCTTTTGGTGTGCCGGTGCTTCCTGAGGTGGCAACAACCAGTGCGTCTCCCTCATCAACAGGTTGTCCGTCGAGGCGGGTTTCGTTGCCCTCGGGATCGATCAGTCGAGTTGGTTGGAGCGAGCTAAACAGGGCCACTCGAGCAGGAGCGGGGAGCGATGGGTCCACCGGGAGTACCGCGTCACCACGGGCCCAAACCTTCTCAAGGCTGGTCACGAGATCGGGCCCGGTGCGGGCGATGGCCACCAGTTCGTTCATTGTCGATGAGGCTACGCGTCAGATTCGGCACAAAGGGTCCTGAGGCGCCACACTTATCCCTCATGAAGGACTGGATCGCAGGAGCTCGCCCTCGCACTCTGCCCGCCGCGCTTGTGCCCGTGCTGGTTGGCACCGCGGCAGCTGCCGGGATGAATGGCGACACCAACGCGCTAAAAGGCCTCATCATCTGGAAATTTGTGGCGGCGCTCATCGTGTCGTTCGCATTGCAAATTGGTGTGAACTACGCCAACGACTACTCCGATGGCGTGCGAGGAACCGATGCTGATCGTGTTGGCCCTATGCGGCTCACTGGGTCGGGTCGCAAAGCTCCGGGGGCAGTGAAGCGAGCGGCATTCATTTCGTTTGGCATCGCCGCAGTTGCCGGACTCGCATTGGCGGCGACAACAACCTGGTGGCTTCTCGCTGTTGGTGTCGCTGCTATCGCCGCAGCATGGTTTTATACCGGCGGTCCGCGCCCCTATGGCTACGCCGGATTAGGCGAAGCCTTCGTGTTCGTTTTCTTTGGTGTTGTAGCAACCTCGGGCTCTGCGTTCGTTCAGATAGAACGCTTCACCCCTCTCACAGTGTTGGTATCGATCCCTATAGGCCTGTTAGCAACGGCGCTGTTAGTAGTGAACAACCTTCGCGATATCCCTGGGGACACCGAATCAGGTAAGCGAACCTTGGCAGTGCGCATGGGCGATAAGCGGACGCGGATCTTCTATATCGTGCTTGTCGTTGTGCCGTTTCTTACGTTGCCGTTTCTCTGCGGGCTGTCACAACGGCCGGTCGGAGCATTCGCTTTATTCACGATTCTGTTCGCCCGTAAACCTATTCAGCGGATTATCGAAGGAGCACGCGGTCCTGCGCTTATCCCCGTGCTTGGTGCCACTGGTCGAATCCAATTGATCTTTGGAGTCGTGCTCTCGGTGGGTTTGTTTATCGGGGGTTGAGGGCAATCCATTTCGTGATTGCTTCGGCCGTTTCGTCTGGACGTTCCAGGTGCGCGCTATGTCCGGTGCCTTCGATGACGGTCAGGGTTGCATTAGCTCCGATTGTTGTGACAAGCCGATGACCAATGGCCGTGAACTTTTCATCGAGTTCGCCGGCAATGATCAGCGTTGGTGCGTCAATTTTTGAGAGGCGATCCCAAAGGGGAACTTGGGTTCCGGTTCCGCAATTACGAAGGCTGGACGCGAGGCCTGTGGCCGTGTTGTGCCTTCGGGCTTCCAACGCTGCGGTCTGATTGGTGAGGCCAGCGAATAACGGTTGCGCCAACCACTCCTCAAGAAATGCATCGACACCATTGTCAACGAGATGATCAGCAATCTCATTATCGGCTCCGCGGCGTTGTTCGCGTTGGCCGGCATTATCAATACCGCCGGTAGCGCCGATGAGAACAAGTCGTTCAACGAGTTCGGGATGTTGCAATGCAATATGCAGCGCAACCCGACCGCCGAGTGAATAGCCGATCCAAGTACCTTTTCCTGCGGTGTGGGCGGCGGCTGATGCCGCGGTCGGCAAATCGGCGTCGATCTTTTGCGAACCCCCGTGGCCCGGAAGGTCGATGAAAATCTGTTCATGCCCGGGCCCTACGAGCGCGGCAAACGGACCCCAGCAATTGATGTTCTGCGTAAATCCATGAAGGAAGACCAGCGGCTCGCCCTCGCCGGACCGGATGGAATGAAGTGAGGGCGCAGTAGCGAGAGACACGATGGTCAGCGTAGATCGGAGGTTGGCTGCAACCTAGGCTGCAACCGTGTCCAACCGTGATGCCACTGCTGAAGCAAATGCAACCTCATGTGCAACCTTTGTCGACGAATGGGTCCAGTTGGGGCTCGCTGATGCCGTCGTCTGTCCGGGTTCTCGGTCCACACCAATGGCAGTTGCACTCGCTTCCGATCCCCGGATTCGGGTGCACGTTCATCACGATGAACGTTCGGGTTCGTTCATGGCCCTCGGGTTGGGGCGGGCAACAGGACGACCGGCACTTGTTCTGACAACGAGTGGCACTGCCGCCGTGCAATTGCACGCCGCGGTGGTGGAAGCAGATCTTGACCACGTTCCACTGTTGGTTGTCACCGCCGACCGACCGCCGCGCCTTCGGGGCGTTGGCGCTCCGCAAACAATCGATCAAGTAGGTCTCTACGGCGGATCGGTACGTTGGGCGCTTGATGCTCCGCTGCCAACAGATGTTGAACCGAGCCACTGGCGAACAGTTGCTCGCGAGGCGTGGGGTGCGGCGCTCGGAACCGATCCCGGTCCGGTGCATCTGAACCTCCCTTTCGACGAACCGTTGCTCGGGGTTCCATCAAAACTTCCGCCTGCACTCGCTCCATTCCTGGCCGAACAAGAACCTGCAGTTGCACTTCATGCCGAATTGCTTTCGGCAATTGCGACCAGGTCAGGGGTGATCGTGGCCGGAACTCGTATTGACGATCCCGATGCCGTGCTTTCTTTGGCAGCACGCTTGGGTTGGCCGGTGCTCGCCGACCCTCGAAGCGGATGTCGGGTTCCTCATCCCAACGTCATTGCCCACGCCGACGGATTGTTGCGAGCCGACGCGCTGGAATTACCGGTGACCGCGGTTCTACGTTTCGGTTCGCTTCCCGCATCAAAGATTGTGAACCAATGGCTGGCGAAATTGGAGGTTCCTCACATCCATTGCGATCCCACCAGTGCGATTGATGATCCGGACCAAAGCGTTTCGCTGCGAGTTACGAACTCGGCTTCAGCGCTTGTTGGAGCAATCTCGTTGGGGCTTGGCGACAATCGCGACAATCGCGACGATGGGTGGCTGCGGAAATGGCGCGATGCCGACGATGCTTTTGAAATGGCACTCGTGAATGAACTGCAAACTTTCGACGTACCAACCGAACCCGGCAGCGCTAGGGCTGTTTTAGCGGCGATGCCGGCGGACAGCATGCTCGTAGTTTCTTCCTCAATGCCGATTCGCGATATCGAATGGTTTGGAGAAACTCGCGAAGGAGTAACGGTGCATTGCAACCGTGGCGCTAATGGCATCGATGGAGTGGTGTCGACTGCGGTTGGTGTTGCACTGGCAGGAAAGTCAACCGCGTTACTGATTGGCGATGTGGCGTTCTTGCATGACACCAATGGATTGCTTGGCCTCGGTCGTCGCGATGTCGATCTCTGCATTGTTGTGATCAATAACGATGGCGGCGGAATCTTTTCGTTCTTGCCTCAAGCAACCACTCTCGACGGCGAACGGTTCGAACAACTCTTTGGTACGCCCCATGGCGTCGATCTTGCCGCGCTTGCTCATGCTCATGGGTTACCCGTGCTTACCGCTAACGATGACGACGCGGTTGGTGTCGCCGTCCAGGCCGCGTTTGTCGCGGGTGGAGTTCATATTGTGATGGCTGTTACCAACCGCTCCGACAACGTGCTGATTCACGATCAGTTGCAACGCTCTGGGCTTGAAGCGGCGCGAAATGCAGGTTGGAACTAACCAGCGTTACGGGCGGACGATCGCACCAAGAAGCGTTTGGAGTTTCGCTCGGGTCTCGGCCAGTTCAGTCTCAGGAACAGAATCGGCAACGATGCCAACCCCGGCGTAAGCGATGGTTGACCGATCGTTGATCTGTGCAGATCGGATGCCCACGATCCAGGTGCCGTTACCTTGACCATCAACCCAGCCCACCGGACCGGCATATCGGCCCCGTTCAAGGCCCTCGAGTTCGTTAATCATTGTCAGTGCCACATCCCGAGGCATGCCACCAACCGCGGGAGTGGGGTGCAAGGCGCCAACCAACTCGAGTACCGACGCGATTGGTTCAGAAAGGCGACCCTCGAGCCGGGTGCCGAGGTGTTGCACATTGGCGAGAGCCACAATCGATGGCTCGGCTTCTTCGTCAAGATACGAACACCACGGTAAGAGCGTGTCGTGCACCATGGCGATGGTGTGGCGATGTTCGTCGCGAGTATTTGTTGATGAAAGCAGTGATGCGCCGAGACGAGCATCAGCCTCGGGATCGCCGCTTCGCGGGGCGGTACCGGCCATGGGGTGGGCACGAACAATGGCATCGGAGCGCTGCACAAGCAGTTCGGGTGATGCCCCTACGAAGCCATCGACGCAAAAAAGGTGGCTGTAGGGAAACGAGCGGCGAAGGTGCGACAGCACAACGCTGGGGCGCACGGGTTGATCGGTGACGATCTCTATGCCTCGGGCAAGAACAACTTTTTGACCTTCGCCAGAAGCAAGACGTTGGGTGGCCGCAGCAACAGAGGAACACCAAGAATCAGGCGTCCGCAGTGGGTGAATATCGAAGGAACTTGGCGCGTCGTCAATAGTTTGGAACTCTGCGTCGCGTGAGAACCCTGAGCCTCTTACTGCGCTGCGGCGGAGAATGGTGTTGGTCTCTTCCGGGCTGGGTTCCTCGCCAATGGTCGAAATGGTGGTGATCCAGCAGGTACCGTCCTCGGCTCGCCCTAGAGCGATGCGGGGCACAATGAGTTCGCCGTTGACCCGCGGTGCAAATGGAAATGCTCCAATGGCGACTGCACCAGTGCCGGGGCGCTGTACTTCGTCGTCAACCTCGATGGAACTGAGTGCTTCATTGACCGCCCTTGCGGCGATCGATCCTGATGAACGTGGAACCGGGATGCGAAGAACAACACCGATACCGGTGATGCCCACATTGTTTGACGAGACCACGAAATCTTCGTCGCGGCATAAGGCAACAAGATCGACGTCATTGTCGAGAACGCGAGTACGAGCAATGAGATGGGGGTCGCTCACGATGAAAGAGAACTGTTCCGGTCCTCGGCTCTCGTTGCAGTAATGAGTTGGGCAATGCCAACAGAAAGAAGGTTTCGTTCAACGAAGGTAAAGCCAGCCTCGCGCAGTCGCTGCAGCATGACTCCAGGTTCGGGAAGATAGGCAACCGATTTCGGTAGATACTGATACGCCGAAGCATCCGAGAGCAGCCCGCCTACCTTGGGCACTACTTTCCCGAAATAAATTGAGTGCCCCCAGCGCAGGAAACGATTGGGTGGTTCGGCAACTTCCAGAATCGCAATGCGACCACCGGGGCGAACCGCTCGTGCAAGTTCGATAAAGAATGCATCGAGTTCGACAAGGTTTCGAAGTGCGAATCCGCACGTAATGCCATCGAGTGAGCCATCGGCGACGGGGAGATGGAGCGCATCGGCTTCACTAAGCGGAGCGGTGGTACGCGCATTGGCAAGCATGCCAAAGGAAAGGTCGAAACCAACGGGACGCAGTTGTTGTTTTTGGAGTTCCCGGCAGAAGTCGCCGGTGCCGCAGGCCAGGTCGGCAACGATGGAACCAGGGCCAAGTCGAAGTTCGCGAACTGTGCGCCGCCGCCACCCAACGTCCATACGGAATGTCATGATGCGATTTACAAGGTCGTAGCGCGGAGCGATCGTGTCGAACATCGAGCGCACGGCCCGAACTTTTTCGTCACCTTGGGGAAGATTCTCGGCGTCCATGTTCACCACATTTCCAGCCTACGGGCCGAAGTAGGACAGTGGAGAACCGAGGACTATTTGGTTAGGGCGGAGATGTCGTCGTTGTTGGGCTGGCAGTGGTTGAACTCGAAGATGTTGCTGTGGTTGTTGAACTCGAAGTTCGGGGTCGTGATGTACTGCTCGAACTCGAACTGGTTGCGGCGTCAGGGTTGGTAACGCGGGGTGTGTTCATGTTGAACTTAGACAAATTAGAGACGCTGGGATGCGCCTTCCCCGCTGGCCCCAGTGCAAATGCTCGGAGAATGTTTTCGGTGACTTTCAAGACTCGACACTGAGGGGTCACTGGCCCATTCGGACAATCGGTGATGAGCAGTGGTTCCCACCAAAAGGTTCCCGCGGTGAAGACTCCGGCGCCGCTGTCGGTGGTGTACCAGGTGGAATTGGCAAAAGAGGCTTTCCCTCGGCAGGTCACGGGGGAATGAGAAAGAATCGAAATGTTGGCCGGTGTCGGCGCACCTTGAGTGATGCGGTCGTATTCGTTACCGACCATTTTAGGAACTCGGTCGCCGTTTTTGAACCCTGATCCATCAAACATCCACAGTGATGCATCGGCAACCACCCAATCGGCATCAACCGGATTGCATTCATAGTACGAGCCGGTCAATGAACTTTCAGGATTAGCGGCGGGGCCTTCACGAAAACTTGTCGTGACTTCAGCGTCGTTTATGCCGCGGAACGGATCTTTCGACGCGTCGCGGTAGTTGGCGAGGTAGCGGTTTTGTCCTAGTGGCCCGTCAGAAAAACGGATACGTCGGTACACGTTGTTGGCGCCAAAGAAACCAATGTTCACACCAGCGTCTCTGGCCGCTTCAAGGTTCGCGCGCATTTGTACCGTGTAGTACTCGTCGTGCCCGGGGATCACTATGGCTTTGTGGTTCTTGGCTAATTCACCTTGCTCATGAAGATCAATGCTTGTCCAGTAGGAGACGTCCATCCCTAAGCCTTCGATGAAATAGATCATCTCAAATTCGCGGCCAAGAAACTCGGCGCTGCCATTGTCGGTGTAGGGGCGATCGAAACTGACAATGTCGGCGCGAGTGCGCTTTCCGGTATACACGCTGGCGCCACCCCATCCGTTGTAGGCCTGCCAAGTCGCGACAGCACTCTGCATGAGAATATCCGAGGTGCTCTTATCGTCTCGAATGATCAGTGGAACGAATGCTGCCCCACCATCGGCGGATTCAAGTCGTAACAAATATTGGCCCGGTGGCCACGTGGGGTCGGTTTGAACAGTGAGCGATGCCTTCCACGGTGCAACCCAGGTTTCGGTTCCTGTTCCGGCAGGCGTCTGCAACACGGGGCCACCTTGGTCAACACCGGTTTGCGCTGCGCTTCGCCAAATAAGACGACCGCCCGCTTTGTTGTAGTTGCCAATGCGGTAGGCCGACACTTGCCAGGTTTGGGCGCGGGTTGAAACATAAAGATCGAACGATTTACCCATATCAATACTTGGACGGTTCGCAAAGCCTTCCACCTTTGCCCACATGGCTGTGTCGTCAGGGATATGCCAATCCATGGTCCCCGGCTTTTGGTTCTCTGTGACGACCCAGCCTTTGGTTCGGTACTGATCGTAGGGATCGATCGTCGCCGTGATTTCTTTGGTGCCGCCGATTTCAGCTACCAACGGGGTGTCATTGGAATTGCCAGTGATTTCGTAAGCGGCAACGCCGAGGATAACGAAAAGAAACATCGCCCCGAGAATGACGAATGGAGTTTTGGGGCGTGGGGTCGCGTGCTTCACAATTTCGAATGTTAGGGGACCAGTCTTGCCAAGTGGTGTCGCTTCAGGCTGGGTTGACGATGCCCTTTGCCCACCGGTAGTCGGCTTTACCGGCAGGGGAGCGAAGGATCTGTTCCACAAAGATTATCTCTTTGGGCAGTTTGTAACGAGCGATGTGGTTTTCGCAGGCGGCAACGAGTTCGGCCGGGTCAGCGCTCATGCCCTCGCGTAACTGAACAATGGCGACAACCTCGCTGCCCCAGCGTTCCGATGGGCGACCGGCGACAATTGAGTCGTAGACCGCCGGGTGATGGGCGAGAGCTGCTTCTACTTCTTCGGCAAAAATCTTCTCGCCGCCGGAGTTGATGGTGACCGAATCTCGACCATGCAACTCGAGCGTTCCGTCGGCGGTAACCCGAGCCCGATCACCAGGCACCGAATAGCGAGCGTCACCGATGGTGGGGAAGGTGCGTTCGGTTTTGTTGGTATCGCCCAGGTAGCCCAGAGGTACTCGCCCTGTTTGCGCGAGCCAACCAAGTTCATCGTGCCCCGGTTCCAGCGCTCTCGTGAGATCCTCGCTCACAATGGCCATCCCTGTTCCCGGTTTGAACGTGCCTGTTGTAACCGGTGCGCCGGCTCCGGTTACCTGACTTGCTTGTTGACCTGTCTCAGAAGAACCCAGACCATCCATGATGGCCATGGAAGGAAGCCGATCGAGCAACGCTGCTTTGACTGGGGCCGACAGCGCAGCGCCACCGCTAATGAGGAGCATCAGTGAGGAGAGGTCGTGTGGGGTTCGGTCGAGTTCATCGAGCAAAGGTCGACCAAAAGCGTCGCCCACAATCAACACGATGTTGACTTTTTCTCGTTCGATGGTTGCACAAACGTCGATGGGATCAAATGTCGAGGCGTTGTCGGGGAGAACAATGGTGTTGCCATTACCCAACGCGTTCAGTGCCATCCAGTGTGCAGCACCATGCATGAATGGTGCTGCAGGTAAAACTCGCATTCCGCCCTCGAGCGCGTTTTCAATAATTGCGTCGAGCGATTCGTATTCGAGTCCGGTGGAAATACGGCGACCACCAAGAGCGGCTGGATAAATATCGCCCTGTCGCCACAACACGCCTTTAGGCATCCCTGTGGTTCCGCCGGTGTAGAGAATGTAGAGATCATCGGCCGATGAAGTGGGAAGCGGATCGGAACTGGCCGATGCCAGCGCGTCGTCGTACCAGGTCGCGCCATCGAGAAGGGCGTTGTCAGATTCATCAGGTACCTGAAGTAGAACCCGGAGAGTGGGGAGATCGGGTCGAATCTCCGCAAGAGTGGGGGCAAACGCCGAGTGGTAGATAATGGCCGTGGCGCCGGAATCGGCGAGGAGATATCGCAATTCTTCGGCTACATAGCGATAGTTCACATTGAACGGAGCAACACGGGCACCATACGAACCGATCATGCCCTCAATGAATTCGGGGCAATTGTGGAGGTAGAGCGCCAAACGGTCTTGACCAGCTTCGTGATTTGTAAGCTGATCGCGCTCAACGCTGCAGCCCAGGCCCCGATCACGCAGCGCCGATGAAAGGCGATCGCAACGCTCCATGAACTGGGCATAGGTGAGTCGGGTCTCGCGATAGGTCAGTGCTTCGCGGGTGGGAACAGCATTCGCAACCGCGCGCACAACATGAGCAAGTGAGAAGTCCATGGTGACCTACGAAAACCAGATCCGCTGATAATCGCGGCTCTGGGGATGAAGGAGTAGAGCAAACAATGCCGCGGGCATCATGAGATTGATGAGGAACCCGATACTGAATGCGGAATCGATTCCGTTGTTGGCAACCGAAAGAATGAACGGAACGAGACCGAGTGCCGCAATCAACACGCCAAGCCAATAGGCCCAGCGTTTCTCATTGGCGATGCCGAATGCCGCTGCTACTTGACCGGCAATGAGTGCAATTCCCAAAAGATTGAAAAATCCTCCGGCAAGCACCATGAACACAGACTGGATGTAGAGCAAGAACACGGCGATCTGCATCGTCTGAGGTTGGGTGGGGTTTGTCCAGCGTCGGGTCTCCATGAGTACCATTCTGGCAGCGGAGAGCAGTGGTTGGGATCAAGGTGAAGAGAAACGATAAAAATACTGTTGGAGTTGTGTTGGCGGCAGGAGAAGGTCGACGGTTCGGGGCCCTTGGGCGCTTGTTTCCCAAGGCTCTGTGTCCCGTCGGTAACCAGTTGTTGCTCGACCTTGCTCTCGACCGGATAGCCGGTTGTGTCGATGAATCGGCCGTCAATGTTCATCATTTCCGAAACGAAATGGTGGACTTTCTCCGCCTAAGCCATCCCCTCGTCGAGGTCTCTCTCGAGGAGCCCAGAGCGCTGGGAACCGCAGGTGCGTTAGGTCAGCTTCGTGAGTGGATCGATGGTCGATCAGTCGTAGCGACCAACGCTGATGCGTGGGTGGAACGAACGGTCAATCCTTTTGATGGTTGGTCGGGTGATGTTGTGAGGGTGTTGGTGCATGGCGAGGAACCATTTGGTCGGTCCTCTTCGATCATCGCAAGTGTGTTGCCCTGGTCGGTGGTGAGCGAGATGCAATCGACTCCAAGCGGCCTTTATGAAATTGTTTGGCGACAGGCCGCCGAACGCGGCGAACTCGATGTGGTGCACATCGGGGGAGCATTCATCGATTGCGGCCGACCCTCGGATTTACTTGCAGCAAATAGGGGCGCTGTTGAATCTGTCGGATCATCAATTATCGACGACACTGCTATTATTGGGCGGAACGCAAAAATTGAAGGCAGCGTGATTGGTGCTGGGGCCCGAATCGATGGGGAAGTGATCGGTTCGGTGGTGTGGCCCGGTCAGTCGGTTGCTTCGGGTGAGCGCCTGGTCAACTCGATGCGTGTTTCACCAGGATTCGATGTTTCCGATTGATTTGCCCGCAATTGCCCACACGCGGCATCAATGTCATTGCCGCGATTAGCTCGAACAGTCACATTTGCTCCCAATGATCGCAACAGATCACGGAATGCCACAACCCGAGCTGGAGTTGAGCCAGTGGTGGGCCAACCAGGAGTGCGATTCAGGGGAATGAGATTGATATGCGCTCGAAGGCGGCGGGCTGCGGCAGCTAGTTCAAGAGCGTCAGAATCGCGATCGTTAACACCATCGATCATCGCCCATTCAAATGAAAGTCGGCGGTTCTTGGCTCGCAAGTAGACGTCACAAGCGTCGTAGAGATCGGCAAGTGGATATCTTTTGTTAATTGGTGCAAGTTCATTACGGAGTTCATCGTTGGCGGCATGTAATGACACCGCGAGGTTTACCGGAAGTGATTCATTAGCCAGTCGGCGAATGCCCGGGATGATCCCTACAGTTGAAATGGTGAGATGGCGGGCCGAAATGCCGAGGTCGGTGTTGATGCGATAGGCGGCTTCAAGGGTGCGGTCATAATTAGCGAGCGGTTCGCCCATGCCCATGAACACAATGTTGGAAACCCGTCGTGGTTCTGAACGTTCCAATGCTCGTCGTGACGCTCGGACAACTTGTTCAACAATTTCGCCAGTCGTGAGGTTTCGGTCGAAACCGCCCTGGCCAGTTGCGCAGAAACCACAAGCCATGGCGCAACCTGCTTGGGTACTTACGCAAACAGTTGATCGCTCGTCGTAATGCATGAGAACGGTTTCTATGCGCGCGCCGCCGTTAAGTTCCCATAACCACTTGACGGTTTCACTGTCCTCGCTCACCGATTCGGTAATTGGGGCAAGCGCGTTAGGGAGTTGGTCGACAAGGCGCGCCCGCAAAGCTTTGGGCAACGTACTGATGTCATCGAGTGGGGTTCGCTCGTCGTAGAGGCCCTTCCACACTTGGTCCACTCGGTAGGTCGGCTCATCGGCAAGTAACTCGCCGAGTTCGTGACGGCTGACGTCATATCGAGTCATTGACGGAGTCATTGAACGCTCGCAGTATCAGCCTCGGGGAGGGCCCACCAGCAATGACTGTCGTAGTCAACAAAGCCGAGATCGCGGTAGAGAGCGCAGGCTGCTGTGTTGTCGGCTTCGACATGCAACATGCCGAGGTTGAGATGTTGGGTGGTGAGATAGGTGAGCCCGGCCACCGTAAGTGCACGTCCAAGGCCAAGCCCATGAAAATCGGGATCAACTGCGATGACGAAAATCTCACCGAGGGCGGGATCGGTTTCGGTGGCTTCATGGATTTTTGTCCAACAGAAGCCGGCCAATTTTCCGTGGCGCTCGTGCAGTAAAAATCCGTTGGCGTCGAACCATGGTTCTGCCATACGTGCCGATAATTCTTTGGAGGTCCATCCCGATTGATCGGGATGCCAGTGAAAGGCCCGGTTGTTGACGGCGAGAAACTCTTCGGCATCGTGGGGGTAGGCAAACCGGCGAGTGGCGATCGTTATGGCCCGGGGGTCGGGGGTGAGGGGAAGGTCTATACGTAGTTGCAAAATCCGACGAGAAACAATGAGACCAGAGTTACGGGCAGCCTCTTCGTCGGCCGCAGTGGCCGGATTGGCCTCTAGCCGGATGAGTTGCCCCTGGTTATCGCGGTCTTCTCTGCGCACGGGCGGACCCTATCGGCGCTGGGCCGGTAGGGTCCCGACCTCATGGGGAAACCACGCAGCCCAAAAGGCCGAGCATTAGAGACACTCGCCCGCTTAGGGGAGGAGTACCCCGATGCGGAGTGCGAACTCGATCATCGAAATCCCTATGAGTTGTTGGCCGCCACGATCCTTTCGGCGCAATGCACCGATGTTCGTGTGAATTTGGTCACTCCGGCATTGTTCGATCGGTTCCCTACGCCCGAAGACCTAGCGGTGGGAGATCCGGCGGAAGTGGAAGAACTCGTGCGGACCACGGGGTTCTACAAAAACAAAGCTCGCTCGCTTATCGGAATGGCGGCAGCACTCGTAGATCGCTACGAGGGTGAGGTTCCATCCTCGATGGAAGAACTCGTCACCATTCCAGGCGTGGGGCGAAAGACCGCCAATGTGGTGCGCAGCGTTGCGTTGGACCTTCCGGGGCTTCCCGTCGACACTCATGTGGGTCGACTTTCCCTTCGGCTTGGTCTCACCGACCAGACCGATCCGGTGAAAGTGGAATACGTCCTTAACGACATGCTTTCGCCGGCAGAGTGGGGACGGTTCAGTCTGCTTCTGATCCTTCACGGCCGTCGGGTTTGTGCGTCGCGGAAGGCTCGCTGCGAAGCATGTGTTCTGGCAGATTTTTGCCCGTCTTCCTCGGTCTAACGGTACCTAAATTCCTTTCACCCTTCGGGAAGAAGTAGGTCTGACGGTCATGAGAATTTTGTCACAATTTTAAGGTTTTGACGCGAACAAGAGGTTTTGGTCCGTTATGGTGGACCCCGTCAGGTCCCGCCACCTGACATGGCGACAATTATCTGGGATCCGCCGCCCAGTGTCGCCCAGTCGATGCCCCTTCGGGGGCGTCGACTTCTTTTTACCCACGAGTTGTCTGGAAGACTGCCGACGTGTCCAGCGAACAAGCACAACTTTCGAGTGTCACCACCACACTGGAAGATCTCGTCGATCGTGTGAGTTCCACTGCAGAAGCTGCGCTCGCGGTGGGCGATGAATCCTTAGCCGCCGACCTGTTTGAAGTGGAGCGTTCATTGCGTTCAGCGCTTCGTCGATTGATGTCGGCAACCCGTCGCCAACGCTGAATCGTGTAATCCACGCGAGTTGGCGAGGGGTCGCCCACTAGCGTCTGTCTTCGTGTTGAACCGTCTCGATCTCCGCAGCCTCCAGGGCGCTGATCTTGTTGCCGACCTTCCCCGCCCCGATATGGCGGGCGACGGGCCTGTCGACGCGGTTCGATCAATTATCGATGAGGTGCGTTCCGGGGGCGATGCCGCGGTGCGAGCCTGCACCGAGCGATTCGATGGTGTGGTCGCCAAATCTTTTGTGGTGACGAAGGCAGAACTCGACGCTGCACTGGCCGAAGCGCCGGCCGAACTGGTAGCAGCGCTCACCGAAGCCCACGAAGCCATTCGAGATTTCCACCTCACCCAACGGAGCACGGATCACACATTCGAGCGCAATGGCATCACTGTTACCGGTCGTTCGGTGCCGGTCGATCGCGCTGGTTGCTATGTGCCTGGCGGACGTGGTTCTTATCCGTCGTCGGTGCTCATGACCGCCGTTCCCGCCCGCGTGGCTGGTGTGCCTGAAGTGGTGCTGTGCGTACCCCCCGACCGGTCCACCGGTCGTATCGCCGCCGCAACCCTTGCCGCCGCAGCAATTGCCGGTGTCGATGAGGTGTACGCAATTGGTGGTGCCCAAGCAATCGCGGCAATGGCCTATGGCACCGAATCCATTCGTCCGGTCGATGTCATAGCCGGCCCCGGTAACGCATTTGTTGCCATTGCCAAACGCGAGGTTGCTGGTCGCGTTGGCGTGCCGATGGCTTTCGCCGGTCCTTCAGAAATCGTTGTGCTCGCCGATGGCAGCGCTCCGGTTGACTTTGTGGCCATCGATCTCATGGTGCAGGCCGAACACGGTCCCGATGGTTTGTCCTGGCTTGTGACATGGGACGAAGAAGTGGCCGATGCTGTCGATGCGTCTCTTGCCCGACTTGTTGCCGAAGCGCCGCGTCGCTCCGAGATCGAATCAACATTTGCCTCGGGCGGATTTTGTGCGCTCGTGGCAGATGAGGCTGCGGCCATTGAAGTTGTCAATCACATTGCGGCGGAACATGTCGAAGTCATCACCGCTAATCCTTCTGGTTTGGCTGAAGGCATTCGCCATGCCGGCGCGGTATTCCTCGGTCCGCTCGCTCCGGCATCAATTGGCGATTACGTCGCCGGTCCAAGCCATGTGCTTCCCACATTCGGAAGCGCTCGGTACGGAAGTGCACTCACGGTGTCGGATTTCACCAAACAGGTACACATCATCGAAGTTGATCGCCGCGGTTTCGAACGCGCCGCACCGATTGTCGATGTGTTAGCTACCGCCGAAGGTTTTGCGACGCACGCAGAATCAGTGCGGTTACGTCAGCGCTCATTGGGGGACAACGCATGATTCGTCCCCGTGAGGATCTCGCGCTTATGGAGGGCTACCACTCTCCCCAAATTGACGTGTCGGTTCGCCTGAACACCAACGAATCTCCTGAAGCGCCTCCGGTGCAATGGACCGATGCGATTGCTGATGCGCTGGCCGAGGTGGAGTGGAACCGGTACCCCGACCGCTCCGCCACCGAACTTCGCACTGCAATTGGTCGGTTGCATGGAGTGGGACCCGAACAAATTTTTGTAGCCAATGGCTCCAACGAGGTGTTACAAACCGTGATGCTCACCTTTGGTGGACCGGGTCGGACCGCCGCAGTGTGGGAACCCACCTACGCACTGCATAGCCACATCGCTCGACTTACGGGCACTGCGGTGGCTGAAGGTGAACGAGCCGAGGATTTTTCTACTGATCTGAGCGAAGTTGAGCGTGTTATCACCGCCGCTCAACCGGCCGTGTCGTTTTTGTGTTCGCCCAATAACCCCACTGGCGTTGTCGACGATGAAGCAACAGTTCGCGCGGTGTTGGACATGGTCGTTGGCGTTGACGGCCTACTTGTTGTCGATGAGGCCTACGGGCAGTTTGCGCCTTGGTCGACGGTGGGTCTCATTGCTGACGATGTTCCGCTCGTGGTGGCGCGCACGTTTTCCAAGACCTGGTCGATGGCCGCGGTTCGGCTTGGTTACCTCGTTGGTCCTGCCTGGTTCGTGGCCGCACTCGACAAGGTCGTCCTTCCCTATCACCTCGACTCGTTCAAGCAACTTGCGGGCACGCTCGCGCTTCGTCATGTCGACGAGATGGACGCACGCGTGAAGCGACTCGTCGCAGAGCGCACCCGTCTGGCGCGGCGCCTCGAACAACTCGATGTCGAGGTATGGCCATCGGGCGCCAACTTTGTGCTTTTCCGTCCTCGTAACCTCGACGGAGATGCGGTATGGCAATCGTTGGTTGATTGTTCTGTACTTGTTCGAAATTGCTCGTCATGGCCTCGACTCAATGGATGTCTTCGGGTCACAATTGGTACGCCGGCCGAGGACGATTCGTTCTTGGCCGCTCTTGAGGAGGCTCTTTCATGACCGCAACACGAACCAACGAGGGTCGCCGCGCTGCGGTGGTTGCTCGTTCCACTTCGGAAACGTCTATTGCTATCGAGATCGATCTTGATGGCAGTGGTCGCCACGAGGTTGCAACAGGTCTGCCTTTTTTCGATCACATGCTCGCCCAACTTGGGCGCCATAGTGGCTTCGACCTCATCGTGAAAGCTGAAGGCGATCTGCATATCGATGCCCATCACACCGTTGAAGATGTTGGCATCGCGTTGGGCGAGGTCTTTGCCGTAGCCCTCGGCAACAAAGCCGGTGTCCGTCGATTCGCTTCGAATCGCGTTCCGCTCGATGAAGCCCTCGTCGATGTTGCGCTCGATCTTTCTGGCCGTCCGTTTTTCGTTTACGAAGTTGCTTTTCCAGGACAGAAGATCCTCAGTGATCCTCCCTTCGATCCACAACTCGTCGAAGAGTTCTGGCGTGCGTTTGCCACATCTGCAGCTCTCACATTGCACATCACCCTTGTTAGCGGCGTAAATACACATCACATCATCGAAGCCACGTTCAAAGCGGTTGCGCGTTCGTTACGTGATGCGGTTCGCGTCGAGGGTGGGGGAGTCCCCTCCACCAAAGGCGTGTTGTGACAAATCGTCCACTGGTTGCTGTTCTCGATTACGGCATTGGCAATCTTCGTTCGGCACAAAAAGCTCTTCAACATGTGGGCGCCGATGCGCGCCTCACCACCGATGCTGGCCTTGTGGCCGACGCCGCCGCAGTAGTCCTGCCGGGCGTGGGTGCATTTGGTGCGTGTATGGATGCGCTGCGCTCGTGTGGTCTCGACGAAGTTGCGGTCCGTGCTGCCGGTGATGGTCGGCCGTTCCTGGGTGTCTGTGTGGGCATGCAAATGCTGTTCGAGGGCTCTGACGAATCTCCCGGTGTCGCCGGTCTCGGTATTCTCCCAGGACGCCTTTCACTACTGCCCGACACTGTGAAGCGGCCTCAGATGCAATGGAATCTTGTCGATGTTCGTCGACCAAGTCGCTTATTCGCGACAGTGCAGGATCCGGTGTGGGTGTATTTCGTGCATTCCTATGTCGCTGATGCTGAGGCGGAAGGCGTTATCGCAACCTGCGATTACGGCGGCCCAGTTGCTGCCGCAATAGAGCTCGACGCGTTGTGGGCCACTCAGTTTCACCCAGAGAAATCGGGAACAGTTGGGCTCGAACTCCTTAGCGGATTCGTTGAGACCGCTCGAGTTGGACAGGAGTCCTAATGGAACTTTTCCCCGCCATTGATCTTCTCGGTGGACGCGCCGTTCGCCTGTACCAAGGCGACTACGACCGAGAGACCGTCTATAACGACGACCCGGTGGCTCAAGCACTCGAGTTTGCTCGCTCCGGGGCTCGTTGGATTCATGTGGTCGATTTAGATGCGGCACGAAGTGGGATACCTCGGAATCGTGATGTCATTGCCGCAATCGCCGCCGCTGTCGATGTTCCTATCCAGACTGGTGGTGGAGTTCGCACCCAAGAGGCGGCTGACGCGCTGTTCAACGTTGGTGTTGCCCGAGTGGTTCTCGGCACCGCGGCGCTTGAAGATCCCGCGCTGGTAGCGGCACTTGCGTCTCGTGTCCCGGTTGCCGTTGGGCTTGATGCTCGTGGCCGAGAGGTAGCGGTGCGTGGATGGGCACAAGGTTCGGGTCGCGATCTTCTCGACGTTGCGAGAGAGTTCGCCGATGTCGGCGTGGAAGCGCTAATCGTCACCGAAATCGGCCGTGACGGTACCCTCAAAGGTCCAGACCTCGACGGGCTCGGTGAGGTCCTTGATGCCACCGAACTCCCGGTGATTGCCTCAGGGGGAGTCGGAACTCTCGACGATCTCATTGCCCTAGATGCATTGCGTTCGGCGGGACGACGACTTACCGGCGCCATTGTGGGCCGAGCGTTGTACGAGGGTTCGTTCACCCTCGACGAGGCACTTGCGGCGATTGCGTTAAATCGCTGATCCCTGTGAACAGCCCGGGGCCTACACTCGCCCTATGGATGCACAGACGTGGAACGAGCGTTATGACACTCCGGAATTGATCTGGTCGGGTTCGCCTAATCAGTTCTTGCCGCAACAGGTTGAAGGTCTCGAAGTCGGTACTGTTCTCGATCTAGCGTGTGGCGAAGGTCGCAATGCGGTGTGGCTCGGCACCCAGGGCTGGGAGATCACGGGCGTCGATTTCTCCGAAGTTGGTATTGCAAAAGCGAAAAAACTCGCCGCCGACAATGACATCACTGGCACGTGGGTTACTGCCGATGCCACGACGTGGTCGCCGCCCCTCGATGGATTCGACCTTGTTCTCGTGTTCTATTTGCAACTTCCGGCTACCGAGCGACGCGCTGCGGTGAAGACCGCTATTTCATCGTTGGCGATCGACGGAACGTTTGTGCTTGTTGCTCACGACCTGCTGAACCTCACCCAAGGTTTCGGCGGGCCTCAGGACGCCAATGTTTTGGTGACTTCTGAAGGCATCATCGCCGACATCACCGCAGCCGAAATTGACCTCGATGTCGAACTTGTTATTGAGCGTGCCGAGCGAATCGATCGGGCTGTATCCACCCCCGATGGCGATCGAAACGCCATTGACACCCTTGTGCGCGTACATCGCGTCGCGTGAAAACTGCACGCGTCATTCCGTGTCTCGACGTGACTGATGGTCGTGTCGTGAAGGGCATCAATTTTGTTGGTCTTCGCGATGCTGGCGATCCCGTTGAATTGGCTGCGCGTTACGACGCCGAAGGTGCTGACGAATTAGTGTTTCTCGACATCACCGCGACATCCGATCAACGAGAAACCATGGTCGATGTTGTGCGCAGGACTGCCGAGCAAGTTTTCATTCCGTTCACTATCGGTGGTGGAATCCGTAACGTCGACGACGCTCGCACGATGCTGCGTGCCGGTGCTGACAAGGTGTCGGTAAACAGTGCGGCTGTTGCTCGCCCCGAACTCATTTCGGAAATTGCACAGATATTCGGCAATCAATGTGTGGTTGTTGCCATCGACGCTCGTCGTCGGCGCACTGATGAGGGAACACTGGCTGACGGTTGGGAAGTATACGTAGCGGGAGGTCGCACGTCCACTGGTCTCGATGTCATCGAATGGGCGCAGAAGGCTGAATCGCTTGGTGCTGGTGAAATCCTGCTCACGTCAATGGATCGCGATGGCACTCGTGATGGCTTCGATCTCGAACTCACCTCGGCTGTATCCACTGCAGTTGGCGTTGCGGTAATTGCTTCCGGGGGCGTTGGTACGTTGCAGCATCTTGTCGACGGTGTTGTCGATGGTGGTGCCGATGCGGTGTTGGCCGCGTCAATCTTCCACTTCGGCGATCACGCCATTCATGATGCAAAGCGCCACATGATGGAAGCTGGCGTCAACGTTCGGCCGTAAATAATCGGTTCAGATAGTTGCGGTAATGAACTGATCCACGAGAGCGGCCACTTTGTCGGTACGACCGACAAAGAAATGATCGGCACCCGCGACGGCCACAACTTGGGTTGCGTTCCAACTCGCGGTGGCTTCGGCCGCGGCATCGGGTGTGCAGAACTGGTCGTGTTCGGGAACGATCAGCAACTTCGGCCGAGGATCGTTCCCTGCTGCGTTCGAGAGATCATCGAGAGGAAGTATTCGTAATGGGGGAGCACACGCAATCCAGGCGGCAATTCGAGTGTCGGTAACCGCGAGAGACGTGTCCGCACCAAACGACCAACCTGAAACGAAAAGGGGCAGGTCAGGGCATTCGGCGCTCATCGAATCGATAGCCGCCTCAATGTCGAAAACCTCATCTCGACCAAAACCGTGTTCGCCCTCAGAGTTGCCCACGCCGCGGAAATTGAACCGCAGCACCGAGTAACCCATGGTGGGGAGGGTGCGGAATAACTCGCTGGTGACCAGCGAAGTCATGTTTCCGCCTTGCTGGGGGTGGGGATGGCACAGGATGACCGCTGCACATGGCCCATCGGGAACGTTGATTTGCCCCTCGAGCCGCAGGCCGTCGCTGGTCATGAGGGAAAGAGATCGGTTGCCGGTGTCGTTGCTCACGAGTCGAGACGGTACCTTCATGTGGTGACCACTTCGCAGACCGCATACCGACTCGCTGAGGGGGTTGCCATCGATGGCAATCGCCTTCCCATCCAAATGCTCAATGACCGCATCCTCGTTCACATCGGCGGACCCGAGGGTGAACGTCATTCCACTGGCGGCATTCTCATTCCCGCCACCGCCCAAATAGGTAAGCGTCTGATCTGGGCTCCGGTCATGGCTGTTGGCCCAAATGTGAGGTCAATGGAAGCGGGAGATCAAGTGTTGTTCAGCCCGGAAGATCGCTACGAAGTGGAAGTCCAAGGCGACGACTACATCATCTTGCGGGAACGTGATGTTCATGCCGTAGCGGCTGAACGACTCGCCGAAGGCAGCACGGGTCTGTACCTGTAGGCCAGTGAAGGGCCGTCTCGAGAAACTGCGTTCAGTCGGGCCACCTCGCACCGCTAGCGTTGCGCCATGCCCGAGAGCACTCCACTAACGGTAACTGCCGAGCAGTTGGCGCAGGTCACCTACAACGCCGACGGACTTGTTCCGGCCATTGTCCAAGAAGATGGCACCGGCAAGGTGCTCATGATGGCGTGGATGAACGAAGACTCGTTGCGTCAGTCACTTGAGACCGGACGCACATGGTTCTGGAGTCGTTCGCGTCAGGAATATTGGTGCAAGGGCGAAACCTCTGGCGATCGTCAGTACATCCGTGAGGCCTACTTCGATTGTGATGGCGACACATTGCTGTTTGTTGTTGAACAAGAAGGCAAAGGCGCATGTCACACCGGCAACTTTTCATGCTTCTTCACTGCCTTCGGAGACGACTGATCAGTGACTTCACAACCGACGCGCGAACAATTCCACGCGCTCGCCTCCACTCATAGCGTTGTACCGGTGTGGCAAGAATTACTTGCCGACCTCATTACGCCCGTGGCCGCGTTTGCTCGGCTCTGTGGCGACGATCAACCTGGCTTCTTGTTCGAATCCGTCGAACATGGTGAACGTTGGAGCCGTTGGTCATTCGTGGGCCGTAATCCCATTGCCACGATGGTGCTTCGTGACGGCGCACTAACCGTTGAGGGTGATCTCCCTGCGGCGATGCCACGAGGTGAGGGCATCCTTGTCGCCATCGAATGGTTGTTGTCGGCGTATCGGTCGCCGTCAATCGATGAACTGCCGCCGCTGCACGGTGGGGTAGTGGGCTATCTCGGATACGACGTTGTTCGTGAAGTCGAGCGACTCGACGATGTTCCCCGAGACGCAACCGGATACCCCGATGCGGTCATGTCGGTCATTGGCGAGTTAGCCGCATTCGATCATTTCCGTCAGCGTGTCACGCTTATCGAAAATGTTCTTGTTCCCGAAGGATCTTCAGCGGCCGATCTCGACCTTCTCTACGACGATGCGTTGGTGAAGCTCTCGCTGTTGGCTGCTGACGGCGCCAAACCTCTCGATGAACCAATGGTCGATCCTCCGGTTAGCGATCCCGAGCTTCCGGATATTCAACGTTCGATGTCCTATGACCAATGGTCCGCAGCTGTCGATGTTGCAAAAGAGCGAATCCTCGATGGTGACATTTTTCAGGTCGTTTTGTCGCAACGTTACTCGTTCGACCTCGATGCCGACCCGTTTGATTTTTACCGTGTGCTTCGACAAGTGAACCCAAGTCCGTACATGTACTTCGTGCGCACCCCCGAGTTAAGTTTGGCGGGTTCGTCGCCGGAGCCCATGGTGAAACTGATTGACGGTCGCGTGATTTCGCGTCCAATTGCAGGAACTCGTCGTCGCGGTGCCACTGAAGAAGAAGATCGGCGTTTAGGCGCTGAACTTCGCGAACATCCCAAAGAGATTGCCGAGCATGTGATGCTTATCGATCTCGCTCGAAACGATGTGGGCCGGGTTGTCACTTTTGGCACTGAACAGGTCGACGAAATGATGGTGCTCGAGCGCTATAGCCACGTCATGCATCTCACCTCTCAGGTATCGGGTGAACTTGCGGCTGGTCGCACCCCTATCGACGTCCTTCGCGCCACGCTTCCTGCCGGCACGGTGTCGGGGGCCCCCAAGGTGCGGGCCATGCAAATCATCGATGAACTCGAACCCGTCAAACGCGGGCCTTATGCCGGTGTTGTTGGCTACATCGATTTCTCCGGCACTATTGATACCGCTATTGCGATTCGAACATTGGTGGTGGGAGCCGATGGTCGGGCCCATGTGCAAGCCGGCGCGGGCATTGTCGTCGACAGCATTGCTGAGTATGAAGACCTCGAGTGTCGCAATAAGGCCAAAGCGCTTCTCAGCGCGGTTCCCGGGGCAAGGCGAATGACCGCGCAACGGAGAGGAACACCAGGTAAGTAATCCCGGTTGGTGGATTTGCTCCCCGCCGGTGCGACACTCGTAGTCATGAACAACGCTGCCCCTGAAGAGATTGCTGCCGGTTACGACTCATTATGTGCCGCTGGGGGTGCGGCGGTTGGTGAGCGTGAAGTGATTGCTGTGAGCGGTGCCGATGCGGCCACCTATCTGCAAGGTCAAATCAGTCAGGATCTGCTTTCGATCGCTGAGGGAAGTGCCTGGGCATTTGTTTTGGCGCCAAGCGGAAGAGTTGATTCTTGGGTCCGTATTCACCGTCGAGGCGAGACAGATTTCTTTATCGAAGTTGAAGCGGGATGGGGAGAGGCGACACTCGCCCGTTTGAAGCGATTCTTGATGCGCACCAAAGCCGAAATCGGTGACCCTCAGCGGTGGGCGCTGGTAGAGCGTCGCTGGTCGCAAGAGGCCAGTTCCTCGGTGGCACCTCCGGAAGGCGCCATTTCGGCACCAGCGGTTGGATCGGGAGTGACTGGTATCGATCTCCTTTTACAAATGGGTGCCGGTGCAGCAGCGCGTTACGCGGTTCCCGGACTGGTTCCCGGCGAATCACTTGAACGTCACCGTATCGTTCATGCAGTTCCCCGTATGGGTGCAGAAATTACCAATGACACAATCCCTGGCGAGCTCGGCCAATGGGTGATTGACGCGTCGGTGAGTTTTACGAAGGGCTGTTACACCGGCCAAGAACTCGTTGCCAGGATCGATAGTCGGGGCAACAATGTTCCTCATCCCATTCGTTTACTGCGTCTCGGCGCCGATGGAAGTGTCGGCGACACGGTCACCATTGACGGCGCAGTAGTTGGCTCACTGACAAGCGTTACCCCCGCACTGGGCGACCGTTATCCCGCCATGGCGCTTGCCCGGGTGGGGCGGGCAGTTGTTGTTGGCAATGTCGTCACTGTTGGCGAACAATCCGCGACGGTGATGGAACCAGGCTCCGTCTGAAATGAGCTTTGAAACCCACTATCAACGTCTCGGGGTTGCGCCAACCGCGTCTGTTGAAGAACTACGTAAGGCATGGCTTAAACAAGCGCGTGCTCATCATCCCGATTTTCACTCACGTGCATCAGCATCTGTTCGTTCCGACAACGAGCGTGAAATGCAATTGGTGAATGAAGCGTGGGCGGTGCTGAGTGATCCAGAGCAGCGTCGACGCTACGACGACTCATTGCGGCAGCCAACGGCCAGCGGCGTCCCAGGCCCCAGGCCCGCCCAGTACGACTTCGTTCCCTATGACGATTCTGAGGATGAAATCGACCCTCGACTGCTCGACGATGTCGGCGTGGCCGGTACCGAAGTTCGACGAACGGTGCAGCTATTGCCGGTGTTGTTGTTCCTTGGGGGACTCATTGGGGTGGTGCTCGGCCTGGTCATCAACTTGATGTTTCTCACCGCGGTGGGGGGAATTGGTTTGGCGCTATCGGTCGTGGCTTTCCTCATTGCGCCGCTCACTGCGATCTCAAAGAGCATCAATGCTGAGCGCAGTCGCTAATTGGTGTCGTAGTGTTTGCGGCCATGACCCAGACATCGCTTTTCGTAAAAATGACCTTTCAGCCTGGCAAAGCCGACGAAGGTATTGCCGCTCTTGAAACCATGCTCCTTGTTGTCGCCAATGAGCCAGGAACTCTTGTGTATTCATTCCACCGCGATGCCGGTGATGAAAACACTGTTTGGGTGTTCGAGCTCTACACCGATGGCGATGCCCTTGCCGTCCACAGCGGCTCTGAAGAGCTCAAGGCGCTCTTCGGTGCAATCGGTGGCTGGTTCGCCGAACCACCAATGATGGTGATGACCACACCAATAGGAACAGCAAAGGGTCTTCCCAACTGACCACCTATCTCGACCGCATCCTCGCGGCACACCGCGAGGCGGCATCAGCCGATGATCGCCCGTTCGACGAACTTGTTGAGCGGGCGATGTCCGTTGCCCCTACTCGTGGGTTCCGACGTTCCCTCGAAACGGTTTCCTCAAGCGGTGAAATCGCCGTGATCAGCGAAATCAAGCGAGGTTCGCCTTCCAAGGGTGATCTCGCTGGTGATCTTGATCCGGTCGAACTCGCTCGCCAGTACGAAGCTGGTGGCGCTGCGTGTTTGTCAGTATTGACCGATGTCGAGTACTTCGGCGGTTCCGTCGAGGATCTCGTTGCTGCAAAAGAAGCATGTTCCCTTCCGGTGTTGAGGAAGGACTTTACGGTGAGCGCCCGAGATGTCTGCGATGCGCGTCTTATGGGAGCCGATTGTGTGTTGCTCATTGCTGCTGCGCTCGACCAAGACGAATTGGTTTCCTTTCTTGGGCTGGCTCGCGCGATTGGCATCGATGCACTTGTTGAAATTCATGACGAAGCCGAACTCGACCGTGCTGTTGCTGCAGGTGCCGATCTCATCGGGGTAAACCAACGAGACTTGGTGACCTTCGAGGTCGATACCGCTCGGGCGGTGCGTATGGCCCCCCAGATGCCGCCCGGAGTTATCCGGGTTGCCGAATCGGGCATTACTGGCCCGAATGATGCTGCGGTCTTGGCGGCAGCGGGTTATCACGCTGTTCTTGTGGGCGAGCACCTGGTCACCTCTGGCGATCCCCAGGGTGGCGTTCAAGCACTGCGCACAGCACGTCAGTTGTAAAGAAATTCAAGAACTTTCGCTGCGGCGGTAGCGTCGGAACCGATGTTCATAAAGATCTGTGGCACCACCACCCTCGATGATGCACGATTGGCGCTCGAAGCCGGTGCCGATGCCATCGGCTTTGTGTTCGCTGAATCGAAACGGCAGGTAAGTGCCGCTGCCGTAGCGGCAATCTTGAGCGAGTTGCCAAACGATGTTTTGAGTGTTGGTGTCTTTCGAGGCCAGTCGATGACCGAAGTCGTCGATATCGCGGGCGCCGCTGGAGTGCGGGGCATCCAGTTGCACGGCCACGAAACTCCAGCCGATGTTGGCCTTGTCCGGAACGCGACTTCGTTTCTGGTTCAGGCGTTTACCGCCGATGATGAAAGGCTTCGAGAAATTGATGCCTTCGACGTAGACGCCATCCTTCTCGATTCGCCAAACCCGGGTTCCGGGATGGCGTTCGACTGGACCCAAGTCGAGGGTCTTTCACAACGGGCCCGAGTGATCCTTGCTGGTGGCCTCACGCCCGAAAATATCGCCAGTGCTGTGAAGCAAGTGCGACCGTGGGGAGTCGACGCGGCAAGCGGGGTCGAGGCCACCCATGGCCGCAAAGATGCCGATGCCTTGCGTCGATTTGTCGCAGCAGCGCGCGATGCGCTTTCTGAGTTCTCCTGCGACCCGGGCCCGGCGTAGTATCACGTCGTGACTCTCCAAGATCCTTCATCAAGTGGTCGTTTCGGAGAGTTCGGTGGTCGCTTTGTTCCCGAAACTCTTATGCCGGCCTGCCTCGAACTCGAGGAAGCTTTTCGCGATGCATGGGCCGACCAAAGTTTCCGCGATGAACTCGATGCGTTGCTCGCCGATTATGCCGGTCGTCCTTCGCCGCTCACCGAATGTCATCGGTTGTCAGAAGAACTCGGTGTTCGCGTTCTTTTAAAACGTGAAGACCTGAACCACACTGGCAGTCACAAGATCAACAACGTGTTGGGCCAAGCTTTGTTGGCCAAGCGCATGGGAAAGTCGCGTCTTGTCGCCGAAACCGGTGCCGGTCAGCACGGCGTTGCCTCTGCAACTGCTGCTGCGCTGATGGGCATGGAATGCAAAGTGTTCATGGGCGAGGTCGACATGGAACGCCAAGCACTTAACGTGTTTCGCATGCGCCTCCTCGGTGCTGAAGTTGTCCCGGTCATATCGGGTAGTCGAACACTCAAAGACGCGGTGAACGAAGCAATGCGCGACTGGGTCGCCACTGTTGAAACCACTCACTACTGCCTTGGTTCAGTGATGGGCCCGCATCCATATCCGTGGATGGTTCGCGAATTCCATACGGTCATTGGCAAAGAAGCGCGTGAGCAATGCGACAAGTTGCTGAACGGCGGTATTCCCGATGTTGTCACCGCATGTGTTGGTGGCGGCTCAAACGCCATCGGAATTTTCAGTGGCTTTGTCGACACTGATGCGGAACTGGTTGGTGTTGAGCCTGCCGGTGGTGCTGCTGTTGGTCGCGGAACACCCGGGGTTGTGCACGGCATGAAGAGCTATCTCATGCAGGACGAATTTGGTCAGGTGCAAGAAGCTCATTCGATTTCGGCTGGTCTCGACTATCCCGGCGTTGGTCCCGAGCATTCCTATCTTTCCTCAATCGGTCGTGCTCGTTATGAGCAAGTCACCGATGCCGAGGTTATTGACGCCTTCCAACTTCTCAGTCGCACCGAAGGAATCATTCCTGCGCTCGAACCCGCGCATGCTCTTGCGTGGGTGAGCCGTGATCGAGCAAAGCTCGCGGGGCGTATTGTGCTGCTGAACCTGAGCGGTCGTGGAGATAAAGACGTTGGTCAAATGATGGAAATCCTGGGATGAGTGTTTCGCCACACGATGAGGGCCTAGATATCCCTGTTGCTCCGACAGAGATAGGAACGCTTGAGCGTTCATTGCGCTCGTCTCGCGAGAAGGGCCGGAAACTTCTTGTTCCTTATATCACCGGCGGTTTTGGCGATGATTGGCTCGAGATCGTTCGCGCGGTTGCCGATGCCGGCGCCGATGCAATCGAAATTGGTATTCCGTTTTCTGATCCGGTCATGGACGGGCCCATCATTCAAGAAGCCAGTGAACTGGCGCTTAGCGGTGGGGCAACTCCAGTCACCATTCTCGACCAATTGCGTACTGTCGATGCGGGCGTCCCGCTGGCAGTGATGACCTATTACAACCTTGTATTTCGTATGGGTCACGAAAGATTCGCAGCCGCGTTAGCCCAAGCTGGCGTCAGCGCCGCGATTCTTCCCGACCTTCCTTTAGAAGAAGTTGGTCCGTGGGCTGTGGCTGCCGATGCCCACGATGTGGAAACGGTATTGCTTGCCGCTCCAACTGCTCCCGATGAGCGGTTGCCAAAGGTGGTGGCCCGCACGCGTGGGTTTGTGTATGCGGTTGGTCTGCTGGGCGTTACTGGCGAACGTGGTTCGCTTGCTTCATCCTCGTTAGTCATTGCCGGTCGCCTCAAGGCCATCACCGACAAGCCTGTCCTTGTTGGCGTGGGCATATCGAACGCACAACAGGCCGTCGAGATCAGTGCCGTCGCCGATGGCGTGGTCATTGGTTCGGCGCTCATGCGTCGTGTGGTCGAAGGTGAAGGTCCGGCGGGTGCCGCGGCATTCATCTCTGAAGTGCGTTCCGCATTGGATGCCTCGTGAGCGATGGCGGTCAGGCCGTCAACCTGGGTCGCGATCTTCCCCCCGACCAACCATTATTTCAACGAGTAGATGGTGAAGCATTCTTCGTTCGATTAGTCGACCGTTTCTATGATCAGGTCGAGGTCGATCCGGTTCTCCGCCCGCTGTATCCCGCCGATGACATGGCCGGGGCTCGTGAGCGGCTCCGATTGTTCCTTCAGCAGTTCTGGGGCGGGCCTCAGACCTACAGCGAACAGCGCGGTCATCCCCGCCTTCGTATGCGCCATGCCCCCTTTGTCATTGGCGAAGCCCAGAGGGAAGCCTGGTTCCGTCTCATGGCGAATGCGGTGGGCCAAGCGGTCGAGGCTGGAGAGCTTTCGGCGCAGGATGAAGCTCTCATGCTTGGGTACTTCGCCCATTCGGCCAAATTCATGATGAATTCCGAGGACTGAGGGATCATTCCTTAAGCCCCTGACCTGCGGTATTCACAAAGATGCATGGAAATGCAGAAAAATGTCTCGGACATCCACCCGCGCGACCGTTTCTGCCGCAATGCTCTAGCCATCGGGTGGTTCCGCCCGTGTTCGAAGGTGAGCGGGGGCCGACCCGTGATCCAACCGAGGGCTGGCCAAACGGCTGGTCCAACAGGAGGAAGTTATGACCAAGAGCGAACTAATCGCCGAGATCTCGAACCGTACGGGCCAGACCAAGGCCGACGTCGAGAAGACCATGAAGTCCTTTGAGGAGATCGCCCACGAGATTGTTGCCAAGGGTGCCGAGAAGCTGTCCCTTCCGGGTTTCATCAGTTTTGAGCAAACCCACCGTAAGGCCCGTGTTGCGCGTAACCCGCAGACCGGTGAGCCCATCAATGTGCCGGCAACCAATGCCGCCAAGGTCACCGCTGGTGCGAAGTTGAAGGCATCTGCCAAGAGCGGCTGAACCTTCTCCACGCCGAGAACGTTAACAAGGGAGCGTGAAAGCGCTCCCTTGTGCGCGTCTGGGTACTGGTTGTGCGGGAACACGGCAACGGCGACCGCCGAATCCCGAACTAGTTTGCGCCTATGGCAACTGCAAAGAGCACCCAACTCAGCGTTGGCGCTAAGGCGCCAGCATTCACCTTGAACGATCAAGACGATGAGCCCATCTCGTTGGCCAAACAATCTGGTCACAAGGTGCTCGTGTATTTCTACCCAAAGGCCGATACGCCCGGTTGTACGCAGCAGAGTTGCGGTCTTCGTGACATCGCCGAGGAAATTGGTGACACCGTCATTATTGGCATTAGCCCCGATCTTCCCGCCAAGCTCAAAAAGTTCGACGATAAGTACGACCTTGGGTTCACCTTGTTGTCCGACTCCGAACACGCCGTGGCCGAGGCATTTGGCGTCTGGGGCGAAAAGAGCATGTACGGAAAGAAGTACATGGGCATCGTGCGTTCAGCGTTTCTCATCGACGAAAAAGGCATCATCGAGCAGGCCTGGTTCAAGATCAGCCCCAAAGACACCCCGGCCAATCTTTTGAAGGCGCTGGCGTGAGTTTCCCGGCGCCCATCGATGTCCTTCCCCATCGACCACCATTTTTGTTGCTCGATGAGGTCATAAACCTTGAGGTCGGGAAATCGGCCACGGGTCTTTGGCGTATCACCGGCGATGAATGGTTCTTCCCGGGGCACTTCCCGGGGCGACCCACGTTGCCTGGTGTCTTGATGCTCGAATCAATTGCGCAATTGGGCGCCTATGCAGTGCTTTCCGACCCTGCGTTTGCGGGCAAGTTGCCTTTGTTCGGTGGCGTGGAGAAATCGCGGTTCCGTCGTCAAGTTGTTCCCGGGGATGTACTTGAACTTGAAGTCACGCTCGGTCGTATATCGTCACGTGCAGGTAAGGGTTCCGGTCGAGCACATGTCGGTGGCGAGACCGCATGTGAAACCGAGTTGTTGTTCGTCTTCGCCGACGCGTAAGGCGCACATCAATGTCGCGACTGGCCATCTCCTCACCCGTTGGTGAACTGACGATTGTTACGACGTCTGCAGGCGTGTCGCGATTGTGGTGGAATGACGCCAGTGATGGTGTTGGTGACGACACGTTGTTGGCGCAGCAACATCTCGAACAAACTTGTGCGGAGTTGACCGAGTATTTCGCTGGTAACCGAAAAACATTTGATGTTGGGATTGACCGTTCAACCCGTCGTGGTTTTCGTGGTGAGGTTCTGGGCGAACTTGAGAATGTTCCCTATGGCGAAGTTGTGAGTTACGGCGAACTTGCCGCTCGTGCCGGCCGACCCAAAGCGGCGCGCGCGGTTGGCACGGCAATGGCCACCAATCCTGTGGCAATCATCGTTCCTTGCCACCGCGTTGTTCGGTCAACTGGCGGTGTTGGATCGTTCGGGGGAGGCCTGGAGGCAAAGAAATGGCTGCTTGCCTTAGAAGACAAGCAGCCATTGTCGTGAACGCATTAATGATTTAGTTCTTGGGCGGTGGGCCAATCACGACACAGCCGTTGTGGCCTCCGAAACCAAAACTGTTGGACAGCACCGGACCGGGGGTCCATTCGCGTGCTTCGCCAATGACAAGATCGATGGGGGCCATATCGGGGTCGGGGTTGGCGTATCCGGCAGTGGGCGGAATGAGGCCCTTTTGAATGCCGAGCACGATGCCTACTGCTTCAAGTGATCCGGCGGCACCGAGCGAATGGCCAGTAACGCCCTTAAACGAAGTGACCGGTACTGCGCCAGCACCAAAGACCTCGGTAATGGCAGTGGCCTCGGCCGCGTCGTTGAGTGGGGTAGAGGTGCCATGGGCATTCACATGCGTAATGTCGGCGGGGGTAAGCCCAGCGTCTTCGATCGCCGTGCGCATGCACGTGATGGCGCCAACGCCGCCTGGTGAAGGAGCGGTGATGTGATGGGCGTCGGCGTTGGAGGCGGCTCCCATCACTTCAGCGAGGATGTTCGCACCGCGAGCTTTCGCAGTTTCGTATTCTTCAAGTACGAGGATGCCTGCACCTTCGGCCAATACAAATCCGTGACGATCGCGATCGAACGGCATGGAAATGTTGTCGCTGGCCATGGCGGTCATGTTGGCGAAACCGGCGATACACGTGGGGGTCATTACCGATTCTGAAGAACCGGTAATGGCGAGGTCGCAACGACCCGATGTAATGAGCCGGAATGCATTGCCAATTGATTGAGTGCCAGCAGCGCAGGCGGTACAGGTGTTTTCACAAGGCCCTTGAAAGCCGTATTTCATAGACACCGCAGCCGATGCCGCATTGGCCATAAGCATGGGGACCATGAACGGGCTTACACGCCGAGCACCTTTGTGCTCGTTGACAAGCACCTGCTCTTCAAGGGTGGTGAGACCGCCGATGCCGGTACCGATCCAAACGCCAGAGCGCGGAGGGGTGGCGGTGAACTCGCCAGCACTGGAAATTGCTTCCTCGGCTGCAGCAATGACGAACTGTGTAAACCGGTCGGTACGACGAGCGTCTTTTGGACTATCGAAGTACTTCTCAGGCTCGAAGTTGGTGATTCGACGCAAGCCTTCTGGAGGGGCAGAGTTCAACCCCTGCCAGAACGCATCGATGCCGATGCCGCATGGGCTGACGACACCGATGCCGGTGATGACAACCCGGCGGCGTTCCATTACTTCTTCGAAATGATGAGGTTGTAAGCCTGACCAATGGTGGCAATGCCTTCGAGTTCGTCTTCGTCGACGGTGACGTCGAATTCCTCTTCAAGTTTCATCACGAGTTCAACGAGGTCCAGGCTGTCGGCGCCCAGATCCTCGCCAAATGTGGCTTCCATGGTGACCTGATCGGGGGAGACCGAAAGGATCTCAACTGCACAGGCCTTGAACTTCTCGAAGTCGTCACTCATGGGGTGCTCCTTGGTTCGGGTGCGACCAACATAGTCGGGGGTCGCATGGGTTTTGGGACTACTAGCCGCCCATGCCGAGGCCGCCATCAACTGGTAACACAACGCCAGTGATGTAGCCCGCAGAATCGGAGGCGAGGAATTGGACAGCGGCCGCAATTTCGCTCGGTTCGGCCATCCGACCAAGTGGAACTGCACCGGTGATGGCATCGCGCATTGCATCGTCGACGGCGGAAAACATGTCGGTGGCTACTGGGCCCGGAGCAACAACATTTACGGTGACGTTGCGGGAGGCGAATTCACGAGCCAATGAACGAGCAAGACCTATGAGGCCAGCTTTCGAAGCCGCATAGTTGGATTGGCCCGCCTGACCGATTGAACCAACAACCGAACCAATGAAAATCACGCGGCCCCATCGGGCTCGCATCATTTTGGGAATGGCACGCTTTGCGACGCGGAAACCGCCGGTGAGATTGGAATCGAGAACGTCAGAGAAATCGTCATCGGTCATGCGCATCGTCAATTTGTCGATGGTCATGCCAGCGTTGGAGATAAGAATCTCGACAGGGCCGAGTTTCTCTTCGATCTCAGTAAAAGCTGCATCAACCTGTTCGGCATTCGTGACATCGCACCGAACGCACAAGATGTCCGCAGAGTCGGCGGGCGCCTCGCTCCGGTAAGTGATCGCAACCTGATTGCCGGCGTCCGCAAACGCGCGAGCGCATGCGAGACCGATACCTCGGTTACCTCCGGTGACAAGGACGACGCGACTCATTTATTTTCCTCTGGGAGATGACCCGTCCAGCGGATCACGGCACTGGCCCAACTCATCCCGGCACCGAAGCCGACAAGCAACACGTTGTCATCTTGATGCACGCGTCCGTTTTCAATCGCATCAACAAGCGCGAGCGGAATGGAAGCCGCTGACGTGTTACCGGTCCGATGTAGGACAAGCGCAACGCGATCCATCTCAACACCAAGGCGGGAACTCGCGGCTTCGATAATGCGAATGTTCGCTTGGTGGGGAACAAGTAGCGCAAGGTCGTCGGAAGTGAGACCGGCGTCGGCTAGTGAGTTCTTGGCGGATTGCACCATCACGGCGACTGCCTTACGGAAGACCTCTTTGCCGTTCATTGTCATGTAGCCGCCGATGGGCGCTTCAAGAAGTTCGCGTGCCGAACCATCGGAGCCAAGGTCGAACGAAAGCATTTGTCCGGGACCATCGACCGCCTCAAGCACCACTGCGCCAGCGCCGTTGCCGAAGAGGATGGCGGTGTTGCGATCTTCTTGATCGGTGACTTTCGCGAGAGTTTCCGAGCCGATGAGAAGCACTCGGTTGAGACCCATGGCGATGAGGCCGTGTGCTTGAACTAATCAGTAGACAAATCCAGAACAAGCAGCGTTGATATCGCAGGCGCCACCGTTAATGCCGAGGTCGTCTTGAACCTGCGAAGCAGTGGAAGGAATTTGGTAGTCGGGAGTGGTGGTGGCGAGAAGAATGAAGTCGATGTCGTCGCCAGTAAGTCCGGCCATCTTGAGCGCAGCGCGGCCTGCTTCAGTAGCGAGCCCTGCCGTTGTTCCGCCATGTCGACGTTCATGGATGCCAGTGCGTTCGGAAATCCACGCATCATTAGTATCAAGCCGGGCTTCGAAATCGGCGTTGGTCACGATTTTTTCGGGTAACGCCGTTCCCCATCCAGTAATAGTTGCGCCGCGCAACGCCGCAGCAGTCACTGAGTCCTCGTCGTGGTGTTCATCACGCGCTGCGTAACCAAGCAATTGGCTGACTTGTTGTGACTCGCTCACCTTCGACGGCAAGCATGCCCACCAAAATGCCTGCGAACGGTGACCGGACGTCTTGTTCGCCCACGTGACCAATGAGCGCTCCCGGCGTCAGTTGGAAACCTTCGCTTACACCCTTAATTGGGGTGAAGACGCCAGCGGCTGGGCTGACCACCATTCGTTCAGTGGCAAAAAGGTGTTCGCCTTCATGAACGATGACTGCGCTTTCTTTCGGGGCGGCAAGTGCGGTGAGAAGTTTGTCGAGATCATCAGGCGTGGAGATTGAAAGTGTTTTCGCTCCGTCGACGGTGCGCTTTGCCATTCCGGTGAGAACTGCGCCTGGGCCAAGTTCAATAAAGACTGAAGCACCTGCTTGACCAAGATTGGTAAGGGTCTGTCGCCAACGAACCGGATTGCACAGCTGAGAGTTCAGGAGTTGGTTCCACTCGGGTCCGGTATGTGGACGGGCATCGACGTTGGCGTAGACCGGAAGGTCGGCATCACGAAGATCGGCGGATTCGATTGCGCTGCGGAGCCGGTCGCGGGCCGGGGCCATGAACGGCGTATGGAACGCACCGCTCACTGCCATGGACATGATCTTCTTGGCTCCAAGTTCTTTGGCGATCTCTGAGGCTTTCGCCAGCGCATCGGGATCGCCGGCGATGACAACCTGACCGGGGGCGTTGTAGTTCGCCACCCAGACCTCACCATCAGCGCGAGCACAGGCCATTTCGACATCGTCATCGTCAAGGCCAAGGACGGCGGCCATTGTTCCAACGCGATTCGTGGTGGTTTCGAGCATTACTGCACCGCGCTCGGCGACCAGATGAAGACCCTCTTCCAAAGCCAGTGCACCCGATGCCACGAGAGCGGTGTATTCGCCGAGGCTGTGGCCAGCAGCGGCTGCAGGTTCAACGCCAAGTCGTTCCACCGCATCGAGCACAATAAGGCTGGTGAGAAATGTGGAAAGTTGCGCGTTATCAGTTCGGGTGAGTTCGGTGGCCTCGGCATGAAGCAGGAGGTGTTCGAGGTCTCGACCTAAGAGTGATGATGCTTCGACAACAAGTTCCCAGGACGGGTGGTCTCTCCACGCTTCGCCCATTCCGGACTTCTGCGATCCCTGACCTGGGAAGGTGAACACGATCATCAGCAGGCGAGTCTTTCGGCAGCGGGCGGGGTGACAAACACTTGGTGCACCTTTCTGACCCACCTGGGGTGAAAAAGGTTTCACTCGAAAAGTGCGGCGGGAGGGACTCGAACCCTCAAGCCCCGAAGGGCAGCGGGGTTTGAGCCCGCCCTGTATGCCAATTCCAGCACCGCCGCAGTGGTGCGACCCCACGATACCAACAAGCGAAGGGGCCTTTGGGAAGGTGCTCGCCTATGCGGGTCCGAAGGCGCAGACCTATGCTCAGCGGCCCATGACCCGGACGATGCTGGAACGACGCCTCGGCGATATTTCCGTGCAGATTCGTGAACTCCGTCACGAACTCGCGGTCGCCGACGAGCAATTGGCTCAATTGGCCGAGGATGCTGAAGAAGCACGACTTCGTTCGCTGGTCTCCGAAACCCCCATCGCTGAGCGAGAACATCGAACCGCAGCACGTCATGCCGATGCGATGGGACGTCATCGGGAAGTGGTCGTAGCTGACATCGCTCGGCTTGAACAGCAACAAGACGAGCTGCTCGATCGCCTCAACGACGCTCTGAATTGAACCGGTACGCTGCAGCGGTGCCAACTCGCATCGTCATCGCAGAGGATGAGGCGATCATCCGACTTGATCTCAAAGAGACCCTCGAAGAAGAGGGCTACGAGGTCGTTGGCGAAACTGGGCGAGGCGACGAGGCCGTTGCGCTGGTACGTGCACTCAAACCCGATATCGCCATTCTCGATATCAAGATGCCCGGTGTCGACGGCCTCACTGCCGCTCGAGAAATCACCACCGACCGGTTAGCGGCAGTACTCATCCTTACTGCCTTCAGTCAGCGCGATCTGGTCGAGGAAGCCCGCGATGCCGGTGCGTTGGCCTATCTGGTGAAGCCGTTTCAGCGAAGTGAACTTGTGCCGGGCATTGAGTTGGCCATTGCCCGGTTCCGTGAACTTCGGGCATTGTCCGAACAAGCCGAATCACTTGGCGAGCAACTCGAGACCCGCAAAGCCATTGATCGGGCCAAGGGCGTGCTCATGGACAAAGCGGGTCTCAGCGAAGGTGACGCGTTTTCGTTCATCCAACGAGCAGCGATGAGTGATCGCACCACAATGAGAGTGATTGCCGATGCGGTAGTCGCTGGCGAACTTCTTCCGGAGCAACCATGACCACATTGATGTTGATCGATGGCAATTCACTGGCCTACCGAGCGTTCTTCGCGTTGCCTGCCGATATGGCGACGGCTTCTGGTCAGGTGACGAACGCGGTCTTTGGTTTTACCTCCATGCTTGTGAACCTCCTTCGCGACCAAAAGCCCGATCATCTCGCGGTGATTTTCGACCGTTCTGAGCCCACCTTTCGCCATGAAGCATTGCCCTCGTATAAAGGCAACCGTGACGCCACTCCCGATCTCCTTCGTCAGCAAATGGGAATCATTCGCGAGGTTGTCGAATCTCTGAAGGTCCCTGTTTTGGATTTGGTTGGATTCGAGGCCGACGACATCATCGCCACGTTGGCCACTGAAGCCGAAGCGCGAGGCGACGATGTCATCGTGGTCACCGGGGATCGTGACAGTTATCAATTAGTCAACGACCCTCACATCAAGGTTCTCTATAACAAGCGCGGCGTTTCCGATTACGCGTTCTACGACGAAGCCGGCATTTTCGAACGTACTGGTGTGAAGCCCACCGATTACGTGCACTACGCGGCATTGCGTGGTGATCCCTCCGACAACCTTCCCGGTGTTCCTGGCGTAGGGGAGAAGACGGCGGCGAAACTCATTAACGAGTACGGCGGTATCGACGGCATTTACGCCAACCTCGACAAGATGACTCCCAAGCTTCGCCAGAACTTGGAGGAGAACGAATCTCAAGCTCGTATGAACATCGAACTTATGGTGCTGCGTCGCGATGCGCCTGTCTCTGTCGAACTCGACGATCTCGCCATTGGTGATTTCGATCTGGAAGAAGTTCGCACGCTCTTCGATTTCCTTGAGTTCCGTCAGTTGTTTGATCGCCTGGTTGATGTTCTCGGCGTGACCGACACCGCAGGTGCATCCCTTTCGGCTTCATCGGTGCTCGAGGCGGAACGAACCGATCTTTCATCGCCGGGTGAGGCCGCCGCCGTTCTTGGCGAGTTGGCTGCAAGTCCCGAACCACTCGCGATTTCAGCAGCATGGGCAGGTGTCGAGGGACGTTCAGCGTTGGAGGGACTCGCGCTTGTCACCAACGCTGCTTCCGGTGATGTGGCGTGGATTCCAGTATCTGTTCTTAACGACGCCAAGGTGGTCAAGGCATTCAGCGCACTCGTTGGTCTGAAGGGTCGGCCAGTTGTTGCGCATGACGCCAAGGCCATCATGCGCGGCCTTGCGTTTATTGGTATCGACATTCGTTCGTTGTCACTAGACACGATGATCGCTGCGTACCTTCTTGATCCGGCAGAGTCCCGGTACGCGCTCGATCAATTACTCGATCGCTACACATCATCACGACTTCCTGACGACGATCAACTCCCCGAAGGTCAGCTTGATTTTGGTGGCGCCGATACAACTGCACTCGCCCAAGCCACTTCTCGAAGGGCACTCGGCGTTCACGCATTGGTGGGTCCGCTCTCCGAGGCGCTTTCCGCCGGCGGACTCGAGGCGCTCAATCGCGATATTGAAGTTCCGTTGGTCCGAGTGCTCGCTGATATGGAAATTCTCGGGGTTGGTGTTGACGAGAAAGAACTTCGCCGCCTTCGCGATCATCTTGTTTCGCGTTGTGACGAACTTCGTATCCAAATTTGCGCCGACGCTGGCGAAGAATTCAACGTCAATTCCACGGTGAAACTGCGTGAAATTCTCTTCGAGAAACTGGGGTTGAAGACGCAGAAGAAAACAAAGACTGGTTTCTCGACCGATGCAGCTTCACTCGAAAAGTTGTTAGGCCAACATCCAATTATCGAGCACCTTCTTGCCTACCGAGAAGTAGAGAAGTTGCGCTCGACCTATGGCGAAGGGTTGCTTGCCGAAGTTGGTCCCGACGGACGCATTCACGCCACGTTCAACCAAACCGTTGCTCGTACCGGCCGGCTCAGTTCCGATGCGCCGAATCTTCACAACATTCCGGTGCGCAGCGAACTCGGTCGCGAGTTCCGTAAAGCGTTTGTGCCGGCGGCGGGTTACACCTTGCTCATTGCTGACTACAACCAAATCGAGTTGCGTTGCATTGCCCACTTAGCTGAAGACCCAGGGCTTATTGTTGCATTCGAATCCGGCCAAGACATTCACAATGCAACGGCCGCTCGCATCTTCGATGTCGATCCGTCAACGGTCACCATCGACCAGCGGTCCAAAGCAAAGATGGTCAGTTACGGCCTTGCCTACGGAATGGAAGCGTTTGGTCTCGCGCAACGACTCGCTATTGCTGTTGGTGAAGCGCAAATAATTCTCGATGCGTATTTCGAAGCATTCCCTGCGGTCCGCAACTACATGGACCGCACCATCGCCGACGCTCGCGAGCGCGGTTACACCGAAACCTTGTTTGGACGTCGCCGGCAAATACCCGAGTTGGCCTCGTCGAATTTCCGCATTCGTCAAGCGGGCGAACGTCAGGCCATGAACGCCGGTATCCAAGGTCTTGCGGCAGACATTTTCAAAGTTGCACTCGTTCGCCTCGACCGCGCTCTCGAAGACGCTGGTGCAACCAGTCGTCTCATTCTGCAGGTCCACGACGAGGTGATCTGTGAGTTGCCGCCGGCCGATCTTGAGGACATCATCGTCATTGTTCTCGATGCAATGACAAATGCCTTCGACCTTCGAGTTCCGCTTGCGGTGAATCTTTCGCACGGTGACTCGTGGGCAGCGGCAAAGGGCTGATGGTCGAATCCTCACATTGGTTCGAAGCGGTCGCCGACCATCTAGGCGAGTCGTACTTGCGCTATTCGTTCACGATGGGCACAGCGAACGAAGTGGCCTTCTTGATAGACGAGTTACAACTTCAACCAGGCATGCGAGTTCTCGATGTGGGCTGTGGCCCTGGCCGTCATGCCCGCGCCCTTGGCGAGAGAGGTATAGAAGTGGTGGGGGTGGACATTGCGCAGCGCTTTGTCGATCTCGCTCGTATTGATGCCCCGATGGGCGTCAGGTTCGAGCGTGCCGATGCTCGCGAGCTGCCCTTCGTCAGCGAGTTCGATGCGGTGATTTCGCTGTGCCAAGGCGCTTTTGGTCTGGCCGGGGGAGCGGCAGCTGCTGGCCCCGATCCCGACGGAGTAGTGCTCGATGGCATGGCTCGGTCGTTGCGCCCCGGCGGCCGAATCGCTGTTTCGGCCTTTTCGGCCTATTTCCAACTGCGCTGGCTGGAAGACACCGATTCTTTCGATGTCGATGCGGGGGTGAATCACGAGATGGCTCTGCTCCGATCCCCCGATGGTGTCGAGGTCGAAAAAGACCTGTGGACCACCTGTTTTACCCCTCGAGAACTGAGGCTTCTGGCCCGCAGAGCCGGGCTCAAGGTGGACGCCATCTGGTCGGTCACCCCCGGCGACTATGCCCGCCGAATGCCCGAGATTGATCGGCCCGAGTTTCTTCTCGTGGCCTCCCAGCCGAGCCACTAAACGAAACCCGTTGATGGGCTGGCGGGGCCTGTGGACAGCGAAGTAACGTTGTCGGTCTTCGCTCTGGACTCCCAGTGCGACTAAGTGCAATGTCCAATCTATGCAATGTCCTATCCATCTACTTCCTGTCCACCCAAAGAGAGAATCCCTTGTCCGAGCAGTTAACCCCTGAAGCAAGTTCCACAAGCACCGCAGTCGCCGACGCACCGTCGGGTATGGGGAGTTTCGATGCCGAAGGGAAGTACATCCCTCGTCAGATCGTTTCCGACGATCTTGGTGGTCTTTCACTCGACGAGGCGTACACCGCTTCGATGGTTCAAGTCGAAGATGGACAGATCGTGCAAGGCACCGTGGTCAAGGTTGATCGCGACGAAGTCCTTCTCGACATTGGCTACAAGTCTGAAGGTGTCATTCCTTCGCGTGAACTTTCCATCCGTAACGATGCCGATCCTTCCGAAATCGTTTCGATGGGTGAAGTTATAGAAGCGCTTGTTCTTCAGAAGGAAGACAAAGAAGGTCGCCTCGTTCTTTCCAAGAAGCGCGCGCAATACGAGCGTGCCTGGGGCACCATCGAAAAGATCAAAGAAGAAGACGGTGTCGTCAGCGGTCTGGTTATCGAGGTCGTCAAGGGCGGTCTTATCGTCGACATCGGTCTCCGTGGTTTCCTTCCCGCTTCGCTCGTCGAATTGCGCCGTGTACGCGATCTCGCTCCGTACGTTGGTCGCACTCTTGAAGCCAAGATCATCGAACTCGACAAGAATCGCAACAACGTTGTGCTTTCACGACGCGGTTGGCTCGAAGAGACTCAGAAGGAACAACGCGAAGATTTCCTCGCCAACCTCAAGCCTGGCGAAAACCGTCGTGGTGTGGTGTCCTCGGTCGTCAACTTCGGTGCGTTCGTCGACCTCGGCGGCATGGACGGTCTCGTCCACGTTTCCGAGTTGTCATGGAAGCACGTCGACCATCCCGGATCAGTTGTGGCAGTCGGTGACGAAATCGAGGTGCAGGTTCTTGAGGTCGATCTTGAGCGTGAGCGCATCAGCCTTTCGCTGAAGGCAACCCAGCAAGACCCATGGCAGGAATTTGCTTCTGCCCATCAGGTTGACGAACTGGTCTACGGCCGTGTCACCAAGCTTGTTCCGTTCGGTTCGTTCGTTCAGGTTGGCGACGGCATCGAAGGTCTGGTGCACATCTCCGAGATGTCCGCTCACCATGTCGATCTTCCTGAGCAAGTTGT
>Ga0209284_10000024_pt1 | contig 182557 bp, 183 predicted proteins | sample FRY03_FD_187211 | JGI IMG/M metagenome (GOLD analysis project Ga0209284, IMG submission 187211) | Freshwater microbial communities from Lake Fryxell liftoff mats and glacier meltwater in Antarctica - FRY-03 (SPAdes) (version 2) | ecosystem: Environmental > Aquatic > Freshwater > Ice > Glacier...
GGCCGCCAAACCACATCTGCGGACCCTCTGGACACCAACACTTTGGTTCCAGCGAGACATCGCGGAACGAGAAGAACTCACCTTCGAACGTGGCTGGCGACTCGCGCCAGACGAGCCGCATGATTGCCAGTTGCTCATCGAGGATCCTGCCACGCTTCGTAAACGGAACATTCATCGCCGCGTATTCCTCGGCGAGCCAACTGACAGTCGGTTGGACGATCAGTCGACCCTCGCTGAGGAGATCAAGCGTCGCCAACTGCGTCGCCAGCAGGAGCGGGTGGCGGAGCGGATAGATGACAGCAGACAGGGCAATGCGGATGCGTGTTGTGGCAGCAGCGATTGCGCTTGCGAGGACAATCGAATCGGGCCACGGTGTCAGCGGATCCTGGTTGCCGGGTGCGGCGTAGTCGCGCGGATTCGCCATGCGACCCTTCGCTCCAGCAGCGGGTGTCAGCAGAACATGGTCCGACAGCATCACGGTCTCAACGCCCGCAGCCTCGGCATCAACCGCCATCTGCACGAGCGCCCGCAGGTCGCGCTCTGGGGTCAGCGTCCATTGCTCGAGCAGCACCAGCACGACACCGGGTTTCGCCACCTCAGTCGCCTGCGTGCTTCTCGATTAGTTCGATGCGGTAGCCATCAGGATCGCGGACGAAACAAAGGCGTGAGCCGCCTTCGCGGATCGAGTACGGCGGCTTCTCGGGCTGGATGCCGCGCTCGGCGAGGCGGGCGAGCGTCGTGTCGAGGTCCTCAACAATGTAGGCGATGTGTCCGTACCCGCTGCCGATCTCGTAGGGCTCGGTCTGAGCGAAGTTGTACGTCAGTTCGAGTGGCTGATCCTCCGAGCCTTCCGGTGCGACGAAGACGTTGACGGCCTCGTCGCGGATTGGATAGCGCTTGAGTTCCTTGAAGCCAAGAGCTTGACAATAGAAATCGACGGACCTATCGAGGTCGAAGACGCGATAACAGACGTGGGCGTAATGCATGGGTGGAGCCTAGCGGTAGCGTCGTCGCTTAACGAGTGACGGCTGGCAATTTCGCTTCGAACTCGGTCGGACGACTGCACCACCAGCGGAGGTGAGACACAAGCTGGCCAAGTGAGCCTAATATGGCTCAATTGACTACATTTTGGCTCAATCCATGCTAGGATCTGGATATGGACTTGCGCCATCCCTTCGGTGTCGTCACCCCTTCCGTGGACGGGGACGTCCTCGCTGTCCTGGCACGCGCTGACAAGGCCTTCTCGGGTCGTGAGGTGCAGCGGGCGATTGCTGGGACATCGCAGAGGACTGTCCTGCGTGCCCTGCGACGGCTCGAAGATCAAGGGATAGTGCAGAGCGAGCCTGCCGCACCTGCGATCCTGTTTCAGCTCAACCGGCGGCACCTTGCCGCGCCGATGATTGAGGCGCTTGCCTCGCTCCGCCTCCAGCTCATCGAGCGCCTCCGCGAGACGATCGAGAGCTGGGAGCTGGCCCCGCTTATCGCGGTGCTGTTTGGTTCGGCTGCTCGCGGCGACGCGAGCGAGGAGAGCGACCTCGACATCCTTCTCGTCCGCGCACGGGGCGTCGACGTCGACGACGACGGCTGGCGCGCACAAGTGGCAGCCCTCGAAGAAGCGGCGACGGCCTGGACAGGCAACGACGCGCGCGCACTCGAATACGGCGAAGGGGAGTTGCCGAGCCTTCTCGGGTCGGAACGGGTCATTGAGGACGCCGTACGAGAAGGCATCCTCCTCTACGGCTCGATGGCGGCCCTCAAGCCGCGTCGTGCGCCGCGCCGCGCGAGGCCGATATGAGCCTCAAACCGTGTAATAGGGCGACCGCGGCCGCTCGCCTGGCCGTTGCCGACAGCTTCATGGAGCAGGCGGAACTGGCGCGCACCTTCCACGAGGGAGACAATCCATATCACACGAATTCTCTCGTCACAACTTACGTCCACGCGGGCATCGCCGCATCCGCCCCCCATCACGCAATCAACGAGCGACGGCTGGCAATTTCGCTTCGAACTCGGCCAACTCGTCGTCGGCGATCGCGTAGGTATGCCGTGTCGCCGGAAATGCGCGCGTGCGTACATCGTTGACGTAGTGTCCGATAGCCTCCAACGCCGTTTGGTGGAGATCCGCGTATTGCTCGACGAAACGTGGTGACGTGCCTGCACTGATCCCCAACAGGTCGTGCCAGACGAGCACCTGCCCATCGGTACCGCCGCCGGCACCAATCCCGATCGTCGGGATCGCAACTCGTTCCGAAATAGCGGTGGCGATCTCGGACGGCACGCACTCGAGAACCAGCGCGAACGCACCGGCTCTCTCGACTGCCTGCGCATCCTCAAGCAATTGCAGAGCAGCCACTGCCGTGCGTCCCTGGGCGCGGAAACCGCCGAGCGCCGTAGCACTCTGTGGTGTCAGCCCGAGGTGTCCCATCACAGGAATCCCCGCACCAGTGATCGCTCGAATGCGGTCGAGCGTCGGACCCGCACCCTCGACCTTGACTGCATCGGCACCAGCCTCCTTGACGAAACGCCCGGCGGCCAGGATCGCATCTCGGTCGGAGGGCTGAAAACTCATAAAGGGCAGATCGGCAACCACCAGTGGCGCCCGCTCGGTCCGGCTGGCTCCACGTGCAGCGGCAGCCGTCAGGACGAGCATCTCGTCGACCGTGATCGGCATCGTTGAGTCGTGCCCGAGTACCGTCATGGCTGCGGAGTCTCCCACCAGGACGATGTCAACACCCGCCTCGGCAGCCGTGTGGCCGCTCGGAGCGTCGTAGGCCGTGATCATCACGATCGGCTCGTGTCGTTGTTTCTGTAGCAGTAGATCCGGCAGCGCAACTTTGCCGGGGGCGGGCGTGGCGGGTGCCGGGCGATGAGGTCGGGTGCTCATGCGAACTCCTTCGTTGAGACTCGCTCCGCGTCTGGGGCGAGTTCGATGTTGTCGATCAGGCGGGTTTTGCCAACGTGCCCGGCGACGAGTGCGATGGCGGGCTGAAGCTGCTCGTACGGTCCGAGGTCGTGCGCGTTGCGCAGTTCGAGATAATCGAGTTGGATCGCATGCAACTGCTCGAGCGCGGGGAGCACAAGCGCCGCAGCGTCGCGTTCACCCGCGACGTATGCCGCGGCGATCGTGTCGAGCGCGCGCGGTATCGCCAGTGCTGTGGAGCGTTCGTCCGCTGTCAGGAAGCGGTTACGCGAACTCAGGGCAAGGCCGTCCGGGTCGCGCACGGTTGGCGCGCCGATGATCTCGACAGCGAGGGCGAGATCGCGCGTGACAGACGACACGACGATCAGTTGCTGATAGTCCTTACGGCCGAAGATCGCGCGGACTGGCCGAATAATGCCAAATAGGCGGGTGACGATCGTCGCGACGCCGGCGAAGTGGCCCGGGCGTGTCGCACCACATAGCTGTGATGCCAAGGCACCTGGCTCGACGGTCGTAGCGAACCCCGTTGGGTAGACCGTTTCGAACGTGGGCACAAACAACACCGAAGCGCCAGCTGCTGCAGCGATAACCGCATCGGCATCAAGGTCTCGCGGATACAGGTCGAAGTCCTCGCCTGTCCCGAACTGTGTCGGATTGACGAAGTCGGAGACAACGACACAACCACCATCGACGGCGGCAAGTTCGATCAACGAGGCGTGCCCGGCATGGAGCGCGCCCATCGTGGGCACTAAGCTGATTGGACCCGCGCAGGCGGCGCGCAAATCATCGATGCTGCGCGCGACAATCATGCGATCGGTTCCAACGCGGGCCGCACGATCGCCGCAGCCTCGGGCGTGACGTGGGGGAGTAGGGCCGTTGAGAGCAAGACATACGACTCGGCCAGTGCGGGGTCGATCGCCTGCAGGTACTTCCGATGAGCAGCGACGGTGGCGCGATCGCCACGGGCGACCGGCCCTGTTGGTTGCGTGCTGGTGCCGGCTTTGAGCGCGTTCTCGATGGTGCGATGGATCAATGGCTCGAGCAGTTGTCGACGATCGGCACCAAGCCCCGCCGCCTCGAGTACCTGCATCGCTGAGAGCAATGATGCGAGGAGCAGGTTCGAGGCGAACACACAGGCGATGTGTGGGAGCGGGCGCAGGTGCTCCGGAATGAGCATGGGTTCCATGCCGAGTGCGCGCGCGAACTCAGCGATGGTGCTCGCAACCGCCGTGTCGCTGGCGGTGATACCGGCTACGCATCCCGCCAGTTGGAGATCGTCGCGATTGGGTTGAATCGTCTGCATGGGGTGCAGCACGAAACGGTGGGCATGCGGGGCGAGATCGACCAGTGGAACCGTGCCCGAGAGCGTCCCCACCATCGGGCCCTCTTCGATCGACGCTGCTACGGCCGAGACAGCCGTGTCGGGCACAGCGAGCACGACGACATCGGCGCCACCGGTGTAGACCCGCGTGAGGGTGCTTTGAAACCCGGCCTGCTGAGCGTGCTGATGGATGGCTGTCCCGGCTCGTCCGGGACCGATCACGGTGATCTTCACTGGTACCCCTCACAGAGGATGGAGTCCTTGCGCTGCATAGTACCGAACGTCCTGCGCCGCGTGGCGCTACCCTACCGCTATGCCTATTTACGAGTTTGCGTGTGCGAAGTGTTCGCATCAGTTCGAAGAGCTCGTCTCGCTGTCCGGTTCGACGGTCGTTGAGTGCCCCGATTGTGGTGGCACAAGCGTCGAGAAGTTGTTGTCAACGTTCCAACGCGTCCGTGTTAAAGGTGGTGCACCTGCGATGGCGGCAGCCCCGAGCATGGGTGGTGGCGGCGGGTGCTGCGGCGGTGGCTGCGGCTGCGGCTGAGCGCCCTGCCGACATCCTTTGCGATCCCAATTGATGGGGATCTTGGGCCTCTGGCGCAGGCAATCGTGCGGGCAGTAGGTCCCGGTGATGTGGTGTTCCTGCGCGGCTCGATTGGTGCCGGCAAGACGACGCTTGTGCAGCGCTGCGCGCGCATGCTCGGTATCACCGACCCGGTCACGAGCCCAACGTTCGCATTGGCGCATGTCTACGATGGACCACGGCCGATCGCCCATCTCGATCTGTATCGCCTCGCCGACAGTCCAGAACGCGATCATCAGGAATTGCTTGCCTACCTGACCGAGGCAGTGATCGGTTTCGTCGAATGGCCCGAGCTCGGCGAGTCGTGGTTGCCGCCTGCCGCAGTGACCGTTGCGATCGACGTGACTGCGGATGGAACACGTCAGGTTCGTCTGCATTCGGCGGCGGGCGCACGTGCAGATTAGGATCTCTCTGTGATTGTGTTGACGATAGACACTGCGACGTCGATCGCAGCCGTGGGTCTCGTGGACGACGCCGGTGCGGTGCACGTCGCTCCACGAATCAACGATGCTTCCGCGGCCCAACTAATTCTGGCTGCAGTAGCGTCCGTACTGCATACGGCAGCCATCAGTTTGGGTGACGTAAATCGTGTTGTCGTGGGTCGGGGACCCGGTTCCTTTACCGGGCTACGGATCGGATTGGCGACGGCGCAAGGCCTTGCCGCTGGTCTCCACGTCGAGACGATTGGTGTCAGTTCGTTGGCTGCGCTTTTGGGCGGAGCCGATCAAGACGCCATTGCCGTGATCGACGCTCGACGCGGAGAGGTCTTTGCCGCGGCCGCATCGATCGAGCCGACGAGTTGTGCACCGGAGCAGCTTGCGTCGTTACTGCCCGCCAACGCGTTGCTGATCGGCGATGGTGCGCTGCGGTACCGCGCGTTATGGGAAGCGGAAGGGCATCGAGTGCCCGCTGCGGAGGATCCGCGACACGCGCCGACTCCACGCGCAATGGCCTACCTGGCCGAGCGGCAGCCGGGGCCGGTTACGGCGCTGTATCTGCGCGAGCCCGACGCTGTGCCAACGGTGTTGCGATGACGATGGTCGAGAATCCTAATAGCGAGGCGAGCCAGGCGTCGCCCGTCACGCTTCGACGCCTCGGCTTGGGCGATCTAACGGGTGTCGAGGAGCTCGAACGACGCGCCTATACGACGCCATGGTCACGGACGATGTTCTCGGGCGAGATCAGCCGTCCGGGGTCCCGCTGCTACGGGGCGTTTATTGACCGCCGCCTTGCGGGGTATCTGATCGTTTCGCGTTACACCGATGCGTGGCATGTGATGAATCTGGCAGTCGATCAACCGTATCGTCGTCGTGGCGTTGCGCGTCTGATGCTTGAGACACTGCTCCGCGAGACCGCCGACGATGGCACGCGTGGGCATACGCTCGAGGTGCGCGCCTCCAACCATGGCGCAATCCGACTCTACGAGGCACTGGGCTTTAGTGCAGCCGGTATGCGTCGTGCCTATTACACGGACGATCGTGAGGATGCGCTCGTGATGTGGCGTGGCGAAGGTTCCGGCGATGAGCCACTCGTTCGATGATGCTCGCGCTCGAAACCTCGTGTGACGAGACCTGTGCGGCCGTATTGACCGCAGCTGGTGTTGTGCAGAGTTCGATCGTTGCCTCGCAGGTTGCCGATCATGTGGCTTTTGGTGGCGTTGTCCCAGAAATCGCAGCGCGCCGTCATCTCGACCTGATCGGGACCGTTGTGCAGACCGCCTTAGACGAGGCCGGCTGCACCGACGCGGATCTCTCCGGCGTCGCTGTGACGGCCGGTCCAGGATTGATTGGCGCGCTCTTGGTCGGCGTAAGTTTTGCCAAGGGATATGCCTATGCGCGTGGTCTCCCATTGTTCGCCGTCGATCATCTACGCGGGCATGTCGCCTCGCTTCAGTTGGCACCTCAGCCGCCTCGAGGTGCACATCTCGTTTTATTGGCTTCGGGCGGACACACCCTCCTGATCGATGTTGATAGCGACGGTACCTGCACGACGATTGCGCGCAGCATGGATGACGCGGCCGGGGAGGCGTTCGACAAAGGTGCCCGTCTGCTTGGGCTTGGCTATCCGGGCGGGCCGGCGTTGGCTGCGCTCGCAGGTGGTGGTGCCGCGAATATGGCATCCCTGACGACGCCGCTGCAGGGGCGTGACGACTTGGCGTTCTCATTCTCGGGCCTCAAGACGCAGCTCTCACTCGCGGTCCAACAACTCGCCGAAGGGGACGCGCAGGGACGAGCCAATCTGGCGTTGGCCTATCAGGACGCGATCGTTGATCACCTTGTGCAGCGGGCGCTACTCGGGTTACAGGCGACCGGCCGGTCGGCGCTCGGTCTCGTCGGTGGTGTGGCTGCAAATCAACGGCTGCGCGAACAACTCTCCGAGTTGCCGGCTGAGATCGTGCTCGCTCCGTTGGCTATCTGTGGAGACAACGCGGCGATGATCGGAATGGCCGCCCTTGTCGACAAGCCCTTGAGCGCTGAAGAGCTGCTCAGACTCGATGCCTATGCGCGCAGTCCGCTCAGATGACTCGGGTCGAGGTATTCATCGCGACAGGTTGTAGTTTATGCCCGGCCGCGGTTGTCATCGCGACCAGTGTGTGTGCCGACGCTGCCGTTGAACTTGTGGTGAGTAACATCGACGGAGACGTGGAGCTCGAGCGGCGGTACCGTCCCCGCATTCCCGTTGTCGAGGTCAATGGTGTCGAGGTGGGGTGCTACGTGATTACGGGAGGCGAGCTGCAGGTCGCAATTGCTCGCGGGTGATCGTGACATGGTGATTCCGATAACTATGCGCCCGTGTACGATTCCTTGTGACATTCGAACGGTGGAGTGACTCGACATGATTAATCGTCTCGGTGCGGGGGTTGCAGCGCGTCTCGCGCACTACCTGCAGGTGTTAACGCAGGCCAAGAAGGCCGGTCGTAGCGCGATCACCTCACATGAGATCAGCGAGTATACCCACGTCAACGCGACTCAGATTCGACGCGATTTGTCCGGGTTTGGGACGTTCGGCAAGCGTGGCGTCGGTTATAGCGTGGATGCCCTGATTGGAGAGATCAGCCAAATCTTGCGCACCGCAGGGCAACACAACATTGTGCTGGTCGGTGCCGGGCGCCTTGGTATGGCAATCGCCGAGTCCGATGTCTTTGTTGATCACGGATTCTCGATTGTTGCTGTCGTGGATAGCGACGCCGCGAAGATCGGCACGACCTGTGGTTCGGTCAGTGTTCAACACCCGAGCGCCCTGCCCACGATTGTGGCGGAAAAGCAGATAATTGTTGGTGTCGTGGCGGTACCGGGGGCGGTGGCGCAAGGGGTTGCAGACGATCTCGTTGCGAGTGGTGTACGGATCGTCTTCAACTATTCGGGTGCACTCATCGATGTGCCAAACCATGTCACGGTGCACACCACGAGCCCGGCAGTCGAGTTGCTCTACGCACTGTATTTCCACCTCGCCTAGGTCGATTTCGTGGTGGGGTCATAACTGAACAAAGGGGTCAGGTTCGGTTTCGTGGTGGGGGGCGGACGCCACAACCCCGCGGATGTGAGGTCCGCCCCCCCACAACGACGCTCGACAGACGGTTTGGGGGGGCGGACCTCACATCCGCGGGGTTGTGGCGTCCGCCCCCCACCACGAAACCGAACCAGTGTTGCGACGACCGCTTGAATCCGCCCACGTTCAGCTGGAGGCGCTGCGTTGGCGCACCGAGTCGAAGGTCGGCTATACTCAAAACTAGGCATGCCTAGAAATCATCTGACTCGGAGGAAACTGCTCACCGTTGCGGCGCCGCTACTAGCGGCAGGACCGCTCGCGAAGTTCGCGCTCGACGGTCGCGCGGAGGCCGCTGATGGGACCCTTCAAACGCACGTCCAAGACCACGCGGCGATGGGTCACGCGGGGATGATCGGCGAGAGCGCCCCCGCCGTCGGCGGCCCGAACGACCTCGACGAGCTCCTCTACCCTCCGCCCGCGAAGCCGTACGAGCCGGGCCGCGTGAGCGAGCACACGCTGACGGCGATCGACAAGGAGATCGAGATCGCGCCAGGGATCTTCTTTCCGGCCTGGACGTACAACGGCACCGTGCCCGGCCCGATCATCAGGGCCACCGAGGGCGACACCCTGCGCGTGTTGTTCCGCAACCACGGCTCGCACCCGCACACGATCCACTTCCACGGGATCCACCCGCCGAACATGGACGGCGTCTTCGAGATCGTTCCCTCGGGCGGCGAGTTTACCTACGAGTTCGAGGCGCGTCCCGCCGGCTTCCACCCCTATCACTGCCACTCGACGCCCCTCAAGAAGCATATCCACAAGGGGCTCTACGGCGCGATGATCATCGACCCGAAGGAGCCACGCCCGCCCGCGCAGGAACTCGTGATGGTGATGAACGGCTACGACACCGACGGCGACGGCGGCAACAACTTCTACACCGTCAACGGCCGCAGCTTCTACTACGCGAAGTACCCGATCACCATCAGTCGTTCGAAGCTCGTCCGGCTCTACCTGGCGAACCTGACCGAGTTCGACCTGATCAACTCGTTCCACCTGCACGCCGATTTCTTCCGCTACCAGCCCAACGGCACGGGGGAGAACTGGGAGTACACAGACACGATCATGCAGTGCCAGGGCCAGCGCGGAGTGATCGAGCTTGAGTTCGCCAACACCGGCCTCTTCATGTTCCACGCCCACCAGTCGGAGTTCACCGAGCTCGGCTGGATGGGCTTCTTCAACGTGGTCGCGTGAGCGCAGACGCCGAGAGCGATCACGGCTCCGGCTGGCGGCGGCTCTGGGCCGTCGTGCCGCTCGCGCTTTTACTCGCGATCGTCCTCGCGTTCACTACCTATGGCGAGTCGATCACCGACCTGCTCGGGCGCAACCCGCCACCCGCGGACGCATTCGACGTGCGGCGGGTCGTGTTCCACTCCGGCGAGATCCGGATCAAGGTCACGAACCCGCAGCCCGAAGACCTCACGATCGCCTCGGTCACGGTCGACGACGCGATCGTCCCCTACTCGCTCGACGGGCCGCGCGTGCTCAGTCGCCTTCGCTCCAGCACGATCGTTGTTCCGTTCGAATGGATCGCCGACGCCCCGATCACGGTCGGGATCACGAGCAGCACCGGGATCGAGACGGTCGAGGCGATCCCCGCCGCCTTCGAGACACCTCAAGCTTCGCCCCGAGGTGTGCTCGGCTACGCACTGATCGGCACGCTCGTCGGGATCATCCCCGTGGCCCTCGGCCTCCTCTGGCTGCCCGCGCTTCGGCGTGCGGCACCACACTGGCTCGCCGCGTTCATGGCGCTGACAGCGGGACTCCTCGTCTTCCTTGGGGTCGACGCACTCTCCGAGGCGCTCGCCCTCCAGGCCCTCCTACCGGGCGCGCTCGGTGGGGCCGGGATCGTCCTGATCGGAGTCGCCATCAGCTGGTTGACGCTGACCGCGATCTCGCATCGGTTCTCGACCGGCAAGGGAGGAGGCGGGTTGAACGGCATCGCTCTCGCGACGCTCGTCGCCGTCGGTATCGGCCTGCACAACCTCGGCGAGGGGCTCGCGATCGGTACGTCCTTCGCGCTTGGCGAGATCGCCCTCGGCACATTCCTCATCGTCGGATTCATGGTCCACAACGTCAGCGAAGGACTCGGAATCGCCGCCCCGATCGCGGATGGTCAGGCGGCCGCGAGCCGACTGCGCCTGCTGGCGCTCATCGCCATCGCCGGCGCCCCGACGATCCTCGGCGCCTGGATCGGCGGCTACCTGACGAACGACCTGCTCGGCGTCTTCTTCTTCGCAGCCGCAGCCGGCGCCGCCTTCCAGATCGTCTCCGAGGTGGCCCGTTACGTCGCCCGCCACGCACCCGGCGGACTGACATCTCCGTGGGTGCTCGGCGGCTTCATCGCCGGCATCGTCGTGATGTACGGCACCGGCGTGCTCGTCGGCTGAGCCGGTGCGACCCGCCCGTCCGACGGCCTCGTCGTAGTGGATGGGAGCGGACGCCACAACCCCGCGGTTGTGGGGTCCGCCCATCCTCGCGGTTGTGGCGTCCGCCCCCCATAATGAGGTCAGGGTCGCCTTCTCGGAGGGCACGCCCGGCAGATCATGACCCTCGAACACTAGGAGCTCTCGCGATGCACAACATCAACGTGGACGCCCTCAAGCAGACGATCGAGCTCGCCAAGAACGATCCGTCGGCCGTCGTCCAGCCCGTCAGCTTCGAGGGCGAATGGCAGGCGGACTCCGGGCAGCAGTTCACCGCGACGATTCCTATGCCCAACGGCGAAACCGTGATCTTCCAGGCGGACTTCCCGCCGCCGATGGGCGGCTCCGGCTCGGCCCCCAACCCGCTGGCGTACTGCTTCTGGGGCGGGCTCGCGTGCTACGCGATGACCTTCGCCCAGGAGGCCGCGCTGCAAGGCGTCACGCTACGGGGCCTGCGCGCCCGCACCAACGCCGAGGTGGACATGAGCCGCGCCCTCGGCGCGACCGACAACCCACCAGTGCAACGCATCGACTGGACGCTCGAAGTCGACGCCGACGCAGGCACCGAACAGCTCGACGCCATCAAAGCCCTTGCGGACGAGCACTGCCCCGGCGTGTACTGCCTGCGCAACCCGATCGAGCTCCACACCGAGCTTCAACGATCGTGATCGAATAGGGGGCAGAAGCGACTTCGGCTTCGCAGATTGTCGCCAACATCCAATGTCCACGTCACGTCTGACCGCTGGCCCCGGTCGACCTCGACCCGTCGCTCGTCTCCAAAACGTGGAGAATCAACCGTTGCCGCTACCGAGTGCTGCCGCCATCGATACCAGCACCAGCGACCTCCACCACGTAGGAGAGGCCGTTTGGTGATGTTGTCCCCGACAGGCGACTAATGGCCTCGTTGACGCTGTCATTGGCGACGAGCACGACCAGGTGACGCTCGTCGTCACGATCGACAATCACTCGATGGGGCACAGTCGCAAGCAGTTCGTTGATGACCTTGGCAGGATTCGCGCTCGCCGTCTGCAGGACAACCTGTCGAGGCATCTTGGTTGTTGAGTCCCCGACGAACGAGCCGACTTGGAAGAGCGCGATCACTCCGGCTACGGCCAGAGCCAGAGCAATCCACGGGAGCGATCGAACCGATCGCCGCGACGGAGTACGCTCGCGGCCACGCTTGAGCGATCCGAGCAACAGATCGTGAGGAATGCCAACGACGGGCAGTCGATCAATCTCATCCATGGACATGGCCAGCGTGACAATGCGCTCGCGACAGTCAGGACAAGAATCGACATGACGCCGAATCGCGTCGGATGTATCGGGTCCGAGTTCGCCGACCACATAATCGAGCAGCACAACCTCTTGCGGGTGCGCAATTGTGTCGTCGAATTCATCCATCAGTTCGGACGATAGCGCCGCTTCGTCGCAGGCGAATCGGCGCGACTGCTAACGTACGGCGCGTTATGGGCCCGTCGCTTGAGGATTCTTACGCCGCGCTTGAGACGGCTCGTGGGCATTTTGCCGACGCGACGGATTTTACGATCGGTATTGAGGAGGAGTTTCAGATCCTCGATCGGGATTCGCTGCTGTTGACCAATCGCTTTGAGGAGTTGCGCGACGCCTGCGAACTGGGTCCCCTCCGTGGCAACGTGGCTGGCGAGTTGATCGCCTCTGAGATCGAGGTCAAGACGGGACGTGGCGAGAACTTCGGCGATGCGGCGCGCCTGCTTATCGACCGTCGCATCGCACTCGCAGACGAGGCTGTGCGCCTCGGCGTGCTGATTGGGTCGACCGGTACGCACCCGGCATCACCATGGACAGACCAGCGCATCATCGACACACCGCACTATCGGATCGTCGAGGGGACATTGCGCTACATCGCTTGGCGCAACAATACGTTTGGCATGCACGTACACGTCGGCATCCGCGGGGCAGACCGTGCGATGGCGGTCTCCAACGCGATGCGCACGTATCTACCCGAATTGCTCGCGCTATCGTGCTCCTCGCCGTGGCTTGAGGGGCGCATCACCCATCTGCGCTCGACGAGGACACAGATCTTTACGCGCATGTTTCCTCGCTGTGGCATCCCAGACGTCTTTGTCGACTGGGCCGATTACGACCGCTATGTTCGCTTTCTTCTTGAGACCCGGTCAATTCGCGATCACACCGAAATTTGGTGGACCGTGCGACCACACCAGTCATTTGGTACCGTCGAGATTCGCGCCTGCGATGCGCTCCCCGACATTGCGGAATCGATCGCGCTCGCGGCATTCCAAACGGCACTCACAGCGCGTGCGGCACGGCTCTACGATGCCGAAGAGTTGGCTGCGCCCTCGCGTCCAAGCGATCTCGAAGAGAACCTTTGGCGGGCGTTACGGTGGGGCATGTCGCGTGAGTTGATCGACCTAGAGCAGCGCAAAGAGGTCCCTGCCGACGAACACATCCGCCGACTGCTCGAAGCGTGTGCACCCGAGATTACGACACTCGGACTGGCACCATGGCTCGAGCCGTTGGAGGGATTACTCACGCAGGGCGACCATGCATCGCGTTGGAAGCGTCGCGTCGAAGAGGGCGAGGACATGTCGGCGATCCACGCCGAGCAGGTCGAAATCACGATGGCGTCTGCACGACGTCTCGCAGACAAGGTGGGTTGAGATGACGGACGAAGTACCCAAAGTGGACGAACAGCCTGCTGAACAAGCTGAGGGCATGCCCGAAGTTGATCTCGCGCAGATTCGTGTCGAGTCGTTGATGTTGCAGGTTGCCTCAGAGCTGATGTCGATCGGTGCTGGCCACCTGGGTCTGATCCCCGGGATGATCAATGGCGGCGATGGTGTGCAGGCACGGCTGGCGATCGGCGGCGCCGACGCGCTCGTCAACGCTTTCCTGTCGGGCCTACCTGAGGGCACTGAACTACCGCCGCAGGTGCAGGAGTTGCGTCGTGCGTTGGCGGAGATCAAGCTTGCGTTCGCGGAGGCAGTCGGCGAGTCGCTCGGGGAGCATGCGCCCGCCACGGGTGATAATTCCTCGCCACCTCCGCCACCTCCGCCACCACCGCCCGCGGAACCACCACGACCAAAGATCTGGACGCCCGGCGGCGACGTGTGACCGCGCGTGCGACGATCGGGGTGTTTGGTGGGAGCGGCTTTCAGCATTTATTCGCCGAGGCAGAGGAGCTGCACGTTGAGACGCCGTACGGTGATCCGTCTGACGTCATCACGATCGCCGAGCTTGGCGGCCAGTCGGTCGCCTTCCTGCCACGCCACGGACGCGGTCATCGATTACCGCCGCACCAGATTCCTTACCGCGCCAACCTCTGGGCGATGAAGGAGCTTGGCGTCGAGCGGATCCTCGCACCTTGCGCCGCCGGCTCCCTCGACCCAAGCGTGCCGCCCGGAGCGATAGTGCTTGTCGACCAGTTTGTCGACCGCACAAGCGGGCGAACACACACCTTCTATGACGGGCCGGGCGCGACCCATGTTGCCGCCGCTGACCCGTACTGTCCACAACTCCGCGTGGCGCTGCTTCGGGTCGGCCAACGCCTCGGGCTGGACATCCGCGCCGACGGCACAATGGTGGTGGTCGAGGGCCCGCGGTTCTCCACGCGAGCCGAGTCGGCCTGGTTTCGCAGCATGGGCTGGCACGTGGTCAACATGACGGGCTATCCTGAGGTGATCTTGGCCCGCGAACTCGAAATCTGTTACGCGACGGTTGCACTGATTACCGATTACGACGCGGGACTTGCAGAAGACGCAGCGGTGGCGGCTGTTACCGCCGACGATGTGGTGGCGATGTTCGCGGCGAATCTGCAACGCCTGCAGACACTGATTGTCGAGACAATCACCGAGCTCGGGCCACGGCCGATCGACGATAGCTGCCGCAACGCACTCACTGGCGCCAGACTCTAGAGAGCAGAGAGACTCCTTGTTCGCTACTCCACTACTGCTTGCGGCATTACTCAGCGCCCCCTTTGCAACCCGCTCGGTCGTGCCCATCGCAAACACCAACGTCGCAATCGCAGCCGTGCCCGTGGCCTTCAATCCGACAGCCACGGCGCGCGCGCGTGTCACAACTATCGTCGTCAACGCACAGACGGCAGGGACCTTGACGATTGTGGTGGAGAGCGAGCGGGGCATCACGATCAAGCCACTGCTGTCGGATGCAACGGTTGCTGCCGGATCCGAGGCCACTGTCACCTGGGATGGCGCTGGCGTCGTGGATGGAGAGTACGCCATCCATGCCACCCTGATTCATGCGACGGGGGTGTCGAGCGAGGCAATTGTCGCCGTCACCGTCGATACGACCCCGCCAATCGTCAGGCTCGCGCCCGTCGTCCCTGCAACGACTGCGAGGGGACCCGTCGATCTGCGGGCTAGCGCGTCCGATATCACCTATCTACGTCGGGTTGTATTGACAATTGACAGTCAACTCGGCAAGCGACTCGGTACCGTGCCGATGCTGCTCGGTGACGATCGCGCCTCTGCAGCGATCGCGTGGACGCTGCGGCTGCGTAAACGATTGCTATTGCCCGGTGTGTACACGCTGACAACGACCGCCACCGATCAGGCAGGCAACGTCGGGGTCTCACCGCCGCGTATTCTGCGCGTCCAGCGAGCGGTGCGTAATCAGGCTATCTACTCGCTCCGCGATGCTGGCCCCGTGGTTGCACTGACGTTCGACGATTGTATCCGGGGTTCTGATTGGCTGGCGATCATCCGGGCTTTTAAGGCCGCCAAGGCGCACACAACCTTCTTTTGCAATGGCGTCCATGTGCGCAGCAATCCCGACGCCGCGAGGGCCGCTGTTGCGGGAGGACACACGATCGGATCGCATACCTGGGCGCATCCGTGGATGACGCGTCTGTCGGCCGCAGAGCAGAACAGCCAGATTGCGGGCGACCAAGAGATCTGGTGGCAGGTGGCGCGAGTCTCACCCGCACCGTTTTTCCGCCCACCATACGGCGATCACAACGCAGTCACCCGGAGCGAGGCAGGCAAGCGTGGCTTCGCCTATACCGTGCTCTGGGATGTTGATCCCTCCGACTACCTGAACCCCCCAGCGCGCGTGCTGGTGGCTCGCGTTACGCAGAATGCTCGGGCCGGATCGATCGTCGTGATGCACGCCAATGCCAACACCGCGGCGGCAGTGCCTGCGCTGATTCGCGCACTCCGCAACAGGGGGCTAGAGCCGAAATCGCTGGATGAGATGTTCAGGACCCGAGCCTTTCTTACCCCCGCCAACGGCTAACATCGACGGGCCCGGCACCCGTGCCATAGTGACGACCTCCGCGCACCGCTCCCGTTGCAACACGCTTTGCCTGCAGAGCTGCGTCCGCGAGTGGCACGCCGCCACCGAGCAGCGTGGCGAGTGTCGCGGCGTAAGTGCAGCCCGCGCCGTGGGTCGTAGAAATCGGTAGTCGCAGTCCTGGGATCTCGTGGAGTCCCGTCTCATCGCACAAAATATCCGCCGCAATTGGGCCATGTCCGCCGGTGACGATCACCGCACAGCCGTAGGCGTCAAAAATACTGCGGGCGAGCACGCGAGCGTCATCGCTATCCGAGCGCGCCAGCAGCTGGGCTTCGTAGAGATTGGGAGTTGTGACGCGGGCGAGTGGAAGCAGCTTGGCTGTCAGCGTCGCGACGGCATCGGCGTCGAGCAGGTCGGCACCCGACTCTGCGCGCATTACAGGATCGACCACGATCGGTATGCACATGTTGGGATCAAGTTCGGCGAGCACCGTGGCGACCGCTTCGATGACACCAACTGTCCCGAGCATTCCCGTTTTGACGGCATCGATTCCGAGATCGTCAATCACCACGCGCATCTGCTCGGCCACAACAGCTGGTGGGATGGAGTGCACCGCTGAGACGCCGACCGTCGATTGCGCTGTCACGGCGGTGATTGCTGTCATCGGAAAACCGCCACTCGCGACGATTGCCTTGATGTCGGCCTGCACGCCGGCTGCGCCACCGGAATCGCTGCCGGCAACTGAGAGCACGCGTGGCGCCGTATCGAGTGTCTCTGTGAGTCCCCGGATGGCTGCTGCGGGATCGATGCTGTCGGCGATCTCTCGAACCGCGGCAAGCCGCGTTGCGCCTACGGCCACAGCCCGCTGGGCATGCATACGATCCAGCCCACCCAGCGCAAACCACGGCAGCGTTGCCACGCGGGCTGCTTCCGCGGCTGCGGAAAGTCCAACTGGTTCGCGTCCGGGTTTGGTCGGGGTTGCCCAGAGCGGACTGACAGAGGCATAGTCTGCCCCCTCGGCGGCGGCAGCCGCCAGTTGCGATCCACCTCTTGTCGTACGGCCAACAATCGCATCGGGGCCGAGCAGGTCGCGCGCACCTGCAATCGAACCGTCGTCTTGTCCTAAATGCACACCATCAGCGCCAACGAGCGCCGCCAACTGCGGATCATCGTTGACCACGAACAGCACACCTGCCGTCTGCGCGGCTTGGCCGCACGCCCGGGCCGAATTTTCCAACTGTGCAGCGGTCACTGTGCGGTCACGTAGCTGAATGATGCCCGCGCCGGCGCTGGCGAGCGTGGGAATCAAGTCGGCAAGCAGACCGGCGCGCAACTGTGTGGGAGCGATCACATAGATCCTCGACGTTGATAGCAGCTCGAGTCGCTCTGCGCGTGTTCTCATGTGGCCGTGCCCGGCCCGAGATCGGGGCGCCCCTGATCCGGAGTAGAGGCATGAGCGTAGCGCCGCCGTGGAACCCGTCCGCTCCGTGCCGCCAGCCAGCCGGCCTCAATTGCGAGACGAAACGCACGCGCCATCTGCCGTGGTTCAGCCGAGCGACTAATCGCGGTGGCTGCGAGAATCGCATCGCAGCCAAGTTCCATCGCCAGCGTTGCGTCGGACGCGGTCCCAAGTCCCGCATCGAGAATCACGGGCACACCAACCGCCTCCCGCAACAACGAGATGGCGTGGGGATTAAGGATACCGAGCCCACTACCGATTGGGCTACCGAGCGGCATGACCGCGACGCAGCCAATCGCTTCGAGGCGGGCGGCGAGAATCGAATCGTCACTGGTGTACGGAAAGACCTGGAAGCCATCGGCAACGAGTCTCCGGGCAGCAACCAGCGTTCCCTCCGGATCGGGCAGCAAGGTCTGTTCGTGTCCGATCACCTCGAGTTTGACCCACGCGGTGTCGAGGGCTTCGCGGGCCAGGTGCGCGGTGCGCACTGCGTCGTCGGCGGTGTAACAGCCGGCGGTATTCGGTAATACCCGAGCGTCACCAGCAAGGATGGCCTCCAAGAGACCAGGTGGCGCCTGTTCGAGTCGCCGCATCGCAACGGTCACCATCGCGCTGCCACTGATCGTCAAGGTCTCGGAGAACACCGCTAGGTCGGTAAACCCGCCCGAGCCCAGAATCAGTCGCGAGCCGAGTGTCTCACCTGCTACCTGCCAACACCTCTCATCCGCCAGCGCTGGCACGGACCACCTCCACCGTAGCGTCCGCTGCAAGCACGTGCTTCGACCACTCGCTGCGCTGCACGACGACGCCGTCCAGCGCAATCGCTACGCCAGGCTCGTCGTCGCCGAGGCCGACGAGTCGCGCCACATCGAGTACGCAACTACCGTCCGCAACGGTCGTTTTCGCGCCGTTGACGACGATGGTGATGATCTCAACGTCTTCGCCTTGCGTCATCGCGAGCTTCCTCCGCTGGGGTAAACCAGATCAGGTTCCGCGGTCGCGAGGTAGGCCTCGCCTCTCAGCCCGAATGGGCTCCCGCGCTCAATCCACCGCACTCTAGCCGACGACCGGCGTTTGCGCACCGGTCGAGTTGGTACCGTTCCCCGGCTGCCGCATCGGCAGTTCCCCCGCCTTCAAGGAGCAATTCCGACCTGATGTCCACGTTCTTTGCCGAAAACGCCGTGTTGATCGCACTGGTGTGCGGTGCCATCACTGTCCTCTACGGACTAATCCTGACTCGCTGGGTGCTCGCCAAGCCCGCGGGAGACGACAAAATGCGCGAGATTGCCAAGGCAATCCAGGAGGGGGCCTCCGCGTACCTCAGTCGCCAGTACCGCACCGTCGCCATAGTCGCGATCGTGATCACCCTGATCCTCCTCTTCGTTCCCGACCTCGGTGGCTGGAAAGTTGCAGTCGGGTTCGCGATCGGTGCGATTCTGTCGTCGATTGCCGGGTTCATCGGTATGAACGTTGCTGTGCGCGCAAACGTGCGCACAGCAGAGGCTGCCAAGAGTGGCCTCAGCCCGGCCATGGATATTGCCTTCAAGGGTGGCACCGTGACCGGCGTTCTCGTCGTCGGATTGGGACTGATCGGCGTGGCCGGGTACTACGGGATTCTGCTCGCAACAGGCTCCGACCAGTCGCAGGCCCTGCATGGTCTGATTGGTCTTGGCTTTGGTGGCTCGCTGATCAGCGTGTTCGCTCGCGTCGGTGGCGGCATCTTTACGAAGGGCGCCGATGTCGGCGCAGACCTTGTCGGCAAGATCGAAATTGGCATCCCCGAAGACGACCCGCGTAACCCCGCCGTGATCGCCGACAACGTTGGTGACAACGTTGGTGATGACGCCGGTATGGCAGCCGACCTGTTCGAGACGTACGCCGTCTCGATCATCGCAGCGATGCTGCTCCTCAACCAATTCACCGACGGGAACGCTGCCCTCGTTGGACTACCGCTCGTATTGGCCGGACTCTCCGGCCTTGCCTCGATTGTTGGCACGCTGATCGTGCGCGTCAAGGAGGGCGGCTCGGTGATGGCAGCGCTCTATCGTGGCGTGCTGGTTTCGGCAGTGCTGTCGGCCCTGTTGTTTATCCCTGCGATATTTTCGCTCGATGCCGAGTTCGTCGCCAATGCTGACGCGCTTGGCGGCGCGACGACGGCCAAGATCTTCGGCTGCGCGATTATTGGGTTGGCCATCACTGCACTGCTGATGGGCATTACCGAGTACTACACCGGCACGAAGTGGAAGCCTGTGCAGGAGATCGCTGAGGCTTCGACCACCGGCCACGCAACGAACATCATCAGCGGCCTCGGCTTCTCGATGCAGGCGACTGCTGCTCCCGTGATTGTGATTGGTGGTGGCATTCTGCTCGCGAACTGGTTTGCTGGTCTTGCTGGCATTGCAATTGCCGTGGTCGCCATGCTCTCGATGGCTGGCGTGATCATCGCGCTCGATGCCTTTGGACCGGTCACGGACAACGCCGGCGGTATTGCGGAGATGGCGGGCTTGCCTGAGGACGTACGCAACAAGGTCACGGATCCGCTGGATGCCGTAGGGAATACCACCAAGGCGGTCACCAAGGGATACGCAATCGGTTCTGCGGCTCTGGCAGCGGTGATTCTGTTCGCCGCGTATCGTGACGAGCTCGTCTTGCAGTTGACGGAGGCAGGGAAGCTGCCCAGCGGGGGCCTCTTCTTCGACCTCTCGGACCCTTGGGTCATCGTCGGTCTGTTGATCGGCGGAGCGATGCCATTCGTCTTTGCGTCCTTCTGCATTAGTGCAGTCGGCAAAGCAGGAAAAGCCGTCGTCGAAGAGGTGCGTCGGCAGTTCCGTGAGAAGCCGGGCATCATGGATTACAGCGAGCGACCCGACTATGCTCAGTGCGTCGACATCGTGACACGCACGGCACTGCGCGAGATGCTGGTACCAGCTGCGATTCCCGTCGTGATCCCCGTGTTGGTTGGCTTGATCGTGATCTGGAGTGACAACGCCTTCCAGATGCTCGGTGGCCTGCTCGTCGGCACAATTGTCACCGGCCTGTTCCTGGCTATTTCGATGACGTCAGGTGGCGGCGCGTGGGACAACGCTAAGAAGTTGATCGAAGATGGTGCACATGGTGGCAAGGGCTCGCTTGCCCACCAGGCCGCGATCACGGGAGACACGGTCGGCGATCCTTATAAGGACACCGCTGGTCCAGCGATCAACCCGATGATCAAGATCGCAAACATCATCGCGATCCTGATCATTCCTGCGCTCGTCGCACTTTCCTAGTACCGCAAGGTTCGGCCCCGTCGGCTTCGGTCGGCGGGGCCTTTTTGCCTTCTGTGGCGATCACGCCGAGCAACACCGCCACCGCGGGCAGCGTTAGATTCCGGCGAGTAGTCCGCCGTCAACCGGCAGGGCCACGCCGGTTACCCATGCTGCTTCGTCGGAGCCGAGGTAGACGAAGGCGTCAGCGATATCTCGAGGCGATCCCAAGCGTCCAGCAGGGTGCAGACCTGTTGCATACGCGCGAACGGCATTGGGGTCGTCCTGTTCTGCGAGGAAGGTCTCTAACATCGGCGTCTCGGTAAATCCCGGGCAGACGCAGTTGGCACGCACGCCGTGCGGTGCACCATCCAAGGCGATGCACTTGGTCAGCATCACGACGCCGGCTTTGGAAGCGCAGTAGGCCGCCTGGTTGGCCGAACCGTCGAGTCCGACGACGGAGCCGGTCAGCAGCACCGTGCCGTGCGAAGCTTGGAGGTGTGGCCAAGCGGCTCGCAGAAAACGGTGGACACTCGTGAGGTTCGTGGTGATGGCGTCATCCCAGGTCGCATCATCAAGCTCCCAGAGGGCGCCGACACAGGGGCGAGCAGCGTTGAGCACCAGCAGGTCGAGCCCGCCGAGGCGCGCCACGGTCTCCTCTACCGCGGAGGAAATCGCGGACGCGTCGCGGATGTCGGCAGTCACATCGCCACCAACGAGATCCACGGACACAACGGCCGCCCCCTCTGCGCGGAAGCGCTCGACGATCGCGGCACCGATACCGGAGGCGCCACCAGTCACGAGCGCGCGTTTGGCAGCAAGACGTTCCATTGGTCCAGTCTAGCGAGCGGCGAGAACGCGCAACAACACTGGGGGCCCGTCGCAGACCGCCAAATCCGCGATGCGGCTGATCGCACGGCGAGAGGCACCCTCGGGTGCGGGGTGTGTGACGATCACGAGCTGGGCGCGACCATCGGCCGCCCGCTGAACGACCGAGTCGATCGAGACCTGCTCCTCGGCGAGGATCGTGGCGAGCGTGGCCAGCACGCCCGGCTCATCCCGCACGTCGAAGCGCAGGTAGAGCGCCGATTCCACCGCATCGGCAGGCACGAGGGGTAGGTCGCGGAAGAAGCTGTCAGCACGAAGGAAACCACTGTTGGAGGTGCCTAGGACGCCCATCAGATCGCCGATCACGGCGGATGCCGTCTCATCTCCCCCCGCACCTGGTCCGATCAGTGTTATCTCGCGGATCGCATCGCCTCGCAGCATGACGGCGTTGAACGAACCATTGACGCCACTCAGCGGGTGCTCGTGTGGGACGAGGGTGGGGGCGACCCCGACGACAACTCCCGCCTCGACGCGCCGGGCTTGGCCGATCAGCTTGATGCTGTAGCCCAGATCTTTGGCGAAGGTAACGTCCACAGAATCCAGCGTGTCGATACCCTGATGCGGGACATCATCGATGGTGACGCGGGTATGGAACGCAATCGAGGCGAGAATCGCTACCTTGGCGGCGGCATCGCTACCTGTCACGTCCTCGGTCGGATCGGCCTCGGCATAGCCGAGACGCTGCGCCTCTGCGAGCACCGTTGCGTAGTCCGCGCCCTCGGCCATCTTCGTCAGCATGAAGTTGGTCGTTCCATTGACGATTCCCAGCACGGCGTTTACTTCGCTCGCGATCATCGACTCGCGCAACACCTTGACAACAGGAATTGCCGCACACACGCTGGCCTCGAAGCGGAGTTGCACACCGTGCTTTTCAGCAGCAGCGAAGAGCTCTGCACCATGTCGTGCAAGCAACTGCTTGTTGGCTGTGACCACCGATTTGCCGGCAGCGAAGAGTTCGAGGATCCACCCACGCGTCGGTTCCACTCCGCCCATTACTTCGGCAACGACCGCGATCGATGGATCGTCGCGAATGTCTGAGAAATTGGATGTCAATAACCCCGGGCGCGGTGCACTGTCGCGCTGCGCATTGACGTCACGGACCAGGGCCCGTCGAACCTCGACCGGCGCGCCTACAACACGAGCAACATCTGCCTGACGTGCGGTCAGGAGACGGTCAACAGCCGACCCGACGGTGCCGTAACCGAGCAGTCCGATGCGTGTGGGAGAGTCGCTCATGCGAGGTGGCAGCCTAGCGGTCGGATACGGTTCACGAGTCATGTCGACGTCTCCGCGCAGCATTGCCCTGATCGAGCGTTACCGGCAATGGTTGCCGGTCGACGCAGATACGCCAATCATCTCGCTGGGCGAGGGCACGACTCCACTGTTGCGTGCCCCACGCCTCGGTGCACGGCTCGGCGTCGACTTGTATTTGAAGATCGAGGGAGCGAACCCAACCGGATCGTTTAAGGATCGCGGTATGACGATGGCACTCTCGCGTGCAGCCCAGGATGGTGCTCAGGCCGTCATCTGCGCATCGACGGGCAATACGTCCGCGTCAGCTGCCGCCTACGCAGCACGCGCCGGCATTCGCTGCGTGGTCGTGATTCCCGGTGGTTATGTAGCGCTGGGCAAGCTGGCGCAGGCCCAGGTGGCGGGTGCGCAAGTGGTCCAGATCGAAGGATCCTTCGATGACGCTCTACGACTGGTTCGCGTGATCAGTGACGAACACCCAATCACCCTCGTCAATAACCTCAACCCGTACCGCTTGGAGGGGCAGAAGACGGCAGCCTGGGAGATCATTGATGCCCTCGGTCGGGCGCCTGAGTGGATGTGCCTTCCCGTCGGCAATGGTGGCAATATCACAGCCTATTGGCGCGGTTACTGCGAGGCCCTCGAACGGGGGCAGATCACGCAACTGCCGCGCATGCTCGGTGCTCAGGCTGCCGGGTCGGCGGCGATGCTCCTAGGCGAAGATGTCTTGCAGCCCGAGACGATCGCCACTGCGATCCGAATTGGCGCGCCGGTGCGTCGCGAGGAGGCTGGCACTGCCGCCCGCGATTCGAATGGCGGTTTTGTGGCAGCGACTGACCGCGAGATCCTCGACTGGTTTGGTCACGTCGTACGCGATGAAGGCGTCTTTTGCGAGCCATCGAGCGCAGCCTCCCTCGCTGGGCTGGCCAACGCGCGAAGCGCCGGAACCGTTGCGGAGGGTGCTGAGGTCGTCTGTGTGCTGACAGGGAATGGACTCAAAGATCCGGACAGTGCGATTGCGGAGAGTGCGCCTCCCATCACGATCCCGGCCGAGCGCCTCGCGCTCGAACGCATCGTGTTGGCCGACACACCGTGATTGCCGTCTACGGTGGCCTGATCGCGGCCAGCTGTTGGGGCATCTCGACGAATCTGGCGGGGGCATCTGCCCGGCAGATCGGGCCCGCGTCAACACTGGCTTGGGTGGGGATAGCGGGAATCGTGCTGATGACCCCCATCGTCGGTTGGTATGGCATACCGGCGGGCGTGACATGGTGGGATGGGCTGTTGGTGCTGGTTGGCGCGGTGGGCTCGGTGGTCGGCTTGCGCATGACCTATGCGGCACTCGCGAGAGGGAAGGTTGGTGTGGTCGTTGCGATCACCAGTACGGAGGGTGCGATTGCTGCTGTGATCGCCATCGTGCTCGGCGAGTCAATCGGCTGGCCCGCTGCGCTTGGCATCGTTTTGGCAACCTTGGGTGTTGCCGCAGTCGGCTTAGGTCGGCACGTGGATGACTCGCACGAGATGGTGCGTGATAATCGGCGGGCCGGTGTGACCGCGACGGGTGCCGCTCTGACCTTCGGATCATCACTCTACGTGTCGGGCGACGTCGCCCAACGCGTTGGTCCACCTTGGGTTGTCTTCGGTGCGCGCCTGCTGGGTGTCCTGATCATCGCCATCCCGCTACTACTTCGGCGAGAGCTCCAAGTCGCCCGTCCAGGAATCTACTTGGCCTGTATTGCTGGCCTTTTGGAGTGTGTCGGCTTCCTTGGTTTCCTGTGGGGAGCGAGCGCGGGCATTGCTGTCGCAGCCGTCCTTGCGACGCAGTACGCCACGATCGCGACGCTGATCTCGTGGATCGTGTTGCATGAGCGTCTGTCACGCGTGCAACTTGGAGGGCTCGCCACTGTGGTGGTTGGTGTCGTCCTGCTCTCCGTGGCGAGTTCGATCTGATGGGGATCGTGCTCGGCATTTTGGCGGCGACCGTCTGGGGTATTGCTGGCGTGGCAGGGGGTCTCGGAGCGCGCAGGGTGGGCGCCCACCGTGCAATCGCGTGGTCGTTGATGCTCAGTATGTTTTTGGTACTACCGCTGGCGTTCGCGAGCGGCGCGCCCGGTCGAATCGACGTGCGTACCGTGCTCTGGCTGCTGCTGATCAGTGCAGGAATGCTCGGCGGTCTGGTGTGCGTCTATCAGGGGATGCGTTTGGGGAGCATTGCCGTCGTCGCGTCAATCTCTGCGACGTACGGTGGTGTCGGAGCCGTGCTCTCGATCATTTCGGGCGAACAACCGTCCACGATCACATTGATTGCCTTGGGCGTGGCCGTCGTCGGCGCCGTGTTTGCCTCACGGGGTGAGACGACCGTCCCTGGCCTCGTCTATGCCAATCCTAGCCGCGCGGCACTTCTTGGCGCTGGTGCCGCACTCCTGTGGGGCATTGAACTGTGGACGGGTGGTCAGATCGGCGATGACGTGGGTGCAAGCTGGACGGTCGCCAGCGCGCGCACGGTCGGGGTAATCGTCGTGGCGCTCCCGCTGATCGCGCGTGGCGCCGCGCGTATCGATCGCCGTACGGTTCCCTATCTGGTCGTGGCGGGGTTTGGTGAGGTCGGCGGCCTCATACTATTTGTATTGTCGTCGGCCCACGGTGTCGCGCAGGCCGCCGTCTTGGCGAGTCAGTACGGTGCCGTCGCCGCGATCATCGGGGTGGTGGTGCTGAAGGAGCGGTTGCGCGCGATCCAGCTGATCGGCATCGTGATCATACTGCTCGCGGTTGTCCTGATGTCCGTTACGGAATAGCGGTCAGCGCGGCAGCAACTTCGGCACGGGTGGACGCGACGGGCGCGTCGTGCCCACCCAGCGCAGTTTGGACGGCGCTGATCGCCCTCGCCATGCTCAGCCTCAATGGCCACAAACCAATGCTCCCCAGCCGGATTTAACCCACGGTTATGTCAGAAGAGCCTGTATTGCTTTTGTTTTCTCAATGGACCTCAATAACAAACAAGTCGTATCCCAACTTAGAAAATGACTCTCCACCGCCTTCTGTGCACACCACAGTCTCTCCAAGTTTGTAGCCAAATCCCTCGTCTGGCAGTGTGATATTCGGTTCGATTGTGAAGGACATGTTTGGAGCGAGGATGTGTGGATCCCCATCGACCAGCATCATGGGCTCAAGCCAGCCCGGTGGATAGGCAACACCCGTGCTGTATCCAATTCGGTGACAACGGTTGTCCACTAGATCCAGCTTTGCCAGGACAGCGTGATTAGCCTCATCCGGTGCCTTCGACGGAGCGCCAGCTTTGGCAGCAGCAATCGCCGCTATGTGGCTTTCGCTAAGGCAATCCCAGACCTCCTGTTGACGCGCTGAGGGCTGGCCGACAACTGCACTACGCATGACAATGCCGTGGTACCGAGCGATGCATCCAGCCAATTCAATGCACACCACATCGCCGATGGATATCGAGCGTCGCGTCGCCATGCCGTGGACAAGGGCGCTGCGGGGACCAGAGACCACCATGGGTGGGATCGCCGCGTATTCACTGCCCGCTTCGCCCAGGGCCGCCGCAGCAATTCCTGCGATATACGTCTCCGATACACCTGGCCTAATGGCCTCAATCGCCTTGGTGATTGCATAATCGCCAATCAACGCAGCCTGCCTTTGGTAGGCGAGTTCCTCAGGGGTCTTGATTAGGCGCTCGGACGGGACCAGCAGTGAGGCATCCGACCAGCTCACCTCTGAAAGTCCCTTTTTCAGTTGCTCCCATGCTGCTGGGACCAATGTGAAGGCCTGGAGCTCGATGCCAACTGATGCTTCAGCAAGGCCCGAATTGGTGATCTCGTCAATGATTACAGCAACGGGATCTTCGGCGGCGATGTCGTATAAGCGTGGTGACTCCAACCACGATGATGCATATACGCCCGGTCCCTCAGTTGTCCGAGTAACCAGTTTCGGTTCCTCGTCACCAAGGGTAATGATCAAGGCTTGGGACCACAGATAACCGATCGTGTCGAATCCGGTGAGCCAGTGAATGGTGTCGGGAAGTGTCAGGACAAGGCCAGCAAGCTGATCGGCTTCCATTCGTGCCCTGACACTGGACAGCCTTTTCCTATATGTGGTCAACGAGAAGGGCAGCTGCGTCATGTTTTACTCCAATTGTTGAAGAGCCCGAAGGCTCAAAACTTCCAATACGGTGCGTAGTGCTTCTTCAAATGCGAAATCGTTGGATCAACTCGTTCAGTGTCGTCCGGCACGTAGGCGATTGGATCCGGTAGTTGGGAATGGCGTCCGAGGATCCCCTCGAGGGTGGCGTGCAGGCAGTAGGCGGCGTAACTTCGTGCGTAGCCGCCTTCTTGAATTAACACGAGGCGCCCCGCGCACAGCTCGTCTGCCAATTCTGCAACCTGAAGACCTAACCGATTAAACCCCGCCATCGTGACGTTATGGCGACCGTTCGGGTCATATGCACTTGCATCTTGTCCGACTCCGCAGACGATGAAATCTGGCGCAAATTCGCGAAGAATAGGACCTGCGATCTCGGCAAAAGCTGTTGTATAAAACTTGTCACCGGCACCTAGTGGCATCGCAATATTGATATTGAATCCCATGCCATCACCACACCCCAACTCATCTACAGCACCTGTTTGAAGATGTGTCGGCCCCCATGAACCATGGTCCATGTGAAATGAGACCGTCAGCACTTCCGATTGCGCATAGAAACACTCCTGAGTGCCATTGCCATGATGGACATCCCAATCCACCACTGCGATTCGCGCAAAACCGGCGTTGCGGGCCCGTTGTGCAACCAGCGCCGCGTGGGAGAAGACGCAATAGCCGTCAGCTTGTTTCGGTTGGGCGTGGTGCCCTGGTGGTCGCACGAGGGCAAACGCTGCCTGAGCTTCCCCAGAGATGACGGCGTCAGCAGCAGCAAGGCAGGTGCCGGCCGCCGCCAAGAGCCCTTCCCAGCTGTTTGGGCCAACCACCGTCGTCGATGTCAAACGTCCACCGCCAGCAGCACAAAGTTCGGCGATTTGTGCGATGTATTCGGAGTGATGGATCGTTTCCAGCTCTGGAATCTCCGCCAGCCGGCCGTCATGCCACACGAGAGCATCAGCAATGGGTCCATGTTCGAGGACATGTTTCATGTTGCGGATGCGGATCGAATTCTCTGGGTGAAGCTCCTGCTCCCAGAGCAGCGGCGAGGCAGAAGCCTCCCAGATTCCTTCTCCCGTCTCGTGATTCAGGACGCGTTCATCCCAAAAGACATCGAGTTGCGAAGCAGGCACTCCATTACTCCTGGGAAGGCGTCATGTTGTACACGAAGAATGCGGGTTCGTCTCCGACATTGGCCAACTGGTACCTCCAGCCGGGGGCTAAGAAGACGGAGTCGTGAGGATTGAGATCAAGTACACCCTCGTCCCAAGTCAACTGAAGGTGTCCGGAGATGATGAAATAGGTCTCAAGCACTGGTCCGTACCAGTGATCCCCGCTATTCGGGCCACGCTCTTCCGTTGACGTCCAGGCCTTGCTGACCTCGCCTGGATCCAACCAAGAACAGCCTTGTGTGAGATTCGAGCCGCTCCGTTTCTGAGTGATCAGGCGAGCAATTCTTACGCCCGTTACTGCCTCGGCTGCGGGGGTCGGAGGAACAGCATTAAGTGGAACAACGCTTGGGGGAACTCTGTTCGACATTTGTAATTCTCCTAGAGTGCTCGTGAGTTAAACCACAAGGGACTGCTGTGGTTTGTGGGTTTCATGCGGCTTGTAGAGCCAGATTTATTGTCGCAAAATCGATCTGGGAATGTCAAGAAAATTTCGCCCTACCGTGCGCAGCGAGATTGGCCCCACCTCTTCTCGATCGGCGATCACGTCGGCGCTAGCTGGATGGTCGCGAACGCACGGTTGGCGTGGTCGTCGTGGCGCTCTCGCTGATTGCGCGGGGCGCCGCGCAGGCCGCCGTCTTGACGAGTCAGTACGGTGCCGTCGCCGCACTCATCGGGGTGGTGGTGCTGAAGGAGCGGTTGCGCGCAATCCAGCTGATCGGCATCGTGATCGTACTGCTCGCGGTTGTCCTGATGCCCGTCACGGACTAGCGGTCAGCGCGGCAACAACTTCGGCACGGGTGGAGGCAACCGGCGTGTCGTGCCCACCCAGCGCAGCTTGGACGGCGCTGACAGCATCGTGCAGCGAGCCGTCGCCCGCCGCTGATGCCACAAACGCCCGTGCGCAGCCAAGTTGCTGCAGTGTCAGTTCGAGCGACTCGGTAGTGAGCGCACTCGCGCAGCCGAGGCGCGTCCCGGCTTTTGCAGCGCGCCGCAGGATGCCATTCAGTTCGGGATCGGGAACGAGACGAACCGGCGCGGACATCTCGAACCAGCGGGTTAGTTCGCTCCGCCAGTTCGACACATCTGTTCCCGCCCACGCGTCGATCGCAGTGAGCGCGCCCGCTGCGTCGCGCGGTAGTGATGCGGGATCGAGCGGTGGCACTCCGCCGAGCCTACGCGCCAAGTATTCTGCAGCCTCAGCGACGAGCGCGTCGACGTCTGCGAGAGCGGTGTCGAGAATAATTAGTGCGCTCATGCGACTCCTCGTCGGTCATAGAACATCTTCAGCACGATAGACGCAACGGCGATACCGATGGCATCGATGGCCACGTCACTGACGGCGCCGTGCCGGGTCGGGACGAATGTCTGATGGTATTCGTCGACGAACGCATAGGCGATCGCCACGCCAGCGGCCGCGATCAGCGTGGCGTGTGTGCCGATCCGCTGGGCGCGGAATCCCCACGCGCACGCCACAGTGAGGGCCGCGAACACGCCAACGTGGGCGAATTTACGCAGCACGGTATCGAGCGTCCCGCTGGTGATTGCGAGATCGGGTGTCGCACTCAGTAGCCAGATCGTGATGGCGATCGCACAGGCGGGAGTCCAGGCGATTATGCGCACAGAGTGCATCGTACCGGCGCGTCCCACCCGTGTCCGGATCCGAGCTACGTGTGACTGTGCGTGCAAGCCGTCACGGTTCGTGCGGCCATTACCCCACGTCACCATGCGGGCCACTGCACGCTAGAACCATGAACACCACTGTCGCGCGTCGCCTCCTTTGCCTACCGCTCGTTGCTGTCAGTTTCGGTGGCCTGATCAGCCAAGCCCGCGGGGCCGAAACCACCATCACCTACCCCTTTCCGAGCATCGACTCCAGTGGTATCACGGCGTCGGTCGCAGCGGGTATCGCCGGCTGTCTGGTTGGCTGTTCAACGATGCAAGTCACGCCGAGAACTGCTCTCCCTGCGCGTCGACAGAGCATGTTGCAGTTCGCAGCGCCAGCCGGTACAACCATTAAACTGGCGACGATTCGAATGCGCTACCGGACGAAGGCAGCTGGTGTCTCTGCTCGTGTGCGAAGCCGCATCAATGGTCGATGGTTCGACGGGCAGCGGCTGCGTTCGACGGTTGGGACCACCAGCACCATCTCCTCGGGACGCGGCGCAACGGCAGTGGGCGTCGCTCTGGTGGCGGACACTGCAGTCGCGGTCAAGGCGGTACGGTCAGCGACCGAGAACATGGTGACCATTGGATCAGTTGAGCTTGTCGTACGCGACCTCGCAGTACCGACCGTCGGATGGATTGGAGCGCAACCAGAAGCATCGGGGTGGCAACGCGGCACCGTTTGCGCCACAGCCGGCGCGCAGGACGTCGGGCTAGGAATTGATCACATCGAATACGCGATCGGTTCTGTCGTGACCACCGAGACCGCTCCAACCGGCGTGCGGCTACAGCCGCGGCCACTCAACTTCACCGATCAGTTGTGCGTCGATACGGCACAGGTCGGAGACGGGACATATGGCACGTCACTGACGGCGGTCGACACCAGCGCAACCGGCAATCGCAGCAGCGCCGTAACGGGTCTGATCAGCATCGATAACACGCCACCCAGTGTTAGCTTCGTGTCACCGCCCGATACCGAGACGCGCACCCCGGCCCTGGTGCTCAACGTCGAGGACCGGACCAGCGGCGTGGCAGATGTTTCGCTCAGTGTGGATGGATTTCCGCTCTCCATAAAACGGGTCGGCTCGACCGTGACGGCGACCACGGTGCAGCCCCTCAGTGACGGGTTGCACCGCGTCGCGTGGGAGGTCTTGGATGTCGCCGGCAATAGCACCACAGGTAACGAGACTGTCGCTATTGCCGATCTCACGCCACCCACGGTAGATCAGGCTCTCCCACAGGGCAACGCAACGTCACTCAGCGCGATTTCAGCCCGTATTGTGGATGCGGGAGCCGGCGTCGCTGCTGATGGAGTGCGACTGGCAGTCGATGGCATCGACGTGACGGCGATGCTGGAACTGACGGCTGGCATCATGCACTACCAGTCGCTCCGCCCGTGGGCTGAGGGCGATCACGCAGTGCGAATGATTGCCACGGATCGAAGTGGTAACCGCTCCGTTGCAGAATGGGCGTTCAACATTCCCATCACACCCGCACCGGCACCGATACCGACGCCGACACCGGTAACGGCAACGCCCGAGGCGGCGCCACAACCTGTCGCGACGGACACGGAACCGTCGGTCCCGAGTGGTGCTGTTGGGCAGTCACAGATCGACGCCCCCGGGCGGTTTGTAACACGCGGCAGCAGTGTTCCCTTGTTGGTGCAGGTGAGTCGCGATGGTCTACCAGCGGCTGGCGTCCGTCTCCAACTGCACTGGAATGGCAAGGCACTGACAACACAACCAATCGTCGACGAATCTGGGGAAGCCGCGATTCGCGTCCCACAAGCTGCCACCGGCACACTCACGATCGCCCTTGGCAGGATCAGCGTGGAGGTGTCGGTGCAGCCTGCGCCAACGGTACGACTGACGACGCGGAGGATGCGCGTTGACACTGGTGGCGCCGTGACCCTCAGCGGCACCCTGTTGGGTAGCGATCTGCAGTTCGTTCGTATTGAGGCGAGGGTCGCAGGCAGATGGCTCTTTGTGACGCAGGTGCCCGTCAGTCGTCGTGGCGTATTTGGGACACCCGTTCGACTCGAACGAGCGGGTGCGTATCTCGTTCGTGCGTCTGCAGGACGCCTCCGTTCGCACGTTATTCGACTCGTCGCCCGCTAGAGCATGGAGAATGGGCGTAGCCTGCTACCTTGAGTGAGGCATGATCGACCCCGCACTAACTGGTCTCAATGGGGCACAAATCGATGCTGTCACGGCCGATCCCGGGCCGATTCTCGTTGTCGCTGGCGCAGGCTCGGGCAAGACGCGCGTGCTGACGCACCGCATTGCGCACCTCGTTGAGCAACATGGTGCTCCACCATCATCAATCCTTGCAATCACCTTCACCAACAAGGCTGCGAGCGAGATGGCCGAACGAGTCAACCGCTTACTCGGCGGACGCGCAACGGGCATGTGGGTGATGACATTCCACGCTGCCTGCGCGCGCATCCTGCGCGCCGAGGCGACGCGGATTGGTTTTCGACAGTCATTCACGATTTACGACTCATCGGACCAAGTGCGCCTCGTGCGCTCGATCATTGAGGACGATCTCGGCAAGGACAGCAAGCGCTACCCCGCACGCGGCGTCCACGCCCGCATCTCCGACGCGAAGAACCGCTTGCTCTCGCCCGAGCAGTTCATTGCCGAGTCGGATGGGTACTTCGACACGACCGTTGGTGAGGTCTACGTGCGCTATCAGCAGCGTCTGTTGGAGGCGGGGGCAATGGACTTCGACGATCTGCTCGTCCATACCGCCAACCTGCTCGAGCAGATCCCCGAGGCGCGGGACAAGTGGCAGACCGCGTTCCAACACCTCCTCGTTGACGAGTACCAAGATACGAATCATGCCCAGTATCGGCTGATCCGCTCGCTCGCAGCGGGGCACCGTAGCGTCTTCGTCGTTGGCGATTCGGATCAGTCGATCTATTCGTGGCGTGGGGCAGACATCCGAAACATCCTCGATTTTGAGAAGGATTTTCCCAACGCCCGCACGATTCGGCTCGAGCAGAACTATCGCTCCACGCAGAACATTCTCGATGCCGCAAACGCTGTGATCGAGCACAACGACAACCGCCAGGAGAAACGCCTCTGGTCCGAGCTCGGTGCGGGCGACCGAGTGCGCGTCGTGGAATGCCAGGACGAACGCAGCGAGGCGCGCTTCGTCGTCGGACAAATCAGTCGGGTGATCGGCGAGGGTGGCTCCCTGCGCGACGTCGCGGTGTTTTATCGCACCAACGCGCAATCGCGCGCGATGGAAGAGGCACTGCGGCAGGCCGAGGTGCCGTATCGCATTATCGGTGGCACGGGGTTCTACGATCGACAAGAGGTCAAGGACGCGCTCGCCTACCTGCGCGCGATTGCGAATCCGAGCGACGATGTCTCGCTTCGGCGAATCATCAACGTGCCGCGGCGCGGCATTGGCGACACCACCGTGTCGCGACTCGCGGAACATGCTGCGACGCTCGGTATCACGCTACGTGCGGCGCTCGCTGACGCTGAGTCGGTGTTGCCGGGTGCTGCTGCCAAGAAGGCCGTCACGGGCTTTGCCTCGCTACTCGAGCGGTTGACGGCCGCTGCCGTTGATCTTGAGCCCGGCGAGCTACTCGAACGAGTCTACGAAGAGACCGACATGATCGAGGGACTCCGCGCAGAGCGAACACTGGAGGCCAATGGTCGTATTGAGAACCTCCACGAGCTACTCGGTGTCGCGCGCTCGGCGACCCTGACCGGCGAGGCGGAGGAGGACCTCGCGATCTTCTTGCAAGAGCTCAGTCTCGTCTCGGATGCCGATCAGTTGCCCGATTCCGACGACGACTCGGCAGTCACGATGATGACGCTCCACACCGCCAAGGGCTTGGAGTTTCCACGGGTCTACATGATTGGCCTTGAGGACAACATTTTTCCTCACGCCCGCGCGCTTGAAGAAGCCAACCTCGAGGAGGAGCGCCGCCTCTGTTATGTGGGAATGACCCGTGCGCGAGAGCAGCTGACGATGACCTACGCTCGCACCCGCAGCATCTATGGTCGCCAGGACAGCAACGCGCCGTCGACGTTCCTTGCGGAGATCCCAGGCGATCTAGTGGAACACGAACGCGTCGGCCTGCGCGGTGGTACGGCGATGCCGTCTGCCCGTGGACGCTGGTCGGACACGGTACCCACGGCTGCTCCGATGCGTCGTATTGAGCGCACGACTACCAATGATCTGCCGATCATCTCCGCGGGTGACACGATTCGTCATCGGACGTGGGGGGAAGGCATTGTCATCAGTGTCCCCTCGGCGGAGGAGATTCTGGTCCGTTTCCCCGAGGCCGGCGAGCGACGACTCCATGTCGCTTACGCACCGATCGAAGTTGTCTAGTTCGTCGGTTGCGCGTCGTCGTGAGAGGGGGGTGCGCTATGGGCATGGGTATCCGCAGCGTCTGTGTTGGTTGTCACAAACGTACGGAGAGCACAGCACGGTTCGTGGATCCAACCCGTGTCCCAGCTTATTACGCCATGTAGCATGAAGTTAACGTCTCGCACGTACGCGAGGGACTCAAAAGGGAAACCACGATGGCCAAACCAAAGCGTCAGCAACGCCGCGCCTCCCAGCGGCAGGGGGCCAAGCAGCCACCCGCCACGGAACGTAGAAAATGGTTGATGCTCGCAGCGGTCGGCATAGCGATCGCCATCGTGCTTGTGTTTGTCACAACGCGCAATGCCGAAGACGGTGGCGCCGGTGATGGCGGCCAGGCAGCAACGAGTCAGCAGCAAGCTGCGCCCGGCCTGCCGGACACGCCCGATTATCACTCGCTGATCGTCTCGCCGAACGATCCGGACAAGCTCTTTCTTGGCACGCACGAGGGCCTGTTCGCATCAAGCGATGGCGGCAGGAGTTGGCGCCAGACTGGCGCGATCGGGGGCGACGCGATGAGTCTCGCTCGCGACGCCGCCGACGATCAGCTGCTGTACGCAGCCGGGCACGAATTGTTCCAACGAAGCGAAGATGGCGGCGTAACCTGGAACGACATTCCGCTCGATGACGCGATCTCAGAATCCGGCTCCGTCGATATCCACGGCTTTGCGGCCGACCCCGCACAGCCCGGAACAGTCTACGCGGCGGTTGCCAACCGCGGCCTGTACCGATCCACGGACCATGGCGCGAGCTTCACCAAGCTCAGCGATACCGGTGCCGCGGGCTTTGGTATCGCGCTCACCAACACCAAACCGCAGCGCATCTACCTGGCCGACGCCCGCGAGGGCCTGCTCGTATCGAGCAACGAGGGCAAGACATGGAGCCTGCTCCAGTCAGGCGTAATCAGCGTCGCCATTTCGCCTGACGACCCCAAGCGCGTGCTGGCCGCCGGCGAGGCAATCTACCTCGCAACCGATGGGGAATCATTCAAGCTGGTACAGACAGGACCCAAAGATGGATTCGGCCCCATCGTGTTTGCTCCGTCTGACCCGTTGCGCGCTTACGCGGTGGCTTACGATCGCGTGCTCTACGTCAGCCAAGACGGCGGAGCTACATGGCGCATGGCCTGACAACGCACGCGCGCAAGTGCCCGATCACGGCCCTCTTGGGGCGGCGGGCTTGTTGACCAGCGAGACCGGCGGTTCGTGTGGGCGGGGTGGGGGGTGGGTATTTTCTCAGAGACCAAACACCCGCAACACCCCGGCCCTTTTCCCTGGGGTGGAAACTATGCCTCCCGAGGGAAACATCCGGTAGCTAGGAGCGTAGGCGGCGTTAGCGGCCCACACTCCTAGCTTTGCGTTGTCGTCATCGTGATGGCTGATGCTGCTCCACAGCGTTTAGGTAGAGAGGAAGCGCTAGCCCTGATTGAGAACATGGGTTCGCGCATTCGGAATATGGGGGGTGCGCGCCTGAAGGGTGCGGATCTGGCGGGTGCGAACCTGTCGAATGCGAATCTGACGGGTGCAAATTTGTAGGATGCGAACCTGTCGAATGCTGATCTGTCTAATGCGGATCTGAAGAGTGCGAACCTGACACGTGCGAACCTGTCGAATGCGGATCTGTCGAATGCGTATCTGAGGGGCGCGAATCTGACGAGTGCGAATTTGGCGGGTGCGAACCTGACGAATACAAATCTGAAGGGTGCGGTGGGGTTGCACTAAATTGCATTACGCACGCGGAGCCTGTCAGGTCGAATGGGACACTCGGTCGTCGAATTTAGTGAGCAACATCCTGTGTGGCCGGCTTGTTGATCCGGGCGGCGTGGGTAGCACCGCCGGCCGTGCCGCGGCGACAACCGCTATAAATCGGGTCACTCGACGAATGATCATGCGCAAGCGTGCTTACGCCGGGGACCGGACGGGTCCGTCGTAAGAGAACGCGATTACTCGGCAGCAAGCGATTGACCGTACGATCAAGAGATTGACCATATGAAGGGAGCGAATTCGTGCAGATCTGGACAGAGCACCTTCTCCCGCGACTCACCGATGTTGCACTAGGCATCAAGGAAGTCCGGCGCCATCGGGAACGCGCGGTGGCGGGCTTGCAGGGTGAGGTCGTCGAGATCGGTTTCGGGTCGGGCCTCAACGTGCCGCTGTATCCGCCGACCGTGCAGACCGTTTATGCCGTCGAGCCGTCGATGGTGGCTCACCGGTTGGCTGCGGCCCGCGTCGATGCGTCGCCGGTGTCGGTCACTTTCGTGGGGCTAGACGGGCAGGACCTGGACCTGGCGGATGCCTGTGCGGACATGGCGCTGAGCACCTTCACGCTGTGCACCATTCCAGACCCGGTCCGAGCGTTGCGCGAGTTGCACCGGGTGTTGCGCCCCGGCGGTCAGTTTCACTTCCTCGAACACGGCCTGTCACCTGAGCCAAACACGGCCCGATGGCAACACCGGCTCAACAGCATCCAGCAACGCGTCGCCGGCGGCTGCAACCTCGATCGCAGGATTGACCGGCTCGTGGCCGATGCCGGCTTCACGATCCAGCAGCTGCGCACCGACCAGATCAGCGGGCCCCGGCTGTCCCGACCGTGGGGCTACCTGTACTGCGGCGTGGCGGTGAAGGCCACAGCTTCGGACAGCACGTGACTATCAGATGTCGGGCGGGCGGATGTAGCCCGTCGCGCAGGGCCCCGACCGCGAACAGGTGATGGACGACGACCAGACCTACCGCGCGCTCGACCTGCTGATCGAGGCCGGCGAGCGACGATTCCATGTCGCTTACGCACCGATCGAAGTCGTCTAAATGGTTGGATGCGCGTCGCCGTGAGGGCGGTCTCTGATAGATTCGCGTCCTGTCCGGGCGGTTAGCTCAGTTGGTAGAGCACCAGCTCGACAAGCTGGGGGTCACTGGTTCGAGCCCAGTACCGCCCATCCGGACGCTGGTCTAAAGCGACTCGTAGATCTCGGCCTCGACCGTCGCCTTGAAATGCGGCGAAACGCAATGGGCCTGGAACGCCGCCTCATCGTCGTACTGCTCATAGAGGAACAAGGTGCTCGGGTCGGCCGGATCGCGGTGCAGGATGTAGGCCTGGCAACCGGGCTCCGCGTTTGAGGGAGCCAGCATCGATTGCGCGAGGCTGATCACGCGCTCCTCTTCGCCCGTCATCATCGTCCAACGCACCGCGATACAGAAAGCCATCAGAGATCACTCCTCGTCGTTGGTGGGTAGCGTCGCACGAGTCGTCGGGTGCTGTTGCCAGATACCGGTTACATTGATCCCATGACCAACGTTGCTCAGCTCTACTTCCTTCCAGGCGCGGGCTCCTTTGCCCCGCATATTTTGCTCGAGGAGACGGGCGTGCCGCACGAGTTGGTGCGGGTTGTACGCGACGAGGCTGGCAATCCCGTCAGGCCACAGGGCTACCTCACATTGAACCCGAGCGGGCGCGTTCCGACGCTGGTTTGGCCTGACGGAGTGGTGCAGACCGAGTCGGCGGCGATCTGCCTGTCGCTCGCAGAGCGTGCTGGCGTGGACGCTCTGATCCCAGCGATAGGAGCGCCCGGTCGTATTGTGGTACTACGCCGACTGTTCTTCCTGACCAACACGGTCCAGGTTGCGATCCTGCGCGCGCGGTATCCAGGTCGCTTCGTCGATGGGGATGAGGCACAGGCCGCCGTCGCCCGACATGCCCAACGAGAACTTGCCGAACTCACTGAGCGCTGTGCCAACTGGTATGGAACGAGCCAGCCATTCATTCGAGGCGTGGTGCCCGGCGTCGATGACATCTACCTCGCCATGCTGATTCGCTGGACACGCTTGACTCCCGCGCCGTGGTGGGACAATCCGGTTCTGGGTGGTCTCTTAGATCGGGTGATGTCCCAACCAGCAGCGCAGGCCTGCCTCGAGCAGGAGGGCATTGAGGTCCGCCCACCCGCCGGAACTTGATGCTCGGGCGAGGCCCTAGTGGTCGTGGCCGTGCGGGAGAGACTCGAGCGAGGCGACAGCGCGCAGCCACTCCGACCCGGCCGTAACGGTCAACTCGCCAACGGTCGGAGAGAAAATCGTTAGAGCTACGACCACGGGCTCAGCAAAGGCGCTGACGCTCGACTGAAAGATCAACGTGTCGCCTTGCTCGGTAATCAGCGTCGCGGTGCCATTCGAGACTACTCCCGCCTCGGGCCCGACCAGTGCTTCAGTCGTACACGCATCCCCTGGGCCGAAGACGCGCCGCCGAACGCTGTGCAACTGCTGCGCCCAACCGGGAGACGCCTCGATCGCGACCGCCGTAAAGACCAGACCGTCGAGCGCGCTCACCGCAGTTACCTAAACGCCTGAACCCCGGTCACGGCACCGCCGACGACCAGTGTGTGGACCTCATGTGTGCCCTCGTACGTAACCACACTCTCAAGGTTATTCATATGACGGATGACGGGATACTCGAGCGTGATTCCGTTAGCACCCAGGATGGAGCGTGCAGATCGCGCGATGTCCAGCGCGCCCCGAGCGTTACCCATCTTGCCGAGACTGACATGCTCGGGACGCAGGCGACCCTCGTCCTTCATACGACCAAGGTGCAGCGCCATCAGCGAGCCACGCGATATTTCCAGCACCATCTCGGCCAACTTTTGCTGCGTCAGTTGGTACGACGTCAACGGCTTCTCAAAAACGACCCGCTCTGACGCGTATGAAAGAGCCTCGTCGTAGCAGGCGCGCGCGGCACCCATTACTCCCCAAACGATGCCGTAGCGCGCCTCGTTGAGACACGACAATGGGCCCCGTAAGCTGGTTGCCTCGGGCAGCCGATTGGCATCGGGTACACGTACGTCCTGGAAGACGAGTTCGGAGGTGATCGACGCGCGGAGCGACATCTTGCGGTGAATCTCTGGTGCGGTGAAGCCCGGCATACCCTTTTCGAGCAGAAAACCGCGGATACCCTCATCAGTGGCGGCCCAGACAATTGCGACATCCGCAATCGAACCGTTTGTGATCCACATCTTCGAACCGTTGATGATCCAATCGTCGCCGTTACGCTTGGCGAAGGTACGCATCGCGCCGGGATCCGAACCCGCATCGGACTCGGATAGGCCAAAGCACCCGATTACCTCGCCCGTCGCCATCCGCGGCAACCACTGCTGTTTTTGTTCCTCGCAGCCCCAACGATAGATCGCGTACATGGCGAGTGAGCCCTGCACGGACATGGCACTCCGCAGGCCACTGTCACCGTACTCCAACTCCTGGTTGATCAGCCCGTACGACACAGCGTTGACGCCAGAACACCCGTATCCCTCGAGGTGTGCGCCGAGAAACCCCAACTGACCGAACTCGGTAAACACCTCGCGCGGCAGAATGCCCTTCTCAAACCAGTCGCCCACCTCGGGGATGATGCGCTCGCGCACGACCTCGCGCACTGCGTCGCGAATCGCGAGCTCATCCTCGGAGAGCAGCGCGTCAATGCCGATAAAATCGTGCGGGTCAATCGCCTTGTCGCTGATTGTGGCCACGGAAAACCTCCAACTCGAATTCGGTAAGCCTATCGCAGCACCCGAGCAGTCTCCGCAGCTGGTGTTGGTGGCACTAATCGGCGCCACGTTCGACCATCCGCACTTTGCGTTGAAAAACCGATTGCGCAAATGTATCATCGGCCACATGAAGCATTCTCTCAGTGCCACCATCGTTATCTGTGCGATGTTCGTTGCAGCGGCCCCGGCCACGGCTGCCACGGTCTCTGGCACACTCACCGGCGGTCGCGGTCTGCACGTGGTTGTCGTGCAGTCCAACGGAACGAGCAAGAAGGCCACAATCACCAGCAAGAAGGGGACCTTCAAAGTCGTCGGAGTGAAACTCGCTGGTGCCTCGATCCAATTGGTTGGCAAAAACGGTACGTACTTCGGACCGGTCCTGCTGGGCGGGTCGGGCAAGAAGGTCTACGCGACGATCAAAGGCTCGGGAAACCTCGCCCTCGGTACGTTCAAACGAAAGAGTGGCTATGCCGCAGCACGCGCGCCGGTCGGTCGTTACTTCACGACAGTTGCCTATACGGTCGCTGCGAAGAACGGTAAGCCGATTGGCGCCGGCAAGTATGGGCTCGTCAAGGTTGGTAACGGCAAGAGCACACTCAAGGGGTACAACGGGCAGGGCCGCGATGCGGATCTCGATGGGATTCCGGGCGCTTTTGACATTGACGATAATGGCAATCTCATCATCGATAATGTCGATCGTACGACGCGATCAGGGCGCTCCTTGCGACAGTTCTCACCAGCGTTGCGTGTGAGTGATATCTGTCCGACCCCTGATCAGCCGCAGCCGGCCGGCTGCATACCGCCCAGCGGAGCCCCGTCTGGCGGAACAACGGCAACCGCAGCAGCCACGGAGTTCAAGCTCTTCTCGAACTTCAAGTTGACGGACGCGACCTCGATCAACGTCAGCATTCCCGGCATTACGGGGATTGATGCGTTGATCGACGCCGCCGTGCCAACAACCGTCACGCTGGCGACCCAAGTTATGGGGGCAACGTCGTCGACGCTCGATTGCCTCGGTAATACCTACTGTGCGCCGCACGGCGCATACCCGCTCGTCAATTCCGCCGCGGCCTCCTATACGGGAGCCTTTTTGAATCTTTCGAAGGGCACAACAGGAGACGCGCAAATCATGCCTGGGGCAGCCCGCACCGATATTGGGTCGGGGAACGCCTTCTTGCAGATGGATGGGGCGACGAGTTACCCGGGCGTACTCAACTTCGTCTTCAACACCGCACCGGCACTCAAGTCGTACAACGTTGGGGCAGGCGAGCAAACACTGGCGTACGACGCGAGTGGCGTCTCGGCGAGTGGCATGACGCCGAGCACTCCGATTACGACGACGGCGGGTGCAACATCAATCACGGTGACCTTCTGGCGCCCTCAGCGCACTGCCCTCTCATCAGAGGCCTGGTTCGGGTCGGCAAACCCATGGACGGACATTGGTGGCCTCGCCTATCGCGCCGACCCGCCAAACGCGCCGAGTGGGAGCACGAAACGCTCCTGCGCAGGTGGCTACTCGGGGGGAAGCGCTAATGGTGTTGCGGTAACCGCAGGGACCGACGGCGTCGTCGATCCGGCGATCGATGCCGAGGCCAGCGCGGCGAACACGATCTCGTGGACGATCGACCTCGCGACATGTTTTGATTGGTCATTGATGGCGACTGGGACCAGTTTCGATCTGGATATCCAAGCGTTCAGCACGTACGGCGACAACGCCGCTCGGAAGCTCCACTTCCTGAAGGGCTAGACGCCTCCGTTGGGGGGACTGCGCGTAAACGCAGTCCCCCCAGCCGGCTGGTCAGCACGTAAGCGGCGAGGCCCGGGCAGAGATTCTGAACCGCCATCTCAAACTTGATACCTTCCAAAACGGCTGGGGAAATCATGAAATCAATTGTGAAGAAGAGTTTTTCGTCTCCGGATGAGACAACAAAACCCTTCGCAAAAGGAACCATTGAGTCGGTAACTATCGGCGGTCTCGATCTGGCTCGAGTGACGCACGAGCCAGGCTGGAAATGGTCGGAGCACGCCAAGCCAGTCGCGCACACTGAGACGTGCCAGAAATACCATGTGCTGTACTTTATCTCCGGGCGACTAATGGTACTCATGGACGATGGGACCGAACTGGAGTTTGGTCCGGGCGACCTCGCAATCATCCAGCCAGGCCACGATGCATGGGTCGTGGGTGATGAGCCGAATCTGCTCCTCGAGCTTTCTGGCGCTACGAAACCCTCCGAGCTTTCCGGCGACTGAACGGCCCTCACTCTGGGGAATAACGACCCATCGCAGTCCCGTCAACTCTCCATCCGGCGCGAGCTCACGCCGGATGGTCTGGTGCTGCGCTACCTGAAACGAGGCGACGGGGCGGTGGATAGGCATGGCGGCCAGTCAAGGGGTGTTCCTGCTCTGTTTGTTCTGGCTGACTGGCGTCTCGGTCGCTTGGATGTGTCGTCCGCCCAGGCGGCTGCTAGCGTCTCTTGGTGATCGCCGCCTCAGACCTCGCCGAAGCGCTTGTGGCCACGGGCACCGTCGAGGCTCTGCAGACCGCATGGAGTACCGGTGACACGATCGGCGCGAGTACGCATGGCACTGCCAGCGACACGAGCCGGTTTGCTCTGGCGTCGCTGACGAAACCACTCGTTGCGGTGGCCTGCCTCGTGGCGTGTGAGGAGGGCGCTTTGGAGCTTGACGAGAGCCTGTCGAGGTATCTACCCAGAGCAGCCTGTACAGCGACGCTTCGAGAGTTGCTGTCGCACGCTTCCGGCCTCGCCTTCGATGACGCAACAGCTCGCCGCATCCAAACCGACCCGAACGCAGGCTGGGCAGAGGTAGCGGCCGCCTACACGAGTGTTGCGCCGATCGTCCCCGCCCGCGAGCGCCGTACCTACTCGAACACCGGATACGCGTTGATTGCGGCTGCGCTCGAGCAGGCTACGCGGCTGCCGTACCAGGTGTATATCGACGAGGCGGTCTTGCAACCCTTGGGGATGACGCACACACAGTTCGGTGCTAGCCCGGACGACCAGAGCATTATCGCCGTCCAGGAACCGGGCCTGCTCGGTCATGGAGAGCAACTCTTTAACGGTGCCCGCTTTCGAGCTCTGGGTTTGCCACAGTCCGGCGCGTATGGCACGGCCTCCGATTACCTTCGCTTGCTGCGGTGCGTTCGTCATGGCGGCAAGCCACTGCTCGCAAAGCAGACGAACGCGTTTCTTTTGGCCAACCAGTGTGGAGCCCTGCCGGGTGGCGTGGGCGAATTTATGGAGTGGGATGTCTGCGACTGGGCCGTCGGTTTCGAGTGTCGAGACGGCAAGCAGCCGCATTGGACGGGCACGGCGCTGTCTGCATCTGCCATCACCCACTTCGGTGCCTCAGGCACGCTGGCGTTGTTCGATCCGGTCGCGGATGTCGCAGCAGTGGTTTTGGCCAATCGCGGTACCTACTCCGGATGGATGTTGGAGCCCGGCGGCTGGCCCGATCTCTGCGCTGCTCTCGTCGCGTAGTCGTCAGACTATGACCATGCGCCTACGCTCGTACTGCAGTTACTGTGGGGCTCGGCTTGGCCCGCTGGTCGACAACCATCAGGATTGTGCTGCTTGCGGCGACCCGTATTTCCACGATGCCAAACCATGTGCAGCGGTGATCGTGACCAGACCAGATGGCGCGATCCTCCTCGGCCGGCGCGCGATCGAGCCACAGCGCGATCTTTGGGACCTTCCTGGCGGCTTCTGTCACCCCAACGAGACACCGGAGGATTGCGCAGTGCGTGAACTCCGTGAAGAAACGGGATGCGACATCCGGATCGATGCGTTCCTCGGCCACGTGATCGACACGTATGGTGATGGCGGCGACTACACCCTGAATGCCATCTTCGTGGCGCATATCGAGCGGGGTCAGCCGGTCGCGGCAGATGATGTAGCAGAGCTTGTCTGGTTTCCATCAGATGGGTTGCCCACTCGGAGCCAATTGGCCTTTGAGAACACTGCAACCGCACTCGCGCTCGATCGAGAGCGGTAGGGGGAGGAGTCCAGCCAATCTGCGCGAAACACACTGCGCAATGGCTATTGAAGACGAAGACTGGGGCGACGAGCCCTCCCTGACCGGACTCGAGCAATGGGACGAAGACGTCTGGGTCGAGGCCGGCATTTCGTCAATCGAGCGGTATCTCGCTCGCCACGCAGCATTCGAGTTATGGTGCGACGATCAGACGCGACGCTATGGCGTCGGTCCGGGTGGTGCGGAGGCCTAACCGGCTTTCCCCGTTAGAGTTCGACTCCGTCGAATCTCCTTGATGCACTTGCGTTCCTACGATCCCGTACCCGCTACTCCCGACCACATTGCGCTTGAGCACCGCGTGCTCGCATTGTGGGAGCAGGAGTCCACCTTCGAGCGGTTGCGGACACAGAACGCGGGGGGCACCCCCTTTTCGTTTATTGATGGCCCAATCACCGCCAATAACCCCATGGGCGTGCATCACGCATGGGGTCGCTCGCTAAAAGATCTGGTGCAGCGGCACCGTGCCATGCTCGGACACGAACAGCGCTACCAAAATGGCTTCGACTGCCAAGGGCTCTGGGTTGAGGTAGAGGTCGAGAAGTCGCTCGGCCTGAACTCAAAGCAGGAGATCGAGGAGTACGGGCTCGACAAGTTTGCTCGTGCCTGCCGCGACCGCGTGGCCGAATACTCCGCGATCCAGACGCGACAGTCGCAACGGCTCGGTCAGTGGATGGATTGGGACAGGTCGTATTACACGATGACGGACCCGAATATCACTGCGATCTGGCAGTTCCTGAAGGTCTGTCACGAGCGCGAGATGTTGTATCGGGGAAATCGTCCAATGGTCTGGTGCCCCCGCTGTGGCACGTCGCTCTCGCAGCACGAGCTGATCGATTCGTACCGCGACCGCACACACATCACGCTGCACGTGCGGTTTCCGTTCGTCGATCAGCCCGATGAGGCGGTCGTGATCTGGACCACCACGCCGTGGACGCTGCCCGCCAACATCGCGGCCGCGGTCGACCCAACCGCCGAATATGCCGCAGTCAAAACATCGCAGGGCATCGACTGGGTGATGGCGTCACGTGTAGAAGACCTATTTGGAACCGGCGCCGACGTCACACGCACCGCGCTCGGCAGCGCGTTGGTCGGACGGGCGTATCGCGGACCGTTCGATGATCTCGCAGCGCAGGCCGAGGTCGCCCATCGCATCGTTGCCTGGGACAACGTCTCGGACAACGAGGGCACAGGTGTCGTGCATATTGCAACCGGTTGTGGTGCTGAGGACTTCGAGTTGGGAAAGCGCGAAGACCTCCCCGTGCTCGTACCGGTCGACGAGGCTGGATGCTTTACCGAGGAGTTCGGCTGGCTTGCGGGCCAGGCAACGGGCGACGTAGCTGAGACCATCACAGCTCATCTGCAAGAGACGGGAGCGCTCGTGCGCTCGGGCACGATCGAGCACCGCTTCCCTGTCTGCTGGCGCTGCGGGACCGATCTTATCTTCCGCGTTGCCGAAGAGTGGTTTATCTCGGCCGATCCCGTCCGTCAGGCGATGATCGACGCGGCGGCGACCGTCAACTGGGTGCCGGAGCACTACGGCAAGCGTATGGAAGATTGGCTGCGCAACATGGGGGACTGGTGTATCTCGCGCAAGCGCTATTGGGGCTTGCCCCTGCCGTTCTACCGCGCGCCTTCCGGCGAGTACACGATCATTGGGTCGGTCGAAGAGTTACGAGCGCGTGCTGTTGATCCACTCGATGATCTCGAAGAGTTGCACCGCCCGTGGATTGACGCCATCCGCATCCGCACCGATAGCGGCGAGATCGCGGAGCGTGTGACGGAGGTCGGCGACTGTTGGCTCGACGCCGGAATTGTGCCGTTCTCAACGCTCGGCTGGGGTCGCGACGCGTACGAACCCGAGGGCTATGCAGAGGGTGCCGGCGTCGGCCTGACCACGGCAGACCTGCCCGACCATGCGTACTGGGAGAAGTGGTTCCCCGCGGACTTGGTGTCCGAGATGCGCGAGCAGATTCGGCTCTGGTTCTACTCCCAGTTGTTTATGAGTGTCGTGCTCGTTGGTCGCGCCCCCTATCGGTCCGTGCTCGGGTACGAAAAACTCCATGACGAGACTGGGCGAGCGATGCACAAGTCGTGGGGCAATGCGATTTGGTTCGACGACGCCGTTGAGGAGATGGGCGCAGATGTGATGCGCTGGCTCTACGCGCTCCAGACGCCGTCGCAGAACATGAGTTTCGGCTACGGGCCGGCCAACGATGTACGGCGACGTCTACTGACGCTCTGGAATAGCTATTCGTTCCTAGTCCGCTATGCCGAGATCGATGGCTTTGTCCCAACCTGGTCAGATCTCGCGGATCGACCGCCATGCACAACAGCCTTGGATACGTGGATTGTGGCACGGGTGGACGAGACGATTGTGGCCTGTGACGCAGCGTTGGCGGACTACTGGACGCCCACCTACGCGCGCGCAATTGAGTCGCTGATCGGCGACCTCTCTGCCTGGTACATTCGCGGATCGCGCGCGCGCTTCTGGCGTGCCGAACGAGATGCGGATAAGGACGCCGCCTTCCGGACGCTCTGGTACTGCCTTGTGCAGATTTGTCGACTGGTCGCGCCCGCCATGCCGTTCCTTGCCGAGGAGATTTGGCAGAACCTTGTACGGGACCGCGCCGATCAGGCTCCCGCCTCGGTGCACTTGGCTGGCTGGCCCCAAGCGCAGCAGCCGAATGCAGCAGCTCTGTTCTCAATGAACCTTGCACAGACTGCAATTTCGCTCGGGCGGGCAGCGCGGGCACAAGGCAATCGCAAACTGCGACAACCACTGCGGGAAGCGGTGATTGCGACGCCAGACGCCGCTGCGCGCGCCGCTGTGGAAGCTCTGTCTGCTGAGATTGCGCTCGAGCTCAACGTCAAGCGCGTCCGCTTTGCAGACGTCGTAGATGAGCTTCTGGAAGTCGAGGTGGTGCCGAATTTCCGCGTGCTCGGACCGAAGTTGGGTAAGGACATTCCCCGCGTCCAGCAGTTGCTCAAGGACGGTGATTACCTACGCGTCGGCACAACGGTCGAGGTCGGTGGCTACACACTCACCGCTGATGAGATCGAGCTGCGCACCCGCCCGAAGGGGGGATTCGCGGTGGCCGACGAGGGCGGGCTCGCTGTTGCAGTCGATACCGAACTCGATGCCGAGTTGGAGGACGAGGGGCTGGCGCGCGAGCTGATCCACTTTATCCAAGGCGAGCGCAAAAACGCTGGCTTCGAGATCGCGGATCGAATCATCATTGAGATGGTCGCCAACGAGCGGGCACAACATGTGTTGGACCGCTTTGCCGACGAGATTCGGCACGAAACGCTGTGCACGCAGTTGACACTTGTGGAGGAAACCGACGGTGTTAGCTTCGCATCTGAAGCATGTGTCGTACGCGTCCGTCTGACACGCGAGGCGTAGGATGAGACGTGTCCGAGGGGCGGACTGAGACACTCATGTCATGTCGCTGACGTCCGCATCGCCCCGTCTGTTGCGGCACGTGCCAAATCTGCTGACGACGCTACGGCTCGCGGCGGTTCCTGTTTTTGCAGTCTTGATGCTGCAGGCGGATGGTCAGGCAGCACCGATGGCGGCGCTGGTGTTTGCCTTCGCGGCGCTGACCGACTTCCTCGACGGAGAGTTGTCGCGTCGCCTCCACGTACAGAGTTCCTACGGGCGCATTCTCGATCCGGTGGCGGATCGTTTCCTGATTGATGTGGCAGTGGTGCTGCTATGGCTGGAGGGTCGCGTCCCGCTCGTGCTTGTGGTGATCGTGATCGCGCGCGACGTCCTGCTGCTCGCATCGTTGATGACCCGGACCGGGCGCGGCCACGGCATTCGCGTCAACGTGGTGGGAAAGGCGGGAACACTGGTTACGATGATTGGTCTCCTGCTGGCGATCGTGACGCCACCGGGAACGCTCGCTACAGGTCTCGCCCTGTGGTGTGGGGTTACATTGCTCGTTGCGGCAGGCTTCATGTACGCCTGGCAGGTCTGGCAGGTTCGTGCACATGCAACGTAGCGTGGGCTGACGCCTATCGTCGGTAGGTCTGTCGCTCTGTTGGCGGCAGTGATCTGGGAACCCTCAACCCCGACCGAACCCTTATTGCTGGTTCGGTGTATGCTGCTGCCGAGATGTTTTGTCAAGAATGCGCATACCGAAATGCAGCGACGGCACACTACTGCGCGAAGTGCGGAACGCTGCTCGATGCCGACGCAGGCGATGATACGGCGACCTACGCGGGCGACACCGACACACAAGAGGTCCGACCGGTACATGGGCACCAACTGCCGGCTGTCGTGATTCGCACTGGTGGTCGAGCCGGCGAGCATATTCCGTTACTGCAACCGCGCGAGACGATCGGCAGGGCTGGAGAGGCGACAATTTTGCTCGACGACGTCACCGTGTCGCGACGCCATGCTTCGATCGAGGAGGAAGCAGATGGTTACTATCTCGTCGATCTCGCCAGCCTCAATGGCACCTATGTCAACCATCGCCGCATCGAACGCGCCCGCCTCCGTGACGGTGACGAGGTCCAGATCGGAAAATTCAAGTTGACGTATCTCGAGTGAGTAGCATGGCAAACAGCAGCGAGGAAAAACCGCTTACCATCGGAGCGGTCTGTAAGGAGTTGAAGGCCGAGTTCAACGATGTTTCGATCTCGAAGATTCGCTACCTCGAAGAGCAAAAACTCCTCAACCCACTGCGCACCCAAGGCGGATATCGGCTGTATCGTCGTGAGGACATCGAACGTCTGCGCACGATCCTACAATTGCAGCGCGATGAGTTCCTGCCGCTCCGCGTGATTCGCCAGGAGATTGAAGGGAGCGGCACCATCGCCCGCAGTGGCGAGCGTAAAGCCCGGCGAGCGCGCCGGAGTGAGCTCCATATGGATGCGCGTCGGGTCGAGCGTTCCGAGCTCGGGCGCGAAACCGGAATCGACGATACCTCGTTCGCTGAGTTGCAGTCGTATGGGATCATTACGGCAGACGCCGATGGTCTGTACGGTGAGGGTGAGATCGAGATAGTCAAGATCTGTCAGCGCATGGCCGAGTTCGGCTTGGGGCCGCGCCACGTGCGGCAGTTGCACACCGGTGTACAGCGTGTTGCGGGCCTGCTCGATCAGGTGTTGGCTCCCGCACTGCGCTCGCGCAACGCCGAACGGCGCGAGCAAGGCCTAGACGAACTCGCACAATTGGCGGGGCTCAGCGCAGAACTGACCGAGCGCCTACTCGTGCGCGACGTCAACACCTGATCCGCGACCGAGGAATCGTCGCTACCGTGGAGGAGTGATCGATCTACGACAGCGCATCGCAGAGATTCCCGATTTTCCCGTACCGGGGATTCTGTTCCGCGATCTCCTTCCACTGCTCGCCGATCCCACGGTATTCGCCGAGATCATCGAACGGTTTCGCGTCTTCGCCGAACCGCTTGCACCCGACGTTGTACTCGCTGCTGAGGCGCGTGGCTTCCTGTTCGGACCAACACTTGCACACGTCCTTGGCTGCAGCTTTGCGCCTGCCCGCAAGCCGGGGAAGCTACCAGGACAGGCGTGGAAAGAGTCGTATGCGTTGGAGTATGGAGAGAACTCGTTGGAACTCTCAAAGGCTGCGTTACAACCAGGGATGCGCGTTCTCATCCACGACGATCTCTTGGCGACGGGTGGCACAGCCGCAGCCAGCATTGCGCTCGCCCGTCAGGCCGCTGCAGTGCCAGTCGCGGCCTGCTTCGTCGCGGAACTGCAGGGTCTACAGGGGCGGGGACGGTTGGCAGGGCTACCGACCATCTCGCTCGTGGAGTACGAGGGCGCGTGATTCGTCCGGCTGCCGCCGCAGATGTATCCGAACTAGAGCTGTTGTGGAAGCGCTATCGAATTGAGGTTTTAGACGATCGCGAACCCGACGTCGCTGCATGGCAGACGTGGATGCGACGACGCATTGCTGCGGGCGACGCGCGCGTAGGGGTTATAGAGCGCGAAATCGTGGCGTACACCGTCTGGCAGCGCAGGCGAGCCAAAAACGATCATGCTCGACGCGACCTGCGTATCATCGAACTCTACGTCGACCCGAGTGGGCGCGGCCAACGAATCGGTTCGGGCCTATTGGCTCGTGCCATCGATGCGGCACGCCAACGCGACTGTCGCTCGGTTGAACTTGTCAGTAATGTGCACGACGAGCGTGTGCGTGGTTTGGCGATTCCATTCGGTTTCGCGCTCTCTGGTGACAGTCTCGTGCTGCTGCTCCAGCAGACTTGATTAGACGTTTGGTGGCGGGATGAGCGTGATCCACATGGTCCACGCCGGTGTCACACTACCCGTCGTGTTTGGCGCCGACGAAACACCGAGCAGGCCGATCGAGGGCGCCGTCGAGGTGGCAGCAAGGCTGTTCCAAATTGCCAAGCCAATACGCGGGTTTGTAGCGGCGGTGAGAAAACTACTGACGCCTGCAGCTTGCGTCTCGGGTGTCAGCCCCGCCTCACTCGGCCCGGAAGGCAGCCCATAACCCGTCAGCCAGATCGGCTTGCCGAGACCCGGCCAGTAACTGTCCACGGTGGTGGCGATGGTATTCGCATCGGTGATCGATAGGTTGGCAGGGTCGGCTAGTGCTTCGATACCGCCAGCAGGCACAAGGCGGAGACCGACCGCATCGAAGGCCATACGTGTACGGGACATCCCGCGTAGAAAGGTAATCGACGGGGTGTCGACGGTACTCGCCGGATCGGTGCGCGCCAAACCACCCGAGACGATCCCACCTGTCGTTAAGACCTTGCGGACCTCAAGTGTCGCAAGGTTCGTTAAAACCTTCAAAAAGCCAGGAGCAACAAGGCGTCCTGCCAGACGCTGCGGGCGCAATCCAGCAGCGAGGTTTGGTTGCGGCCAGACTTCAAAGGCCGCAGCAGCTGGTAGTGCATTGACGCCGTCGGGCCGAAAACTCCCGTTATACCGCGCTACCACAGCAGCCATGAAGTTCTGCCACGATGCGCGCTTCGGCATCCAAGCTGGATCGCCCGGGGAGCCGCCAACACCACGATCTGCGCGCGCCCAGTCGGGTGTTCCGCCGATGCTGAGGATGATCTGCGCTCCAATCGCCGCGCCCGCTTTGACTTGGCCGTCGACAAGCGACCAGGCGTACCCTTTGCTGCCCGGTAAACGCGCGTTTGATGGAGTGGTAGGCGCGACCTCGTTCCAACGCACGTCTACGCGCACGTACGTCACGTTCAGCAGGTGCGCGGCGGGGAGCGCTGCGCTGCCAGCATCGACGAAACCTTGATCCACTGCGAGGCCGAGTGCAGCGGCATGCGCCGCCGAGCTAGAAGTTGCTGCATAGACGAGGCAGACAATCAGAAGAAGGGTGATACGCCGCACCCACACATAGTACGCGCAGGCAGGACTCTCGGTAGCCCGCGCGAAAGAAAAATCCGTGCCGCGTGGTAAACCTTTCAGCCAACATCTGCTGATCTACGTTTGTGCCATCGCAGTGCTGCTGATCGCGAGTAGCATCGCCACGGCGCGCCCAGCGCGCGTCGAAGGTAATCGCATCATGGATGGGTCGAATCAGCCGTTGAAGGTGCGCGGCATTACCTGGGGTGGGTCGCACTTCGTACCGGTCTCGGCACGCGACACACTGCCACTAGCCAATCTTCAAGGGGCTGCCGTAGCAATGCGACGCATCTCGCGACTCGGCGCAAATCTGGTGCGTGTCGATGTCTCCAGCGCTGCAGACAATCCATCGGACCGGCGCGCCTTGCAGCGGCTGCAACGGCTCGCGCGTTCGCGCGACATGATCCTTCTGCTCGCGAACACGCCACTCTCCGAGGACGATCAGACGCAGTGGTTGACGACGCTATCAGGTTGGTTTAAGGGCCAAGACAACGTGTGGTATCTGCCAGAGACGGACCCTGGCTGTGGCACGTTCACGATCAGCACTCGCTGTGGCGATACCGAAGCGTGGATCTGGACGCAGTCGCAAAACATTCGCAGCCTGCGCCGTGCGGGGGTTCGCACGCCGATTGTGATCAACCTACCCTCTGGCTCTCGGTCCGTCAGTCTCAATTGGTCGACGGCCTTGGGGGACAATAATCTGATCTATGGCGTGCATCCTCCAGCGGGCGGGCAGCGGCGTTTTTCGCAACGCGCAGCCAACGCAATGACGCTATCACTCGGTGCTGCAACACGCCGGGTACCCGTATTGTTCGATCGGATTGGTCGTATCCAAACAGTGGTCGAGTTGCGGGACGGCAATGGTAATCGTCCGATTCGTTCGACACGTGACATCACGGACACGCTGCACTGGTCGGAAGGCCTGCTCGCGTGGGTAACAGGGTGGACGATTATTGATGGCGGCGATGGTGCAATCGTTTCAGGCTGGGATACAGCAAACCGCGACAGCTTTTCGGTCGGACGAAAACGATTAACACCGTGGGGTAGAAATGCTGCCGCAGGCTTTTTTGCGTTGAGTTTCCGCGCCCAGGCAGGCCGTGATCCTGGAAGCAATTTTTCTGGCGTCTTTCAACGCGGCGACCGTGGCGGAGATGTACGTCAATTGCAAGCAGACTTGGTGCGTCTCGGATATCTCAAAGAAGAGTTCGTGACCGGGCTTTATGATGACGCAACGTGGCAAGCAATCGTCGCGTTTCAAGGCTATACGCGGATTGATCGCACCGGCGTCGCGAACCCCCTGACACGTATGCACCTGATGCGAGCAGAGCGTCCACAGGCTGCGCAGCCGAACGCGGGTCGGCATCTCGAGATCGATATCCAGCGGCAGATACTGATGCTGGTGCGTGCAGATGGTGCGGTGCTGCGTGTAATCCACATTTCGAGTGGCTCGACGGGAAATACGCCAGTTGGACGTTATACCGTGCTGCGGAGAGAGCTGATGAGTTGGTCGGTGCCGTTCAAGGCGTGGCTGCCGTACGCCGCCTATTTCTTTGAAGGTTTCGCAATCCACGAGTGGGCCGATGTTCCGGTATATCCGGCGTCGCACGGGTGCGTACGCGTTCCTAGCTATGACGCGCGCACCGTCTTCGACTTTACTGAGATCGGCATGCCCGTCCTTGTGACGAACCAGTAGCCCTCAGGCACGTCGTCGTCCCTGAGCAAAATGCTGCGGTGCGGGCGCGACGGAACGCAGGGCCGCAGCATCAATCGACGCCGTTGCAACAACCCCGCGCGAGCCGAGGGCGCTCAGTCGCGCGACACGGATACTGGCGCAGGCGTCACGCAACTCGAGGCGACCACCAATCAGCAGCAGCGGTTCGCTGCGCACGAGCACCCGCTGCTGTGCATAAAGATCGGGCATGATGATTGCGTTGAAGAGCCCGTACTCATCTTCGAGGAGCAAAAAGACGATCCCTTTGGCACTGCCCGGCCGCTGCCGCGCGACTGCCAGTCCAGGCAGTTGCAGCAGGGTGCCATGAGGCAACACGCGGAGTTGTCTGCTGTCGATAGTGTCGCTCAGTCCAGCTCGTAGTTGGGCGATTGGGTGCGTGCGCACCGAGACACCCGTCGTGGCGTAGTCGGATACCAATAGTTCCCACGCACTGGGGACGGGTAGCGTGGTTGGTGCCTCACCAAGCGACAGCTCGAAGGCCAGTTGATGCCCCATTGGGCTGCTGATTGGACGAGTCGCTAGGCCAAGCTCCCAGAGTAGTTGGCGGCGGACACCAAAACCATCGCAGGCACCCGCCGCGACGAGTCGCTGTAACTGCGCTGTTGGTAGATCGAGCCGGTTGGCGAGATTCCGGACGTCACGAAAAGAGCCATGCTGTTCGCGCTCTTCGATGATCTGCTCGGCCTCACCAGCGCTCAGCCCAACAATCTGATGCAGCCCCAGCCGAACCGCGCGCAGGCCAGCACAACGGGCCTCGACATGCGACTGGTTGATGTCAATCGGCAAGACCTGCACCTGTCGGTGTTCTGCGTCGCGAATCAGTGAAGCCGGGGGATAAAACCCCATTGGCTGCTCCATCAGGAGTGCACACAGAAAGGCCGCTGGGTGATGCCGCCGTAGCCAGGCACTCTGATACGCCAGCAGGGCAAAAGCCGCTGCGTGTGACTTTGGAAAGCCAAAAGCCGAGAATGCGATGATCTGCTCGAAGACCGTCCGCGCGACGTGTTCGGGCACACCGCGATCGGCTGCCCCAGCAGCAAAAGTCAGCCACTGTGCCTCGATTGCAGCCCGGCTTCGGCGCCGACTCATCGCGCGACGCAAGGTCTCGGCCTGGCCGGGTGTAAATCCCGCTAGCGCTTCGGCAACCGTGAGTACTTGATCTTGAAAGATGATCACACCTAGCGTCTCTTGCAGCGGACCCTCTAACAGTGGGTGCAGGTAAGGAATCGGCACTGAGGGGTCGGCTCGTCGTGCGATCCTGCGTTGGATATAGGGATTGACGGCACCACCCTGGATTGGCCCTGGTCGCACCAGTGCGACTTCGACAACAAGATCGTCGAGACAGGTCGGCTGCACGCGCAGCAGCGTCTGCATCTGTGCACGCGATTCGATCTGGAAAACACCGACGGTATCGGCCTGTTGGATCTCTGCGTAGACACCGGCATCATCGAGTGGCACACGCGAAAGATCGACGCTGCTGCCCGTGCTCCGATAAATCTCGCTGACACATCGTTCTATTGCGCTGAGCATGCCAAGACCAAGCAGGTCGATCTTGAGGAAGCCAGCATCGGCACAGGCATCCTTGTCCCACTGACAAATTGTGCGACCAGCCATTGCTGCCGGCTGGAGCGGCACAAGTTCGCTGAGTGGTCGGTTCGACACGATCATCCCACCGGGATGCTGGGTGATGTGACGGGGTAGGCCACTGATCTGGCGACAGAGCGTAACGAGCAATCGCAGCCGTGGGTCGTCCGCGCGCTCGCGCAGGCCCGGCACCTGTCGCAATTCCTCGCCGATCGTCTCTGCACACCACCCGTCCGAGCCAGCAGCAAGGCGAGCGATATCTCCAGCCGGCAGGGCGAGTACCTTGCCAATCTCGCGGATCGCGCCACGTGCGCGATACGTTGAGAAGGCACCCACCAGGGCGGCGTGCTGTGGCCCGAAGCGCAGGTGGATGCGGCGGATCAATTCGGCGCGGATATCGCGGGGAAAATCAAGATCAATATCGGGCGTGGACGCCAACTCCTGGTTGAGAAACCGCCCAAGTGCGAGGCGACCGGCAATCGGATCGATGTGGGAGAGGCCGGTCAGATAACAGACAATCGAACCGACACTCGAGCCACGACCACGCCCGGGTGGTAAGACACTGCGTGCCGCATCTGTACCACGAATCTCGATTGCGACCGTGCGGGCAAGCTCCAAAATTTCGTGGTGGAGGAGAAAGAAGCCAGCGAGCTGGTGACGCTGAATCAAGGCCAGCTCGGTGTCGAGTCGCTGCAATGCTTCCCGCCGCCAAGGCGATGCTGGTGGATAGCGGCTATCAATGTGTGCTGCACAGAAGCGAGCGAGTTCTGCATTTGCGTCACCAGTGCGTGCAGGTGGCTGGTAACCGAGGTTTGTGGTGAGGTCGAAGCTGCACCGCTCGGCAATCCGTAGCGTCTCGTTGAGTGCCTGGGGCAGATCCGCAAAGAGTGCACGCAGCTCGGCGGGCGATTTGAGGACGTGTTCACGATTGCCGCGCAGTGCAGCGGTGGAACCAGCGAGGGTCGCGTGCTCGCGGAGTGCCACGAGCACGTCCTGAAGTGGTCCTCGGCGGCGCAGGTGCAGGTGGACGTTGTTCGTCGCGACAAGAGGAATGCCACGCTCTCGCGCTAATCGCTCGAAGCGACGCAACTGTGGTTCGGAGCCCTCTTGAAACGGTCGCTGTAGTTCGATCACAAAGCGGTCAGTAAAGGCTTCGAGTAACTGGTCTCGCCGTTGCCGTGCGCGTTGCAGATCGGGGTGCGCGAGTGCGCCGCGCTGCGGGCATCCACTCAGGCACGTCAATCCCTCCGCCTGTTCGAGGACGACGGCAAGCGGGACGCTTGGTGGCTGTCGCAGCGTGCCATCAGCTGCGCGTGTTGCGGCATGCGCAGCAGTAATCAATTGGCAGAGATTCGTATAGCCACGACGATTCTCGACCAACAACACAAGGTGGAGGACGTCGTCTGCATCAGTGACAGTCAACTCACAGCCCGTAATCGGTTGGAGGCCTGCGGCTTTGGCAGCGTGTGCAAATGGCAGCGCTGCGCAGAGGTTGTCGTGGTCCGTCAATGCCAGTGCTTGATATCCCAAGGCGACCGCTCGGTCGACGAGCTGGTCGGGCTGGGCTACTCCATCGAGGAAGGAGTAGGCGGAGTGGCAGTGCAGTTCGACATAGGCGGGTTCAACGGCCATGCCACCACCAGTGATGGCTCTGCCGATCTTCGAAGATTGTGCAGACGCGTCCTTTCTCGAGCACGAGCGAGAAGTAGCGCCGCCGCGACGGCGTTTCCCACCAGCCCTGCTCAACGCGCCACTCCTCGCGCACTGTCACGACTGCCTGCTGATCGACACAGACCGGATGCCCTGCAGCATCCTGTCGCACAATGCAACGTCGCAGCGCCTGCGAGGCAAATGGGCGAATAGTGGCTTTCATCGCGCAGTCAGGCCATAGCGGCGTTCGGGCAGGCGACTATTCGGGTCGAGCGAAACAACGCGCAGGAGCGCATCGGCTCCGAGCGTAGAGCGCACCTGGCTGGCGGCGTCGTCGAGTTGTTGATGACGTTCCTGGCCCTCAATACCGAGCAGTGTCAACTGCTGTGCGCCCGCCGCCAGTCCGGCGAAGGAGACCACGATGCGTTCGGCTGGGGCGGGTAGGCTGCGCGCCTTCGCGAGCAGCGCTAGGACGAGGCGGGCATGGTCGGCGGTTGCCTCGCGCAGCGGTGCCTCACAAAGCCACGACTCGCCCGTAATCAGGCGTGCCTGCAGGCGCAGGAGTCGCGGCTCACGGCCGCCACGCTGAGGATCTGCAAGCACGCGCTCGAGCAGGAGTGAGACTGCCTGCGCGAGCGCGGCATCAGTGGCAAGCGGTTCGCCCGGTACAAGCTCTGCCTGGAGGAGTGGGGGTGGTCGCCGTGCAGCAATGTGACTGTCGCCCTCGCCACGCGCCAACTGCCACGCACGCCTGCCCGCGGGACCGAAACGATCGTGGACGGCGATGCGGCTGAGTGATGCCAACCCCGCTAGGCGGTCGATGCCGACCAGCAGTAATGCCTGACAGATTTCGAGTGGTACAGCTCCGTCCTCGTGCAACAATTGGATGGGCAGCGGAGCAATTGCCTCGAGCACCTGCTCTTGTCCGAGGATGCGGGGGCGACGGCGCGCCAAGCGTGCGGCCATCAGGGCAGCAAAACGAGAGGGTGCGCCACCCAACTGCAATGCCTCGTCGGGGGCCACCTCGAGCAGACGCTGGATCAACTGTTGCGGACCGCCATAGAGACGCAAGCCGGGCTCGGCATCGATCAGCGCGCGCCCTGGTCCGATCTCCTCGACGGGGAGACCCAATGCGTCGATGTCGCAGATCAGACGTGCTGCGCGTTCCTGGACACCGACGGGATCGGGCGGCACGAGCACGAGCCGGGGGCACAGGGTGAGTGCCTCGCTCAGGAACATGCCACTGCGGATCCCACTGGCCTCGGCAATTACCGAAGGCATGCCGAGTCGCGGTTCGCCGAACGGTGGGGGCCCAACGGCAACAGGCACGCCCGCAGACGTCTCGCGGCCAGCCAGAGCAACGGCAAGAGGAAGGCGCGAGAGCAGCAGAGCAAGCAGCATCCCCCTAGTCTAATCGAACATACGTTCGATTTCTAGGAGGTCACTCCGATTCTGCAGCAGCAGTTGTCTGATCCTCCGCCAACTGTTGGAGCACCTGTTCGAAGACCGTGTGTGGTTGCGCACCCATCAGCAAGTAGCGATCGGCGATAATGAAGGCCGGAACGGCGGTAATCCCAACTGAGTGCGCCTCCTCCGTTGTCGCGACCACGTGTTGGCGATAGCGCCGGCTAGCAATTGCCTCGTCGACAGCCTCCGCCTCGAGTCCCGCAGCAATTGCTACCGCGCGCAGCACGGTCGGATCAGCAACATCCTGCTCTTGTTCCCACATCGCAACCATCACGGCCTCGTGATAGGGCGCGTGCAAGCCGACCGAGCGTGCCAGCTCGCCGAGCTCGAGCGCAAGCTGGGTATTCGGCACCATCAGGGGATTTGGCGCATACACAAAACCACTGTCAGCAAACATCTGGGCGACCTGTGCGATGTGCTCGACGCCATACTTTGCAATCAGTTGCTCGCGTGGAATGCCCTCCGCTGGGTACTCCGGGTGCAGATCCCACGGGAGCCACTCGATCTCGGCGCCAAACTGGCGCTCAAGCCACGTCGCGCGTTCACACGCGACGCGACAATAGGGTCAAAGAAAATCTGAGAAGATCTGGACGCGCAGCGGTTCACTCATGGACTGTCTCCCGATTTCGTCGCGGTTTCTGTCTGCAGATCTAAGGTCAACGTTCGCTCACTCGCAACCCGGAGCCGGCGCGCCTCCAAGACTTGACGCAATACGACCTGGATCGAGCCCGCCACGGGGATCGCCAGCAGTGCCCCGATAATGCCGAGGAGAGAGGCGCCCACGAGCACACTGACTAGCACGATAAACGGCGAGACATCGATGCTCTTGCGCATCACCACTGGCTGAATAATGTGGTTCTCGATAAACTGGTAAACAACCGCTAAGACGAGCATGATGATGCCCGCAGTCAAGGAATGGGTCAGCGCCACGAGCACCGCTACCAGCGATCCGATCGTGGCACCGATCAGGGGAATCACGTCGAGTACCCCGACCAGCAGTGCCAGCGCGAGCGCAAAGGGCACACCGAGAATCCAGGCGGTCACGCCAGTGACAGTCCCGGCGATGACGGCAATCAGCAGCACCCCTGCGGTCCACCGAGCAATCGTGCCGTTGACGTCGTCAAACATCTTCAGCGAGCGATCGGCGTGACTCGGGTGCAGTAACTCGGTCGCGGCGCGCAGGAAACGCGGAATCTCGAGCAGCAAAAACAATGTCATAAAGAGCACGGTCAGGCTTTTGCCGAGTCCTGTCACAACAGCGGTCGCTACGCCGAGCAGATTGCCGGCCTGGGCGGGGAGCCGATCCGAGTAGTCCGAGGCCACCTCGCTCAGGCGTTCGAACAGGTTGTAGCGCGCATCAAATTCGCGGAATGGACCCCACATGCGCAATTCGTCGAGCAGACCTGGCGCGCGCGTCGCAAACGAACGCATTTCGGCGTAGAGCGGTGTCAGCATGGCGGCGAGAAATATCAGCAAGGCGATCACAAAAGCGAGCACGACAATCACGGAGGCAATACCTCGCCGATTGCCAATGCGTCGTTCCAACGCCGAGACGAGTGGGTTGAGGGCCAGTGCGAGGAAGCCTGCGATCAGGACTAACTCGGCAATCGCACGCACCTGCCAGAAGGTATAGATCAGGATCAGGAAGGCAGCTACTGTGGCTAATACGCGCACGAGTGTGCGTGTCGTCACCGTGATCTCGACACGGCGCTCCGGCTCTGGAACGTGGCTCACGGACCGAGTGTACCGCGCTCGGCTCTACGCTCTCGTCGTAATGGCAGAGACTGACGTAACCGTTGTGACCGGAGGCTCGGCAGGTATCGGCCTCGCGATGGCCCGTCGGCTACAACACCCCGGCACCCGACTACTGCTCGTCGCGCGCGGGCGTGAACGCCTCGAGGCTGCCGCCAGCGAACTCGACTGCGAACTGCTCGTTGCAGATCTCGGTCTGCCAGAAGGCGTCGCGGCTCTGGCCGAGCGGCTTGCCGTCGCGCCACGCATCCGTCTGCTTGTGAACAACGCTGGTGCTCCGTTCCGTAGCAGCCTACTCCAGCACGATCAGGGCGAGGCGGAAGCCGCAATCGAGCTGCTCTACCTCGCGATGCTGCGGATTACTGCTGCTGCCTGGCCTGGGCTCGTTGCGGCGAGGGGTTCGGTGATTAATGTGGTGAGTGTCGCTGGCTCGGTGTCGACCGGTGCGGCGCCGCATTACGCTGCCGCCAAACACGCCGCACTCGCCTGGTCCCGGGCGCTACACGTCGAGGCTGCCGCGCAGGGTGTACACGTGCTGACCGCTAATCCGGGACCCGTTTCTACCGCGGCTTTTCCGCATGATCAATTGCGATCACATTGGCTATTGCGCCGCGCGGTTATGGCGGATGACGACTGCGCAGCCGCGATCCTCCGCGCCCACCGGCGCGGACGAAGCGAGTCCTTTCAACCGGAATGGTGGCGCGTTGCAGCGGTCGCCCAAGCACTTGCGCCGGCAACTATGACGCGACTGGCGCGGCGCTCGCGGCAACGGTTCGGCTAGCTGTGGTTTCGTGATGGGGTCATGACTGGACAAAGGGGTCAGACCCCTTTGTCCAGTTTGTGCGTACAAGCGGCGGGCGGTCTGCTGCAGTCCTAACTGGACAAAGGGGTCTGACCCCTTTGTCCAGTCATGACCCCATCACGAAACCACAGCTAGCCGCGCGGAGCAAAACCAATGCGCTGGCGTGCCAACTCAATGGTCGGCACGGCCAGTGTCCGCGCCCGGTCGGCGCCAATCGTGAGCAGACGCACGACCTCGCCTGGATCGGCAGCCAACTCGGCATGGCGAGCCTGCAGCGGCTCGAGTAGCGCGATCACGGAATCGGCCACGTCCCTCTTGAAGTCGCCATAACCCTTGCCCTGATAGCGCGCCTCAAGCTCTGGAACCGCGATTCCCTCGATGGCCGACTGCAGCGAAAGGAGCCCCGTGATTCCCGGCTTCTGTTCGAGGTCGGCTCGCACCTCAGCGTCAGAGTCCGTCACCGCGGACATGATCTTCTTACGTAATTTGGCCGGCGGGTCCAGTAGGAGCAGGGTGCCCTGTTCTGTGCCACCGGTTGTCGACATCTTCTTCGTTGGTTCCTGTAAATCAACGATCCGCGCACCAACAGGAGGAATCCGCGCCTCGGGCACCACGAAGGTGTCGCCGTAGCGACCATTGAAACGAATCGCAATGTCGCGCATCAACTCGAGGTGTTGACGTTGGTCCTCGCCGACCGGCACCAGCCCCGCCTGGTACAGCAAGACGTCGGCCGCCTGCAAGACCGGGTAATCAAACAGGCCGACCGAGACAGACTCCTGCCCACTCGACTTGTCTTTGAACTGCGTCATCCGTCGCAGTTCTCCCATCGTCGCGGTGCAATTGAGGTACCACGCCAACTCCATGTGCTCGGATACGTGGCTCTGCACGAACAGCGTGGATCGTTCGGGCTCGAGCCCCGCAGCAAACAGCAACGTGGCCAGCGAGAGTGTTGCGCTGAGCAGAGCCTCTGGCTCGACCGGGACGGTAATCGAGTGGAGATCCACGATGCAGAAGACGCAGTCGTGTTCGTCTTGGCCAGCCACCCAGTGTTGAATCGCGCCAAGTAGGTTACCGATGTGCTTGTCGCCGGTCGGCTGAATACCCGAGAAGATGCGTGCCATGCGCGAACCGTACCTACCAGACCACACCTGCGCGCAGGCGGTCTGGTAGGGTCGCGGCGTGACGGAGCCCGATCCTCTGACCCGTATTCGTGACCGCTTGGACGAGTTTTCGCTAAATGACCAGCGCGTCGCCGAAGTTGTGCTGCGTGACGCAACCGCCGTCGCGTTTGGTTCTGCCGACGCGCTGGCGGCAACGGCGGGCGTCTCCAAGGCAGCGGTTGTGCGGTTCGGCGCGCGCCTCGGATACGGCGGATTTAGTGGTCTACAAGAGGCGTTGCAGGGCGAGATTCGCGATCGCTTGGGCGATCAGTCGCAGGCCGCGACCTACGACTCCGCCACCCTGGTCGACCGCTGGCTCGCTGCGGTAGAGAGCAATCTTCGCACTGTCTCCGACTCCACACCTCCCGCCACGCTCGATCGTGCTGCTGCACTGCTCGAGTCGGGTGAGGGCTGGATCCATGTATTTGGCCAGCGCGCCAGTGCTGCTATCGCCGAATACGCATATTTTCTGCTTAATCCGATGCTGCCGAATGTGGTTCGGGTCGAGGCGGGGGAGTCGGCGCTTGCCGACCATCTGATTGGTGTCGGACCCGAAGATCGGTTGCTCGCCTTCACGTTTCGACGCTATGCCAGCGTCACCACCGACGTCGCCGCGTTCTTCCGAGAGGCCGGTGCTCCGGTGATTCTCGTGACCGACTCGCCAGCGGCCCCAGCCGCAAAGTACGCCAGCGAGGTGCTGATCTGTGCCGACGATGCGCCTGCGCCATTTCCAACGGCTGTGACGGGTATTTTCCTCGTCGAAGTGCTCGCTGCCACGCTACTCGAACGCAATCCCTCGAGTATTGGACGCCGTCTCGACGACGCCGAACGGATCTGGGATCGCTTCGGGACCTATGGCAACGACGCTAGTCCCGCCCCCGACTAGCTCGGTTTCGTGGTTGGGTCATGACTGGACAAAGGGGTCTGACCCCTTTGTCCAGTTAGGACTGGAGCGGACGCCCGCCGCTTGTGCGCACAGACTGGACAAAGGGGTCAGACCCCTTTGTCCAGTCATGACCCCACCACGAAACCGAACCTGAACCCGCAGAGTTCGGTACGGTTGTCGACGAGCGGGCGTGGCGGAATTGGTAGACGCGCCAGGTTTAGGTCCTGGTAGGGGAGACCCTGTGGAGGTTCAAGTCCTCTCGCCCGTATGACAATGATCGGGTCGGACTGTGATCCGGATCCTTTAGGATGCCCTCCCCTGAATGGGGCCGATTCGCCGGAGAATGTGACGCATGGAAACTGCCGTAGAACAACTCGAAGAGAACAAGGTCAAGATCCGCGTCGAAATGGACGCCCACGATGTTGACCACGCGTTCGCTCACGCCCTCGCCGATCTCGCCAAGGATGTACGAGTCCCCGGCTTCCGCAAGGGCAAGACGCCACCAGCGGTGGTGCGACAGCGTCTCGGCGAAGACGCCGTCCGTGACGAGGCGTTGCGATCGCACGTCAACGGCTGGTGGAAGCGGGCCTGCAGTGCTGCTGGAGTCGAAGGCATCGACCAACCCGAAATCAACTGGGAAGATCCACTGACTGAGGGGCAGGGTTTCGTCTTCACCGGAATCGTTGGCGTGCCACCGAAGGCCAGTTTGCCAAAGGACCTTTCGCTCGAAGCCGTGCAACCAGTCGTCGAGACGAGTGACGCTGTGATCGACGAAGAGATTGAGCGCATCCGCGCCGCGGGTGCGGCCTTCGAAACGATTCCTGCTGCCGTTGAAGCAGGACACCAGGTGTTGGTCGATATGAGCGGAGCCGTCGACGGCAATGTGATCAAGGATGCGCAGGCAACCGACCTCCTCGTCGAAGCGGGCGCTGGACGCCTCTTGGACGAGTTGGATTTCGCGATCATCGGTATGCGCGCGGGTGAGCTGCGCGAGGTGGAGATGACGCTACCCGCAGAACAGAAGCCGAAGAAGCTGGCGGGACGACAGGCGACCTTCACCATCACCGTCAAAGAGGTTCGGGCCCGGGTGCTTCCCGAGCTCAACGACGAATTCGCCAAGCAGATGGCGGGATTTGACACGCTCGCCGAACTGCGCGAAGACCTCAAGGCGGGGCGCGAAGTGACGGCGGCACGCGAGGCTGATGGGCAGTTCCGCCGTAATGTCCTCCAAGACCTCGGCGCACAAGCTGTGGTGGATATTCCACCCGTGATGGTTGGCCGACGAGTTGACGACCGTTTGCAATCGATGGCGCGCTCGCTCGGGCAGCAGGGCATCCAACTCGAGCAGTACATGGAGATGATGGGTCGTGACATTAATAGCCTTGCGATGGAACTGATGCCCGAAGCCGAGCGTGAGGTACGAGAAGAGCTGGCACTCGACGCCTACTCCGAGACCAACAAGATCACGGTCAGTGACGAGGCGTTGCGTGCGTTCATCGCCGAGCAGGCAGCCGACGAGAGCGAGCCCGAAGAGGTGATTGAGCGGATCATGTCGGACGCGCCGATGCGTGAGGATGTGCGTCGCGACCTGCAGTTGCGCGACGCTCTCGATCATGCCGTCGCGGCAGCCAAGACGATTACGCCCGAAGCCGCCGAGGCTCGAGCCAACGCGCGCAATCCGCAAGACCAACCAGCGGCGAAGACGGAAGAGGGGACGTCCGATGACGAGTCGGCATCCTCCGAGCAGGAAAACTAACCACCCGTACCGAAAGGTCATATCGTGAGTCCACTGGTCCCCATGGTCGTCGAGCAGACGTCGCGCGGCGAGCGCGCATTCGACATCTACTCCCGGCTCCTCAGCGAGCGCATCGTCTTCCTCGGTACGCCGGTTGATGACCAGATTGCAAACTTGATAGTCGCGCAGTTGATCCACCTCGAGTCGGAAGACCCGGATAAGGACATCTCGCTGTACATCAACTCGCCCGGCGGTTCGGTCTATGCCGGTATGGCGATCTACGACACGATGCAGTTCGTCAAGCCCGATGTGCAGACAATCTGCGTCGGCATCGCCATGTCGATGGGCGCGTTTATTCTCGCCGGCGGCGCCAAAGGCAAGCGGATGTCCCTCCCCAACAGTAAGATCCTGATCCATCAGGTCTCTGCCGGGTTCCAGGGACAGGCCACCGATATCGAGATTCATGCCCGCGAGATCATCGACATGCGGCAAAACCTCGATCGCCTGCTCGCGCACCACACGGGTCAGCCTGTGGAGAAAATCAAGCAGGACACGGAGCGTGACAACTTCATGAGTCCGCTCGAGGCGCAGAAGTACGGCATCATCGATCAGGTGATCGAGCACCGCTAATGACGCGTGCGTCGGACACGGGGGAGCAGCTGCTCTGTTCGTTCTGCGGCAAGTCGCAGCGACAGGTGCGAAAGCTGATTGCCGGTCCGGGCGTTTACATCTGTGATGAGTGCATCGATCTCTGTAACGAGATCATCGACGAGGAGTTGAAGGCACCAACGTCGCTCGAGCGTCGTTCGTTGCCGGCACCACTCGAGATTTACGGCTCCCTCAATGATTACGTCATCGGACAGGAAGAAGCCAAGCGCACGCTTGCGGTAGCGGTGTATAACCACTACAAGCGCGTGCGGATGGCAGCCGAGAGTGAAGATGAGATCGAACTTGGCAAGTCGAACATCCTGTTGCTCGGTCCCACTGGCTGCGGCAAGACGCTGCTCGCACAGACCCTCGCACGAACGCTCGATGTGCCCTTCGCCATCGCAGACGCCACCGCACTGACCGAAGCTGGCTACGTCGGTGAGGACGTCGAGAACATCCTGCTCAAGTTGATCCAGGCTGCCGATTTTGATATCAAAAAGGCCGAGACCGGGATCATCTATATCGACGAGGTCGATAAGGTCGCACGCAAGTCCGAGAGCACATCAATTACGCGCGATGTCTCGGGTGAGGGTGTGCAGCAGGCATTGCTAAAGATTCTCGAAGGCACGGTTGCATCGGTGCCGCCACAGGGGGGTCGCAAGCATCCGCACCAGGAGTTTCTGTCGATCGACACGACGAACATTCTCTTTATCTGTGGTGGCGCGTTTGCTGGGTTGGATCGCATCGTGGAGCGGCGCGTCGGCAAAAATCACGTTGGCTTCGCTGCTGAAATCAGCGAGCAGCGACAGATTGAGTCTGCCGCGATGTTGCAGGAGGTTCTCCCGGAGGACCTCGTCCAATTCGGACTGATCCCGGAGTTTGTTGGTCGCATGCCAATTATTAGCGCTGTGCACCAGTTGAGCCGTGAAGATCTCGTGCAGATCCTCGTCGAGCCGAAGAACGCCTTGACCAAGCAGTACCAGCGCTTCTTCCAGTACGACAACGCCGAGTTGGTCTTCCACGAGGACGCGCTCTGGGCGATTGCCGACAAGGCCCTCGAACGCGAAACGGGTGCTCGTGGCCTTCGCTCGATTATCGAAGCGGCACTCACCGATGTGATGTTTGAGCTTCCGTCGCGGTCGGATATTGCGCGCTGCGTTGTGACGCGCGACGCGATCGAGCGCGGTACTCGCCCGACACTCGTGACCACAGGCGGGCACGCGGTGGTCGACGTGCCTGCCGAAGAGTCTGCCTAAGTCTCCGCGATGGCCGGTCCCGTCCGGATCAATCGCTACCTCGCTGCTGCTGGTTTGGGTACTCGTCGCGAGGTAGAAGGTTTGCTGCGGACAGCGCGTGTGACGTGTAACGGCACACCGTGCAGCGATCCGTCAACACGCGTGCGTCTCGGCGACCTGGTGCTGCTCGATGGTCGTGAGCTCCCAGCCGGCACGGGCGGCGTGGTCTATTACCGCGGGCGGGGCGCTGCGCTCGCCATCGTTCATCCCGGAACCCTCTATCCCGTGCTACCGCTGGCAACCGAGGCCGATGGCATTGAGATCCTATTAGCCGACGAGAAACTTGCCCTGCGGCTCAGCAATCCACGGTTTCCTCTGGCAGCACAGATAGGAGCCGGTGGGCGCCGCCTGCGCCTTGGCGGTATCGGACTAGACGAATTGCAACCCGGTGATTGGCGGCCGCTCTCGCCCCGCGAACTGGCTCGCCTCCGGCGTGGTGCTCGCCTCCCGCCCACTGCGGGGTAGCCTACGTCCATGAGCAGCGGCTTTATTGGCATCATCACGTTGGACGTTCGGCTGCCGGAAAGTGCCACGCTCCAGGACCGTCTGGGTGCGTTGGCAAAGCTTCGTTATGGGCTGCATGAGCGGTTTGGCGCGTCAGTCGCCGAGTTCGGTAGCCCTGATACGCCGTGGCAGACATCCATCACCGCAGCGCTCGTGCAACAGACGGAGCAGGCCTGCACGATGCGGGTCGCCGAGTTGGAGCGCTGGCTCGAGGAGGGCGAAATGACTGTCACCATCACACAGGTGCTCACGATTACCCCGGAGGGCCTAGCATGAAACGCGGCGGCAAGGAACGCGGGCGGCGCATTGACGGTCTTTTGCGCGAAGTGATTAGCGAGAAGATTGGGCGGCTCAGTGACCCCAGGCTCCGTGGTGTGACGGTCGTCGAGGTGCGAGCGTCCAAGGACACCGCTGTGGCCGACGTCTTTGTGCAGTTGCATGGCAATCAGAAGGTCAAGACAAAGGCGATGGAGGGACTCGAGGCTGCGCGTTCCGTGCTGCAGGGAGCCATCAATGCGGAACTCTCGTTTCGCAACACCCCGATCCTACGTTTTATCAACGACGAGTCGATCGATCGCGCGAACCGGATCGACAGCTTGCTGCGCGAGCATGCGCCGACTGAGACGGAGCCAACCGAATGAGCGCGTCGGCAGAACTGACAGCCGTGGCGCGCACGTTGCAAGCAGCCAAAAAGGTCGTCGTGGCCTGCCATGAAGCGCCCGATGGCGACGCGATTGGATCGCTGATTGGGTGTGGGACCGCGCTGCGTCGCGGAGGCTGGGATACTGTCCTCTGGGCACCGGGCGACACACCGTTGCCTGCAGACTACGCCTGGCTTGGCTACGACGACGTGGCGCGCATGCCACCCGCAGACCTCTCCGAACGCGTGCTGCTCGCACTTGACTGTGGATCGGCTGAGCGGCTTGGAGTCGACGGCCTCGCCGCGCTGACAACGGCAGACGCAACCATCAACGTCGATCACCACAGTGACAACACGCAGTTTGCCAACATCAACCTCGTCGATGCAACTGCGCCCTGCGCGAGCATTCTGGTCCTGCGTTTGCTCCGTCTGCTCGGGCTGCCGATCACCCCCGCCGTCGCGACAGCACTCTATGTCGGCATTGTCACGGACACGGGTCGTTTTCAGTTTGCCAACGCCACAGCAGAATCGCACACCGAAGCAGCGGCCCTGATCGATGCCGGCGTGGCAGTCGACGAGGTCTTTCGCAACCTCTACGAAGGCAAGCCGGCAGCACGAATCTTGCTCCTCGGCCGCGCGCTCAGTACGCTGCAGGTCCGCCAAAACGGGCGCCTTGCAGTGGTCTGTCTGACGATCGCAGACCTCGACGCAACCGGCGCGCAAGAGTCGGACTCCGAGGGCATCATCGACCACTTACGCGCGATCGCAGGCATTGAGGTAGCGGCGGTTATACGCGCGCCGCGTAGCGGAGCAGGGTTGGTGCAGAAGTGCTCGCTCCGGAGTGCACAACCATCGATCAACGTCGCTGATATCGCCCACGCCGCAGGGGGTGGTGGGCACCCACTCGCTGCGGGATTTGCCCTCACAGGCACTGCGGACGATGTCATCGCATTGATCGAACAGGAGCTGGCCTGTGACTAGTCCGGCCCCTGCTGGTGTCCTGCTCGTGGATAAACCGGCAGGAATCAGTTCGTTCGGAACAATCGCGCGCCTCCGGCCCACCTACGGCAAGAAGATGGGGCACGCTGGCACGCTCGATCCGTTCGCCACCGGTCTCTTGGTCGTCTTGACGGGCCGGGCGACTCGGCTTGCCACGTATCTCGTTGGTCTCGATAAGTGTTACGAGGCCACGGTGCAGTTCGGTGGCCGCTCCACAACAGAGGATCCGGAGGGAGAGATCACGCACAGTGGTCTTACGACGACAGCGGCAGCGATCGCTGCCGCATTGCCCGCATTAACTGGGGCAATCGAGCAGATTCCACCGGCTGCCAGCGCAATTCATATCGACGGTGAACGCGCCTATCGGCGTTTTCGACGGGGCGAGACCGTGACGGTGCCGGCACGACAGATCATCGTCCATGCGTTCTCCCTGATGCACTTCGACCTGCAGCACCAACAGGCCACGATCATCGTTGAATGTGGTTCGGGTACGTACGTACGCAGCCTCGCACGTGATCTTGGAGAGATCGTTGGCACGGGCGCCTATCTGACACAACTACGTCGCACCCGCGTTGGTACCTTCGACGTCGCGCAGGCGGCCCTGCCCGACGTAATCAATGCGGGCCCGCGTGCGACCGTCTCGTGGCTACCAGCCACAGCGGCCGTCCCACAGTTGCAACGTGTTGTGCTCGACGACGTCGCCAGCCGCGCCATCAGCCACGGCAAACGGATTGCCGCCGACCCCGCAATTGTGGGCCCCACAGCCCTGCTTCGCAGTGACGGCACGCTGATCGCAATCGGCGATGCCCTTGACGGCAGAATTGTGCCATCGCTCGTGTTGGTGCCAGCCTAGTGTCGCCGTTCTATCAGGGCACAGCGGAGGTTCCTCCTGGACGGCGTGCGGTCGCGCTCGGAACCTTTGACGGGGTGCACCTCGGCCATCGTGCAGTTGTCGCTGCGGCTTCTGCTGCCGCTGCACGACTCAACGCAATCGGCTGCGCTGCCACATTCCATCCGCGCCCCATTACGATTCTCCAACCGGGGACTCCGGCGGCGACACTCGCCGGCGTCACGCAGCGTGTACGCCTGCTCGAGCAGGCGGGTGCAGAGGACATCGTGCTCGTGCGCTTCACTCCCGCGATCGCATCCCTCAGTGCCACTGCCTTTGTCGACGAGATTCTGGTCGAGCGGCTCGGGGCCGTCGCTGTGGTCGTTGGTACAGACTTTCGCTTTGGACGTGATCGAGAAGGCAGCGTCGAAATACTGCGCGCGCTTTGCTCTCAACGCGGCATCGAAGTGGAGGCGGTCACGCTACTCGATCGGGACGGTCAGAAGATCTCTTCTTCACGGATTCGCCACTGCCTGAGGGAGGGCAATGTCGAGGAGGCCGCGACGCTCCTCGGGCGGCTTCCATCGGTCGAAGGTACGGTCATTCATGGCGACAAACGCGGTCGTGAGATTGGCTTCCCGACAGCGAACATATCGGCGGTGCCGGGTCAACAGTTGCCCGCCGAAGGCGTCTACGCTGGGTGGGGGGTGCTCTCGCCGGGTGAGCAACGAATACAAGCTGCGATTAGTGTGGGAACGAACCCCCACTTTGGCGATGTCAGCGGGCTACGGGTCGAGGTACACCTGATCGACTATCTCGGTGGAGAGTTGTATGGGCAAACGATGCGCGTTGAGTTCGCAGCACGCTTGCGTGGACAGGCGACGTACGATGATTCCCAAGCCTTGGTTGCGCAAATTGCGAAGGATGTGGCTGATACGCGTCAGTTACTGAAAACCACAATTCCGTCAGTAAACTGAGCAGATGCGGCGTTGGCTTATTCTCGGTCTGCTGATGCTTGCCGTGACGGTACCGGCCACTGCGCACGCACAGATGCTGCGGATCGTCGGCGGCAACGTCGCGACGCCCACCAATTGGGGGTTTGCCGCGGCACTGGAGACCTCTTACGGATCACAATTCTGCGGCGGCTCACTGATCGCACCACAGTGGGTATTGACTGCAGGCCACTGCCGCCTCTATTCGGCCAGAGCTATTCGCGTCGTCACGGGTAGGCCCGACCTCAATAGTTCCGACGGTGAGGTCCTGCACGTCGACCAACAACTGCGCCATCCGCGCTATCGCGTGCCGATCGTAGGAGCACCGCGTGACGACCTGATGCTAGTGCACCTGGAGACGCCGAGCACGGCGCCGACCATTGCACTGACGACCGCAGCACGCGCACCCGCCACGGGGACGCTACTGCGCGTCGCCGGCTGGGGGAGCACCGCATACAACCCGAAGCAGGACTCGTACGCGGTCGGTTCGTCACGCTTACGGCAGACGGCGGTGCGCATGTTGCCGGCAGCCACGTGTGGCAATGCCTACAGCACGAACGCATTCGACGCGGAGAGCATGGCGTGTGCCTCGCTGCCGGGGCAGGATGCCTGCAGCGGTGACAGTGGGGGCCCCATGGTCGAGGGCAGTGGTGCCTCGGTTGCATTGGTTGGCGTCGTCTCCTGGGGGACAGGTTGCGCACTAAAAGGCTATCCCGGTGTCTTTGCACTGGTGGCACGCAACCAGTGTTGGGTAGATTCATTGATTCGGCCACCAGCGAGTCCCTCCACGATTACTGCCGCCGAAGACACGGCGTCACTGACGATCAACTGGTCCTGGCAGAAGCCCTGCGATGACGCAGCCAATCCGGAGCTATTTCGGGTTCGCGTCGCCGAGACGGGACAGGTTGTTGAGACGACACCCGAGCAGCGCCTTGTCGTGCTCAGCGGCCTCACCGACGGAGCGACGTACACGGTCTCCGTCAGCGCTGTCAATCAAAACGGAGAGAGTGCAGCGCAAAGCGTCACCGCCATCCCACATGCCACACCGATCCACGATCTGCGAGTGGTCTGGACTGCGTATCGCACAGCGACGCTGCAGTTTTCGCTCGACCCGTACAGCGCCGATCGACAGTGGCATGTCGAGGTGGGTGCGGATCTCCGCTTCACGCCCCGCCCATGGCAGGTGGTGGCAGCCAATGCTGCGCCGGTTGCAATCACGATGATCGTGCCCAACCTCGCGATCGATCGTCAGATCGATCTGCGCATCGCAGTCACCGGCGCGAGCACGCCCACAACCACCACTGCACCGTTGCAACTTGCACAACCGCTGCCCCCAACGCGTAGCGGGCGGGTGCGACTGCGCGGATCCGGTGTCGTCGGAACCGTGTTGCATTGCGATCTAGGCCAATGGCGTGGGACGCGACCTCTGGTCGTGACACGCGCCTGGACACGTGACGGAGTGGTGATCGTGGGTGCCGTGGGCTCGACGTTGCGCCTGCGCAGTGCCGACGCGGGTCATGCCATTGCCTGCCGCATTGGTGTGTCGGGACCGGGGGGTAGGGCGCGCCAGACTGCCCTGCCCATCGTCGTAGAGCCAAGCTAACCCTGGCGCTGATCGCGCGTCGCCTCTTCGCAAAGCGTAGGGGAGGTGCACAAAAGGACCCGGGTCCTTTTGTGCACCTCCCCTACGCTTTGCGAAGACGCGACGCCGGGCGAGCCTAGTTGAAGGTGGCGTCGGGCTCTTGCTCGACATGGCGCCGCGCCACGCCATCTTCATGGGCAGCCTGGGCGACCGCGAGAGCAACATTTTCGACGACCTTACGGTTAAACACACTCGGCACGATGTACTCCGGGGCAAGCTCATCACGGGCAATGACGTCCGCGATCGCTTTCGCCGCAGCGATCTTCATGCCAGAGGTGATGCTGCGAGCCCGAACGTCCAGTGCGCCGCGGAAAATACCCGGGAAAGCCAACACATTGTTGATCTGGTTGGGATAGTCACTGCGGCCAGTGGCCATCACCGCCGCAAGCCCCTCGACCTCCTCAGGCAAGATCTCCGGCGTAGGGTTCGCCATGGCAAAGACGATTGGGTCGGCTGCCATACTGCGCACCATGTCGATCGTGATCGACCCTGGTCGAGAAAGCCCGATCACAACATCGGCACCGCGGACCGCGTCGGCGGCACCGCCCGTAAGCTGATGCGGGTTGGTGCGCTCGGCGTATTGACGGAGCGAATCGTTGAGACCGGGACGAGCCCGGTGTACGATCCCATCGACATCGCAACCCACGATCTGGGTCGCGCCGCCCGCCAGCAACATGTCGGTGACGGCCGTACCGGCGGCACCCGTACCGATAATCGCGATGCGCACATCGGGCAGGCTCTTTCCAACCACACGCAGCGCATTATGGAGGCCCGCGAAGACTGTCACTGCGGTGCCGTGCTGGTCGTCATGAAAGACGGGAATATCGAGCAGTTCCTGAAGCCGAGCTTCGATCTCGAAGCAGCGCGGCGCAGAGATATCTTCGAGGTTAATGCCACCAAAGCCCGGTGCGAGTGCTGCGACACAGGCCACGATTTGGTCGGTGTCCTTGGTATCGAGACAAATTGGCCAGGCGTCGACGTTCGCAAACTCTTTGAACAGCATCGCCTTGCCTTCCATCACGGGCAGCGCCGCAGCGGGACCAATATCACCGAGACCGAGCACGGCCGTGCCATCCGTCACAACAGCGACCGTGTTGCCCTTCGCTGTGAGGTTCCAGACCAGATCCGGCTCGGCACTAATGGCCTGTGATACCCGCGCAACACCCGGTGTGTAGGCCATCGAGAGGTCGTCACGCGATCGGATCGGGACCTTCGCCGCCATTTCGATCTTGCCGCCCTTATGCATCAGGAACGTTCGATCCGACACGCTCACCACGCTAATACCGTCGATAGCGCGAATTGCTTCGACGACGCGGTGGCCATGATCTTCGTTCGCGCAGAGCACGCTGATGTCCCGCACGACCGATCCTGCATCAACACGCACGAGGTCAATCGCGCCCAAAACGGCATCGGCGTGGCCAATCGCAGCAGCCACACGGGCGAACTGGCCGGGCTCATGGGGAATCACCGCACGGATCGTCAAACTGTATGACGCAGAGTGGTGCATGGCCATGTTCGCAGCGTAGCGTGACCCCTGCCGTCTAGGCTCTCCCTATGCCAAAGAAGGCCTCCGAACTCGATCTCAACGATGGACCCGCTCGTGACAGTCGCCTGTTCTTGGTCGACGGCAACTCGCTCGTCTACCGTGCCTATTACGCACTACCCGAGGATTTCTCCACCAGCGACGGATTTCCGACCGGTGCGCTCTTCGGTTTCTCGAGCATGATGCTCAAGCTCCTGCAGGACTACACGCCCTCGGGCGTCGTCGTATGCTGGGATGAGAAGCCGACCGAGCGGCTCGCGCTCCACGAGGGCTATAAGGCATCACGAAAGCCCACCCCGGAGCTACTAAAAGAGCAGCGCCCCTATTTTCCTGAGCTCGTCGAGGCCTTCGGCTATCGCAACCTCAGCGTCGTCGGGCGCGAGGCCGATGACGTGATTGGCACGCTGACACGCATCGCCGACGAGGCGGGCATCATGACCTGTGTCGTCTCGACCGACCGCGACGCCTTTCAGCTCGTCAGCGACCGCGTCTGTCTGATGATGACGCCGCGCGGCATGACCGATGTGCTGGTGTACACGCCGGCTCGCGTTGCCGAGCGTCTTGGTGTGCCACATACCGCTGTCCCAGATCTGATCGGGTTGAAGGGCGATACCTCTGACGATATTCCCGGCGTACCCGGCATCGGCGAGAAGACGGCTGCCGAGTTACTCGTCAAGTACGGCACACTCGAAGGCGTCTACGAGCACCTCGATGAAGTGACAGGGCCGAAGCGTCGACAGTCACTCGAAGACAACCACGAAGAGGCCTTCCGCTCGCGCGAACTAGGCACGATTGTGCGTGATATTCCCGAGCTCGCAGATTTTCACCCCGCCGGGGAAATGGGTAGGCCACCCGACCGCTCCCGTCTCGCAGAGCTGTTCCGCAAGTGGGAGATGCATGCGCTGCTCCGTCGCCTCGACGAATTGGAAACGCTGCTGCCAGCGCTCACCCTCGACGCGCCGATAGCTTCCGGACCAAGCAGGCGCGGTGTCGTGGCAAAGCTGCCCGAACTCGCAGCCATGCTCGATGACTGCGACGAAGCAGGGATTGCTGTAGCCGATGGCTGGTTTGCTGTCTCGACCGATGCCGGAGATTGCGTAATCCCCGTTGCATTGCCCGGGCTTGCAGCAGCAATTGACGTTGTCGCCCTGATCGCCCACGACGCGAAGGCGGTGCTCCGTGCAGTCGGTGCTGAGTCGCTCGCGCCCGCCTTCGATACCGCTCTCGCGGCGTACTTACTGGATCCCGGCAGGAGCGGCTACGCCTTCGACGACTTACTGCGCGAGTATGCCATCGGAATTGAGACCGCGGGTGAGGGAGCGGAGGCGTTGCGTCAGGCGATCGGCGTGCGGCAGCTGCGGGAGCCTCTCACCCAACGACTCCATGAACGCCGCCTGCTCGCGCTGTTCGCCGATCTCGAGTTGCCACTCGTGCCCGTGTTGGCCAAAATGGAGCGCGTTGGGATTGCCATCGACGTGCCCAAGATTGAGGCGATTGGAGACCGCTGCGCCGTGGAATTGGCAGAACTAGAAACTGAGGCGCACCGCCTTGCCGGAGGGGCATTCACGCTCGGCTCGCCGAAGCAACTCGGCGACGTGCTGTTTACACGGTTGGGGCTGCCAGTCGAACGCTCGGGCAAGACCGGCCCGTCAACCGACCGCAGCGTGCTTGCCAAACTACGCTCTCGCCACCCGATTATTCCGATTATCGAGCGCTGGCGTGAGCTCTCGAAACTGCTTTCGACCTATCTGCGCGCGCTTCCCGAGGCGGCCGCCGGCGATGGTCGCATCCACACGACCTTCTCGCAGCATACGGCCGCCACGGGACGCCTCTCGAGTACCCACCCTAACCTGCAAGCGATTCCCGTCCGCACCCCGCTTGGACAGGAGCTTCGACAAGCGTTTGTTGCCGCCGACGGACGCCAACTGGTCTCCTGCGACTACTCGCAGGTCGAGTTACGGATTCTGGCTCATCTCTCCCAAGAACCCGGTCTGGTCGATGCCTTCCTCCGCGGCGACGACGTCCACTTGGCGACGGCCGCCGAGGTGTTAGGGAAGCCGGTAGAGGAGGTCTCCAAGGAAGAGCGTGACCGCGCCAAAGCCATCAATTTCGGCATTATCTATGGCATCTCTGCCTACGGACTCGCGGACCAACTCGAGATCGACCGCAGCGATGCGCAGGACTACATTGACCGCTACCTTGGGCGCTATCCCGCGGTACAAGCGTTTATCGCTGCAACGATCGACGAAACCAGGGAGCGCGGTTATGCACTGACGCTGCTGGGCCGACAGCGCCCCATCCCCGAGTTACGCGCAACCAACCGGCAAGTGCACCAACTGGGCGAGCGGTTGGCGATCAATTCTCTGATTCAGGGCAGCGCAGCAGACATCATTAAGGTTGCGATGATCGCCTGCGATCGTCGTCTACGCGACGAGGGCCACGACGCCGCGCTTGTCTTGCAGGTGCACGATGAGTTGGTCTTCGAGGTTGCTACCTCTGCGGCACCTGTCGTCTGCGCCCTCGTCGTGGAGGAGATGGTCAACGCCTACGCCCTTGATCCTCCGCTGGTCGCTGATGCCGGCGTTGGCGCCACCTGGGCTGCCGCAAAGGCGTAGGACGGAGGTCTGCATCCCGCGCCGCAGCCGGAACCAAGCGAGATTGGTATCGTTTCGCACGTTATCGAGCCGCCCGGCTCATATCTGATAAGGACAGTCCTCTACCGATGCCACAGACCAAAGAAGAGATGATCGCCGACGATCCCAGTGTTTGGATCGAAGTTGACGGCGAAATGATCCCAGATTACGACGCCACAATCTCTGAGTTCGAAGAAGGCGACGTCGTTACGGGCAAGGTCGTGCGGATCGATAAGGACGAGGTCCTGATCGACATTGGTTACAAGTCAGAAGGTGTGATTCCTGTTGCCGAGTTGTCGATTCGGCGATCAGTCGATCCGGCTGACGAGGTCGAGATGGGCGAGGAAGTCGACGCGCTCGTGATGCAGAAGGAAGACGCCGACGGCCGTCTGATCCTCTCCAAGAAGCGTGCCCGCTTCGAAAAGGCCTGGAAGCGCATCGAAGCTGCCGCAGAGAGCGGCGAGCCTGTTGATGGGTTGGTGATTGAGGTCGTCAAGGGCGGCCTGATCATCGATCTCGGCGTGCGTGGCTTCCTGCCCGCGTCGCTCGTCGACATCCGTCGTGTCCAGGATCTCGAAGAGTTCCGGGGCCAAGAGTTACGCTGCAAGGTGATTGAGCTCAATCGCTCGCGTAACAACGTCGTCTTGTCGCGTCGGGCGATGCTCGAAGAGGAGCGACGCGAGGTGCGCCAACGCATTCTTGACGATCTTGCACCCGGCAAGACGGTCAAAGGCTTGGTCTCGAACATCGTCGATTTCGGCGCCTTTGTCGACCTCGACGGTATTGATGGCCTAATCCACATCAGCGAACTATCGTGGAGTCACGTCAATCACCCGTCCGAGCTGCTCTCGATCGGCCAAGAGGTCGAAGTTAAGGTGCTCGAGGTCGATCGCGATCGCCAGCGCATTTCGCTTGGACTCAAGCAGACCCAAGCCGATCCCTGGCAGCGGGTTCTCGAGAGTTATCAGCAGGGCGATGTTGTGCACGGACGCGCCACAAAGGTCGTCACGTTCGGCGCATTCGTGGAAATCTTGCAGGGCATCGAGGGTCTCGTACATATTTCCGAGCTGGCCGACCGTCACATTGAAAATCCGCGGGAAGTTGTCTCGCAGAACGACCACGTCCTCATCCGCATTATCGAAATTGATGCTGAGCGTCGGCGCCTTTCGCTATCGATGAAGCAGGTCTTGCCCGGCGATCCCGTGTTGGCGTCGATCAGCCTGATGCCCGGTGGAGAGCCGTTCATCGACGCGAATGAGCCGATTGCTGAGCCTGGCGGAGCACCGGATCTCGAGCTCGATCATGTCGAAGAGGGCGAGTACGACCTTGAGGGTCTGCTGCCACCCGGCATGGCCGCTGAGGTTGCCGCAGCTGTCGCTGCCGAGCATGCAGCAAAGCTTGCCGCTGCTGAGGCTGAAGTCTCTGAGGCGATCGTCGAGGAGGCCGTGGTCGAGGAGATTGTCGAGGAGATTGTGGCTGAGGCGATTGTGGAGGAGGCCGTGGTCGAAGCGATTGTCGAGGAGATTGTGGCTGAGGCGATTGTCGAGGAGGCGATCGTTGAGGTCGTTGCCGAGGCAGAGGTCGTTGAGGCCGTTGAGCCCGAATCCGCAGTCGACGCAGACGACGCCAAGGCAACCGAGGCCTAAGCAGGGTCGGTGTCTCGCCGGCCGCTATTGATCGGGATGACCGGCGCGATTGGCGCCGGTAAATCGACGGTACTCGCTGCCTTCGCGGCCCGCGGCTGTGCGGTACTCAGCGCGGACACTGTTGTCCATCAACTGTATTCGACGGCCGCCATGCGCGACGCCATGGCTGCTCATTTCGGCAGGTCGGTGCTCGACAGCAGCGGCGCGATCGACCGGGCGCTGGTTGCGCAAATGGTGTTCGACGACCCCAGCGAACGAGACTGGCTTGAGCGGTTTGTGCATCCACTGGTTGCCGCTGCCCTTGAACAGTGGCTCGAGCACGTGCGCGCGCAGACAGCCCAACCACCGCTGATGGTCTACGAGGCACCACTCCTATTCGAGGCTGGAGGAGCCGATCGCTTCGATCGAATACTTGTTGTAACCGCGAAAATGTCGACGCGTCAACGCCGTATTGCGGCGCGTGGTGCCTTAACCGGTCTCGCTGAGAGGGAGGCGCGCCAGTGGAGCGACGCCGCGCGAATCGCCGCTGCGGACGATGTCATTGCGAACGACGGCAAGCTATCCGATCTCCACGACCAGATCGACGAGTACATCGCGCGATACGCTGTCTCGTAATGCGTCGATTGTTTGGAGTCTTGGTGCTGGTCGCCATCGCAGCCATGGCGGGTGCCGTCTATGTCGATCGCAGCGAACCCGATTGGTATCTCCGTCTCCGCTATCCGTTGCATTACGAACAGATTATCCGCTCCCATGCCAATAATTACGGCCTCAAACCATCACTCGTCGCAGCCGTCATCTTCGCAGAGTCAACGTTTGACCCCAGAGCGAAGAGTTCTGCCGGCGCGATCGGACTGATGCAGTTACTGCCGACCACGGCACAGGGAATCGCCGATCGTACTGGAGGCGGTAATTTTGTTCCGAACGATCTCTACGATCCAGAGATCAACGTGCGCTACGGCTGCTGGTACCTTACCCAACTGCGCGACAAGTACCGCGACCACCCACAGGCCTTGGAGTTGGCGCTCGCGGCCTACAACGCGGGCCAGGGCAACGTCGATAGCTGGGTTGCGGCGACGCCGATCGGGGTACGCGTCACCATTCCTTTTCGCGAGACCCGCGACTACATCGCGCGTGTCAAGCAGCTGCAGACGTACTACCAACGTGCTTATGGATTACGCTAGAACAGTGCTTCTGACTCCGCGAGAACTCGACCGGCTGCTGTTGTTCCAGGCTGCGGAGTTGGCGCGCGCCCGTCAGCGCCGCGGGCGGCTCCTAAACGCTCCTGAGGCGATCGCGATCATTGCCGACACCGCCTGTGAAGCCGCACGCGACGGAGCAACGCACGCGGAGGCAATTGCTGCTGCCATGGCGGCACTCGAGCAAAGTGACGTGATGCCGGACACAGCGTCGCTGGTGCCACACGTCGAGGTCGAGGCGCTGTTCAGCGACGGATCGCGCCTCCTGATCATTCCGGAGCCATTGGGTCCCGCTAGAGCGGGCGGTCCGGGCTCAGTGCAACCAGCGAGTATCGGCCCACTGGAGATCGAGAATCTTAGTTTCATCGAGGTAACTAATTTTGCTGCTGTCCCCATCGCCGTCACCTCACACTGGCACTTCTTCGAGGCCAATCGCCAGCTCGCGTTCGATCGGGCGGCGAGTTGGGGGCAACGCCTCGCAATCCCGACGGGGAGCACCATACGATGGGATGCCGGCGAGACTCGCAGTGTCGAGTTGCGCCCATTCGCCGGCAATCGCGTGGTCTACGGTTTCGCCGGCCTTGTCAACGGCCCGCTCGACCTGCCAGGAGCGCTCGCTGCAGCGCTGCTGCTTGCCAACGAGCGTGGGTACCGCGGGGCCGGGGTATGACGCTTTCCCCTGACGCCTACGCCCGCGTCTACGGACCCACCACGGGCGACCGCCTCCGCCTGGGAGACACGAGTCTCTTCGTGCAGGTCGAGAGTGATGACCAAGAGCGGGGCAACGAGCTGATGGCGGGTTTTGCCAAGACGGCGCGTGACGGCCTGATGGCACAGGCCACGACGGAAGCTGTCGACATCGCCGTGACACAGGTCGTCGTACTCGACGCCGTGCTCGGCGTACGCAAGACCGCGATCGGCATCAAGGACGGACGCATTGTTGCGATTGGTCGTGCGGGGAACCCCGACATCATGGACGGTGTCGACGTCGTGATTGGCACGGATACCGCAATCGTCTCGGGCGAAGGATTGATCGCCACTGCCGGGTCGATCGATCCGCACGTCCATCTCCTGTCGCCTCGCATCGTTGATCAGGCACTGGCTGCAGGGTTTACGACGCTGGTGATTCAGGACTACGGGCCCGTCTGGAACCTTGGTACGAATCCCGAGTGGGCAATCAAGCACCTCCACGCCGCGCTCGACCATTCGCCAATCAACACGCTGATGTTGACGCGTGGTTCGTCGAGTCGTCCAGAGCCGATTGATCGAATGCTGCGGGCGGGGGCCGGTGGGTTGAAGATCCACGAGGATGTGGGTGCGCATGCGACGGCCCTCGATATGGCGCTGCAGGTAGCTGATGCCCACGACGTCCAACTCTGCATCCATACCGACGGACTCAACGAGTGTCTCACCGTCGAGGACACACTCGCTGTGATCGCCGGGCGCACATTGCACGCGTACCACATCGAAGGAACCGGTGGCGGGCATGCACCCGACGTCATGCGCCTCGCGGGCGAACCACATATTCTGACCTCGTCGACGAATCCAACCTTCCCGTTCGGGGTCAACACGGCTGCCGAACACGCCGCCATGGTGCAGGCCGTACACGTTCTGCAGGACGAGCTCCCCGGTGACCACCAGCTAGCGCTCGATCGTGTGCGACCACAGACCATGGCGGCCGAGGGTGTGTTGCACGATCTCGGTCTGATCCAGATGACATCGTCTGACAGTCAGGGCATGGGGCGAGTGGGGGAGACGCTGCGCAAAACGTTCCAGTTGGCCTCCGTGATGCGCGAAGCGCGCGGCCCGGACGACAGGTCGGGCAACGATAATGCTCGCGTGCTGCGCTACCTAGCGAAGACGACGATCAACCCAGCGATTGCACACGGGATGGCCGGCGAGATTGGGTCGATCGAGATTGGCAAGCTGGCCGACATCGTGCTGTGGGATCCCGCCTGGTTCGCGGTCAAGCCATTTTTGGTCCTCAAGGCCGGGTTCCCCACGTGGGGGGCATCGGGCGATCCGAATGCGGCCACGGCCTTCTCGCAGCCGACCCAGGTCCATGCGCAGATCGGCGGTATGGGCCACGCACCGGCACGCCTCAGCATTGCCTTCACGAGTGCGGCAGCAATCGCCAGCGGTGGTGCTGATCTGCTGCCCACCTCGAAGCAGTTTGTGGCTGTGCGTAACACGCGTTCGTTGAGTGCCCGCGACATGCTGCACAACGACCGCATCGCCGCTGTCCGAGTCGATCCCGTCAGTCTTGCCGTCACCGTCGATGGCGCATTGATCGACACGCCACCCGTCCACGATGTTCCGCTTTCCGCGTTGCATCTCCTCGGCTGACATGACTCCCATCGCTCTCTGCGCGCCCGACAAGTTCCGCGGTGCCCTCGATGCGCACGAAGCGGCTCGGGCATTGTCGAACGGCTGCATGGCAGCCGGTTGGCAGGCGATTGAGCACCCACTGGCTGACGGTGGCGAGGGTACCTGTGACACGATCGTGCGCGGGCGCGGGGGAGAACGACACAAGATCCAAACACGGGACGCCCTTGGACGCGCACGAGTAGCCACGCTGGGTGTTCTGCCGGACGGCACCTGCATTGTCGAGGCAGCTGAGGCGATCGGCCTGATGCACGTGGCGCGGGGCGAGCGCGACGTGATGCGCGCAACCAGTGCGGGCATCGCACCCATGGTGCTGGCTGCGCTCGATCGGCGCGCTCCCCGGATCGTGATCGGTTTGGGCGGTTCTGCCACCGTCGATGGTGGCTTGGGATTGCTGATCGGCCTGGGGATGATCGCCTACGACGGCCGCGGAAATGTGTTGCGCGGACGGGGCATGGACGTGCCACAGGTCGCCCGACTCGACCTGGCTGCGCTGGACCCACGCCTGGCAGGGACCGAAATCGTCGTGGCCCTCGATGTCGATAGCCCACTCGCAGGTCTCCTCGGCGCCGCTCGCGTCTTTGGCCCCCAAAAGGGCGCCACGCCCGAGCAAGTCCTAGTGTTGGACGACGGCCTTGCGGAGCTCGAGCGGCTGTACGGAGAGAGGGCCTGTCGACCCGGTGCCGGCGCGGCAGGTGGTCTCGGTGCCGCCTGTTTTCTGCTCGGCGCCATACCAATTCCCGGCGCCGAATTGGTGATGCGCGAAACGGGGTTCTACGACCGACTCGCTGGCGTCGATCTTGTGCTGACAGCGGAGGGCGCGGTCGACGCACAGAGCGCCGCGGGGAAAACCGTGGCGCGCGTGGCGAGCGCGAGTCGCGCCGCCGGGAAGCCATGCGTCATTTTTGGCGGTCGCGTCGACGATGATGTCGACGCGCTGTACGCCGCTGGCGCGACGGCCGTGCTGGGGATTGGGCGCGGCGCGAGACCAATCCGCGAGGCGCTGCGATTGAGCGCATCCGACCTGACAGCAGCGGCGCGTGCTGCCTGTTCCCTCGCTGGCGTACGCGCCTAATTTACTGATCGGAGCGGGCTCGCGTTAGCCAATCAACGGTGCCGGTTGCCGCCGCCACCGCCGCCGCCGCCACTACCACCGCCAGTACTACCACCGGCGGAGTTGCTGCCGGAGCCACCGCCACCACTACCGGACGAACCCCAACTAAGCGACGAGCCAACAATGCCCGCTGCGGTCGTCACCAGTTTGCCCCCCTTGGAGCGGCGAATTGTCACCGAGTAACGAGTTCCCTTCTTCAACTTGGCCTTCGCCACCATGATCGCGATCCCACCACCGCTATTCGAAACACCAGTACCAATCTTCTTGGTCTTTCCTGAGGTGCTGCTCGCGATCGCGTACAGCGTCGCCGTGCATGCCTTTGCCTTACAGGCAGCCAGTGGAGATACGGTCAGAGTAGTGGTACGGCCAGCCGTCTTGGTGGTCGCTTTCGCGGCCGCCACTTTGCGCTTGACCTTGTAGGTCGGTGCGCTGAACGAGATGCCAGAGATGGAAATCAGCACCCCATCCGAACCCTCGGTCGCAGCGGTCCAGACCGTTGATGTGGGTGCGCTATTCGTACCCGCCGAACCGGTGCGCGTCGTCGAGAAGAACGCGCCAGCATCGGCAGGGAGAACACCATAAATATTGAGGAGCGACTGGGCCGGTAACAGGGCCTTCATCGAGCCGGTCTGGAGCGTCAAGCCATCTGACTGAAAATGGGCAGACGCTACCTGGAGATCGAGGACGGGTGCAGCCGCCGTCCCGGTGGGATCGAGAAAGCCAAAGACAGCGCCTTGGGTGGCGAATATCGCACCCGTCAACGCCGTGTTGACCGTGTCATCGAGGCTCAGCGTGATGCTGGCGGCCAGGATCGTAGCCGCTGATTGGGCGAGGCTACAGTCTCGGATCGGCGTGGCGGTACAGCCGTTGTTGCTCCCATAGTCAACGACGTACGGCGTTGCAACCGGGCGAAAGCGCACTTGAAACTCGGCGTCAGGAGTGCCGAGACCCGTCGTCCGCCAATACAAGAGGTCGAGGTTGGCCCAAGACCAGCGCAGCGACTGTCCAAGCGTGTTCAGCTTGACGGTCATGTCGTAGACGCTATCGGCGGTGGCACCACCCGTCAGGTCTTGGTTGAGACCGTTGTTTGGGCCAACCAGCCCGAGCGAAATGCCAACACGGTTGGGCGTGGCGTAACACTGGCCGGGCACTGGCGTGGTGCCTGCCCGGCAGAGGTTGCTGGCCAACACCACGGGTGTCACGCTACCGACGGCAGGCGCCACATATGTGGTCGTTCCGGCTTCGATCAGGGTGCGCGTCCCCGCGGCATCAGTCACGCTCAAACTGGATATATACGGACGGGCCGCAACACCACCTGATAGATCGGCCCAGGTAGCAGCTCCGCCACCCGTCACTACGATTCCGTCACCTTGGTCCTGCGGCATCATCACGGCTTCGTAGGCTGCTGCTCCAGCTGGGAGTGCGAGACCAACCACCATCGCGAGCAACGCAAGAAAGAGTTTCATGCGCCGACTGTACAGGCAACTCTGCGGCGCTACAAGGATTTTGTGATGCGGTCAGGCCCTATCGCGAAGTCTTGACGCCAACGGAGCCAACCACAACCGCCCCTGGTTTCATGGTTTCCCGATCAGGGCAAGCTCGATTTTGCGATGGGGGCGGGCGCCACATCCGCGGGGTTGGGCGGACGCCACAACCCCGCGGTTGTGGCGTCCGCCCAACCCCGCGGATGTGGCGCCCGCCCCCATCACGAAATCGAGTCAGCCGGCGTTGTATCCACCATGGCTAGCGCACGACGAATCGGTCGCGGCAGATTGAAGAAGACATCCTCATGTACTGTCGCTATCTCCGACACGTTGGTCACCTCGTGATGTGCGTGGAACCAGTTGATCACACGTATGACGAGGCGCTCCGGCGCTGACGCGCCCGACGTGATACCGACCCGATCATGCCCCTCGATCCAGGCCGGATCGATCTCCGTCTCGTCTTCGATCAGATAACTGTCGACTCCCGCGGCGAGCGCCACCTCAACGAGCCGGAGCGAGTTCGATGAGTTCGTGGAACCAATCACAATCACCAGATCGACGGCTTTCGCGAGCGCTTTGACGGCATCCTGACGATTCGTCGTGGCATAACAGATGTCTTCCTTTTCCGGGCTCTGGATCCACGGGTAGCGTGCACGCAGCGCCTCGATAATGCCGCGCGTCTCGTCGACCGAGAGCGTGGTCTGCGTCAGAAAGGCAAGTTGCTGGTCTTCCGTATACGGCGGCAACGCAGCGACATCAGCGACAGTCTCAACCAGAAACATCGACTCGGGCGCTTCGCCCAACGTGCCGACGACCTCTTCGTGGTCGGCATGGCCAATCATCAGCATCGTGCAGCCCTGGCTGGCATAACGTTTTGCCTCGCTATGGACTTTGGTGACAAGCGGGCAGGTGGCATCGATGACCTGCAAATCGCGCACCGCAGCACCACCGCGCACCATCGGCGCAACGCCATGGGCCGAGAAGACTACGGTCGCTCCAACCGGTACCTCGTCAACCTCCTCTACGAAGATCGCGCCTCGTGCCTCGAGATCTTTGACGACATGCAGGTTATGGACAATTTGTTTGCGCACATAAATCGGCGAGCCTTGCAACTTGAGTGCCTGCTCCACGGTCTCGATTGCGCGATCCACTCCCGCGCAGTAGCCGCGTGGTGAGGCGAGAATAATTTCGAGTTGCGTCATGCGGATAGGATACCGATCGGTCTATCGCACGCCTGCGGACGATCAGCCGTACGATGCTCTCGTGTCGCTCCGTCAGCCACCCACAGCTGTCACCGCCGTTGCCCTCTTCGGGTTGCTGGTGCTCGCACAATTGATCTATCCACAGGCTCCGGCAGAGTGGACGATCCGCCTGACGAACATCACCGTCCTGCTCTTCCTCGGAGCCTCACTGGCCGCGGCGTGGCGGCGTTCCGGCCCGCGTTTTGCCTTCGGTCTCGCGGCACTGGCCTTCACCGTCGGGCTCCTGTCCGAGATCATCGGCGTCCGGACGGGTGTGCCCTTTACGTCGTACTACTACACGGACGCCCTGCAGCCCCAACTGCTATCCGTGCCACTGGTGATTCCGTTGGCCTGGGCGATGATGGCCTATCCGGCCTGGCGGATTGGCGAATTGCTGGGACGGACGCGACTCCAACAGGCCCTGTTCGCTGCCGCAGCGTTGACGGCGTGGGACGTGGCGCTCGATCCACAGATGGTGCATCAGGGATTTTGGGTGTGGCCACACGGTGGGTTGTATGAGGGGATTCCTCTGCTCAATTTTGCTGGCTGGATGCTTGTTGGGACGCTCCTATTCGGCGTGTGGTCACTGGTTGTTCGTCCAGTGTCTGCGCCGAGTCGCTGGTGCCTTGCGGATGGCCTCGGGCCAGCGCTCTATGCCTGGACCTGGATCGGCGAGACAGTCGCGCATGCGTTGTTCTTTAGCGGCTGGATCGTGAGCGCCGCTTCCTTCTTGGCGATGGGTGTCCTGACAGTGCCCGCGCTGCTGCGCTTGCGGCGTGGAACAGGAAGCACATGACGCGCGTTATCGTGGTTGGAGCCGGTGTTGGTGGACTTGCAGCCGCGGTTCGCCTGTCGACTGCGGGATGCGATGTTGTCGTACTCGAGGCCGCCGCAAACGTGGGAGGCAAACTTAACATCGCGACGAGTGAGGGGCACAGCTTCGACACGGGTCCTTCGCTTTTGACGATGCCCTTTACGCTCGAGGATACGCTTGCGGCGGCCAACGTGACACTCGCAGATCGGCTCGAGTTGATACCCGTCGAGCCGCTCTGTCGCTACCGCTGGCACGACGGCTCGATGATCGATACTCATGCCGACGCCGATGCCACCGCGCAGGCAATGGAGTCGCTCGAGCATGGTGCAGGGCAACGCTGGCACGCCCTCCTCGAGCAGGGTCGGCGCACGTGGGAGTTGTCATTACCGTTGTTTCTATCGGAACCTTTCGGTAGCCCCCTCGACCTCGCCCGGCGCAGCGGCCGTCCAATCAATCCGCGTGACATCCTCGCGCACGCCACGCTCGACACCTACGCAGCGCGACAATTCGCCGATCCTCGCATCCGCCAGTTACTCGGGCGCTACGCAACGTATGCGGGGGCAGACCCGGCCCGCTCCCCGGCCACGATGGTGGTGATCCCGTACACAGAGTCCCGCTATCGAGCGTGGCATCCACGCGGTGGTATGTACCGCATCGCCGAAGTGCTTCGCGACGTGCTTGTTGAGCAGGGGGGAGTGGTGAGGTGTTCCACGCCGGTGACGCGGATCGTTACGGAAGGTGGGCGCGCCGTCGGCGTCGAAACGGCAGACGGTCAGCACCTCCCCGCTGATGCGGTGATTGCCAACCTTGATGCCGCGCGACTCTATACCGATCTCCTCGACGCGCCGAAACTGGCGCAGCAGATCAGGAAGGCTCCGGCCAGCCTCTCGGGGTTCGTGCTGATGCTTGGCATCAAGGGTCGCACACCCGCCTTGGCGCACCACAACATCTGGTTTCCGCGCGATTATCGCGCCGAGTTCGCGGATCTGTTCGACCATCCACAGCCTCTCAACGATCCCACCATCTATCTCTGCAACCCGGCGGCGACCGATCCATCGTGCGCCCCGGACGGCGATGAATCGTGGTTCGTGCTGATCAACGCGCCACGACACGGCCCGGTCGATTGGGATGCCGAGGGCGAGCGTTATCAGGAGCGAATACTCGATCGCCTTGACGCGCTGGGCCTCGAGGCCCGGAGCCGCGCGCGTACCATTCTCCGCCGCACACCCGCCGATCTCGAACGTCTCACCGGTGCGCCAGGGGGCGGCATCTACGGTACTGCCTCGATGGGGCCCCGCGCCGCCTTCCTGCGCCCCCGCAATGCTTCGCCCGCTGTCGAGCGACTCTACTTAGCCAGTGGTAGTGCCCATCCGGGTGGCGGACTCCCGCTGGTCCTGCTGTCCGGCAAGATCGCTGCGGAACTCGTTCTGCACGACTGCTCGTAACGACGCGTTCGCGCCACGCCAACGTTAGTGTTTGGCCGTGCAGTTCTTTGCCACGTTCTCGGATCGCTATCGCTGGCCGGTACTGATCATCTGGGTCGCGATCGTGGCTGTCGGCGCAATCGCCAGCAGCGGTCTCAACGATCTGCTGTCAAACCGCTTCGATATCCCCGACACTGAGTCCGATCAGGCGCTCTCGGTCATGACCGAGAAATTCGGTCACCGAGGCGATTCCGGTTTTTTGATCGTCGCGAAAGATCGAACGGCTGCCGCTGTCACTCCGGCGACAATCAAATCGACGGCGGCCGCCGCAAAGCGGGCGGGGGTAGCGCTCGGTGATGCGCATGTGGGGACGGTCAACACCAGTGGCCCACTCGCCTACGTCGCGATCGGTACAACCAAGGAGCAGAGCGAGGCACAACAACGCGTACCTGCAATGCGAGCGGCGATCGGCCTGCTCGATGGCGTCGACATCTACCTGTCCGGACAGACGGCGATCAATCGCGATCTGCAGCCCGTCGTCGACGCGGACCTCGTGCGAGGCCTCAAATTCACCATTCCCATCGCGATCATCGTGCTGCTGTTCATCTTCGGAACGCTCATCTCCACTCTCGTCCCACTCGCCTTTGCGTTAGCAACGGTTCCGACCACGCTCGGCATTGTTTGGATCGCGGCGCACCAGATCAACATGTCGATCTATGTCACCAACCTTGTCGAGCTGATTGGCATTGGGATCGCGATCGACTACTCCCTATTGGTCGTCTACCGCTTCCGCGAGGAGATGCTGGCGATCCAACGGCGTAAACTCGGCGATGCTGAGGGCGATGCCCGTCATGTTCGTCTGAATCGCGACGAGGTCCGCGAGGCTCTGGATCCGACAATGCGGTTCGCCGGTCACGCCGTCGTCTTTTCGGGTCTGACCGTGGCTGTTGCCCTCGCCGGACTCGTCCTCGTGCCCGTGCCATTCATCCGCTCGCTGGGTGTCGGCAGCCTCGTGATTCCGCTGATCTCGATTGCCGCTGCCGTCACCCTGCTACCGGCAGTCCTCTCGATTGTGGGCGTCTGGCTCGCTCGCGGGCGGGTCGTTCCGCGGCGTGTGCTGGAGGGGCGTGCCGATAATGGTGCCGGCTTCTGGGTACGCCTCTCAACCACAATCATGGCGCGGCCATGGCCATTTCTGGTGATCGGCTCTGCCATTCTTGTCGCGCTGGCAATCCCTACACTCTGGATCTCGCTGACACCAGGGAGCAACAAGGGCCTTCCCACACAGAGCGAGAGCGTGCAGGGATTCCAATTGATGGATCAGCAGATCGGTGCTGGAGCGATGGCACCAACCACCATCATCATCGACACGGGCCGCCCCGGAGGCGTCTGGGAGCCTGCGCAGGTGGCGGCGATCAAGCGCCTGGCGACCGAACTGCGTGCCGACCCAGCAATCGCGGCACAGGCGACCGCGGTGATGACGCCGGCCGACCTCCTCGACAAGGGCGACGCGGCGGCCGCGCACAGGCAAGCCGTTGCTGCGGGACTCGTCGATCTAAACAGCCAATATGGCGTCGCCTACGCCGCCTCGCAGCAGGAGTATGGATCGGAGCAGGCCCAGGGTTTCGCGCGGCGCATCCGCAGTACCCTCGTGCCCAGTGCGGATTTTCCTACCGGCACCACTGTGCTCGTGGGGGGTGCCCCGGCGGCCAGCGTGGATTTCATCGATCAGGTCTACGGCTCCTTCATCTACCTGATCATCGCGGTGCTGGCGGTCTCGTATCTCCTGCTGGTCCGCGCCTTCCGCTCGCTGGTTTTGCCGCTCAAAGCCATTGTTCTAAACGTCTTGAGCGTCGCTGCGGCCTATGGAGTCCTCGTGATGGTGTTCCAGTTCGGCTGGGGGCAGTGGGCTGGAATTACACCGACCGGTCAGATCGAGGCGTGGATACCAATCTTTCTCTTCGCGATGCTGTTTGGCCTATCGATGGACTACGAGGTGTTTCTCGTGACGCGCATGCGCGAGTTCTACGACAGCGGCTGCTCCAACGAACAGGCCGTCGCTCAGGGTCTGCAGCGCACCGGACGAATTGTCTCAGCTGCGGCGATCATCCTTGTGGCAGCGTTTGCCGGTTTCCTCTTAGGCTCGCTGGCCGGGTTCCAGCAGTTCGGGCTCGGCCTCTCGGTGGGCATCTTGATCGACGCGACCCTGATCCGAATGCTGCTCGTACCTGCCTTCATGCGCGTGGCGGGCGACATCAACTGGTGGCTGCCCGACAGGATCGCTTGGATGCTCCGCGTGGAGCCCTCTCGTCGTCGCGCCACGCCTGACATTTAACGCCCATGCGGGTACGCTGTCGCGGAGCGCGGACCTGAAGGAGATCAGATGACGACTGACTTTGACTACGTGATCGTGGGCGGCGGTACAGCGGGCGCAGTGATCGCGGCTCGACTCAGCGAAAATGCCGATGCGTCGGTGGCTTTGATCGAAGCGGGTCCCGACGATCGCCCGTTCGATGCGGTCCTCAAGCTGAAGCGCTGGCTCGAACTCCTCGAGAGCGACTTTGACTACAAGTACACGACGCAGATTCAACCGCGCGGCAATTCGCACATCGTGCATTCTCGCGCCAGGGTCCTCGGCGGCTGCTCATCGCACAACACGATGATCTGGTTCAAACCACTACCAGGCGACTGGGACGACTGGGCTGCCAAAGGCGCGACGGGGTGGGAGAGTGCTGGCATGGAGCAGTGGTACGCCAAGCTCCCCAACAAGCATCAGATCGTGCCGGAGCAGGATCGCGATCCGATCTTGCCCGATTGGATCGAGTCCGCCGTTGCCGCAACCGGCGTGCAGCGCCAACCCGACTGGAACGCCGAGCCGTTCGGCGACGGTGCCGGCTTCCTCGACGTGGCCTACGACCCAGCCACGGGCGTGCGGTCGTCGTCCAGCGTCGCCTACCTACATGCGATCATGGACACGCGCGAGAACCTGCACGTCATCTGCGACACGCGAGCGCTCCAGATTGGTCTGGAGGGTGGCCGCGCACGCAGCGTTCGCTGCGAAGCTCCTGATGGTCCCATCACGTACCGCGCTACGGAGGAGATCATCCTCTGCGCCGGCGCCATCGATTCGCCGCGCCTTCTACTGCTGTCTGGCATCGGTCCCGCCGATGATCTCCGAGAGCTTGGCATTGAGGTACAACACGATCTGCCTGGTGTGGGAGGTGAGATTCTTGACCATCCGGAGTCGATCATCATGTGGGAGCTGAAGAAGCCGCTCGGTCCGCAGACGGCGATGGGAGCCGACTGCGCACTGTTTGTCAATCGGCTGAAGGCCGATGACCGTCCCGATCTGATGTACCACACCTATCAGTTGCCGTTCACCTTCAATACCGAGCGGCTCGGCTATCCCGTGCCCGAGAACGTGATCTGCATGACGCCAAACATTCCTCGCACGAAGTCGCGCGGCAGCCTCTGGTTGTTAAGCAAGAACCCCGACATCAAGCCGGCGATTGACTTCGGCTACTTCACCGACCCAGACGGATACGACGAGCAGACCATCGTCGACGGGCTTGAGATTGCCCGCGAGGTAGCCGCGACGGGCCCATTCAAGGACTGGATCAAGAAGGAGGTCGCGCCGGGGCCGAAGGTCACCAGCCGCGAGGACCTCTCGAAATACGGGCGCGCCGCACACCACACGGTCTACCATCCGCTCGGCGGCTGCAAAATCGGCGCCATCGCCGACCCAACCACCGTCGTTGGTCCCGATCTCAAGGTCAAGGGCATCGCTGGTTTGCGCGTAGCCGACGGTTCGATCTTCCCCGCACTCACCACCGTCAACCCTGTGGTTGGCATCCTGATGATCGGCGAGAAATGCGCCGAACTGATCCGCACCGGCAACTAGACCCGCGCCGCGCGAGCCCGCCCGACCTGCGCAAACGTGACGGCACCCAAGACGAGGAAGACACCCGCTGTCTGGAGCAGAGTCAGTGACTGGCCGAGGAAGGCCCAGGCAATCGCGCCAGCAATGATTGGCTCCAACATGGCGGTCACCGCCGCACCGTCGGCACCGATCCGCTTCACGCCGGCCAAGATCATCGCGAACGGGATCGTCGTGCCGAGCACCGCGACAAACAACACCAGAGCCCAGAGCGGAGCGTCAATCAGCGAGTGCTCCGTTGTGATGGCGAGCGTGGACCACGGAAACGACCACCAAGGCAACACGACGGCAAGGGCCACCGTGGCCATACCCATGCCGAGGCCGAGTACCGCGACGGGGGAGCGCTTACGCATCAGTGACTCCGAATGCAGGATGTAGTAGGCATAGGCCAACGCTGCACCCAGCGAAAAGACAATTCCGACTCCGGACAGGGACGACGTCAGGGTACCGACCACGCCCAGCACACCGGCCAGACCAATGATCGCTGCTGGGAGCGCCAACCATGCCTGCCACGGCATCGTACGCCGCCAGACGAAGCGCACCCAGAGCGCGACCAGCAGTGGCGCCGAGTACTCAATCACCAACGAGATACCGATTGGAATGCGCGTAATCGCCTCGAAGTAGAACCACTGCACGAGGATCAGGCCGAAGACGCCAAAACAGGCGTAGGCCGCCAACTCGCGCAGGGACAGACGCAACGCAGGACGCTCACGCCACGCAACCCAAGCGAGCAGGAGGATTGCCGCCAGCGTGATGCGCGCCTCCGCCAGTCGCGTCGGCTCGAGCCCGGCCGACATCACGACGCTCGACACCGTGCCGTTGATGCCCCACAGCGTCGCGGCTCCGGCAACGAGCAAGGTACCGGAGAGTGTTTGCGAGACCCGCATCGCAGGTAGCCTATCGGTGTGCTCGATGACTCCGCCGTGATGCCCCTCTTAGCTGCCCTCGTGGCAGGTGCAATGGCTGCTAGGATGGCCGGCAGTGCCACGCGTGCCTTCACGCCGGCGAAACCGCTGTGGGCTGTCGGACTGCTGCTCTTTGCTGCTGCCAGTGCCGCCGCTGCCTACGGCACTGCTGATGGTTGGGGGGTCATTTCCTTTCGTATCTATTACCTGACAGGGGCTGTTCTCTGTGTCGGCCTGCTGGGAGCCGGTTCGGCCTTTCTCGCGCTACCACGCACCATCGCGCTAGTCGTCTTCGGGATGACCTTGACGGCAGTGGTGGGCGCGACCGTGACGGTACTGATTGCGCCGATCGACAGCACAGCGTTGACCGCGCTGAATGGTCTCCAGACACCGCCGAACCATACGATTGGCGGGCATGCTGCGGTTTGGGCGATCGCAATCAATAGTGTGGGCACCCTCTTACTGATCGTCGGCGCGCTGGTCTCAATCCGTCGGCGGCGCCACGTTGGGCCAAACCTCGTAATCCTCGGCGGGGTAATCGTGATTGCGTTCGCGGGCAGCCTGACCCGTTTCGGTGGTGCCGAGTTACTCTACGCTGGTCAGTTGGCGGGGTTGATCTTGCTTGCTGGCGGCATGGAGTGGGCTAATCGGCGCGGACCAGTCCGTAGCGCGCCGCCAGCGGTTGCCGCGACCTAACCTGCCGAGTGGACACGGCCAAGCGCCGCAACAATCGCGCCAACGCCGATGACGACGACCTGCAGCGTACTCTCCACACAGAAGAACCCAAACGATAATAGGGCCGTTGTGACCGGTCCAAGTCTGAAGGGCACGTGCACAAAAGGACCCGGGTGCTTTGATGCATAATCGGTGATCAGTTGCCGTCGTCGCGGAGGACTCGTCAGCAGGTCAACTAGCGTGGCCCACGCTGATCACTCGGCCAACTGACGCGCATCGCGAACGTTGAGCCACCCTCGATAAACGAGAGAAATCGCTGACGAAACTCCAGTGGAAGCTCGCAGTCTTCGGCAGCAGCGCGCATGTGATCGGCCCAAGCGGCCCGCTGTGTTGGAGTGATCTTGAGGCCCTGATGCGCACCACGCATGACCGCGAAGCCACCGCGCTCCTGCGAATGCAGTTTGGGACCGCCAAGTAATTCCGTTAACCACAACGCCAAGCGTTCTGCGTGCTCGGCCCCTTGATCGTGAAACAGAGGGATAAGCACGGGATCAGAAAAAAGCCGTTCATAGAATCTCGTAGTCAACCGCTCCATCGCCGGCAGCCCACCGGCGATCGCGAACAGACTCCGATCCGCAGAGTCGGGACGGTCAGATTCGAACTGACGACCCCGCGCTCCCAAAGCGCGTGCGCTACCAGGCTGCGCCACGTCCCGCTGCGGGTTTGGTGTACCCGTAAGTGTTAGTCCCCTGGGATCGCCCGGAGGCCTTGGATCTCGCGAATCGCGGCGAGTTCGCGCAACGCCTCGACCTCGATCTGACGGATACGCTCCCGCGTCAGACCGAACTCACGACCGATCTCGTCGAGCGTGCGCGGATCAAGACCATCGAGGCCGTAGCGCAATTCAAGCACGCGACGATGCCGTTCAGGGAGGGCGCTGAGCCCCTCTTGAAGCGCCTCATGGCGCAACTGATCCGAGACAGCATCCATCGGGTCGATTGCCTCGGAGTCCGCCAAAAAGTCGGAGAACGAGGATTCGCCCTCATCACCAACGGGCTCCTCGAGCGAAATCGGCGAACGGGCGGCCTTGCGCACGTCCAATACCTGATAAAGCGGAAGCTTGGCCTCGTCGGCAATCTCCTCGTTCGACGGTTCGCGGCCGAGCCGGAGCATCAAGGTACGGTCTGCTCGATTGATTTTTTGTAGTCGCTCGACGACGTGGACCGGGAGGCGAATCGTTCGGCTCTTGTCGGCCAACGCGCGCGCCACGGCCTGCCGAATCCACCAAGTCGCGTAGGTCGAGAACTTGAGGTCGCGGCGCCAGTCGAACTTCTCGACAGCGCGGATCAGGCCGAGGATACCTTCTTGGATGAGATCGAGGAAACCGAGACCTTGGCCACGATAGTTTTTCGCGATGGACACGACGAGGCGCAGATTCGACTCGACCATCTGCTGCTTCGCCTGCATGTCGCCTTTTTCGACGCGCTTGGCCAGACGAATCTCGTCGGCCTTCGTCAACAGCGGGTAGCGACCCACCTCGTGGAGGAACAATTGTAGCGAATCGGTGGTGCCTTCATAGGCCAGCCGGCGCTCGAGGGCAGTTGGCTCAGCCGGACGGTCGCGATCGTCAACGATCTCGATGCCCTCAGCCTCGATGGTGCGAATAACCTCATCCATCGCATCGGGCTCAAGCTCGTGCTCAGCAAGCTTTTCGGCGATCTCGCCGTACATCAGCGTGCCGCGCTCGTTACCGAGTTCGATCAGTGATTGAAACTCGGGAAGTTCGTGAAGTTCGTTCGGCTGTTCGACGATCATGTATTCCGCTGACCTTTCGACGGTTTCGGCGCGCCGCGCCGGTAGACTGCTGCAAGCGCACTAGCGCTTCATAGATAACGTACGACGGAGACACCCTATTCCCCTTCAGGCCACCACACTCCCACTCGGCCCGTACGGGACAAATTGTTATATCGTCCGCGCGGACTCCGCGGCCGACTGCATCGTGGTCGACCCCGGGGAAGAATCCGAACGCGTGATCACGACGTTGCGGGAACTCGGGTCGCGTTGCGTCGCGGTCTTGGTGACGCATGGGCATCTTGATCACATCGGCGCTGTCGGCGCCGTTGCCCGGGACCTGGCCTGCCCCGTCTATGCCAGCGCGGGCGACGCGGCTACTCTGACGCACATCAACGATCACCTCTGGCCGGGGGTGGGACCATACGTCGCGCACAAACCCGAGGGACTATTGGCCCCGGGTGAAGCACTCGATCTGGTAGGCATCAGCATTGCCGTCCTGGCCACTCCGGGTCACCATCCAGACGCGGTCTCGATGTTGCTGACCGGGCCAGAGGGTGATCAGTTGCTGATCTCGGGCGACGTAGTCTTTGCCGGCTCCGTCGGACGTACCGACCTCGCAGGCGGCGATTGGCCGACGCTCGAGAAGTCAATCGCGCTCCTGATCGCGCAGGTCGGTGAGGATGTGCCAGTCTTGCCTGGACACGGCCCCCGCACCACGTTACGCCACGAACGCGCCACGAATCCTTTTTTGGCAGGTTTGTGCAAATGACTGAGGGATTGCAGGCGCCGCGTGGGACGCTCGACTGGTTACCGGCCCGCTCGCACGCACGCCGCGCGATGATCGAATGTTTTCGTGAGGTCTTCGAGACAGCCGGCTATGGCGAAGCCATAACGCCCGTTTTCGAGGATCAGGCCCTGTTCGCTCGCACGGCCGGCGAGAGTTCTGAGGTGGTCGGCAAGGAGATGTATCTGTTCACGGATCAAGGAGGGCGCGCCCTAGCGTTGCGGCCCGAATTTACAGCTTCGATCGTGCGTCTCTACCTCGAGCATGGTATGTCACGCGAGGCCCAGCCCGTTCGACTTTGGAGTGCCGGCAATTGCTACCGCTTCGCCGCCGTTCAACGCGGTCGTTACCGTGAGTTCACGCAAGTCAATGCAGAGGCGATCGGAAGTGACGATCCCGCCATTGACGCGGAGATGATCGCGCTGCAACTGCGTTGGTATGCACTGCTCGGACTCGAGGGCATTGAGATTCGCATCAACACAATTGGTGACCGCAGCGACCGTGCTCCCTATCTCGAAAAATTGCGGGGCTACATCGACGCCCATCGCGATCAAGTCGACGATGAAGTACGCAGACAGCGCGACCTCAATCCGCTGCGAGCCTTCGATACCAAAGATCCCGTGTCCGCGGCGATCATGGCCGGCGCACCGAAGATCAGCGAAGCGATCAGCGCCGAGGCCGCAGCGCACTTCGCCGCGGTCTGCGAATTCCTGGATGCGCGAGGCATTGTCTACACCCTCGATCCGACGCTCGTGCGCGGACTCGACTACTACAACCGCACTACCTGGGAGGTCGCGTGGCCTGCGCTCGGCGCGCAATCCGGGATCGGCGGCGGCGGGCGCTACGACGGGCTGGCAGAGTTGATTGGTGGCCCCCCGACTCCGGGTGTGGGGTTTGCCTCTGGCGTTGAGCGCGTCCTACTGGCACTCGAAGACCAGCAGCGCCCACCGGGCGCACCAACGAGGATGGATGTCTTTTTCGCAATCCATCCAAGCGACGCGCGGCCACGACTCCATGCCCTAATGGATGCGGCGCGCGCGCGTGGCGTGGCGTGCGAGGCCGACCTCGCCGGCCGAGCTGTCAAAGGTCAGATGAAACACGCCGATCGGATCGGTGCCGCATGGACGGTCGTCTGCGGCGACGATGAGTGGGCACGCGAGGTTTGTCTGGTGCGGACGATGGCGACAGGTAACAGCACGGAGATCGCACTCGACGAGCTCGTCGAATATCTCTACAACGCGAAACTAGGAACGGTATGACGTACCGGACGAAACACTGCGGTAATTTCGACGTAAGCCAGATCGGACAGGCCGCGATCGCCTCGGGCTGGACGGCGCGTCGCCGCGACCATGGCGGCCTCGTGTTCATCGATCTGCGGGACCGTTCGGGCGTCGTGCAACTTGTAATCGATCCCGAACACGCGCCCAGAGCGCACGAGGTTGCGCAGTCCGTCCGGGTCGAATCCGTGCTTCGAGCCACCGGCAAGGTCGTTGCACGTTCACCTGAGACCGTCAACACGCAACTACCGACCGGCGCTATCGAGATCCTCGTCGACACGCTCGAGGAGCTTGCACCGAGCGACCCGCTGCCTTTCCAACTCGACGATCAGGGCGTCGATGAGGCTCTTCGTATCCGTCATCGTTCGCTCGACCTCCGTCGCGACGTAATGCGCGAGACGCAGTACATCCGCACAACCACCACGCGTCTGATCCGTCGCTACCTCGAGGATCGTGACTTCTGGGAATTGGAAACACCGATCCTGACCAAGTCCACGCCCGAGGGCGCGCGCGATTTCGTCGTGCCAGCCCGCCTCACCCCCGGCAGTGTCTACGCGTTACCCCAGTCGCCACAACTCTTTAAGCAACTCTTCATGATGGCCGGTTATGAACGGTACTACCAGATTGCCCGGTGCTTTCGCGACGAAGCCCAGCGCGCCGATCGACAACTCGAGTTTACCCAACTCGACCTCGAAATGTCATTCGTCACACGCGACGAAATTCTCGATCTGACGGAAGGGCTGTACTGCGAAATCTGGCAGCAGATTCTTGGCGTGGAGCTGCCGCGACCGTTTCCACGCATTGCACATGCAGAGGCGATGTTGCGTTTTGGGTCGGATAAGCCCGACCTCCGCTACGGCCTCGAGATCAGTGACATTTCGGAGCTCGTGCGCGAATCGGACTTCAGCGTGTTTGCCAGCGCTGTCGCGAACGACGGCGTGGTGCGCGCCTTGGCCTGTCCCGGCGCTGCCAGTCTAAGTCGGCGCGAACTCGACGAGTTGGCCGAGTTCGCCAAGGAGTGGGGGGGAAAAGGGCTTGCCTACCTCCTACTGGACGCCTCGGGAGAGATTCGCTCACCGATTGCCAAATTCTTGAGCGAGCAGGAGATCGCCGACATCGTCGCCGCAACCGGCGCCTCTGCCGGCGACGCCGTCTTCCTAGCGGCGGACGGTGCGCCGGTTGTGACGCGTGTTCTTGGCGCTCTACGACCTCATCTTGCCAGCCACTTTGGCTTGGCCGACCCCGCAGCTTGGTCGATGATCTTCGTCGTCGATTTCCCACTCTTCGGCTACGACGCCGATGAGCAGCGTTGGGTGGCCGAGCATCACATGTTCACCGCACCACGCGCCGAGGATGAGGATCGGATCGAGAGCGATCCCGGCTCGGTGTTGTCGGAGGCCTACGATTTCGTGGTCAACGGGAGCGAGATTGCCTCGGGGTCGCTGCGTATCAACCGGCCAGAATTGCAGGAACGCGTCTTTCGTACCGTCGGCTTCTCTGACGAGGAAGCCGAGGACCGTTTCGGATTCCTCCTCCGCGCTCTCCGCTATGGCGCACCGCCACACGGTGGGATCGCGCCAGGCATCGACCGGACCGTGATGCTGCTCGCCGGCACCGACTCGATTCGCGACGTGATCGCCTTCCCCAAGATTGCCGGAGGCTTCGACCCGCTGACGGATGCTCCATCGCCCGCCACGCCAGAGCAGTGGCGTGACCTCGGCCTGAGTATCAAGTCGTCCAACAAGGAGCCCAAAGCATGAGTCGAGCCGATGGACGTGACTACAACGAGCTGCGACCAACCGTCATCACTCCCGGTTTCCTGCGCTCAGCACCGTCCGCACTGATCGAGATTGGGTCGACGCGTGTGCTGTGCACTGCGATCGTCGAGAAAGGTGTTCCGCCATGGATGCGTGGCCAGGGTCGCGGCTGGCTAACGGCCGAATACGGGATGTTGCCGGCCTCGACGGGCCAGCGCAAGCCGCGCGATGCAACCCGAGGCAAGCTCGACGGTCGAACGGTGGAGATCCAGCGCTTGATCGGCCGATCGCTGCGCGCCGTGGTGGATCTCGACGAGCTCGGTGAGCACACCTTGTGGGTCGACTGCGACGTGCTCGAGGCAGATGGGGGTACCCGCTGCGCCTCCATCACTGGCGCCTACGTTGCCATGCACCTTGCCCTGGCAGCCATTGAGCGTGCCCAAGCGCTGAGCGACTCGATCGCAGCAATCAGCGTAGGCATTGTGGATGGCTCGGCCGTGCTGGACCTTCCTTACCTTGAAGACTCGCGGGCCGATGTCGACATGAATGTGGTAATGACGGGCAGCGACGGACTCGTCGAGGTACAAGGGACCGCTGAGGGGACACCGTTTCCCCGTGCCGATCTCAACAGCCTGCTCGACCTCGCGAGCCTCGGCATGGCCGGCTTGCGTGCCGCACAGCAGGCGGCGATCGGCACAGCGTGATCGATCGCATCCGCCTGGCAACGGGAAATGCGGGTAAAGCGCGGGAGTTTGAGCGACTGTTCGGGTGTCCTGTGCTCCCGATTACCCCATGGATCGCGCCGAGCGAGGATGGGACGACGTTTTCCGCCAATGCGCGCATCAAGGCCCTAGCGGGTGCAGCATCCTGCCCGAACGAATGGGTGGTGGCTGATGACTCGGGTATCGAGGTAGCTGCGCTCAACGGCGCTCCTGGTGTTTTGAGTGCGCGCTTCGGCGGCGACGGACTCGACGACGCCGGTCGCGTGGACGCGTTACTCGCAGCCGTCGATCGGAACCCCGAGCGCAGTGCGCGCTTCGTCTGCGCGCTCGTCGCAATTGGACCAGGAGGGGAAGAACACCACGCCGAGGGGTTCCTCCTGGGCACGCTGGCCAGCGCACCACGCGGCCTGAACGGTTTCGGCTATGACACGATCCTCGTGCCGGCAGGAGAGACGCGCACCTGCGCAGAACTCGCGAGCCACGAGAAGAATGCGATCTCCCATCGCGCTGCAGCGGTAGCGCTGCTGCGTGCGGCGCTAGAACGATGAACCGCATCGCGCGGGCCGGTATTCCGTTGGCGTACGGCACTGCCGGTGGTCTCCTGCTACTAACGGCAATCCTCACCGATTCTGCCATTTCCCTCAGCGCGGTCGTCCTGCTGACCGCGCTCCTGCTTGCTGCCGTTGCCGATCCGCCGACGGCCGGTACCGATCCCCGGCGACGAGCCGCTGGCCGCCTGCTCGCCGCAATCGCGACGCTGGGACTCGCAACGATATCCGTCCTCAATAGCCTTTTTGCCGGGTTTGATAGCAACTCTCAGTGGCAACTTGTTGCCATCGTTGGTGTCGTCGCAGCCTTGCTGTTAGTCGCTCCACTGCTCGCCCTACAGCGGACAACACTGGAGCTACCGATCCGTCGAGCCGAACGCGTCAGCTATCTGCGCGGCGGCGCCGTCGCGATCAGCCTGGTGATCGCTGTTGTCGCATCCGCCTATGTACTGCCTGCGATCGAGACGACCGTCGCGATCGTTTTTGGCGTACTGGCAACGCTTGAGGGGGTTGCTCTCGCTCGCCCCGGCGGTGCCGGGCTGCGCCGCTCGCCGACAGCAGCCGAAACTCAGGTCGTGGAGTCCGCGATTGCCAATGGTCCGGCTGGCGTCAGGGGGTACCGGCGTCTGATCGTACGCAGCACAGGTGGAGCGGACTACCTGAGCGTCGATCTACTGGTCGACCATGTCATTAGTCCAGCGCGCAGGCAGGCGATCCGCTATCACCTCGAGCAGTCAATCCATGCTGGACTCCCCGATCTCGTCGTCACAGTCAAAATCGAGCACGGCCAACGAGCTGAAGACTATGTGCAGACATCGGCGGTCGTGCTACCGTCAGCGCCATGGCAAGCCCCCTAACAGCCGAGCAGGCTCTCGCCGACCTATTAGGTGTCTCGACACAGATTGGCCGAGTGGCTCTGTGTAATGCCGAGGGCGCCGTGATCGCCGAAGTCGGCGGCGTTGGCGCCAACGCTGTCGAACTCTGGTCGGGCGCGGACGAGGCTGCTCAACTGCTCGGACGCCCAACGGTTACACAGTTCGAGATCGGACTGCCAGATAGTCTCGTCTTCGGCATCCGAGAAGGCGCGTTCTCTGCAGTCGCTGTGACGGACCTTGCGGCCACAGCAGGTCTCGTTTTCTATGACCTCCGTGCGGCGCTGCGGTCGCTAGAGGGAGGCACCGATGCGAGCGGGTAAGGCCGTCATGGCAGCCATTGTGGCTGGGGTCACCGTCACAGCCATGGTTATTTTTCGTCGTCGCCGCGAACTACGGAACACCCGCGCCGACCTGTACTTCGAAGACGGGTCGATGTTATCGCTCGATCACGACGCCCCCGAAATGGATCGACTAGCTCAGGCGGCACGCCTCCTGGCGGGAGTTATGGCATGAGTGATCTTGCAGAACGCGTACGCGCGGTCGCCTATCTCGAAGGTGACTTCGTGCTGCGCTCAGGACGACGCAGTTCGTTCTACCTCGATAAGTATCGCTTTGAAACACAACCTGCGCTGCTGCGCGAGATCGGCGACCTTCTGGCAGCTCGCATCGCAGAGATCGAGCCGACAGCCCAACGTATTGCCGGTCCGGAGTTGGGAGCCGTGGCACTCGCCGCTGCTGCCAGCATGTCCTCGAACCTGCCCTTCCTGATCGTCCGCCGTGAGGCCAAGGAGTACGGCACGTCGAACCGCCTCGAAGGTGTCTGCGAGGAGGGCGAACGGGTCGTGGTCGTGGAGGACGTCGTCACCTCGGGCGGCGCGGCACTCGCTGCCGTGCGCGCCTTGCGACAGGCGGGCCTTACGTGCGAAACGGTGATCTGCGTCGTCGACCGGGGAGAGGGTGGGTCCGAGGCCATGGCTGATTTGGGTGTACGCCTCGAGAGCATCCTCGACGCGGATGCGCTCCGCCTCGGACGATAGTCAACCCTCGGCGGATCGTTTTTCGCATCGTTAAGCGAAAGTCCGTCCGATCGGGGTGATATCTTCCGCCCGTTCACCAACGTCGTGGAGGAATCGTGACGAAAGCAGAGTTCATCGATCAGATCGCCGAGAAAACTGGCCTCAGCAAGAAGGATGCTGGGGAAGCAGTTGAGGCGATGCTCGGCACCATCACCGACACGCTGGCGCGTGGCGGCGAGGTGACATTCACCGGCTTCGGAAAGTTCACCGCTCAGGCACGCGCAGCGCGCATGGGCGTGAATCCCCGCACCGGCGAGAAGGTTCAGATTCAGGCGACCACAGTGCCGAAGTTCTCGGCCGGTTCGCAGCTGAAGGCAAGCGTCAAAGGCTAGATCTCGTACCACCGCGGCCTGTCGCGGATTGCTGGAAGCCTGTTGTGGCCGCTCCTTCCGAGTAGGGGGGAGCGGCCACGTTGCTTTCGTGTGAGACTGCACGCATGAGAGACGCATTTGGAGAGCGGCTCGCGGAACGCGTTGCTGTAACGGGTAGCGCACTCTGCGTCGGCATTGATCCACGCGGGCCGTTTCCGGCTGAAGTCACACGGGGTCTTGCGGATTCGCGCGCGGGCCAGGCCCGTATCGTCGAGCGCTATTGCACCGGCTTAATCGAGGCAGTTGCCCCCTACTGTGTCGCGATCAAGCCACAGGTGGCACTGTTCGAGTTGTACGGCGGCTACGGACTGCACGCACTTGACACGATCTGTGCGACAGCGCGTGCATACGAGTTGTTGGTGATCGCCGATGCCAAACGTGGTGACATCGCCTCGACCGCAACCGCCTATGCCGAAGCCTGGATTGGTGTGCGCCCTGGAGAATCCGAACCACTGGCCGACGCCGTCACCATCAACGCCTACATGGGACCCGATACCGTCGAGCCGTTCCTCGCGGTTGCCGACCGCACCGGTAGTGGACTATTTATCCTCGCGCGCACATCCAACCCGGGAGCTCGAGAGCTTGAAGAGCAGGAACTCACCAGTGGTGGCCAGGTCTGGGAACGCGTGGCCGGTTGGATCTCGACCTGGGCGAGTACACGAACGGGACCGAGTGGCGTTTCGTCGATCGGTGCCGTAATCGGAGCCACTGCGCCCGAGGTAGTACGCGCAGCACGCGACCAGATGCCGACAGCTCCCTTGCTGCTCCCCGGTGTCGGAACACAGGGGGGACGCATCGAAGATCTGGCGCCGGCTTTTGAACGGTCTCCTGCGGGCGGACTCGTCGTCGCTGCCCGCTCGGTCATCGAAGCGTGGCGGGAGACTGACGCTAACTGGCAGACGGCCGTCGGCAGCGCTGCGCGCGCCCATCATCAACGTGTTACCCAACTGATCGAATGATCGTCGAGCGGCGGCGCTAACGGTCGGTTGGGGACCGTTTGGCCTAGTCAGGAGGGGTTTTCGGACCGGCTACGTGTATGACCTACGTTCGGGGTGTGTAGGTGTCGAGGTGGAGGATCTGACTGAGTTTGGTGGTGGTTTGGTTGTGGTCGGTGAGGATGCGTTTTACTTCGGGCCGTTCGCCAGATGTGGCGAACGGTCAACGCAATTGTCCCGGTAGGAGCAACCGCACCTTGGCGATCAGATCACGGTAGGGGTGGGGGTGGCGCATCGCAGGTGTTGGGTGCGGGCAGGGAGTTGAATCGATCCTGAATCCAGGCCGTGGCTGCTGGCCCTGCGACTTTGGCTTCCAGACCGTGGGTGATGATGGGCCCGTTGGGTCCCGTCGCCAGCGGTCCAAGCCAGAGGATGCTCAGGGCGCTGCCGGCCTTGCACCACTTGTCCTGCATCAGGGCAATGGAGTTCGCCAGCACGACACCGTCGCTGGTGGATTGGCCGATGAACACGGGAACGCTCGGTGGCAATGGCACGGGGGTCTGCGCAGCCATCATTGCGGACCAGTCTGGATGCGTCGTTGGATCCTGCTCAAATATCTTCTGACCCAGATGGGTGCGGACCAAACCGATGAGACCGGCCTTCTGAATGCAATCCATGGCGATCGTCCGATAGTTGGCCAGCCCAGCTGGGCTCGCGATTTGCGCGGCAGTCAGCGCCGGGTTCACAGTCGGCCATGACACCATCACCTGCGACCCAATGATCCAACTCACGGGCTGCTTCCATTGCTGACTGAAGAGCGATGCCAATTCCACAGCCGGGGCAGCAGCAGCGACGCCTACTAGTGTCAGTTCGGGGGCGTACGTAGCGGAGATTTCGCCGACGAACAGGGAGGCGTGCCCTCCTTGTGAATGCCCCCAAACGGCATAGCGGGAGCCAGCGTGGCTGTTGGGAAGACTGCCGACTGCACGCACCGAGTTGATGACATCGCGTGCCTCAGCCTGACCGACCAGATACAGCGATGTGCCCGTCGTCCCGAGTCCCGAATAGTCAGTGGCAGTCACGATCCAGCCCTTGTCCAGCATGCCCTGCAACCAGTCCATGTCGGCGAGCTCTTTGCCCGAACGGGAAGGTGCACACTGCGGACCCAGTCCAGTCGTCGGATGAGCCCAGGCTACGACAGGACGCCCAGTCGCAGGAGCCGCCGCTGTCGGGATGAACACCATGCCGCTGGTGACCCGAGCAGTCCCGTCCGGGTCTTGGCTGCCATAGAGCACTCGGAAGGCACTAGCGCCGGAAATGGCCAGTCCAGTTATCGGTTCGAACTGAATGAGATTGCCGGGCTGGCCGGCTCGAATGGGGTTGGCAATGTCATAGAACGGCTGGAGTTGCTTCTGTTGCTGGGCAACCTGATTACTGCTGACGAAAACCTTGACCCCCACCGCAACGAGAGCAACGACAACGACGACGCCAACGACCAGGGCCACAATTTTCAATCTGTGCATGGCGCTCAACGTACCACGGAGCAGGATCAACCCTCAGGAGAAACCAGAAGGGGGCGGGGACATGCGCGCAGTCGAGAATTACCCACGTCGAGACGCCCAGGGTGATTGTCAGCGCGACACTGATCGAGAGGGCGGCACGCTGGGGCAGCGGCGATCAGGACGCCAGTTACGGTGGAGGAATTTCGTGATGGGGGTGGACGCCACGTGGTGCGCGGGCAAGGCCACGTTCTCCGCGTCGGCCCCTGGAACCATCCGCACCACCACAAGGAAGAGCGGCCACAACCCCGGAGGGACGTCGGTGCGCGTACGCTGAGGGCCCCATCTCAAGGCCACCATGACTGCAACGGCACGATCCACTATTGCGACGATGCCGTTCCGCGATCGAGTGGACGCCGGCCGAAGGCTGGGACAGGCGCTGCTGCCGCTGCGTGGCGGGGAGGTGGTGGTGTTGGGGCTTCCGCGGGGCGGTGTGCCGGTGGCCGCTGAGGTCGCCCGGGCGCTATCGGCGCCGCTTGATGTGCTCGTGGTACGCAAGTTGGGTTTGCCTTCGCAGCAAGAGGTGGCCATGGGGGCGATCGGTGAGGGGGGCGTGCGGATCGTCAACGAGACCGTCGTGCACGCGGCCGGCGTGACCGCGTCCGAGTTCGCCCGAGCGGAGGATCTTCAGCGCGTCGAGCTGGATCAACGCGTACGGCGCATCCGCGCTAACCGCACCCGCGTGCCCCTCACCGGCCAAACGGCGATCATCGTCGACGACGGGGTTGCGACCGGTTCGACGGCCCGGGCGGCCTGCCAAGTGGCACGTGCCCTCGGTGCGCGCCGTGTCGTGCTGGCGGTGCCGGTGTGTGCGCCGGGGGCGATCGAAGAGCTGCGCCGGGTCGCCGACGACGTAGTCTGCCTAGAGACGCCCGCCTTCTTCAGCGGGGTCTCGCAGTGGTATCAGGACTTTCGCACGACGACCGACGCAGAGGTGGACCGGTTGCTGGCCGATAGTTCGGGCGCAGCGTCATCGGGCCGGACGGTGGTGGTAGACCCGGTCGGAACCGACCGGGAGATCGACCGGGGCGATTAGAGCCACCTGCTTCGGCCGTTAGCGATCCCTTGGCTGTTGGCAACGGCATGCGCATGAGTCAGCCGAAGGATGTGGTGGTGCCGTTCTCGACCGGCGACGTTTTGGTGCTGATCGCCACTACCTGCGCTACCTGAGTAATTTGTCCAGCCAGTCGAAGACGATTTCTTCAACAACCTGGGGCCCTACCGGCTGATCGTGCAGCGATGCACCTTGCTTGGCGGTGAGGCGAACTAGGCGTATCTGGTTCTGCTTCAACCGGGTGCGCATCGCGAATGCCTTGTCGGGCTGCTCGCCGAAGAACTCGTCGCCCTCGTTGGCGCAGACCATGGTTGGAGTGGTCATCGCTCGCAGGTCTGCTCCGTATTTGAACGGAAGCATCATTTCCAGAAGCCCGCAGTAGTCGGAGATCGGCTGGCCGGCCCTGGCTTGCCTTTGTACTTGTGGGCTGAAAATCTCGCCGCGCTTGTAGATCTCGAACTGCTGGGTCCTTGGCATGCTGGACCAGGATTTGAGGAATCCCTGATTCAACTCGCGCTTCACGACGGCCTTCTCGTCGGCTGGGGCATCGTAGGTCTGCTTGACCGTGGCCATCGATTCTTGATCGCTCCACATCGTGGAGAAGTCGTATCCGCCGGGTTCGAGCACGAGCGCATCGAGCTCTTTGAGTATTGCTCCGGCTCGGATGCACAGCATCCCGCCGAAGGAGATGCCGATCAGGCCGACCTTGCCGACATCGCTCTTTGCCTTCGTCCACTCCAACACGGGGCCGACGACTTTTTGCCAATCCGCAGTGAAGGGAATGCGACGCTGGAAGAGCAACGACATCTGCCCCGGACCCTCGAAGAGCACGACGTTGTAGCCGCGGGCCAGCCCGGCGGTCACCCCGAACTGCATCGTCTCCACGTTCTGACCGTCACTGCCCTCACTGATGATCACTGTTGGTCGTCTGTCATTTCCCCTGGAGCTGGGAAGGAAAGTGCCGGGGATCAGGCCGAACGTCGACGGTACCGCGAAGCGGATGGGCTTGGGGTCGAAGTGATTGATGGCCTTGATCCAAAGCGCTTGGCTGCTCATGAAGATCTCCAACTCTCGGCGCCCGTTGGTAGAGCCAAGGACAAAGAACAGTTGCTGGGCTGCGTACATCGATGCGCGCATATAACGGTTCTGCGCAGTGATGTCGTGGCCATTGTCTGCCGCCTGCTTGGCCTGCTTAGCCAGTCGCAGGTGGTAGTCGCCGAAGACGCCGCAGTAAGCGTCGAATGCTGATGCAGGTGGGTTTGCTGGGTTATTCGTTCTCTGGTTGATCAGATTGGAGATGGCCAGGACCTCGCCGACTTCGGCCGCGTGTGAACTGGCGGCGCCGAGAGCGAATAGGGCCTCGCCATTGAAGGTAGGCGCGGCGAAAAGGTTGAGCAGAGTAGGGGGAGAACTCTGAAGCTGCCCTTGCTGCTTGTGTCACTGCGACTGAATTTGCAGTTGCGTTGGCAATTGGGGCGAACGCGTTGGTGCCGACTGCCGCCCCGATACCAGCAGCGGCGGCGAACAGCAGATCGCGACGATCAATCTCCATCGGAAAATTCTAGTGTTCGGGACTGCCCTTGCCACGGGTGGTTAAGGCTGATCCGGGAGTACTGGCTAGTGACTGGATTCCCATGGAGACCAAGCTGTGGAACGTCGATCGCAGATGTGGTCGGATAAGTCCGTGACGCCGCCATTCGACCCGCGTCCGCAGGATCTGCCGCGTCCGCAGGGATAGACTTTGGACAACTGGAGGACAAGAGATGAACAAGCGAGAGATATCGGCGGAGACCCGTCGCATGTACGTCGAGCGCTCCACCAAGGCTTCGGCGCGGTTGGAGCAGCGCGTCGTGCCCGCCGGTCACGTGCGCTCCGCCGCCGTCGAGAAGTTCGTAGCGTCGCTGCGCGCTCAGGCCTGATGGCCTTCGAGCCTGAATACGGCGAGACGCTCGTGCTCGACGACGAGCGCGGTGCGCTGACTTCCGAAGTACGTGAGATTCTCGGCGAACCCGTCCGCGGTTGGCAATTACAACCCCGCGCTGGCGCATTTTCTCAACTTCCCCACAGGTCGAAAACCAGCGAGCTAGGCAACTCCCGCTAGACTCGTGCTGTGGCCGCACGCTCGCGCTATTCGGTCTGGAGCATCGTTGCTCCAGTCGCACTCCTTGGCATCCTCGCATTGACCTCCATGCTGGTGATCGACGCCCTCCGTGCACCCCCGCCAGCCGCTCCCGACGCGCTGATCGAAACGGGCAGCACAGCCCTCCCCACGGACGACGCGAGTGATCAATCGATCCCGAGTACGTACCGGATACGTAACGGCGATACACTTTCTACGATCGCCGAGCGCTACAGAATACGTGTCGAGACAATTCGGCAGTTGAATCCATCTCTCAATCCTTTGGCACTGGCACCAGGGGACACGATCACACTTCGAGCGCCATAACCCACTACTCTGCCACCGTCATGATCATCACTGTCACACCGAACGCCGCGCTGGACAAGACGATCCAGGTACCGAGCATGCAACTCGGCATGCGCCATCGCGGTGCACAAGGACTTGTTGCTCCGGGTGGTAAGGGGATCAATGTGGCGCGCGCGCTGCGCATCCTCCAAGAACCCGTGATCGCGACTGGCCTGACTGGAGGGGAGACCGGCTCGCGCATTATGCGCGAGTTAACAACCGAAGGAATCCTCGCCAACTTCGTAGCGATCGATGGGGAGTCGCGTAGCTCCACAGTCCTGATCGACCCAACCAGCGGTCGACAGACAGAAATCATCGAAACCGGGCCGAGCGTAACGGCCGACGAACTCGACAGCCTGCTCAACCGACTCGCCTATATCAGTCGTGACGCCTACGCCGTGGTGTTGGCCGGTTCGCTACCACGCGATGCGCCCGAGGGCTGGTACGCAGAGGTCATCAAACAACTCCGCAAAACCGGGACCAAGCTGATCCTCGATTCGGATGGTGAGCCGTTGCGTCTCGGCGTCCAGTCGGAACCGTACTTGGTGGCACCAAATCAGCGTGAAGCCGAAACACTGGTTGGTCACGAATTTGCCGGCGAAAATGACATCATCACCGCCTTGGACGAGATCGCTGACATGGGTCCACAGAATGTACTGATCACGACGGAAACCGGAGTGGCAGCGCTGCTGCGGCAAGGCGGACAAATCCGCCGCTATCGCGTGCTCGCGCCCCGCGTCGAGGTGCTCAGCACGGTCGGGGCTGGCGATGCCCTGCTGGCCGGTTTTCTCGCCTCCCATATGCGTGATGGAGATCCGGAGACAGCATTGCGCTATGCCGTCGCCTGTGGCACCGCGAGCACACTGATGGCAGGCGCCGGCAGTTTCGAGCTGCGCGAAGCGCGCCGCCAACTCGCTGCGACTGAGTTCAACGAGCTCTCCCTCCGCTAACGGGGTTTCGTGATGGGGTCAGGCCCTATCTCGAAATCTTTAGCCAGTTCGAGATGGGTCTCGTGTTCGAAGGGATTTCGCGATAGGGCCTGACCCCATCACGAAACCCCGACCCCATCACGAAATCGAGCCCCGCCGCCGCGCTTCGTCCGCAAGCCGGACTATTGTCTGACTACGTATCGAAAAGACAGTAGTTCGCCGTTCGACCTGGACGGCACACTGCCGAAAGGACGCAGAGAACGCAGTGGAGATCGAAATTGGACGGGGTAAAAAGGCGCGTCTCGCCTACGGACTTGACGACATCGCGATCGTGCCGAGTCGACGTACTCGTGACGCGGAAGACGTTGATATCGGCTGGAAGCTCGGACCCTATCTGATTGAACTCCCATTGTTGGCATCTGCCATGGACGGCGTTGTGTCGCCCGCCACAGCGATCGAGATCGGCAAGCTTGGTGGACTCGGTGTCCTCAACCTCGAGGGCCTCTGGGGGCGCTACGCGAATGCGGACGAGATTCTCGAAGAGATTGCCGCACTGCCACCGGAGACTGCGACAAAGCGCATGCAGGAAATCTACGAGCAACCGCTCGACCTCGACCTGATGGCCCAACGCGTGCGAGAAATCAAGGCCTCTGGCGTGATTACCGCGGTATCGCTGACGCCGCAACGCGTCCGTGATCATTGGGAGGCAGTCGTCGCCGCCGGTCTCGATGTGCTCGTGATCCAGGGCACCGTGGTCTCGGCAGAGCACGTCTCGCGTAGCGTCGAAGCCCTCAACCTCAAAGAATTTATCGCGAACGTCGGTATTCCCTGCATCGTTGGTGGCTGCGCCAGTTATCAGACGGCACTGCACCTGATGCGGACAGGCGCCGCCGGCGTGCTCGTTGGCGTTGGACCCGGCGCGGCCTGCACGACCCGCGGCGTGCTCGGGGTCGGCGTACCGCAGGCAACCGCGATCGCCGACGCCGCCGGCGCTCGCGTCCAACACCTGCTCGAAACCGGCCAGTACGTCAATGTCATCGCCGATGGTGGCATGCGCACCGGTGGTGATATCGCCAAGGCAATCGCCTGTGGCGCCGATTCGGTGATGATCGGTTCGCCCCTGGCACGCGCCTATGAGGCGCCCGGGCACGGCACCCACTGGGGTATGGCGACGTTCCATCCGACGCTCCCACGCGGCGCCCGTGTGCGCACGCAGCAGGTCGCGACACTCGAGCAGATCCTGCTCGGGCCAGCCACCGAGAACGACGGCACGCTGAACCTGATGGGTGCGCTGCGCACATCAATGGCGACCACGGGGTACGAGACGATCCACGAGTTCCAACAAGCTGAGATCATGATCGCGCCGTCACTGCAAACCGAAGGTAAAAAGCTGCAGCGCGAGCAGGGCATCGGAATGTCGCGTTAGTGCTTGATGGCAGCTGACCGACCGATCCTTGTGCTCGATTTCGGAGCGCAGTACGCCCAACTGATCGCCCGACGCATCCGCGAGCGCCGCGTGCTCTCCGAGCTCGTGCCACACGACATGCCGATCGCCGAGATGGCGGCCCGCAATCCCGTCGGCATCGTGCTATCGGGAGGACCAGCGAGCGTCAATGAGCCCGGCGCACCCACGTTAGATCCGGCAATCTTCGATCTCGGCGTTCCCGTGCTTGGCATCTGTTACGGGATGCAGGCGATGGCGCTGGCATTAGGCGGTGAGGTGAGTGGTTCGGGCACCAGCGAGTTCGGCAAGACCGAGCTGACGGTCCAAAGCGATGCCGTACTGTTCAAGGGCATCCCGCCTGCGCACTCCTGCTGGATGAGCCACAACGATTCGGTCACACGGCTGCCCGAGGGCTTTCGAGCGACTGCCAGCACTCCCGGCGCAGCCGTCGCCGCGATGGAGCACGTCGAACGACGACTGCACGCCGTTCAATTTCACCCCGAAGTCCTGCACACGCCGGCCGGCACCGACATGATCGAACGTTTTGCCTATGACGTCTGCGGGCAAGACGGTACGTGGACGCCACAGCACGTGATCGACGAGCAGGTTACCCGCATTCGCGCGCAAGTTGGCGATCAGAAGGTGCTCTGTGGTCTTTCGGGTGGCGTCGACTCGGCAGTCGCCGCACTGCTCGTCCACAAGGCTGTCGGCGATCAGTTGACCTGCGTTTTCGTCGACCACGGCATGCTGCGCGAGGGTGAGGCTGAGCAAGTCGTCGAGACCTTTGGCAGCCACTACAAGGTGCCGCTGGTGCACGTGCAGGCGCAGCAGCGTTTTCTCACGCTGCTCAAAGGTGTGACCGATCCGGAGCGCAAGCGCAAGATTATCGGCGAAACCTTTATCCGCGTCTTCGAAGACGAGGCCAAGCGACTGGATGGCGTCAAGTTCCTCGTCCAAGGTACGCTCTATTCCGATGTCATCGAGTCCGGTTCGAAGACGGCAGCGAAGATTAAGTCCCATCACAACGTGGGCGGTCTGCCGGACGATATGGACATGGAGTTGTGCGAACCACTGCGACTACTCTTCAAAGACGAAGTGCGACAGGTCGGCATCGAACTCGGAATGCCCGAGCGGATGGTCTGGCGGCAACCGTTCCCAGGCCCCGGCTTAGCGATCCGCATCATCGGCGATGTCACCGAGGAGCGCCTGACGATTCTCCGCCACGCCGACGCGGTACTGCAAGAAGAGATCCGTGCTGCCGATTGGTATCGCCAGCTCTGGCAGAGCTTCGCGGTGCTGCCGGCGATCAAGAGCGTGGGGGTGATGGGCGACGCTCGTACCTACGACTACCCGATTATCATCCGCGCCGTCACGAGCGAGGACGCGATGACAGCGGATTGGGCGCGCCTACCGTACGACCTGTTGGAGCGCATCTCGACGCGCATCATCAACGAGGTTGCTGGTGTCAACCGCGTTGCACTCGATATCACGTCGAAACCTCCCGGGACGATCGAGTGGGAGTAGCACCACACCAACGCTGATGCGCTGTGCAGCTGGCTGTAGCCTATGTCGGTGTCGCAACCGCCTAAATCTGCTGCCCGGACAAGCCGTCAGGTAGCCATTCGTCGCCGCCAGTTCGGCGCTGCGGTCGTTGTCGGTGTTGCGGTCCTCGCGATCTTTGCCTACGCCTTGAGACCCAGCGAGAATGGTTCGCACACAAACAGCGGGGGAGTCTCGCCGATCGAAGCTGCGGCCGCGGCGGCAGCAAAGAACGCACAACTTGGCGTGGATGCGGCGGATGCTGTCAAACGGCGCGCCTGGAGTATCGGCCCGTACGCCCGACTCGTCCCAACCAGGGACGGAATCAATGGTGGAGCAGAAGCCGGCAATCTCGTCGCACTCACCTTCGATGATGGTCCCGGCGCGGATACCCTGGACGTGCTCGCGCTGCTCAAGCGCTACAAGATGCACGCAACGTTCTTCGTGACGGGGCAAAACATCGCGAAGAATCCTGATGTCCTCGCCGCCATCGTTGCCGATGGGCACGTGGTGGGGAACCACACATGGACGCACGCCAGTCTGCCGAGCCTCAATAAGGCGGCATTGCGACGCGAGATCGACGATACGAGCACGCTGATTGTCGAACAAACTGGGCATGTGCCAACCACCATGCGACCACCGTTCGGCGACTTTACCGGTAAGACCAACCAGTTCGTCAGGAGCCGCGGCCTGCTACCGATTATGTGGACGATCGATTCGAATGATTGGCAGCTGTCGAAACCGCAGACCATCGCCAACAACGTGCTCAACGCGCCGGCGCTCAAGCCGGGAGCGGTGATCCTGCTCCACGATGGCAGTAGGGACCGGTCCGCAACCGTCAATGCCTTGCTGATGATCCTTGATGGGCTGACGGAGCGTGGCCTCCGCTCGGTCACGATCCCAGCGCTCCTGCGGGCTGGTAAGCCATCGATTGCCCGTCCGGGTGACTACACGTTGAGCGATTACGCCACGGGTTAACCGTCGAGTACAGCGCGCAGACGTTCGGCAAGCTCGCCGATCGCCGCGAAATCGCCGGGCACGTGTGGCCACAGCGCAAAGCCATCGCCTGCTTGGCGTGGAATCACGTGCAGATGGAGATGGAAAACCGTCTGCCCACCATCGGGACGTGCAAACGAGAAGAAGCTGATACCCGTCGCACCCAGGGCAACCTCGGCCGCGCGCCCGACGCGCGCCGCCAGGGCCATGCACGCCGCGAGCGAAGCGTCACTTGCCACAAGTGCATCATCCGTGTGTACGCGGGGAATCACGAGAGCATGCCCCGGCAACGCAGGGTTGATATCCATAAACGCGATCGCTTCGTCGTTTTCTGCAATCCGCAGCGCAGGGATCTCCCCCGAGACGATGCGGCAGAACAGGCAATCCTTCATTCCCAAATCCTACGCGGCACGCCGCCACGTCCGCAGCGACTGGTATCCCTCCAGCAGTGAGTTCGTTCTCTGATCCCCGCTGGTTCGACCGGGCAGCCGTCGTGGAGAAGGAGGAATTGCTCTGTCGGGCCGTGCCACAACCCGACGGAAGGTACCTCCGCGCAGCCGCAACGGCGTCCGGTGCAACGCTCGATGTCGCAACCTTTCGCATCGTCGAGGGCCGGCTCGCAGGGCATCATGCTGGACTCCTACTCTGGCCGCCCCGGTCGGCCACTGACCTCGAACGCACTCTCGGACCGTTGGCTGGGGACGGGGATCGCGAGGCCCTCGAGGCGCTACTTTCGACAACGACCGTGCGCTGCCGTATCGAGACATCGCCATTTGGCGAACTGGAAGTGCGCAAGGTGCTGGCGATTGTCGAAGAGCACCCCGTGCCCGCGGCAACAGGACCAATTGCTCCCGACGTCCGTCCCGATCTGCTCCCCGACGCCCCGCACGAGCCACCAACATCCCGTGTGCAGGTCATCCGCACCACCGAGGAAGTCCAGCAGGCAGTCGAACTCCTCCGCGAGGCACGCGTCGTTGGTCTGGATATTGAGACGGCGTGCACGCGCCTGCCTCCCGAGCGGCGCGAAGAACGCGGCGCTTTCGAACCATGGAACGGGACCGTCCGTCTCGTACAGGTCGCCGTAATCGCTCCGGACGGGATTGCCACTGCAATCGTGATTGACTGTTGGGAGGTCGATCCCGGGCCAGTCTTGCGACTGCTCGGCGACGGGCGCCTCGTGCTGGCACACAACGCAAAGTTCGAACAATCGTGGATCAAGTATCGCTGGGACGTCGAGTTTGTCGACCTCCTCGATACCTGTGCTTGGTGGACCGTGATTGCAGGCCATCTCAACGCGGCGGGCATCGAACATGGAGTCGTCGATGCGAAGCTCGTAACACTTGCTCAGCGTTTTCTCGCAGCCGAACTCGACAAGTCGTTTCAAACGTCGGACTGGAGTCAGGAAACGCTTTCACAAGACCAATTGGCGTACGCGGGCGAGGATGCCGCGATTCTGCTGCCATTGGCCGACCTGTTCACCAAGATCGCGGGCGAACTGGGCTGTGCCGATCAGGCGCGCATGGCGTCCCGCGCGGGCGGGCGCCGAGCAGCAGTGGCAACGCACTACGCCTCCGAGCGCCACGACGATGAGCGGGACGAAGCACTCTCGCTGATTCGGGCTGCGCAGACACCCGCGGACCTCGAGACGCTCGGAACCGTAATGCGCCGGATGGTACTGAGTGCTCGCTCGCGCAAAGTCGTGGGCGCCGCCTACATCGCGCGGCGCACGGAACTCACGGCCTGACAGTCGACGGCGCGAGCCGGTGCTGCGATGCGAGGACGGACAACGGCCACCAGATGCACGGCAACGTTCAAGGCATCATGCAATCGGTTGACGTATGCATCGTGCGGACGGAGACGCCGCGCGAATCGGTCGGCAGCCCAGCGGCAGGGGGATGCGCGTCCTGATCCAAGGGGCTCATGCTACGGTTCCGCGCCGTGCGGTCCTAACCCGCACCCCAACACCATGCCACAAAAGACTCTCTCCGCAAAGCCCGCCGACGTCGTTCACGGCTGGTACATCATTGACGCCGACGGCGAGGTACTCGGTCGTCTCTCGACGCGCATCGCCGACGCACTGCGCGGCAAAGGCAAGACGAACTTTACGCCCCACGTCGACACCGGCGACTTCGTTGTCGTGATCAACTGTGAGCTTGTACGCGTGACGGGCAACAAGCTCGAACAGAAGAAGTACTACAACCACTCGGGCTATCCCGGTGGTCTGCGCGAGCGCACACTGGCGGAACAGCTCGACCGCAATCCTGTAGAAGTTATCCGCCATGCCGTCAAGGGCATGATTCCGAAAAACAAGCTCGGCGATGCGCAGATGCGCAAATTAAAGATCTACGCCGGCTCCGACCATCCGCACGCGGCCCAAATGCCGCTGCCGTTGCCGTAGCCGGACAAGGGGACACTCTGTGAGCGAAAAGGCCATGTATCGGGCAACCGGCAAGCGCAAGACCTCGGTCGCGCGTGTGATCCTGACTCCGGGCACGGGTATTGTGACGTGCAATGGTCGTCCAGCCGAGCAGTACTTCGATCGCGCACCGCTCCGCACTATGGCACTGAGCCCGCTCGAGGCCGTGGGCCTGACGGGTAGTTTTGATGTCAAGCTGATTCTGCATGGCGGTGGAGTTAGTGGACAGGCCGGCGCCACCCGGCACGGGATTGCGCGTGCCCTCGTCGAGGCCGATCCTAATCTGCGGCCCGAACTCAAGCGTGCCGGTTTTCTTGCGCGCGACGCCCGAGCTGTCGAGCGCAAGAAGGCGGGCCTGAAGAAGGCGCGTAAGCGCCCACAGTTCTCGAAGCGCTAGGTTCGAGCGCGGTGGCCCGCGCCTGGTTTGGCACCGACGGGATCCGTGGCGTGGCGAACGCGCGGCTCTCTGCCGAGTTGGCACTGCGGGTTGGCCGTGCCACGGCACTCCATGTTGGAGTCACCCATGCCGAACCGACGATTCTGATTGGGCGCGACACGCGCCGTTCCGGCACCATGCTCGAAGATGCCGTGGCAGCCGGGATCGCATCCGCTGGTGGTCACGCAGTGCGTCTCGGCGTGCTGCCGACACCCGCCGTGGCGTGGAACGTGCTACAAAACCACGCGGCGGCAGGGGTGGTGATCAGCGCCAGCCACAATCCATTCGCCGACAACGGCATCAAGCTGTTCGGCGCAGATGGCTATAAGCTGCTTGACGTCGAAGAAGAGGCGATCGAAGCACTGCTCGACCATAACGCTGCGCTGCCGGTGGGTGCGCACATCGGCAGCACGCGATCGCTTCCGGGTGCTGCCGAGGCGTATGCGGACTGGGTGGCGGCCGTCGCTGGCACACCTCTCACAGGAATGCGGATCGTTGTGGACTGTGCCAACGGGGCCGCCTCGAGCGTCGCCCCAGCGTTGTTTCGCCAGCTCGGCGCGGACGTCACCTACCTCGCGGCTTCGCCCGATGGTGTCAACATCAACGTCGACTGCGGATCAACACATCTCGACACGATCGCGGCAGCCGTCCAACTGCACGGAGCAGAACTCGGGATTGCCTTCGATGGCGATGCCGATCGCGTCCTCTTTGTGACCGCCGACGGTAGCCCGATTGACGGCGATCACATGCTCACGATCCTCGCAGCCGACGCCATAGCGCGCGAGGCACTGCCGGGCAAGCGCGTCGTCGTAACAAGCATGGCCAACCTTGGTGCGCACCACGCCCTCCAGGCATTAGGGTGCGTCCTCGAGACCACAGACGTCGGCGATCGCTATGTCCTAGAGGCAATGCGACGCGACGGATCGGTGCTTGGTGGCGAGCAGTCCGGACACGTCATCGCACTCGATCACCAGACCACCGGCGACGGGCCACTGACCGCCGTCATGCTCCTAGCCGCCCTGCAGCGCTCGGGACAAACGCTTGCGGAGGCCGCCAGCGCCGTCGAGAAGTACCCACAGCAGCTGATTAGCGTACGTGCCCGCCGCGCGGATCTGCCTGACTGCGCTCCAGTCTGGGATGCAGTTCGCACCGCAGAGGCAGCGCTCGGCGAAAACGGTCGCGTCGTGCTCCGAGCGTCCGGTACTGAGCAGTTGGTGCGCGTGATGGTGGAGGCACGCGACGCAGTCGAGTGCAAGGCGATTGCCGACCGTTTGGTGGCCATTATCGAATACGAGTTGCCCATCACCGGCTAGGTTGGTGAGCAGGGCGTATAGGCTTACCTCGTGTGCGGGATCATCGGGTACGTCGGGGCACGGCCCTGCAAAGAACTGGTCCTGACGGGACTCGAGCATCTCGAGTACCGCGGCTACGACTCGGCCGGCATGGTGCTGATCGGGGACGCCGGGCTCGAACGTGCCCGCGCAGTCGGTCCTGTTCGAGCCCTACGAGCGGTCTCGGACACCGTCTCGTCGACGGCTACCGTCGGTATGGGCCACACCCGCTGGGCGACGCATGGTCTCGTCGAGGAACGCAATGCCCACCCCTTCCTCTCCGAGCACGGGCGCTTTGCTGTGCTGATGAATGGGATTTTCGAGAACTACGTCGCTCTCCGCGTGGAGATGGTGGACCGGGGACACACGCTTAGCTCGGATACGGATACCGAGGCTCTCGTCCACATGATCGAAGATGCGTACGACGGCGACATCGCAGAGACGGTGCGGCAGCTCTATCCGCGGTTGGAGGGCCACTTCGCGTTCCTCGTCGTGTGTGCCGACGAGCCCGATCGCATCATCGGTGCGCGGCTGGCATGGCCGCCGCTCGTGGTGGGACGCGGCGAAGGGGAGACGTTCCTCGCCTCGTTTACGCCGGCGTTCCTCGAGGAAACGCGCTCCATCCAGATCGTCGAAGAGGGCGAAATTGTGATCGCCACGAAGGACGGGGTCGAGTTTCGCGCTGTCGAGGACGGTGCACTGCGCGAGCACCCGATCGAGCAAGCCGATGACTCGCTCGAGGTTGCTGCGAAAGACGGCTGGGAGTCCTTCATGCTGAAGGAGATACACGAGCAGCCAACGGCTATCGCCGACACGATCGCCGAGCGTTTTCACCATGGAACGCTGCATCTCGATGGCGTTGGTCTGACCCCCGACGAGCTGCGCGCGATCAATCGTGTGCTGATTGTTGGCTGTGGCTCGGCGCTCCACGCGGGCCTTGTTGGGCGCTACCTGATCGAGGAGTGGGGTGGAGTCGCGACCGAAGCCGATGTCGCGAGCGAGTGGCGATATCGCAACGGTGTGTTCGATCCGAATACCCTCGTGCTGGCGCTTTCGCAGTCGGGAGAGACCGCCGATACGCTCGCCGCCATGCAGATTGCGAAGGAGCGCGGCGCACGCGTTGTGGCCGTCACAAACATCATGGGCTCCGCAATCGCTCGCGCTGCCGACGGCGTCCTTTACACCCGTGCTGGTCTGGAGGTTGGCGTCGCCGCAACCAAGACCTTCACCGCACAAGTCACACTGATGACGCTACTGGCTCTCCATCTCGGCGAGGTGCGGGGCCACCTCAGTGCCGCAGACGTTGCCAGCATCGGCGATGAGTTGCGCACGGTGCCCATGCTTGTACAACGTATCCTCGATGATCAGGCGATGGATGCGCAGTTGGACATGCTCGCCGACCGCTTTGCACACGACCGCTTCTTTCTCTACCTAGGACGCCACCTCGGTCTGCCGATCTGTCAGGAGGGTGCGCTGAAACTGAAGGAGATCTCGTACATCCCAACGGATGCCTACGCTGCCGGGGAGATGAAGCACGGTCCGATTGCCTTGCTCGGCGAGGACACGCCGGTCGTGGCAGTGGCTACCGATAGTCACGTGTTCGAGAAGCTGGCATCGAACCTCGAGGAGGTACGCGCGCGCGGTGCGCACGTGATTGCGATCGCGACCGAAGGCAATACGACGATTGCGCAACATGCCGAGCACGTGCTCTATGTGCCGCGCACACGCGCCGAGCTTCAGCCGATCCTCGCGGTGATTCCCCTGCAATTGCTGGCCTACAAGATCACAACACGACTCGGATTCGATGTCGATCGTCCGCGTAATTTGGCGAAGACCGTGACTGTCGAGTAGGGGAACACGAAGCAATGTCGCCCACGTCGTTCCCCGCACAACTCGAGAACTTCCTCGCGACGGATACTCCAAAGCCGTGGTGGAAGTTTGTCGCCCGTGGTCAGGCGATTCTGCAGCGTGTCTGACGACCTGACAGCCCCTCGCATCCTTGTGGGACTCGATCTGATTGAGATTGAGCGCGTCGAACGCGCCCTCCTTCGACACCCTGAGCGCTTCCGTAGCCGCTGCTTTACTGCCCAAGAGGTCGCTGAGCTCGATCGCAAGCCGCGCCCCGCAGAGAGCTACGCAGGACGCTTTGCGGCGAAGGAGGCGGTGGGGAAGGCGCTCGGGACCGGCGTGCACTTCACGTGGACGGAGATTGAGGTTGCCGGGCGCGGTAAACCGGTCGTCACGCTGTCGGGGTGGACCAAGGAGGCCGCTCGTCGCAAGGGCGTCGTGGCGATTGACGTCTCGATCACGCACTCGCGCACAACGAGCGCTGCAGTGGCGATTGCCATCCTCCAGCCGGACGAGTCATCGACCTCATAGCGTCTCCCGGCGACCAATTACCGGCGAACGCAGCACTGGTCGAAGACCAGCCAACAGCGACCCTAGATATGGCTTGCAGTGCACAAAAGGACCCAGATCCTTTTGTGCAGTCTCAAATGTCCCGCAAAAAGCCGAGGAGGAACTAACTCTCGTCGGTGGGTGCGTCAGGTGCGTCCTTCGCAGGCTTCTTGGCAGCCGTCTTCTTCGCTGCCGGCTTCTTCGCGGCAGGCTTCTTCTTCGGAGCCTCGACAACCGCCTCGTCGGCAATCGCCTCGACCACAGCCTCGTCGACAATCGCCTCGACCACAGCCTCCTCGACAATCGCTTCAACGACGTCCTCGTCGACCACCGCTTCAGCGACCTCTGCCTCGGCGGCATCGGCCTTCGGGGCAGCCTTGATTACCGTCTTGCGTGTCACGCGACGCTTCTTGGTCTCTTCGACCAGCGGCCCTCGAGCGATCACACGCGTAATCCGAGCTTTCTTACGCGACGCGGTGTTCGCATGCAAGGCATGCTTGGACGCTGCGCGGTCGATCAACGCGGCATACGTCTTGTGCGCGGCGTCAACTGCCGCGGCATCGCCGCTCTGAACGGCTTCAACCACACGTCGGAATGCCGTCTTAATCGACGAGCGGTAGCGGATGTTCTCCATGCGCTGTCGCTCAGCGACAAGGATGCGCTTCTTCTGCTGCTTGATATTTGCCATGAACTCTTCCGTCAGCGCAGGGGACTCCCCACGACGAACGGACGGTAGCATGGTCATCAATCGCTCCGCGCAACCGGGGAGCGTGCGATCATCGGTGCATGGCGATGCCGGAGGATGCACCGATCGAGGGTGCGCGCAGTCGATCCGTGTCCGCGGCGCTATTCAGCGTTGCGACTGGAGTGTCGCGTGTGCTCGGATTGGTTCGCGAAGTTATCTCAGCGCAACTGCTTGGCGTGTCTGGTCCAGCCAGCGCATTCGTGGTTGCCAACAACGTTCCCAACACGGTGCGATCGCTGGTGGCCGACTCCGCCCTCGGTGCCTCCTTCGTGCCCGTCTTCAACGAGCTATTGGTCAATGGCGAGCGCGAACGCGCGTGGCGCGTCGCCTCGAGCGCGTTGACGCTAGCGACGCTCGTGCTGATGGGCATCACCGCAATCGGCATGCTGCTTGCCCGACCGCTACTGAGCATCTCGAATCTGTCGGGCGAACAGCTCGACCTGGCAGTCCAGATGACACGAATCCTGTTTCCGATCCTGATCCTGCTCGGTATCTCTGGGCTCGTCCAAGCGATTCTCAACTCGTTCGACGAGTTCGTGCTCCCCGCGATCGCTCCTGTCTTCTGGAACATCGTGATCATTGGTTTCTTACTCTTCGCCTTCACCGTCGACGACCTGTCCCAGCGCGCGATCATCCTCGCGATCGGCACCCTCGTCGGCACGGCCGTTCAGACCCTTGTCCCACTCCCAGCGCTGCGTGGCAAAGGAGCCAAGCTGCGGCTGCGCGTGGATATCAACGATCCAGCAGTGCGCCGCATTCTGATTCTGCTGATTCCCGTCGCGCTCGGACTCGGTTTGGCGAACATCAATCTGACGGTGTCGACCTTCATTGCCACCTATGTCGACCCGTCCTACGCGCCGCGCGCAATCGACGCTGCGTTTCGCGTCTACATGTTGCCGCAAGGGATCTTCTCCGTCGCCGTTACAACGGTGATGTTTCCCAGCCTAGCGCGGGCCGTCGCAGGCCGCGATTTCGTCCGCTTTCGCAGGTCGCTCGAGAGTGGTACGCGACTGATCATCTTCATGCTGCTGCCAGCCAGCACCGTTATCGCTGTACTGGCGGTGCCAGTTGTACAGTTGCTCTTCCAGCGTGGGCAGTGGACTGCAGAACAGACGCCCGGCGTCGCCCATGCGCTCGCAGCATTTGCTATCGGCCTCGCGCTGAACGGCGTGATCCTTCTTCTGACGCGCTGCTTCTTCGCACTCCAACACGTCTGGATTGCGACGGCGATCGCCTTCGTTAACCTCGTCGTCGCCGCCGGTCTCAGTCTCGCCTTATATGGCCCGTTGGGCATCTGGGGCATCCCACTCGCAAACTCGATTGCCAACATGGTCGTGGTGCCACTGATGTGGATCGTGCTGACTAAGCGCGTTGGCGCCTTCGACAATCGCGGTGTCATCATCAGCACCGCTCGTGTACTGGCCGTTTCGATCGTCACAGCCGGCGTCGCCTGGGGCTGTTGGCGTGTGCTCGCGGACGTCCTGGGAACGTCACTACCCGCACAAGCGATCAGTGTCGGTAGTGCCATCGCTATCGGAGCAAGCCTCTACATCGCCGTAATGATGACCCTTAAGGTGCCTGAGGCCAGACGCATTCTCGACCTGATCCGGCGCAGACCCGAGGCGGCGTGATGAGGCAGTTGCTGCGCACGGCTCCTTGGCCCGCACGTTTCCTCTACCTCGTCCTTGCCGACGCGACCAAACGCTTTCAGAGCCATCGCTGCACGACAGCAGCCGCTGCGATTGCCTTCCACGTCTTTTTCTCGTTTTTCCCACTCGTGCTGCTGGTCTCCGCAATCGTGGGTACGCGCATGAGCAACGTGGAGTTTCGCGCACGAGTCACTTCCAATCTGATGGCGTCGCTCCCACTGGAACCGAGGGCGGCTGCCGAAATCGATCAGCTCCTCCTCGCCGCCACCAACAATCTTCCCGCACTAGGCATCTTCGGTGCGATCGGCCTGATCTGGTCGGCCAGTGGCATGCTCGGGAGCGTGCGTGGCGCGATGGAACTGGCATGGGAAGGACATTCCGGCACGCGGGCGTTTCTACATGGCAAACTCGTCGACGCCGTCCTGCTGACGATTCTGGTCTGTGTCGTGCTCTCGTCATTCCTTGCGGGCATCGTGCTGAGTGTGCTGCCACAGCTTTCGGTCGACGCGTTCCCGCCCGGTGGTGGCTTGGCAAACATTGCGCAGTTCGTACGGTCCTCGCTCGGTCCCGTCGTTGTGATCACCACATCCGTCGCCGTCCTCACGCTCGGCTACAAGCTTCTACCGAGCCCGCGCCCCGCGTGGCGCTACGCGCTGCTCGGGGCCATCGTTGGCGCGGTCCTGCTCGACCTGGCGCGCCTCCTGTTGACAATATATCTCGGCCAGATCGCTCGCTACGACATTATTTACGGCTCGATCGGTTCGATCATCGCCTTTCTCTTCTTCATCTACATTGCCGCGAATGTGACACTTGTCGGCGCCGAGATCGGCGCGTCGATCCGCCGTGTTTATGCAGCGCAGCGCGTGCTACGCCCGTCTGCCAACCAACCCATCCCGTGATCACCGGTAGCCTGTGTCCGTGGACCAGGAGCTGATCCGAAACTTCTCGATCATCGCGCACATCGACCACGGCAAGTCGACACTTGCTGATCGCATTCTTGAGGTGACGGAGACCGTCACGCTACGCGAAATGCAGGACCAGTTGCTCGATTCGATGGACATTGAGCGCGAGCGTGGCATCACGATCAAGGCGCAGGCGGTGCGGGTGCTGTGGGAGCGCAGCGGCACCGTCTACCAATTGAATCTGATCGACACTCCGGGCCACGTCGACTTTACCTACGAAGTCTCGCGCTCACTCGCAGCCTGCGAAGGCGCCGTACTTGTTGTCGATGCCTCGCAAGGCATCGAGGCGCAAACGGTCGCTAATGCGCACCTCGCGATCGACAACGGCCTCGAGATCGTGCCCGTCATCAACAAGGTCGACCTGCCCGCTGCCTACCCCGATCGCGTGGCGCAGGAAACGGCCGACTTTCTCGGCGACGACGTCGCCAATGTCGTCCGCATCTCAGCGAAGAGCGGCCTCAATGTGGGTGCGGTGCTCGACGCGGTCGTCGATCGCATTCCCCCGCCGACCGGCGACTCCACGGGTCCGACACGCGCGCTCGTCTTTGACTCCGTCTACGACCAGTACCGTGGTGTCGTCTCGTACGTCCGCATCGTCGACGGAGCACTCAAACGCGGCGGCATGCTGATGTCGATGGCGACAGGCCAGACGCACACCGTCGAGGAGGTGGGGGTGATGACGCCCCAGATGACTCCGACCGATCGTCTCGATGCCGGCGAAGTTGGCTACGTGATCACGGGCGTCAAGGATGTCGCCGAGATCAAGGTTGGCGATACGTTTACCGATGCAGTCAAGCCCGCGACAGTGCCGCTCGATGGCTATATTGACGTCAAGCCAATGGTCTTCGCAGGGCTCTTCCCCGCTGACGGCGAAAAGTATGCCGATCTGCGCGACGCGCTCGCCAAGTTGCGTCTCAATGACGCCTCCCTGGTCTACGAGCCGGAGAGTTCGCAGGCGCTCGGCTTCGGCTATCGCTGCGGGTTCCTGGGTCTACTGCACATGGATGTCGTACGCGAGCGACTCGAGCGTGAATGGGACCTCGATCTGATCGCAACAACTCCGAATGTGCTCTACGAGGTACTGACGACGGCGGGAGATACCGTCGAGGTGCGCAACCCGTCTGATATGCCGAGCGCGAACATCATCGAGCACGTCGAGGAACCATTTGTTCGATCGTCAGTGATCGTTCCGAAGGAGTTTGTCGGGACGATTATGGAGCTCTGCGAGGCGCGGCGTGGAGAGTTCGAGAAGATGGATTACCTCTCGGAGACGCGGGTGGCGATTGTCTACGCACTGCCGCTGGCCGAGATCGTGTTGGACTTCTACGACCACCTCAAGAGTCGCACCAAAGGCTATGCCTCATTCGATTATGAGATGATCGGCTACCGCGAATCGAAACTCGCCAAAGTCGACATCCTGCTCAATGGTGAGCCCGTTGATGCGCTTAGCATCATCGTCCATCGCGACAATGCCGAGAAGCGGGGGAGAGCACTCGTCGAGCGTCTGCGGAGCATCATTCCACGCCAGTTCTTCGACGTACCCGTGCAGGCGGCGATTGGCTCTCGCGTGATCGCCCGCGAGACGATCAAGGCCAAGCGCAAGGACGTGTTGGCCAAGTGTTACGGCGGTGATATCAGCCGCAAGCGCAAACTGCTGGAGAAGCAGAAGAAGGGCAAGAAGAATCGGATGAAGTACGTCGGCGCCGTCGAGGTCCCCCAAGAGGCCTTCCTCAACGTGCTGTCGCTTGACGGGGAGTAACGATTTCGTGATGGGGCGGACTCCACAACCGCGGGGTTGGGCGGACGCCACAACCGCGGGGTTGTGATGTCCGCCCCCCTAAAACCGTCTGTCGGGCGTGATTGAGTATGGGGGGCGGACATCACAACCCCGCGGTTGTGGCGTCCGCCCAACCCCGCGGTTGTGGCGTCCGCCCCCACCACGAAATCTCTCTAGAGCCAGCGGAACCAGCGGAACATCAACAACAAGCCGACGACGGCAGAAACCAGCACACCCAGTATCAGTGGGAACGAGGCTGGCACGTCTGCCCAAGGCACCGGCACGTTCATGCCAAACAGATTTGTGGCGAAGGTGACCGGCAGAAACACCACCGTCAACACAGTCAGTACCTGCAGGATGCGATTCTGGCGATGGGAGATCGAGGTCTCATTCGTTGCCTCAAGCGCCTCGATCACCTCTTTATAGTTCTCGAGCAGGTCCCAAATGCGCTCGGCCGAGTCGATCAGATCGTCGTAGTAAATGTCGAGATTTTCGCTCTCGAGGAACCGCTCGCCGGCTCGTTCCAGTTGCCGGAGAACCGGACGCTGTGGCTTCGTGATCTTGCGGTACGAGATGATCTGCTGCTTGACATTCGAGATCGCGCGCACGATCGACTCATCTGGATCACGCTCGAACATGTGATCCTCGATCTCCTCGAGCTTGCGCCCAATCTGATCGAGCATCGGGAAGCAGTACCCATAGAGCGAATCGAGCACTTCGTAGAACAGGAACCCCGACCCTTTCGCGAACCATTCCGCCCGCTCGGTCTGATTGTCTTCGAGTCGCCGAAACACGTTCCGAACGGGCTTCAGTGGCACATTCGGAATCGTGATCAGGAAATCCTGTCCGATAAAAGCATTCACTTCGGCGGGAAACAGCCGACCTGAAGCCTTGTCGTACCAAGGAAAGTGGAGCACCACGAAGACGTAGTCCGGATAGTCATCGACCTTCGGGCGCTGACGCCGCGAGCGGACATCTTCGAGGTCGAGTTCGTGGAAGGAAAACTCCTGCTCGAGCCAGGCGTGCTCAGCGGGGCCGGGCGACTCGATCTGAATCCAACGCAGCCCATTCTGTTCGAGCACGCTGACGCGCGGCTCCGATGCTGCGGGAGCCGAGACGGACACGGCACGATGCCGGGGTCGACGGATACGAGGCATGAGGGGTAGTTGAAGGTGATCGATGCATTGCGCTTCGAGAGGATAGCGCGATTCGTCTTGTCCGACCCTGTAGTCTGGAGGCAATGAAGATTCTCGTGATTGGAGCCGGGCGGGTAGGCCTGGGAGTGGTTGCTGCTTTGGCGAACCGTCATCAGGTAACGGTGATCGATCTTGACGCCGACCTGTTGCGCCGGTTTGGAGATCACCACGATGTCTTGACCGTGGCCGGCAATGGGTGCTCTCGCTCGACGCTGCATGCGGCAGGAATCGCTACGGCCGATCTCGTAATCGCTGCGACTGACCGCGATGAGATCAACATCGTCGCTGCCATCCAAGCGCGTGCGCTCTGCAGTGGTCGAATAGTGGTGCGCACCTCCAGCGCGGAGTACCTGACGGCTTGGCGAGCGGGTGAACTACCTGTCGATGTAATGATCTCCGCCGAGAATGAAATCGCGCAAGCCGTCGTCCGGGCGATTGGTCTACCCGGCGCCTTGCAGACCAACCCGTTTGCCGATAATCGCACAGAGATGGTGGAATTCGAGGTGCACTCGGACGCCACAGAGAATATTGTGGGTCGTCGGATCGCGGAGATTCGGATACCCGATGAGAGCGTGATTGCCTCCCTGATCCGCGCGGACACAATCACGATTCCCGGCGGTAATGATGTGGTCGAAGAGGGTGATCGCATTGTCTTGATTGCCTCACCCGAGGCCTCCCATGAGTGGGCGCAACGCCTCGCCCGCACGGGTGTCCAAGAAATCAACGAAGTCGTCGTTGTCGGGGGTGGAGCGACCGGTCGGGCGATTACACGCGCACTCTGCGAGCAGCAACTGCGCGTCCGATTAATCGATTATGACGCTGCTGTGGCACGCCGTTGCGCCGAGGAAATTGAGGCGGCAGAGGTGTTTTGTGCCGACGCCACCGATTCGACTTTCCTCGAACGTGAGCATATTGGTCGTGCCGACGCGGTAGTCTGCTGCACGGAACGCGACGAGCGCGATCTGCTGATCGCACTGCTCGCAAAATCGCTTGGCGTAAGGACCGCGATCGCCGTCGTTGGGGACCCCGATCTTGTACCGATCTTCGAGCGGGTCGGCATCGACCATGCTTTGAACCAGCGCTTGGTTGTGGCAGAGGAGATCGTGCGCTATACCCACGATCCGCGCACACAGGGCTTCGCAATGCTCGAAAACGATCGTGTCGAGGTGCTCGAGATCAGCGTCCGCGACGACAGCCCACTGCTCGGCAAGCCTTTTCGCGACCGTCCCCTCGCGGGCGCCATCGTTGGTGCGATCATCCGGGGCGACCGGATCATCTATCCGCGCGGCGACGACGCCCTCCAGGCCGATGATACGGCGATCATCGTCGCTGAGGCCTCCTACGTACCCAAGCTCGAGTCACAGCTGTGAGCATCGGGGTGGCCGCGCCGCAGAGGCGGCGTCTGCTGGTCGTCGATATAGGCGCCGCTGGCAGCATGGTCGGGCGCGTGCTGCGCTGGTTGAGCTTGACCTTGATTGTGCCGATCGGGGTAGCCTTGCTCTACGGCGAGACGGTTGTTCCCTTTCTGGTGCCACTCGTTGGTGGCTTTCTTGTCGGTGGTGCACTCGAACGGGTTTGCGGGCGACGCTCGGACCAGATCCGGGGGCGCGAGGCCTTCGCGGTTGTCGCGATTACGTGGCTCTTCGCCGCGCTGCTCGGTAGCGTGCCGTACATCGTGGAGGGTGGGGATATCAGTGCCCCGATCGACGCCTACTTCGAGGCCATGAGCGGCTTCACCACGACGGGCTCATCAGTGATCAGTGACCTGCAGACCCATAACCAGTCGCTGCTCTTTTGGCGCAGCATGACGCAGTGGCTTGGTGGGATGGGCATCATCGTGCTGGCGCTTGCGGTGCTCGGTCGAACGGGTCCGGGGGGCAAGGCACTACTCGAACGGGAGGCACCCGGGGCCGATACCGACAAGTTGACTCCACGGTTGCGCGATACGGCGCTCCACCTCTGGCTCGTCTACGTCGGACTTTCCTGCGCGATGGTGCTGATCTTGTATGTCGTCGGCCTCGTCGATCACGACCATGGCATGAATTTCTACAACGCGGTAGTGCACACTTTCAGTACGATCTCAACGGGTGGCTTCTCACCCGAGCCGCGTTCGCTCGAAGCCTTCGGGTGGGTCGCACAATTGATCATCGTGGTCTTTATGGTGATCGGCGGTGCGAACTTTGCGCTGTGGTACAGAATGCTGCATGGCGAGCGTCTCGCAGCTGTACGCGACGGCGAGTTTCGGGTCTATCTTGGTCTGCTCGCTGTCGCCTCCACTCTGGTTGCGATCGCACTGATCGTAACGACAGAGATGGGTGTGTTGACTTCGTTTGGACAGGCCACGTTCCAGGCCGTGAGTATCATGACGGGGACGGGTTTTGCCGTACAGGATTTCGCCGTCTGGACGGCTTTCGCTCTGCTGATCCTGTTCCTCGCGATGTTCGTCGGTGGCTGTGCTGGTTCGACCACTGGTGCAATCAAGGTGGTGCGTATCCGACTCGCGGTGGGTGGTATGCGCCGCGATCTCGAAACCGCCGTACACCCGGAGGCCGTACTGCCTGTACGGGTGACAGGAAAACCCGTGCGCGATTCGGCGATCCAAGGGGCGACAGTATTCGCCGGGATCTATCTGGCCACGTTTGTTGTTGGAGCAATCTTGATTTTGCTGATCTGCACGTTCCGTGGATACAACATCGACGCGTTCACAGCGATGGTGACGGCGGCAACGACGCTAGGCAACGTTGGTCCAGGTGTCACCCCAATGGCATCGTTCGCGCCGTACCCGTGGGAGAGCAAACTGGTGATGATCCTGCTGATGTGGCTTGGGCGCCTCGAGATCATCTCAATTTTCGTACTCTTCACGCGCTCCTACTGGCTGCGCTAAACCCTGACTCGGTTGATGCGCCCGGCAGGATTCGAACCTGCGGCCTCGAGATTAGAAGTCTCTCGCTCTATCCCCTGAGCTACGGGCGCCCCTGAACGGTACCCGGCGTTGTCATATTGCGATACCACGCACACTGAATAAGGTGCGACGACCCTACGCAGACATTCTCGGTGTTCCCGGCGTTCCGCGGCTGCTGAGCGCTACCGTAATCGGGCGCATGCCGATTGGTATGGGTGCTCTAGCGATCTTTCTGCTTGTGCGGGGTGGTGGAGGCTCGTATACCAGTGCTGGTATCGCGGTTGGTGTGGCGACTCTCTCTGGCGCTGTTGGGGCGCCACTGTTCGGGCGACTCGTCGACCGCTATGGGCAACCACAGATCCTCTTGCCGAGCGCCGGCTTGCAGGCGCTGGCATTGACCGCACTCGCCATCACCGCACCATCGGCGGGAGCCTTGTTGCTGCTGTTGTGCGCCTGTTACGGCTTTGCCACCCCACCGCTGTCCGCTGCCCTGCGCGCGACGTGGGCAACGGTGCTGCAAGATCGTCGCCAACTATCGCGCGCGTTCTCGCTGGACGCAACGGTGCAAGAGACGATCTGGATCGCAGGCCCGTTGTTGACGGCTTGGCTTGCCGCCGCGCTTGATCCACGCATTCCGCTGATCGTGATGGCTGCCTCGAGCATAGTGGGCGTGGTCTGGTTTAGTACTTCGGCCACGAGTCGAGGCTGGCGGCCCGATCCGCCCACTGCGCGCCATCTAATGGGTCCACTCGTGGCGGGAACGGTGCGCCGTGTGCTGCTATCAATCGTTGGCTTGTCCTTTGCCTTCGGCGCGTTGGAATTTTCGATCGCGGCAACAGCAGACGCCAACCATGACAGTGCCGGGCCATTGCTCGCGATCTGGGCCGCCGGAAGCGTAGTGGGCGGGCTTGGCTTTGCTGCGCGTACCTGGCAGCGACCGCCACAATCGATGTTGGTCGTACTACTGCTCTGCACTCTCGTCGGGTTTTCTTCGCTGCTGTTGGCTCAGACGCCGTGGCAGTTGGCGATTCTGCTGCTGATCAGTGGCGTGTTTATGGCACCGCTGATTGCCACCTTGTACGTGTTGATCGAACAACTTGCTCCCCGGGGAACCGTGACCGAGGCATTCACCTGGGTCTCAACAACATTTATGGTCGGGATTGGGACAGGCGTCGCGGCAGCCGGCCTTGTCACGGACGCCGCTGGTCCGCGGGCGGGTTTTGTCCTCGGCATAGTTGGCGGACTGGTGGCTGTGCTCGCAGTCGTGATCCGCCATGGCGGACTGCACCAAGGCCGACCGATTTCGTGATGGGGGCGGATGCCACAACCGCGCGGATGGGCGGACCCCACAACCGCGGGGTTGTGATGTCCGCCCCCTAAAACCGTCTGTCGAGCGTGATTGAATATGGGGGGCGGACATCAAAACCCCGCGGTTGTGGGGTCCGCCCATCCGCGGACCACGTGGCATCCGCCCCCCATCACGAAATGGAGGTACCGGCCGATCACACGGGCCTCGTCAGTAACCAACGGGCTCTAGCGATTGGATGAGCGCTCGCTGCGCTGAATCCGTTCCGCTAACTCTTCGCGACGCGCGATGCGATGGTGCGGGTCTGGCGTTGCAGCGCCTGCCGCGAGTTGCATCAATTGCTCTTGGACGGAGATGCGCGGTTCTCCCGGCTGCGCCGTGCGGCGACGCCAATTGCCGTCAGCCTCCAGCAGCCACGAGCCGGCATTGTCTGCCAATTCGAGATCCAGCACCGCGTTGATGCGATCACGAATCGCCTCGTCGCGCACCGGCGTAATCACTTCGATGCGCGAATCGAGGTTGCGTTGCATCATGTCTGCACTCCCGATGTAGGTCGTGGACGCGATCGTCGTGTCGAACCGAAAGACGCGCGAATGTTCGAGAAAACGCCCGAGGATCGAAACCACCCGGATTGAATCCGACAGGCCACTCACGCCGGGACGAAGGCAGCAGATGCCGCGCACAATCAGGTCGACTACGACGCCGGCCTGTGAAGCCGCGTAGAGCTCGTCGATGATGATCGGATCGACAAGAGAGTTCATCTTCAGCGTGATCCGCGCGGGCGCGTCGACCCGATGCTCGGCGATGCAACGACGAATCTCCTCGACGACGTGCTGCCGAAGGTGGAGCGGCGCGACCCACAGCGCATGAAACCCCTGGGGACGAGCGAAACCGGTCAGTTGATTAAAGAGTTCGGCCACATCTGCCGTGATCTCCTCGTCACACGTAAAGATGCCAAAGTCGGTGTAGGCTCGAGCCGTTGCGGGATGATAGTTACCCGTCCCAATATGCACGTAGCGTTGGGTACGCCCGCCTTCGCGCCGCACCACCAGAGCGAGTTTACAGTGCGTTTTGAGACCAATGCGACCATGTACGACGTGCACCCCTGCGCGTTCGAGTGCACGAGCCCAGCGAATGTTGCGCTCCTCGTCGAAGCGGGCCGTCACCTCGACTAGAGCGACGGCCTGCTTGCCTTCCTCCGCAGCGATCGCCAATGCCGGTACGATCGGAGCGTCACCGCTTGTACGGTAAATCGTGTGCTTGATGGCGAGCACGTTAGGATCTGCCACAGCCTGTTCGATGAAACGCTCGACCGATGCCGAGAACGATTCGTACGGGTGATGCACCAGGATGTCGCCCTTGCGCATCTCTGCGAAGAGGTCAATGCTGGAATCGTTGTCGGTGATCAGACGAGCAGGTATCTGCGGTTGCCACGGGGTATAGCGAAGATCGGGACGAGCAACCTTGGTCAGCACAGCGAGGCCGTCGACATCGAGTGGCGGCCGAATTGCAAAGACTTGGCGGAGGTCGACACCGAGCGCTTCAATCAGCATCGCACGCATATCTGCCGGCATTGTTTCCTCGATCTCAAGGCGTACGACATCGCCAAAACGACGGCGCGACAACTCGCGCTCAACCGCCTCCAAGAGATCGTCTGCGCCCTCCTGAATCTCAAAGTCCGCGTCGCGCGTGACACGAAACGTACTCGACGCGACAATCTCCATGCCGGGAAACAGTGCAGAGAGGCCTGCGGCAATCACTTCGTCAATCCGCACGAAGCGATTGTGCTCACCGATCGGAATCAGCCGCGGCAACACCTCAGGAATCTTGACGCGGGCAAATCGCGTCTCACCGGTGGATGCGTCACGGACCGTCACACCGACAGACAAGGAAAGGTTGGAGATGTAGGGAAAGGGTTGTCCCGGCCCAACCGCGAGCGGTGTCAACGCGGGATAGAGCTGCTCGTCAAACACCTTCGTGGTTTCTGCGCGCTCATCGTCGGAGCAGGCGTCAAGTGGCACGATCTCAACACCCTCAACGGCGAGCGCCGGCAAGAGAGCCGCATGGAGGAGGTCCTCGAGTTCGGCTTGCATCCCACGACACTGCACGCCGATCTCGTCGAGCGTCGCCTGCGGGGGAGTGCCGTCTGACGGCACCGTGCCCTGTGCGACGTGGTCAATCAAGCCCGCGACACGCACCATAAAGAACTCATCGAGATTGTGCGCGTAGATTGTGCAAAAACGCAGACGCTCGAGCAGGGGAATAGTGTCATCCATCGCCAGCTCGAGCACACGATGATTGAAGGCCAGCCAAGACAGTTCGCGGTTGAAGAGCCTGGGGCTGTCACCGGGTGCTGCTGCCGTGTCCACACCACCATCGTACCCACTGCACGCGCGACACCCTGCACGTTGCCAGCGATCGCGTTACCACTTCCTCACCGGATTGTTCCCGCTTGCGATCTAACAATCGACACGAGCAGCGCGACACTGGTGAAGCACACGCGCAACCCACAAAGGAAGGTTTTCGCAATGCTGAGGAAATTGATTGGAATAGTCGCACTTGTCACGCTCGCCGTCACGGTCGCAGCATGTGGCGGCGGTCGCAGCGGCTCGGCCGAGAGCGCCGTGCCAGTAAGTTTGGATACATCAATCAGCGGCGCCATCGTGATCGATGGCTCGAGCACGGTCGCTCCGCTCGCCACAGCTCTCGCCGAACAATTCGAAGCTTCCGCTCCGAACGTGACGGTCACCGTTGGCACGTCAGGTACCGGTGGTGGCTTCGAAAAATTCTGCAAGGGTGAAACGGATGTCTCCGACGCATCGCGCGCGATCGAGCCGGACGAAGAAGCTGCCTGCGCTGCCAACGGGATTACCTACAAGACACTGACGGTGGCCAATGACGGCATCGCAGTCGTAACCAACAAGGACAATACGTGGGCGACCTGCCTCACGACGGACCAATTGGCAGCGATCTGGGAGCCAAGTGCGACGGCGAAAACCTGGCAGGACATCGATCCCGCTTGGCCTGCCGAATCATTCAAACTGTATGGCCCCGGCACTGACTCGGGTACGTTCGACTTCTTCACGGAAGTGGTCAATGGTGAGGAAGGGGCGAGCCGTACAGACTACGCGCCATCCGAAGACGATAACGTGACGATCCAGGGAGTCTCTGGCGAGAAGGGCGGCCTCGGATACTTCGGGCTTTCGTACTACGAGCAGAACACAGACCGATTGAACCTTCTACAGATCGACAGCGGCGGTGGCTGTATTGCTCCCGATGCAAAGACGGTACAAGATGGCACCTATACGCCACTTTCACGACCCCTCTACATGTACATCTCCGATGCCGCGCTGGAGCGCCCCGAGGTTAAAGCCATGATCGGTTTTTTCGTCGCGAACGAAACTTCCTTGACCAAATCTGCACTGTATGTGCCGCTCAATCCGGACCAACTCAAAGAGGCCGAGGCACTCGTCGACCTGGGCACGAGCTAACCTCTAAGCGGTGGCAGCGAACACAAATCTTCCGCTGCGAGACCGCAGCACTGCGCTGATCCACGGACGCAAGCGCACGGGCGAGCGTGTCGTGATCGGCACGCTCGCCAGTGCTGCGATCGTATCGATACTGGTCACGATCGGAATCGTGTTGGCGTTACTGGGACCGAGCCTCGAGTTCTTTCGTGACGTTTCGCTCGGCGAGTTCTTCACAACGACGACCTGGGCACCACTCTTTACGCCTCCGCGCTATGGCGTTGTGCCGCTACTGACGGGAACGCTCAGCACGACATTTTGGGCCTGCGTGATCTGCCTACCGCTCGGCTTAGGCTCTGCCATTTATCTGAGCGAATACGCCAGCCGGCGTGTACGAGCAGCCGTCAAGCCAGTGCTCGAAGTACTGGCGGGGATCCCGACCGTGGTCTTGGGGTATTTCGCCCTCACATTCCTGACACCGCTGCTGCGCTCAATCGGGTGGCAGGTGGATATCTTCAACGCCTTCTCAGCCGGCGTGATCATCGGTGTCCTGCTTTTGCCGACCGTTGCGTCCCTCTCAGAGGATGCCATGAAAGCCGTTCCCAGCAGCCTGCGTGAGGGGTCGTTTGGGCTGGGCGCGAATCGCTTCCAAGTTTCAACCCGCGTCGTCGTACCCGCAGCTGTGTCTGGTATCGCTGCATCTATGGTGCTTGCGGTTTCGCGCGCGATTGGCGAGACCACGATCGTGCTGATTGCAGCGGGCCAGCTCGCACAAACAACGCTGATGCCGGGCGACGCCGTCGAGACCATGACGGCCTTTATCGCTGCGACCGGGTCCGGCGATGTCAGCGTCGGTACGATCGCGTACAAAACTATTTTCGCTGTTGGCCTGACGCTCTTCGTGATCACGCTCGCACTCAACATTGTGGCGATACGGATGGTTCGTCGATTCCGAGAGGTCTACGAATGAACGCCGCCAATCGCACCGCATCCACTGCTGCAGCCAACGCCGTCGCCAGCTCGCTGGTTGGTCGTCGCCAGCGTAGCGTTGGTGCCCGCCTATTCCTCTTTTACCTTGTTTTCTCGACAGGGTTTGGGCTCGTTGCACTGGCGGTTCTGCTCGGCACCATCCTAGTCGATGGGTTGCCGTTTCTCGATCTGACGCTCTTGACCGGCGCCCCTTCCTCGAACCCAGGCATGGCGGGCGCGCGCCCCGCCATTCTCGCCAGCATTATGGTTGCGATCGTCCTGGTCGCGACCGCGCTTCCCCTCGCCGTAGCGACCGGCGTCTATCTCGAGGAATTCGCACCGAGAGACCGTTGGTGGATCCGACTGATCGAGCTGAACATCCAGAATCTCGCGGCGATTCCATCGATCATTTTCGGCATCCTCGGCCTCGCGTTTCTGGTACGCGGACTGGGCCTCGGGCCCGTCCTCTTGGCGGGGGCACTGATTCTCGGCCTGCAGATGCTGCCAACCGTGATCATCGCTGCCCGCGAGGCCTTGCGGGCAGTACCAGCATCGGTGCGGCAGGGCGGCATGGCTCTGGGAGCGACACGACTGCAGGTGGTCTGGCGCGAAGTCCTACCCGCCGCGATTCCAGGTATTGCGACGGGATCGATCCTTGGCCTCTCACGGGCGGTCGGTGAGACAGCGCCGCTCCTGATGGTGGGAGCAGCCACCTTCGTGTCGTACAACCCGGGACTCTTGACGCAGTACACGGTTCTACCAATTCTGATCTATCAGTGGATGCGGCTGCCACAGGCGGATTTTCAAGGGCTCGCAGCCGCGGCTATCATAGTGTTACTTGCGCTTCTGATTGCGATGAACGGATTCGCCATCTGGATGCGTAATCGGCATGAGAGGAAGTGGTAGAAATCGAAGCGCAACCAGACGCAGCACCGACCCAGATGGCGACACGCGGTGTCCCGCTCAATGTCGCGGGCGTCGCGACACGAACGGCGCCGACAGATCTCTCGGTCGAGCAGCCCGAGCTTGTCTTTGATTGCCGTGAGATCGGCGTGCGCTACAACGGTGTGCGGGCGCTGCGCGACGTCAACCTGCAGATTCGCCGCAACGCCGTGACAGCTCTGATTGGACCTTCCGGGTGCGGTAAGAGCACGTTCCTACGCTGTCTCAATAGGATGAACGACCTAATCCCGGGTGCAGAGGTAGACGGCGTGTGCTTGTACCACGACGAAGATCTCTATGGTCCAAACATTGACGCCATTGAAGTACGCAAGCGCATTGGAATGGTCTTTCAGAAACCAAATCCGTTTCCAAAATCGATTTACGACAACATCGCGTTTGGCCCGCGTGTGGTTGGGCTAAAAGATCATCTCGATGATCGCATCGAAGAGGCTTTGCGTCGCGCTGCCCTCTGGGACGAAGTCAAGGATCGACTCAAGGAGGGTGCACTGAGTCTCTCTGGCGGGCAACAACAGCGGTTGTGTATCGCCCGCGCGCTGGCAGTCGAGCCAGATGTGATCCTGATGGACGAACCGTGCTCGGCGCTCGATCCAATCTCGACTGCAGCCATCGAGGACCTAATGACATCGCTCAAAACCGACTACACCGTGGTGATTGTCACCCACAACATGCAACAGGCGGCGCGCGTAGCTGATACAACCGCATTCTTTTCGACCGACCAAGGCGAAACCGGGACACGCTGCGGTGTCCTGATCGAGGTTGCTGCGACCGAGAAGATCTTTACCAAACCAGAGAATGAGCGTACTGAGGCCTATGTGACGGGGCGATTCGGGTGAGGATCGGCTTCCAAGATGAGCTCGACGAATTATGCGAAGGGATCCAAACCGAGGGGCGGCTGGCGGCGACTGCGGTAGCGGAGGCAACCCACGCACTGGTCGATTGGCAGGTTGAGGCCTTCGAGTCGACGCTCGTTGCGGAGGTCGAGGTGCGACGGCTGTATCACGAGACCGAAACGCGTGTCGAAACGCTACTCGCACGACAGGCTCCCGTGGCGGGAGACCTGCGCACGGTGCTCGCTGTACTCCACATCAACCGTAGCGTTGAGCGTGCTGCGCACAATGCGGCACGCGTCGCCCACCTGGCAACGCCACCTCCGCGCCGAATGCTCGTTGAAGAGGCCGTGATTACCGATGCCCTCCGAGCAATGGGGGACCGGGGCGCCGAAATGGTTCGAACTGCGATGGACACGTTTGCGCGGCGTGACGCTAACGCTGCGCTGCTCTTGTCGACACTGGACGAACTGGTCGACCGAGAGAACGAGAAGATCGCGGACACGATCCTGGCGATCGACATTAATGATCCCGAATTGCGCCAATGGGCCGGCCGCATGCTGTTCGCGGCACGCTGGCTCGAGCGCGTCGGCGACCACGCAGTCAATGTTGCCGAACGCACGACATACATGGTCACGGGCGAGCCAAATACCGCCGCGAACCAGGACGCAAACTGACCGAGCACAAAACGAGCTGCGCATCCGGACCAACCAACGTAGGGTGAGCGGTGGGACTCGAACCCACGACCGCCGAGACCACAACCCGGAGCTACCACCAGCTGAGCTACGCCCACCATGATCCGCCAAAAGCGAACTTCGGCAGTCTACAGCAAGACGATCCTCTATCCCGACGGCTACGATGACAAGATGGCAACAGTGCTGATTGTGGAAGACGACGAGGTCTTGGCCGGCATCATGCGCCGCCATCTGACGAAGGCGGGCCATGACGTCGAGTGGGCAGGTGACGGCGAACGGGGCCTGCGTAAGATCCGCTTCGAACGCCCCGACGTCTGCGTCGTCGATCTAATGATGCCGGGAACAGATGGCTGGGGACTGATCGAACAGATGCGCGCCGAGGGGATCGATACGCCTGTCATCGTCTTATCTGCTCGCTCGAGTGAGCACGACAAGGTCCATACCTTGGGCATTGGCGCGGATGATTACCTCGTCAAGCCCACCTCCATGCGCGAACTCGTCGCTCGGGTCGCTGCTGCCTTACGCCGCTCGGGACGCCTGCCCACAGAAATGCCCGAACGCGATCAGAAAGCGATCGAAGCTCCTGGCATCCGCATCGACTTTCACACGCATCGGGCGCTGATCGAAACGGCACCGAATGTCTGGGACGACAGCAAACTCACAGTCCGCGAGTTCCGCTTGCTCGTCACGCTTGCGCGCGAACGTGGACGTGTCCTCAGCCGTGATGAGTTGCAACAACGCGTTTGGGGATCACCGCACCGGCCCCGCGATCGTATCGTCGACGTCTGCGTACGAAAACTGCGCGAGAAACTCGACCATCGGTCGCCCACGTACTCATTTGTGCAGACGCATTACGGGGTCGGCTACCGATTCGAACCAGAACTCAAGCCGGCAGCCAACGCCTCACGCGAGCGGTAGATACACGCGCAGGGTCGTCCCAGAGACGCCGTCCGACTCGGCGCTAACCGTCCCACCGTGGGCCTCCACGATGTGTTTGACGAGCGCTAAGCCGAGCCCAGAGCCAGGGCCTGTCCGGGACGCGTCGCCACGGTAGAACCGCTGGAATACGAACGGCAGGTGTTGAGCCGTAATCCCCGGACCGCTATCCACGACCGTCAACAGCGCCTGCTCGTCGACGTTCCCGATGCTGACTGCGACGCGCGCGTCGGGTCCACCGTGCAACAGCGCGTTGTCTACGAGGTTCTGGACTACAACCTCAACCAGGCGCGCTGCCACCGCAACGGGGAGTATGCCCGTCGTCGAGAACGCAATCTCGCGGCCACGCCCAATCCGGCGCTGCTTGGCCGCTTCGACGACCTCGAAGGTGATGGCGCTAACATCCGCAACTCCGTCGGCTACCGCCAGCCGACCACGATCCAGTGCGGCCAAGAGCAGCATCTCATCAATCAGCTGTCGAATTCCATCAACCTCATGCTCGATCTGATCGACAATTTGCTCCCGCTCATCCTCGATGTCGGGAAGCGCGAGCGTTTCTGCCAATCCGAGAATACGCGCGAGTGGGGTCCTCAGTTCGTGCGAAACCGCAGCCGAGAAAGCACGACGCGCCTCCTCGAAATCGACCTCGTCCGTCGCGTCCTCGAGTAACACCAACACCTGCGACCGGAACCGAGCCGCCGTGATGCGCACGGACTGGGGCGGGTTGTCCCCGACAAAGATTGTCTCGTGGGTGACGAGATCTTCGCTCTCCACAACTTGTGCGAGCACAGCGCCGAAGGCCTCGGATGATTGTGTCGGGAAAACACCGGTCGCGAGAGCGGGAAAATCGCGTACCGCACAGGGGTTCGCGTGTTCGACACGTAGTTGCAGATCGAACACCACCGCAGCCGTCGACAGTGCGTCAGCGACCGCGCGCAGGTCGACCAGCCACGGCCTGCCATCGCCATCGTCTGATGACTGCAGGAGGGGATCAGACGCAACGTCCTGCTGCTCCGACCGCGACCGCAATAGCCAGCCCGCGCAGATGCCACCGGCAATCAAAAGCACAGCCACCACGCTTTGCTCAAAGTTCATCCCAGCAGGATATGCCCTCGCGCTACAGGGGAGGACGCAAGCCGCACCAGTGCACCACTTCGTCACCATCCTACGACCAACCTGCAGCGAGAGCGATGAACACCAGCGCCATAGCTTGCTGCTGCTCACGAGCATTCTTGTAATCGAAGATGATCCCGATCTCGACAGGGCGATGGCATGACATCTCCGTCGTGCGGGCTCCGATGTGGACGTCGCCGAGGATGGCGAACGCGGCCAGCGACGACTACGCCACGCCCGTCCCGACATTGCCATCATCGATCTGATGCTGCCCGGGCGCGACGGTTGGCCCGTGACCGAAACAATTCGCGACGAGCACCTCGGGGTTCCTGTGATCGTCGTGTCTGGTCGTGGCTCGGGACACGACAGGTTGAGATTTCGTGATCGGGTCGTGACTGGACAAAGGGGTCTGACCCCTTTGTCCAGTCACGACCCGATCACGAAACCAGGGGCAGCCAGAGAGCGACTGGGAAGATACGCCGTTGACGCCAACAGAGTTTCGCCTCGTCGTGGCACTCGCCCGCCAGGAGAGGCGTGCTCTCACACGTGACGAACTCCAGCGACGCGTCTGGGGCATTCCGTATCGCCACCGCGATCGTACTGTTGATGTCTGCGTGCGAAAGGTACGCGAAAAGATCGACCGCCGTAGCCCCACGCACGACTACGTACACACGCACTATGGCGTAGGTTACCGGTTCGCCGCTGAACCGCGCTAAGACCATGAAGACCCCGATAGACTGGACGCATGTTAGAGATTGGGGCGACCCTCAAAGCGGCGCGCGAGCAACGGGGCGCCAGTATTGAAGACGCCTCGGAAGCCACGAAGATTCGGGTTTCATACCTTGTGGCTCTGGAGGAGGAGGAGGTCGAACAACTACCCGGACTCGCCTATGCACGCGGCTTTCTGCGCTCCTATAGCGACTACCTCGGGCTCGACGCCCAGCTCCTTGTGGATGAATTCTCCGAGCGTTACAGTGCAGCTCCGTGGGAAATCGATGCCGACGTGATGTTTCCCCGGCGCCGCGGTCCCCGCCCATCGAGGCGCCCTGGGCGAGAGTCCGGCATCGTCATCGTCGCGCTGGCAGGCATTGTCGCAGTCACCATACTGATCGTGATTGCCTCGACGTATCCCAGTACGCGAGCCACGCCACTCCCCGATTCCACGAGTGCCACCAGCGTCGTGACCGTGACGGAGGTGGCCGTCAACCCTGTAGCGACCGCCGTCACAGCCGAAGCGGGTCCTGACTCAACCTCCGTCGCCGCCCAGGCCGTCGTAACGGTCAAAGCGTTGGCACAAGTGACCGTGACCGTACGCTCACTCGGAGCTCCGACATCCGCCGTGCCGATCTTCCAGCGTAAACTCGATCCGAACCCCGCCCAGCCGGATGGAGTCCGATTGCCAAAGTCCGCGTCGGGGTACCTGATCCGACTCGACCGCGCCAACACCATCACGCTGATTGTCAACGGCAATCCTGTTCTGCCGGGGCCGACAGATCTTCTGCTTGCGATCGATCCCAATGGCCGTGTCTCGGCAGTGACCGGGTGAGGCGCACGCTGACCGCAGCCGTACTCGTGACCGGTTCCGAGATCTTGCTCGGTCGCATACAGGACCGCAACAGCAGTTATCTCGCCCGCTCGCTCGATACGCTCGGTATCCGCGTCGAACGGATCGTTGCCGTCGACGATCGCGAGGCACAGCTTCGTGCAGGGTTAGAACAACTGATCAGCGAAGGCTACGACCTGATCTGCACGTCGGGTGGCCTTGGCCCGACGCACGACGACCGTACCGTCGCAATCGTCGGGGAGGTGACCGGCCGCGAACTCGCCGTCGACGATGCCACACTTGCCGAGATCACGACAATCGTTGCGAGCTATGCGGAGCAGCGTGGCGTGCCGCTGGAGCGCCTACTGCCGGGCGCGCGTAAACAGGCGCTGGTTCCCGCCGGTGCTCACGTCTTGGCGCCCGCCGGCACCGCGCCCGGTCTGATCGTGCCGGGCGGCTCCACCATCGTCGTGCTCCCTGGTCCTCCGATAGAGCTCGCAGAGGTGTGGCGTCGCGCGCTCGAGCATCCTGCTCTCGCGCACCTCGTTGGCGTGCCGGTCGATCGCCGAATCCTGCGTATCTGGAACACGCCCGAGTCGAACGTCGCGCGCGTCTTCGATCAGCTCGGAGGAGACCAGCACGGCACTGAGACCTCGATCTGTGCGAGTCGTCTCGAGGTCGAGGTCGTCGTACGCTTCCCCGCTGCGCAGGCGACAGCCGGCCATGCTCTCGCCGACGGGCTACTAACCGCCTTTGGCGATGCCGTCTATGCGCAGGATGGCATCACGGTCGAGCAGCGTGTGATCGATCAACTGACAGCCCTCAAGTTGACGATTGGATGTGCCGAGAGCTGTACTGCAGGCCTCGTGACAGCCAGTCTCGCTTCGATCCCAGGGTCTTCGACCGTCTTGCGCGGTGGCGTCGTGGCCTATGCCGACGACGTCAAGCGCGATCTCGTCGGTGTCCCCGCGCTGTTGATCGCTGAGCACGGGGCGGTTTCTGCCGAGGTTGCCCTGGCACTCGCATCCGGTATCCGCACAAGCGTGGCGTGTGATGTTGGAATTGGTGTGACGGGGATTGCGGGGCCAGGTGGGGGCAGTATCGAGAAGCCAGTGGGCCTTGTGTACATCGCTGTGGTTGGACCTGATGGGCTGACTCAGACACTCGAGCGACGATTTCCGGGCGATCGCGAGGCGATCCGTAACGCCGCCGCAACTGCCGGGCTGCACCTCGTGCGCTTACTGCTGGCCTCCGCGTAAGCATTCGACACGCAGTACACGACTGCTGTGTGATCGGTGCGAAACCGCGCACCCATCGCGTCCGGCGTGCCCGCCATACTGGGCATACAGCAGTCACCCGTCCAGCCCGGCGGTTTCCGGCAGGAGGTTCTAATGAGCGAACGAGAAAAGGCCGTCAACACGGCTCTCGCACAAATTGAAAAGCAGTACGGCAAGGGTGCCATCATGCGCCTTGGAGATTCGACACGCGCCCCGGTCGCTGCCATCTCCACCGGTTGTCTCGGTCTCGACCTCGCGCTCGGCGTAGGCGGACTTCCACGCGGCCGTATCTGCGAAATTTTCGGACCCGAATCGTCCGGTAAAACAACGCTCGTCTACCACGTCATCGCAGAGGCTCAACGCCGCGGTGGCGTCTGCGCCTTTATCGACGCCGAACACGCGATGGACCCAACCTATGCGCGCAACATCGGCCTCGACGTCGACAATCTGCTCGTCTCTCAACCCGACAACGGCGAACAAGCGCTCGAAATCATGGAGATGCTGATTCGCTCAGGTGGCCTTGACGTCGTCGCAATTGACTCCGTTGCGGCACTTGTGCCGAGGGCCGAGATCGAGGGTGAGATGGGCGACTCATTTGTCGGCCTGCAAGCGCGGCTAATGAGCCAAGCGATGCGCAAGCTGACAGGGGTTCTCAACCGCACTGGCACCGTCGCCATCTTCACAAATCAGTTGCGCGAGAAAATCGGCGTGATGTTCGGATCGCCTGAGACCACAACAGGTGGCCGTGCCCTCAAGTTTTATTCGTCGGTGCGCCTCGACATCCGGCGCATCGAGACCCTCAAAGAGGGCACTGACGCGATTGGCAACCGCGTGCGGGTGAAGGTGGTCAAGAACAAGGTTGCGCCACCCTTTCGCCAGGCGGAGTTCGACATTATCTACGGCTCTGGCATCTCGTGGTCGGGCTCAGTGCTTGACGTGGCTCTCGAAGACAACATCGTCGAGAAGTCGGGCTCGTACTTCTCCTTCGAGAGCGAGCGACTCGGACAAGGGCGCGCCAACGTGCGCGCGTTCCTCGACGAGCATCCCGACGTGTTGGATCGCATTACGCGCCGCGTCGAGGAGAAGCAGGGCATCCAGATCTCTGGTGGCAACAGGTCTCCTAGCGATCCGACTCCCATCCCGGCCCCCACCGACTCAAAGCAGGCTGCCGCGGACGAGCCGCTAGCGATGGTTGAGGAAGCCGACGACACGAGCGCTGTCGCCAGCAAAGGCTAGCCGTCGGTGCCAACGCGGACGATTACCGCGATGGTTCCGCGAGACAACCAGTGGCTTGCCATCGAACTCGATGGCAAGCCATGGCTGGATCTCGATCCACTCGAGGCCGATCGGCTCGGATTGCAGCTCGACCTGTCGTTGACTGCCGGGATGGTTGCAGACATCGAGGCGGCCGCGCTGGCGCACCGCGCACTTGCACGGGGAGCGGTGCTCGTTGGGCGGCGCTCACACGCACGTGGCGAACTCGAGACACGCTTGGCGCGGCGGGACGGCGTCGAAGCCGCTCGCAAAGCCGCTGATCGGCTGGTAGCAATGGGTGTCGTCGACGATGCACGGCATGCGCGAGAACTCACCGCGCTGCGTCTCCAAACTGGTTGGGGGCCGGCGCGCATCGCCCACGACCTGACAGCCGCGGGTGTTGCCAACGAGCAGATTGATAGCGCACTGCATGACATCGAGGTCGCCGTGCTCGATGCTGCAGCACGCAAAGCAGTCGGCGCGCGCAGCGGGGCCGACGCCTGGCGAAGGCTCGCCGCGCGCGGCTTCGATGAGGACGTTGCCGAGCGCATTATCGGCAGTTCTTTCGATGACTCCTAAGGCGCAGATCGGAACTGGCCGCTGATCTGCTGAGTGGCGCTAGCCTTTCGATCAGAAACTTCCACTGCGCCGGCGGGTGCAGTTCGTTCCAAACAGCAGGAGAGTCACGTGCTAGAGACCGCTATGGCGGCTATTGCCGCGTTGGTCATAGGTGCCGCAATTGGGGGAGGAGTCGTTCGACATCGCCGCAACGCGCGCGATACCAGCATCAACGACGAAGCCCTGCGCCTGAGCGCACGTGCCCGTGAGGATGCCGAGGGGCTGCGCAACGAAGCCGAGCGAACTCTTGCAAACGCTCAACGCGAGGCAGAGACATTGCGCAAGGAGGCCCAGATTGATGCGAAGGAGCAACAGTTCAGCCTGCGTCGCGATCTCGAACAGAACATGGAGGAGCAACGCCTCGAGTTGTCGAGACAAGAGGAACGCGCCACAGCGCGCGACGAGGCCGTGGCACAACACGCACTCGTCACTCGCGAACGCGACGAGGCCATCACCCAGCGCGAAGTAGCCGTCGCCGACATCGAGTTGACGGTACGAGAATCGCAACTGCGCGTCGACCACGAGCTTGAACGCATCGGCGGGATAACGACGGACGAGGCACGCGCTCAACTACTCGCACGAATCGAGGAAGCCACCAGACACGATGCTGCACAACTCGTGCGACGGATCGAGGAGGAGGCGCGCCAAGATGGCGATCGGCGCGCGCGATCGATCGTCGCAACGAGCATTCAGCGCACTGCAGCATCCACCACGGCCGCCACAACCGTATCGACCGTGCAGTTAACATCAGACGACCTCAAGGGTCGCATCATCGGCCGCGAAGGGCGCAACATCCGCGCCTTCGAGGCGACTACCGGGGTCGACATCATCATCGACGACACCCCCGGAGCCGTCGTTCTCTCGGCGTTCGACGGCGTGCGCCGAGAGATTGCGCGCATCACCTTGGAGAACCTCATTAGCGATGGTCGCATCCACCCGGCGCGCATCGAGGAGACGTACTACGCCGCCAAGGAAGAAATTGAGGAGAAGATTCGCGAGGCGGGCGAACAGGCGTCCTTCGAAGCCAACGTGCCCGGTGTTGATCCCGAACTTCTGGCCATTCTTGGCCGACTTAACTACCGCACGTCGTATGGGCAGAACGTCCTCAAGCACTCACTCGAGTGTTCACATCTCGCGGCGATCATGGCTATCGAGCTCGGTGCGGACGAGCGCGTCGCTCGCCGAGCAGCGTTACTCCACGACATCGGCAAAGCAGTGACACACGAAGTCGAAGGGTCGCACGCGGTCATTTCTGCACAATTCTGTCGCAAATATGGCGAGAGTGAAGCCGTGGCACACGCCGTCGAGGCACATCATTACGACGTCGAGCCAGAGTCTGTTGAGGCAGTCCTCGTGATCGCCGCCGACGCGATCTCTGCAGCGCGCCCCGGTGCCCGCGGAGAGAGCCTCGAACACTACATCAAACGCCTCGAAGCGCTCGAAGAGATCGCGATGCGGCGACCTGGAGTGGAACGCTGCTTCGCGATGCAAGCGGGGCGCGACGTCCGCGTGATGGTTAAGCCGAGCGAAGTGAATGACGACATGGCCGCGCTGCTCGCACGCGAGATCGCCAAAGAGATCGAGGACTCGCTCGAGTATCCCGGACAGATCAAGGTGACGGTCATCCGCGAGTCACGCACCAGCGAAGTGGCACACTAGCCAGCAAATGGAGCGCTTCCACGTCACCACATTCGGGTGCCAGATGAATGTGCATGACTCTGAGCGGATTAAGGGAATGCTCGAATCTGCCGGCATGGGGGAGGCAGAGAGCCCAGAACAGGCAGATCTGCTCGTCTTCAACACCTGCACGATCCGCGAGAAAGCGGACGACCGGCTCGTGCAGCACCTCAATGACGCACGCATCCGCAAACAGCGCGAGCCGAACCTACGTGTCGTTGTTGCAGGTTGCTGGGCTGAGTCTCAACGGGACGGTATCTTTCGCGATTTTCCCTGGGTCGACGCAGCAGTTGGGCCAGGTCGCATTGGTGCACTACGCGATGTCATCACCGCCGAAGGTGAGCAGGATCGTGGCGCCTTCGGGAGCTTCGATGACTTCGCAGCCGACCTCCCAAAGCGACGCGAACGCAAACATCAGGCGTGGTTGCAGTTGTCAATGGGCTGCAACTCGGTCTGCAGTTATTGCATCGTGCCAAGTGTCCGCGGGCGCGAGCGTTCCCGCAATGTACGAGAGATTCTCGCTGAGGCCCAGGCGCTCGCGGCAGACGGTGTCAGTGAACTGACACTGCTAGGACAGAACGTCAACTCATACGGACGCGACCTTCCCCCAAGTGAACGCTGCACGTTCGCCGAAATGCTGCGCGCTATCAACACGATTGATGGCATCGAACGGGTCCGCTTTATGAGCCCCCATCCAAAGGATATGCGGGGCGATGTGATCGCGGCCATGGCTGAATCGCCTGCGGTCTGCAACCAGCTTCACTTACCCCTGCAGTCCGGTTCGTCGCGGATCCTAAAGCTGATGCGGCGCACCTACGATGCGGATCGATACGTCAATCTCGTCGGCCACGTGCGCGCTGCAATGCCCGACATCGCACTCACCACCGACGTGATCGTTGGGTTCCCCGGCGAGACAGAAGACGACTTCCTCGAGACGATGCGAGTCTATGACGCCGTTGGGTTCGATCATGCCTACACCTTCCTGTACTCACCACGCGCGGGCACGGAGGCAGCGGGTTTTGACGACCAGATCGACGACGCCACAAAGCACGAACGACTGGCCCGCCTCGTTGATCTCGTGCAACACCATGCTGCTCGTCGTAATGCCGAACTGATCGGCACAACCCAAGAGGTACTCGTGGAGGGTTCCAGCCGCACCGACAAAACGGTCTTTCGCGGCAAGACGCGCGGCAACAAGACGCTGTTGTTTACCCCACCGGCTGCGATCGGCTCCGTTGTCTCCGTGGTCGTCGAGGAATCGACCTCACAGACGCTGCGTGGTCGCGTCGCGAGCGTCGTTCCGGCCTAGTTATGTCGCGCATCGTCGCGATCTTTGGACCAACGGCGTCGGGCAAATCGGCCGTCGCTGTGGCGCTCGCCCACGCACTCAACGGCGAGATCGTTTCGGCCGACTCGATGCAGGTCTACCGGGGTATCGAGTGCCTCACGAACCAGCCAACCTTGGCCCAGCAGGAGGGCGTTCCGCATCACCTCGTCGGCTTTCTTGACGCCACGAGCCAGTATGACGTTGCACAGTATGCCCACGAAGCACATGGCGTAATCGACGCAATCATCGACCGCCAGGGCACACCAATTGTGATTGGAGGCTCGGGGCTCTACCTGCGCGCGGCACTCGCCGAAGAGTTCTTCCCGCCACGGGCCGACGCCATAGATCGCGAACGTCTCCAGGGTCAGGTGGAAGAACTGGGTCCGGCAGCGGCTCATGCCCGACTCGCCACCATCGACCCGGCGGCAGCCGCACGCATCGCACCGACAGATACTCGACGCGTCGTGCGCGCGCTGGAACTCGCGTCCCTTGGCTCGTCGCTCGCGCCGACTGGAGAAGACGCCCTCTGGGCCACAGCGATGCGGCGGCCAACGCGACTGTTCGGCTTACTCGTCGATCGCGCACAACTCCATGCGCGTATCAACACACGCACAACTGCACTGCTCGATGCAGGTGGAATCGGCGAAGTCGCAGCGCTACAGGCGCACGCATCTGGACTCTCCACGACTGCGCGCCGCGCGATCGGTGTGCTCGACGTAACAGCCCTGATCGACGGGCAGATCGACCGCAACGAGTGCGAACGACGCCTCGCGACACGCACGCGTCAGTACGCCAAGCGTCAGGACACGTGGATGAGACGCCTCGAACAGATCGAACGCATCGATGCCAATCAGCCGACCGATCTAGTCGCGGCTGCGATTGAAGCGCGCCTCGCAGACGACCCCCCGATACCATGACGAGTATGCAGATCCAAAAGACCATCGAAGCCGCATTTAGTGGCGCTATTCCCGCCGCAGACGCCCACGCAGCTGTGAGCGAGGCGATCGCCCTGCTGGATGCCGGCACGATCAGCCTCGCCGAACCACTCGCCGACGGCAGCTGGGCGGTCCATGGCTGGATTCAACAGGCAATTTTGCTGTATTTCCGACAACAGCAGATGGAAGTGATTGAGCACGGGCCGTTTACCTACCACGACAAAGTCCCGCTCAAGACTGCCGTCGAGGGTGTACGAATTGTGCCGCCCGCCACCGTTCGTTACGGCGCCTTTGTCGAGGCCGGCGCTGTACTGATGCCGTCGTATGTCAACATCGGCTCGCACGTCGGGTCGGGCACCATGGTTGACACTTGGGCGACTGTCGGCTCTGGCGCGTGGATTGGTCGAGATGTGCACCTCTCCGGCGGCGTCGGCATTGGTGGTGTGCTCGAACCACCAGGCGCACGCCCGGTGATTATCGAAGACGGCGCCTTCATCGGATCGCGCGCAATTGTCGTCGAGGGCGTACATGTCGGTGCGGAAGCGGTCCTGGGCGCAGGCGTCATCTTGACCGCTTCAACGCGCATCATCGACGTTTCGGGCGACCAGCCGATCGAGTACTACGGCGAGGTCCCAGCCCGTAAGGTCGTTATTCCCGGCACGCGCCCACGCCAGTTTCCCGCGGGTGTGTTTAACGTCCCGTGTGCGTTGATTATTGGCGAACGCACCGCGTCGACCGACCGAAAAACGTCCCTCAATTCGGCGCTGCGCGATTTGGCCGTCGATGTCTAGAGCCTTCCTGAGTGGGAGCGTTGCCGACATCTGCTTCGACCTCGTCGCCAGCCCCTCCGAATACGGGCAGGAGGCAGCACTCGCCGACGCGATCGAGGTGCGCATACGCGCCCTCGGGCATACCCCAGAGCGCATTGGGAACTCGGTGATTGTGCGCAGCGGTGGCGTTGGTACACCGATCGCGCTTGTCGGACATCTTGATACCGTGCCGAACTGGGCGGGCGGTCGAGTGGAACGTACAGCAACGCGTGTTATCGGTCGCGGCGCATCCGATATGAAGGGCGGAGTGGCCGTGATGTTACGACTACTCGAACAGCTGCCGGCAGGTGCAGATCCCGTCGTCTACCTCTTCTACGATCGCGAAGAAGGACCGAACCTCGACAATGGCATCCATCGCGTCCTCGCAGAATCACAGTTGCTCGATCCCAAGCCGCGCATGGCGGTGGTGCTCGAACCGACCAATGGCACGATCCATGCTGGCGCCGTCGGGACACTCAACGCCGATGTCGTCTTCAGCGGTAAGGCCGCGCACTCGGCGCGCCCGTGGGAGGGCGACAATGCCGTTTCGCTGGCACTCGCCGAAGCGCTAGCCCGTTTCTCTGTACGCGTGCCCATCCCCGTCGAAGTCGATGGTCTCCGCTTCCACGACGTTATCACTATCACGGCGGTGCAGGCAGGCGTCGCACGCAACGTGGTGCCAGATCGCGCCGAGCTTTGGGTCAACGTGCGCGTCGCTCCAGGGCGCTCTGTTGATGACGCACGAGCAGAGGTCGAAGAGTTAGCGGGACCCTCAGCGAGCGTCACGTGGCTCGATGTCAGTCCACCAGCGCTGCCACAGCTGTCGAACCTGACGGTGCAGGCCTTCATCGAACGCAGCGGCCTGCCCGTGCACCCGAAGCAAGCCTGGACCGATGTAGCGACGCTACAGGCATGGGGTGTGCCCGCGTTAAACTACGGGCCAGGAGAGCCGTCACAGGCGCATCAACCAGGCGAGTGGGTAGAAATTTCGATGCTCGAACAGTGCGAGCGTGTGCTGACTGCAGAACTCGCAGCACCATGACGGTAACCGTGGAGCGGTGGGAGGGGGCCGGGAACGTCTACCTGCTGATCGATACTGACGAGCTTGCCAGTGCATTGACGCCCGAGACCGCCATACTGCTGGTCAAGCTACTTGGCGGTGATGGCGTGCTCGAACTATCGCGCCAAGCTGATGACGCTGACGTACGGATGCGCATCTGGAATCCTGATGGCACCCAGAGTGAGGCCTGTGGCAACGGTACCCGCATGGTTGCGCGCTGGACGGCCGAACGGCTCGGACGTAAAGCGGTGCTTGTCGCAACGATTGCAGGCGTCCTGCCGTGCGTCGTTAGCGACTCGGCGGTTACTGCAGAGCTCGCTCCCGCCCGCCTCGCCGGACCACAATACGTTCCGACAACGGACGCCTTTCCTTATCCGCATACCTTTGTCAGTGTCGGCAACCCGCACGTCGTCATTCTTGTCGCCGATGTCACGGCCTTCCCCCTCGACCACGAGGGCCCGCTGTTGGAGCATCATCCATGGTTTCCCGAACGCGTCAACGTCGAGATCGCACAACCGATCGATCGTCATCACATTCGCATGCGCGTCTGGGAGCGGGGAGTGGGAGAGACGGCCGCCTGCGGATCTGGTGCTTGCGCTGTCGCCGTCGCAGCAGTCGAAGCGGGGATAGCCGACAGTCCTGTGACGGTCGAGCTACCCGGTGGCACGCTGGTGATCGACGTTGAGGCGAACGGTCGGGTGACCATGCACGGACCGGCAGAACGACTCGAAGTGATACCGCTACCCGCTGCGGTGCTCGCCCTGTTGGAGGACTAATGGGTTTCTCACAGAGAATGGATGCAGTTCCGGAGTACGCCACCGCGCGACTCAACCGCGCCATCGCCGAAGCGAAGAGTCGCGGCGTCGATGTCATCTCCTTTGGCATTGGCGACCCCGATCTGCCTCCCGATCCGCGCCTACGCCTACGCCTGGCCGAGGAGACCCAACGCGATGACGCTGCTCGCTACCCAACCAACCACGGCGAGTCCAACCTCCGCGAGGCCGTCGCCGACTACTACCTGCGGCGCTTTGGCGTTTGTGTCGATCCTGCAACCGAAGTGCTTCCCTTGCTCGGCGCGAAGGAGGGAATCGCACACCTCGCCGTCGCCCTGCTCGATCCGGGTGACGTTGCGCTGATTGCCGATCCTGGCTATCCGGTCTATGCGAGCGGTCCACTCATCGCCGGCGCAGCGTCGTACCCCTTACCACTGCGACCCGAACACGGCTTTCAGCCCGAGCTCGGCGAAATCCCCGTCGAGTTGGCTGCCAAAGCGCGACTTCTCGTCTGTGGCTATCCGAACAATCCGACCGGTGCGCTGGCAGGCCCAACCCTGTATACCGATCTCGGCGCGTACGCCGCTGATCACGACCTCGTGCTCTGTCACGACAACGCCTATGCAGACATCGTGTTCGAAGGTCCACCCGCCGCGAGTGCTCTCGCGGAGGCATCGTTCCGTGCTCACGGCATCGAGATCCTGTCGCTGTCAAAGACGTATTCGATTCCAGGCTGGCGCATTGCCTTCGCCGTCGGCAACCCAGACGTGATTGCAGCGATGCTGCGCCTTAAGACACACATTGATTCGGGCATGTTTCTTGCACTTCAACGCACCGCAGCGTGGCTCCTGCGGGACGAGGACAGCGCAGGGCCACCACTCGAGACGTATCGCGCGAGGCGCGACGAAGCCTGTCGACAACTCGCCGCCATCGGCCTGCCCGTCACGCCGCCGGCCGGCGGTATGTACCTCTGGGTACCGATACCAACCAGCGAGACCTCACTCGCCTTTGCGGATCGACTGTTGCACGATGCTGCGGTTGTTGTGACACCTGGTGTTGCCTATGGCGCTGCCGGCGAAGGGTTCGTCCGCATGGCGCTGACGGTGTCAGAGGATCGCCTCAGCGAGGCGATCGACCGCATTGGCCGAGTCCTCTAGTCGTTCTGCCTATCAGCCTTCGGGGTTTCGTGATGGGGGGCGGATGCCACAACCGCGGGGTTGTGATGTCCGCCCCCTAAAACCGTCTGTCGAGGGTGATTGAATATGGGGGGCGGACATCAAAACCCCGCGGTTGTGGCGTCCGCCCATCCGCGCGGTTGTGGCGTCCGCCCCCATCACGAAACCCCCACGCATCGGCCGCGTCACACAGGGACGTAGGCCGAGCCATCTAGCCGCCATTGCCCGAGTAGACTCTGGGCGTGGGCGACGATTTCTATCAGATTTCCGATCAGGCACCCGAGCGGGCGTTTATCGCTGCGATTGCGCGACCCAAGCAACGTATTGAGGCGGACATTGCAGAATTGCGCGAACTGCTCAACACCGCAGGCTGCATGACCGTCGGAGAACTCGTCCAGCGCATGGACCAGCCCCAACCGAAGACGTATCTCGGCTCGGGAAAGATCGACGAACTCGAGGAGCGCATCCACGCTACCGATGCGGAAGTTCTCGTGATTGACGACGAACTGACTCCCTCCCAACAGCGCTACTTGGAAAATCGCTTTTCGCTCCGCGTGATCGACCGGACAACGCTGATTCTCGACATTTTCGCGCGCCATGCACACACAGCGGAAGGCAAGCTGCAGGTGGAGCTCGCGCAACTGGAGTATCAGCTTCCCCGCATGCGTGGCCTCTGGAGCCACCTCGAACGTCTCGGTGGCGGCGTCGGCACGCGCGGTCCAGGCGAGTCGCAGTTGGAAACAGATCGCCGGCTCGCCCGCGACCGCATCACCTTACTCAAGCGCCGCCTCAAAGTAACCGGCAATCGCCGCCGCCTGCAACGCAAGCAACGCACCGAGGGCATCATTCCTGCGGTGTCACTGGCGGGATACACGAACGTCGGCAAGTCGAGCCTGCTCAACGCTTTGACGGGGTCCACCGTGTCGGCTCGCAACCGCCTGTTCGAAACACTTGATCCGACGACGCGACGCTACAGTCATGTCGGGCGCGACTATACGATCACGGATACCGTCGGTTTTATCGGCAAGCTTCCGCACGGACTCGTCGATGCATTCGCGTCCACCCTCGAGGAAACACTCTCTGGCGACTTGATCATCCATGTCGTGGATGGCTCGATTGACGAGGAAGAGCGGGTCGAGCAGATGCGCTCGGTTGACGATGTTCTGGACCAGATCGGCGCTTCCGTCTTGCCCCAGATCGTGGTGCTCAACAAGATCGACCTGATCGACGCAGACGATCGTCAACGTCTCCGCAATCGCTTCCCCGACGCAGTTCTCGTTTCGGCCCAAACGCGCGATGGCTTGGGCGATCTCGAGATCGCTATAGCGGAACATTTTGCCGGTCGCTTCGAGGCGATTGATTTGCTCGTGCCCCATACGGAAGGCGCCGTACTCTCTGCCCTCTACGCATTGGGTGCACCGATCACATCGCGCGAGGACACCGCTGAAGGCGTTCTGATCCGCGCCCAGCTGCCGCTGGCCGAGCGCGAGCGCTATCAGCGCTTTGCGATTGCGAGTCATCCGGCCCGATGAACCCAATAGGATTTTTGCGGCTTCACACGTCTGCGCGAATCCCAACGCGCGCACATCCAGATGACGCCGGATTCGATCTGCATGCAGTAGAGGCAGTCGAGTTAGCACCCGGCACGCGTGCCGCGATTCGCTGTGGTTTCGCGATCGCATTGCCACCGGGCAGTGCGGGTCTTGTACTGCCGCGATCAGGCCTGGCTCTGCGCGAGGGTGTGACGGTGCTGAATGCTCCGGGGTTGATCGATGCTGGCTATCGGGGCGAAGTCAAGGTTGTCTTGATCAACCATGACCCAGTCGAAGCCTGCGCCATCGCATGTGGTGACCGTATTGCTCAACTCGTGATCATCACGCTTCACCACGCAGAGGTTGTCGAGCAGGCAGTGCTGTCCGACACGTCGCGTGGAGCGGACGGTTTTGGTTCGACGGGTCGCCGGCTATGACGGATGGACCGCGCATCCGAGTAGCTGGACTACTGATCAACCGTGGACGAGTATTGCTCGTGCGGCACGAGAAGGAGGGCCGATCCTACTGGCTGCTGCCGGGTGGCGGGGTAGAGAAAGGCGAACAACTCGACGAGGCGTTGCTGCGCGAACTCGCCGAAGAGTGTGGATTCGTACCCACCGCACTCGCTGGTCCGGTTGCGCTCGCCGAAACAATCCCACCCGACGACCTGCCGGTGGGTCGCCACATCCTGCACATGATCTTTGCGATCGATGTTCCAGAGACCGGTATCGAGGGTCTCGTCTCTGCGGATCAGGCCATTTGTGGTCATGCCTTTGTGGACCAGAACGCGCTCAGCGAACTCGACCTTCGCCCCCCGATCCATGCCTTCTTGCGGGACTACCGCCATGGCGACGCCTTTGTCGCACTGGGTCGGATGTGGGTGCAGTAGTAGGCGTTGTGTCGCTGGTAGCGTGCGCAGAGCCCGGCTGGTTTGGATTGCCGCGCCACGCGACAGCAGCGCCACTAGAACCGTCGTTCGCGCCTCGCCTGCGCAACCGCTGCCGTTACCGCCGCCCCCTCGATGCGATCATCAAGCGGGTCGAGCAGCATGGGCAGTCCGCGGTGATCGAGTGCCCACGACAACAACTGATCCGCAAGCCACGGATTTTTCGGAAGCAATGGTCCATGCACGTACGTGCCAATCACCCGTCCGACGCGACATCCCTCACTTAGCCCTTGCCCATCATTACCTGCACCAACAATCACACGACCAAGCGGAGCAACGCCACTGCCAAGTGTTGTGCGACCCGCGTGGTTCTCAAAACCAACCATGGAATGTCGCGCACCTGCCAACTCGACATCGACCAGAACATTACCGACCAGCCGCTTCGGGCCAGCAATCGTTTCGAGATCGACGAGACCCGTTCCCAGCGTCTCGCGACCCGATTGGTCCAGATAGCGATGCCCCAACAATTGGTAGCCACCACAGACCGCAAGCAACGGTACGCCATCGGCAATCGCCGATCCAAGCGCGGGCGCCTGCCCACGCAACGCCTCGGCCACGAGCGCCTGATCGCGGTCCTGGCCACCGCCCAACAAGATCACGTCCGCCCGAACCGGGTCGAGCTCCTCGCCCAGTGCAAGTGGAACAACCTCGACTTCGAGACCACGCCAACGCGCGCGCTGCGCGAGCACGCGCACATTTCCACGATCGCCATACATCGATAGCAACTCGGGATACAACGGCACAATCCGCAGCGTCATCGCTCCGTCTTCCAATAAGGCTGTGTCAGTCCGCGCCTCGTCAAGGCGCGTTGGATCTCGAGCATCGCCGTATAGGTGGCTAATACATAGACCTCGCCACCATCTCTGGTAGCGTCGATCGCAGCACCCACTGCCGTCTCGACATCGGCGACCCGCCCAACCCGAGCATCGTCGAGGTCCGCGTAACGCAGGCGTAACTCCAACTCGACAGCTCGCGTACCACTGCAGATCACCCCAGCAGCCGGTTCGAGCAGGCCCTCAAGATCAATATCCCAAATCCAACTGACATCACGGCCATCCGCTACACCATCATTGAGTGCCACCACAACCTGGTTTCCCGCCAGATCGGCGGCAATGGCACGCAGCGCCTCGTTCGCTCCCGTCGGATTCTTAATCAACAGCAGAACCGCCTCGCGCCCGTCGATCGCAATCCTCTCAAACCGCCCAAAGGCCGCAGCGAAGGCAGCCAGCCGTTGGCTTGCCAGGGCAGAGGGCACACCAAGGGCGAAGGCAGCAGCAATCGCTGCAAGCGCATTCTCGACGTTGTACAGCCCGGGGAGTGGCAGGACGACCTGACTGCTGCCGTCGGGAGCATCAAGTCGGAATACGGATCCGCGCACCCCGTCTAAACGCACTGCACGGGCGGCGAAGTCAAGTGCTCCTCGCTGGTGATCGCCGCGTGGGCAAGAGTACGCTCCAAGGTGCCCCAGATACATCGCGTCATAGTGGTAGGCAGCGCCGCAGTAGACACAGAACGTCGAATCCGCCGCCGCATCGCGCGAGGGAAGGGCAACCGCGGGATCGTCGATGCCGAAGCGAAAAATCTGGCCTCTCGTTCCGGCCAGCGCGTCAATTGCCGGATCATCCGCGCCCAGCACCAGCGTCACCTGCGGGTCGAGTCCCGCGACCATCGTGCGCCAACGGTCTGCCACGAGCTCCAGTTCTCCATGACGATCGAGCTGGTCGCGAAAGAGGTTTCCCAACACCATCACGCGTGGCCGGACCGACGCAGCGACGATCGGCAGCGCCGCCTCATCCACCTCGAGCACGCCAACACGAGCGTCTGCTGGACAATGCACTAGGGTTGTCGCTATCCCGGAAACCAAGTTCGCGCCGGCGGCATTACGACAGACCGTTGTGTCGTGCGCCAAAATCGTGTTGAGCATCGCAGCGGTCGTCGTCTTGCCATTCGTGGCGCTGATCGTGACCACACCGGCTTCGAGTCGCTCAGCGAGTGTACCGAGATAATCTGGCGCGATTCGCATAAAAATGTGGCCTGGGAGCGTCGTTCCACCGCCTTGGCGTGTCAGACGCGAGACGGTGCCCGTCAGGCGGGCGAGCTTCTCAGCTGTTGCTCGGCGAACGCTCACAGAATGGATCGTATCCCGCGGACTACGACGCCGCGACAACGGCGCGCGATCGCTGCAAGACCACCGTCACGAACAACGCGATTACGGCAATCACCGCATACACCACAAATGCCCTGCCCCCTTGGGCGAAGATGCCAGCGACGATCGGGGAGATCACGGCCCCAATGGCCCAGAGCGCATTCATCATTCCGTATGCACCACCTTGGCCGATACCCGCTGCTCGAGCGCCGTCGCCACAGGCCGTATAGGCAATCGTAAAGATTGGGGCCTGGATCCCGATCACGATCACGAGTACACCGACGTACCACGGAACGCCCAGCGGGATCATCAACAAGAGCAGCAATCCGGCGACCACGATTGGCAAAAATGTCATGGTGCGCACGCGATCGAGTCGATCGCCGAGTCGAGCGACGGCCACGATTGCTAGCACTGAGAGCACGCTCCCAAGCGTGTACACCCAGCCGATACTGGCGGGTGAGAGCCCCGCGCCATCGAGATGAAGCGCGCCCAGAAGTTGGAGAGCTCCCATCGTTAACGAGACGAAAGCGATCGCAACGAAACTCATCTGCAATGCCCCCGGGTGGATCGCGGCACGGAGTGCCGCGAAAGGCCCTTGCTGCTGCTCGTGCGCAACGGGACCCGCTTCGCCACCGGCTTCGAACACGGCCCAGAGTAGCGCGCCGAAGACAATGATACCGAGCACGATAAACGCGTTATCAATACCGACACGCGCCACGATTGGCCCACCGAAGACTGGGCCCATGATGGTCCCAACTGTCGCAACCGCATTCGCTGTTGACAGCCCACGGGCACGATCAGATCTCGGCAATGCCGCAGACAGCCAAGCAATCCCAGCCGACCAGACCACGGCCGAACAGATGCCCTGGGCGGCACGAACCACGATCAGAAGCGTCAGCGTATCGGCGAAGGCGATGGCCGGTGCGGCAACGACGAAGGCGCCAGCGCCGATCAGGGTTAAGCGCCGTGCCCCGATCCGATCTGCAAGGTACCCGGCAGGAATCGAAGCCAGGAGCACGGCGGCAGGATACGCGCCGAGCACAAGCCCTGCTTGATCGTCGCTCAGATTCAACTCCTTCTGCCAGACGGGCAGCAATGGAATCGCGGCAAGCCACGTCAGCATGTCGAGAAACACGAGCGTCGAGATAAGCGTCGTCAGGCGACGCGGCGATACGGGACGTCGGGAGGCCACGCGCCGGAGCTATCCGAGCAGCACACGATCGAGTGCGATTGCGAAGAAGATGCCGGCGAGATAGAGCAGCGAGAAGCGGAACATCTCGCGGGCTATGTCGAGGTCACCACGCGCACGATGGAGGCGAATCGCAAACTGCAGGAAACGCAATCCCAAGAGCAACGCGATCACGCCATAGATCGGTCCGAGGACCCCATCAGTGAGGCCCAACCAACCAATCGGAACAGGTAGCAAGGAGAAGATCAGCAGAATAATCGTGTAGACGATCATCTGAATGGTGGTGACGCGCACACCACGGACATTCGGCAGCATTGGCACACCCGCATGTTCGTACTCCTCCTGCTTGACCAGCGCCAGCGCCCAGAAGTGGGGAGGGGTCCACAAGAAGATCAGGCCAAACAGGATCACTGGTGCCCAGGCGATTGAACCCGTCACGGCAGCCCAGCCAACCAACGGCGGCATAGCACCCGCGGCGCCCCCGATCACGATGTTCTGCGGCGTGCGGCGTTTCAACCACATCGTATAAATGAAGACGTAGAAGAGGTTGCCAGCGAGCGCGAGTAACGCCGCCAGCGGCGTGGTCAGAATCACCAAAACGACGATGCCGAGGAACGTCAAGATGATCCCGAAGATGATTGCCGGCCGCGGTTCGATTCGACCCGCGGCAACGGGACGGTCCCGAGTCCGCTCCATGCGCACGTCAAGGTCCCGATCCAGCGCATGGTTGATCGCACTCGCTCCACCCGAGGCCAATCCCATACCGAGTAGCGCAGAGGCCATCAACCAAATGGGCGGAAGACCTGCTTCTGCCCAGACCATTCCCCCCAGCATCGTGATCAAAAGCAAGATCATGATGCGCGGCTTCGTCAACTCGAAATAATCGAGTAGATTCGACGCCTGGCGCGCTACGACAACGGGTTCAGCAGCCATCTGGCATTACTCGATCGCGGCGCATACTCACACGAGCAATCGTATCCGAGGAGGACGCGAAGCGTGTCCGTCTCAGACTCGGCGGTTCGCCACCAAAAGGTCGCGCAAGGCGATACCCATGCAGACACCACCGGTGAAAACCAGCCCGTGTTGCAGATAGTGCAGCGCCGCGTTGGTGTCGACGTGGTCGTCGAAGAAGGGTAGTAAGGCAACCCCTTGCAGCAGCAATCCGACGCCACCGAGCAGAAGCGCACGCATGGGAGTCATCAATCCGGACACAGTCGCAGGCTACCAATCTTTGCAAGGCGCTTGAGCCTACGCTGCTCGATTTCGTGTTTGGGGGCGGACGCCACATCCGCGGGGTTGGGCGGATGCCACAACCGCGGGGTTGTGATGTCCGCCCCCTAAGACCGTCTGTCGAGCGTGGTTGAGTCTGGGGGGCGGACATCAAAACCCCGCGGTTGTGGCGTCCGCCCTACCCCGCGGATGTGGCATCCGCCCAACCCCGCGGTTGTGGCATCCGTCCAACCCCGCGGTTGTGGCGTCCGCCCCCATCACGAAATCGAGCCTAACCCCTTTGTCCAGTCATGACCCCGAAGCCTCCTCGGAAGCCATCACCCCAACGTCACCTGTCTCCATGCTCATAGTCCAGAACGCCTAGACGACACCGCCTCAGCTAGGAAGCGTCGGCGTGGTGGAGCGCGCTGCGGTCAGTGCGCGTGTCAGATAGCGGAAGAGGTGCCATTGCACGATGATCGTCCACCAGATGCTGGTGATCACGTGGAGATAGTCGACGAACGTAAAAGCACCACCCGATGGGCGAAACAGCATCAGGACGCCGGTGGCGATAATCGGCACTCCGAGTGCGAGCATCATCAACGAGGCGATCGCGTCTTGCGGACGCCGCGCCTGGACGCGCTGCACAATTCGGCGCCAACCGAGTTCGCCCGACTTGACCATCGCCACGGCCAGTCCGACCGCGCTCGTCACGACGTGCAGCCAGATCAGCCAGTCTGCCGACGGCTCGCCCCGCAGGCTGAGGGTGTAAATCCAAAGCCCGGTCAAAAAGCCAATAATCAGGGGAGCGAGCGCAGTCAGACCAAAGATTGCTGTGGTGCGCCGAACCGGCTGGTGGTGACGCGCATAGTCCGCAGCGCGACGACGATTCCACTCGATTATCTCCTCGTCGGTGTAGTGCGAGGGGGGCTGCGACGCAGCCCAGAACGCGAGTCGCGCGAGAAAGAAAAAAGCAAGCAGCGGCGGAAGGAGGTGCGGTAAGTGAATTGCGACCCACTTCATGGGTCGTTACGCCTCAGCTACTCGGCAGCAAGTACACGACCGTAAACAGCACGACCCAGACGATGTCGACGAAGTGCCAGTAGATACTGATCGCGAGCAATCCGCTGTGGCGCTCGCGTGTCCAGCGACCTCTCACGGCGCGCACCATGCCGAGTAACAGGAGCACCAAGCCAATAAAGACGTGGATGCCATGTAGACCCGTCAGCGAGAAGAAGATCGCGCCAATCGAGCCGTCTTGGGGAGTAAAACCGATCGTCATGTACTCGTAGACCTGGAGGCCGAGGAAGATCGTGCCGAGGACGAATGTGGCCAGTAGGCCGAAAAACACTCCTGCCTTATTGCGGCGGTAGAGCGCGAGTAAGGCGAACTCGCAGGTAAAACTCGAGAGAACGAGTACCAGCGTATTGATCGAGGTTGCCTCGGCCGGAATATGGAAGCCGCCGGGCCAGTCGATCGCCTTGAGTAGCCGCAGGTTCGCGTAGTACATAAAGAAGGCACCGAAGAGCGCGAGCTCGGAAACCAAGAAAATAATCAGCCCCATGATCTCGGGACGCAGGCCCGTTCGATAGGGCTGGATTGGGGCTGCTGGCTGGTGGGCGGTGCTGCTCATGGTCTGTGTCCTAGGCCGGGAGGGCTAGGCACCAACTTTCTCGACAGATGCGGGTTCGGCCTCAGGGATAATCGCGTGTCTCGCACCCTCTTCGCCGTAGCGATACGGCCCGCCGATCACGCGCGGCGTGGTGGGGAAGTTAAAGGTGGGGGGTGGGGACGACAGCATCCACTCGAGCGTTAGACCAGCCCAAGGGTTTGCGCCCGCAAGCTTGCCGTGGCGCGCCGAGTGGATCATGTTGTAGACAAAGATCAGCGTGCTGGCTCCGAGCACGAAGGCAGCAATCGAGATCAGAGTATTCATCCATGCGAATTGGGGGTCATAGTCCATCACGCGGCGTGGCATACCGAGAAGGCCTAGGTAATGCATTGGGAAGAAGGTCACGTTGAGCGCAACGAAGGTTATCCAAAAGTGCCAGCGGCCGAGCAGCTCGTTGTACATGCGCCCCGTCACCTTCGGGTACCAATGGTAGAAGCCGGCATAGACCGTCATGATCGACCCACCAAACAAGACGTAGTGGAAATGGGCGACGATAAAGTATGAGTTCGTGATCGAAACGTCGAATGGTACGACGGCGACCATCACCCCAGACAAACCACCGATCACGAAGGTAAAGATAAAGCCCACGGCAAAGAGATTGGCGGTGGTCAGACGCACCACGCCGCCCCAAAGAGTTCCGAGCCACGAGAAGATCTTGATGCCCGTCGGGATCGCAATCAGCAGGGTCGAGATCATGATCGGTACCCGTAGCCAAGGCTGCATGCCCGAGGCGAACATGTGGTGAGCCCAGACAGCGAAGCCGAGAATTGCGATGCCCGCCGAAGAGAAGGCGACGGCGCGGTACCCGAAGATTGGTTTGCGTGAATGGGTCGCGATGACCTCGCTGATGATCCCGAATCCGGGCAAAATCATGATATAGACCGCTGGGTGTGAGTAGAACCAGAAGATGTGTTGATAGACGAGCGTGTCACCACCGCCACCGATCGTGAAGAAGTGCGTGCCCATCTCACGATCGAACATCGCCATAAACATCGCGCCGGCGATAAATGGGGTGGCCGCGACGACGAGTGCGGACGTCGCCAAGTTCGCCCAGACCAGCAGTGGCATGCGGAACAGCGTCATGCCAGGCGCGCGCATCGTAATGATCGTGACGAGGAAGTTGACGGCCGTGGCAATCGATGAGGCACCGGCGAGCTGCACACCGAGTTGATAGAGCGTCATGCCGTATCCACTCTGTTGTGAGAGGGTCGGATAGCCCGTCCAGCCAGCGTCGAACGAGCCGAACATAAAGGACGTGAGCAGCGTAAAGGCCGCGACCGGCAGGAGCCAGAATGAGAGGGCGTTGAGGCGCGGGAAGGCCATGTCGGCAGCGCCGATCATCAACGGAATGACGTAGTTACCAATCCCCGCAAAGACGGGTACGAGGAAGACAAATATCATGATTACGCCGTGCTGGGACAGTAGGCCGTTGTACTGCTCGGGCGACAGGCTCTGCGCCGCGGGCCGGGCCAATTCTGAGCGGAACACCATGGCGAACATGCCGCCGACGAGGAACATGATGAAGGTGAAGACGACGTACTGGATACCGATCACTTTGTGATCGGTATTGAATTTGAAGTAATCGCGCCACGACTTTGCGCCATGCGTGGAATGATCGTTTGGATCGAGTTCGCCACCCGTCATCCATGTCCACCAGTAGTCGAATCCGCCGATGCCAACAACGAAACCGATGCCGCCAGCAATGTAGGCCACCGTCAGGAGCGTCGACTCTTGAAGAACGGGATCCATGCCGACCAGCGCCCGCGCAGCGACGGTGATCAAAATTGCGATTGCCGCGAAGGCCGGGGCGACCCAAAGGCAACGCGCAAGGGTGGGCTTAAGGACGGCGGTCATCGTACGGGTACTCCCCTGGTAGTTCGCAGAGTCATGTACATCAGCTACTACTGACCGCGGTGTCTGCGCTAGCCGTTGCAGCGACCTCGGCAGCGGCTGTCTTTTGCTGCGCAATCCACGCATCGAAGTCGGCGCGCGAGACGACCCGCACTTTCGGAATAATCGAGTCGGGCAAGGCGCTATTCATCGCGGTGTGTCCAACACCGCAGAGGTAGGCACAGATAATGTCGTACTCACCGATCAGCGTCGGTATCGTCGATACCTCGTTGGTCTGTCCCGGTGTGGCGTTCATCTGCAAGCGCCAAGCCGGCACCCAGAATGAGTGAATCACATCGGGGCTGGTGATCTCGAAGATAACGGGTTCATTGACGGGCAGGACGAGTTCCTGTTGCTCTTTGAGTTCGATGCCTTTCGTCATGTAGTCGTACTTCCAACCATATTGTTGGCCGAGGACGTGCACGACTTGCCCTTTACTGCGCGCCTGTGCTTCGACGTCATTGCGGTCGAGGACCCACCAACCGCCAGCACCGCAGAGCACAACGATGATGAAGGGAATTACGGTCCAGACAACTTCGAGCCACGTGATGCCGTGGAGGTTGATGCCCTCGCGCTCGTCGTTCGGGCGGGCGCGGAAACGGTAGACCGAAACCAAGAGGAACAAGACGACGATGCCAAAGATGACGCCGGAGAAGCCGAGAAAGAAGATGTAGAGATTGTCAATGTCAGAGGCTTCGGCAGAGGCCTGTACCGGCAGCGTGCGCAGCACGATCAGGAGGACGCTGATGATGGCTCCGACAGCCGTTCCAATAATTACGAGCGGGAAAACCTTGAGTGTTTTCATTGATTCTCTATCGACTCGGCTGGCGCAGCGTAAAAACCAATTCTGCTCACGCTCGGCATCGTAGCCATGTTTGCGGACGAACAGCAACATCGCACCAATCGCAACGTGCGCAGGGAGCGGTGTTGTGCGCGTGCACCTCGACCAGTGGATGATGCACGCTATGCTGTCTCCAAGCACCGATGCCCGGTGCCGACGCTGGAGGATCGACTAAACCGATGAGCGCAGATCAGACGATCAGCACGGGGGAAACAGTCGACGAGACGATGACACAGCTCGATTACGTCGACCGAGTACTCGAGCCGCGCGATACCGGCACTCAGACGGTGTCGGCCATGTTGGCGGGCTTGGCCTGTGGGCTCGGCGTGCTTGCTGTCTGGTTCGCTCCGATGATCACCGGTTTCTTCGCTATTGGGTTTGCGATTATTGCGCTGGTGTTAGCGGGGGAGCGTACGCGCACTGCCAAGATCGCACTAATCGTGGCAACTTTTGGCTGGCTAATTGGTTCGCTCTTGGCGATCGTGACGGGCAATTCGGCGATCGGTATCTCACTGTAGGGATCATGCTGGGTGTCATGAGACAAGGGAGATCACCACAAACGCAATCGCGTAGAGTGCGCCGCCACCGGCCAGAATTGTGACGATTGGTAAACCGGTTGCGATGATCAGCGCGCCGGCGACGGCGCCGAGTGCGAGAGCGAGCACGATCGCGATCTCGAACAGGGCACGACGGTCCTGTTCGTAGACCGATGGCATCGTCGGTATTACGCCTGCTCGTTGGCTGGCGGATTCGCTGCAGCGGTCTCAGCAGGGATCGCGGTCTCAGCAGTGGTCGCGGGAGCAGGAGGAGTCGCGGTCTCAGCAGGGGTCGCGGGAGCAACAGGGGTCGCGGTCTCAGGAGGGGCTGCGGTCTCTGGTCCAGCGGCCGCCGGCAGAGCCGCTGGAGCAGTCTCCGGCTCAGCCGCAGGCGTGCCTTCGACGCCGGCACGAAACTCGGTAGCCGCCTCGCCTAGCAGGCCGACATGCGCCTTAGCGGTTTCGCCGGCCGTCTTCGTGGCCTTACCGAGCGTCGTCTGTGGCTCGTGTTGATCGCTTCCTTCACCGATGGCTGCACGCATATCTTGCGCGGATGCGCTGACGGAACGTGCGGCTCTACCGATTGCGGTCTGCGGATCCTGACCGGTGGCACCGGCACGTGCATCATCGACAAGGTTTGTGAGCTCTGAGCGAGCTTCTTTAGCCGCGTCCAGGGCAATTGCCGCGCCTTCGCTGGCCTTTTCCCGGCCAGCTTTGGTGGTGCGATAGACAGCAGAGTTCTCGTCCGCTTCCTCGCCAAAACTGGTCTGCAACTCCTGCGCGGCACCCTTGATGCCCGAGCCCGTATCTTTGATGCGATCGCCGGCACGGCGGAACAGCTTCTTGCTGCCGCCGACGCCAAACACGAGGAAACCGATCACGACCACGATCCCGATCTGCCATAGCGTTAACCCGAACATTGATTCTCCTGCGGTGTCGTCAACACATCCTAGTGATCAGGATCAGTCGTAGTCTACCGACGCAGCATATCGTTGCCTTGCCTAAACGAAAACGCCAAACTACCTCACGCCTGATAATCATGGTTATGGGAAGTTGTGGTGGCAGGCACGCGTAACCGGGTTTCCTTCAACAAGTAACCGTCCACCCCGCTGCTCATCCACGGTCGCGACCAGGAAACGTTCGGCTGTGTACGTTGTGGAGGATCCAGTAATGCGTGGTTTGATGGACTTGAGATCGTGTGAAGGGATTTCGTTTTGGGGGCGGACGCCACAACCCCGCGGTTGTGGGGTCCGCCCATCCGCGGGGTTGTGGCGTCCGCCCCCAAAACGAAACCGAACCGCTAGGTCGATCGGCTTCTGTCGTGGAGCCACTCGACAAAACACGATAGGCTGCTGTGTATGCGCTTTGTGATTTTGGGTGGAGGTCCGACTGGCTATGCAGCAGCATCCGCTGCGTCCGCTCTCGGTGCCGAGGTAACGCTGATTGAGGACCGCGGGCTCGGGGGCTCGTGTACGTTGACGGATTTGATTCCGTCGAAGACCCTGCTCTCGACCGCGACGGTGTTGGCTGCGATCGACCGAGCCGACCAATCAGGCGTCGTCTTCGAACATGGCAAGCCGCACGTCGACATGTTGCGGGCGGTTGCCCATGCGCGTTGGGTCGCCACCCACCAATCGCGAGGGATTCGCGATCGACTCGCAGAGACCACCGTGCGGGTGCTCCATGGGCGCGGCGTGGTCACGAAACCAGGCATGATCCATGTCGATTGCGATGGCTACACATCTGAGGTCGAGTACGACAATCTGCTGATCGCCACCGGCGCGAGTCCTTGGGTCCCCGCGTTTGCAGAGTTTGACCATGATCGCGTCTTTACGACGCGTGAGGTCCTCGATCAGCGTGAGACACCCGCGCACCTGCTCGTCGTTGGTGCTGGCGCAACGGGGTGTGAGTACGCCGAGTTCTACGCCTCGTCGGGTAGCCAAATCACACTGCTATCCGCGCGCTCGCAGGTGCTGCCCGCTGAGGACGAGGATGTCGCCGAGATCGTGCAAGAGGGTTTCCTCTCGCGCGGCATTGAGATCCAGATGGATACGCGTATCACTCACGTGGACGTTGACGACGATCATGTGCTCGTCAAGGCCGCCGATGGTCGCACCTTCCGTGGCTCTCACGCGATCATCTGTATGGGACAGCGCGCGAACACCGCTGGGCTCGGCCTGGACGCGCTTGGCGTAGATCTCGATGAGCGCGGGGCAATTGTGATCGACGAGCACATGCGCACGACGGTCGAGGGTATCTATGCTGCCGGCGACGTCTCCGGCGGCATGATGCTCGCCTCAACGGGTGCGATGCAGGGGCGCCATGCGGCGCTGCACTCATTCGGTGCAATCTCGGAGCCGTTGCAGCTAAAGAACGTTGCTTGGACGATCTTCACGCGCCCCGAAGTGGCGACTGTTGGTCTGACCGAGTCTGCCGCAGCACGTGAGGGCATTACGGTCGACGTTACCAAGCACTACCTCGGCGCTAATCCCCGCGGCGTTATCTCGGGTTGGCGTGAAGGCATGATCAAACTGATCACGGAGCCCGCGACGGGCATTCTGCTTGGTGGTTCGATTGTCGGCTATCGCGCATCGGAGAACATCGCACTGATTGCGCTCGCAGTGAATGAACACTTAACGGTCGAATCGCTCGCCAATACGGGGGTCGTTACCCCCTCAATGTCGGAGTCACTGCAGCGTGCTGCAGAACGGGCGATGAACCGTCGCATCGCAACAAGTGGATTGGGCATCGCGCTGCCACAGACGCAGCCGCTCGGTGCGTAGCCGAGACGCCTTCCAACAGCACATCCTCCCCCACGGCAAAGCCGCGGATCGACAGCACCCTTAGGGCACAGGGACTGTTGTCGTCTCTGTTGTGGAGGCGTCAGTGACCCCGTCAGTGACAATGCCCGGGACGACTGGTTCGACCGGTACACGCGGCCCGACGCGAATGATCCCGTTCGCTGGCGCGTACCGCCAGCGCCAACTCTCACTCGCGATCAGCTTGCTGTTCCGATAGATCTTGCGGCCATAGGTGATCTTGAACCCGTTCTCGCCTTTTTTCTGATCAAGTACAAGCTCGCCTGGAGCGAGACTTTTATCACGAGTCCTGAGCATTCTCGCCTTCTTGTAGCCATGCGGGGTTCCCTCGACCGCTTCCACCCTACGTCCGAGCGGGTCGGATAAGAACTGCACCGTGACCCCTTCATCGTTGGTGTGGGTCAAGATCACGATTGGCGCATCCCAATTATTCTCGAACACCAATTCGGGGCCACCCCACGAGACCGTTGCCTCGCGCCCCATCGGGTAGCGCGAAATCCAGAACGAGTGTGGTGTGTGCGCAATCAACTTGAGTCCACTGAAGAATGCTGCATTAAATACCGTCGTTGAAATCTGCGAGATTCCGCCCCCCACAACGTCTTCGAGAATGTTGTCGTCGCCGATCATTGGTGCTTCGACAAAGCCCCGGGCCAGTGTGCGTTCGCCCAACGCCTCGTTGAGTGAAAATCGGCCGTGGGCAGGAATGATGAACTGGTCGAGAATCTCGGCTGCACGCTCGATGTTCGAGACGCGAGGCCCCCCGTTATAGGGCGTGAAGAATTGGCCAACAATCTGCTTGATGCCCATGTTTTGCGCTTCGCTATTCGTCAGCGCAGGTTCGCGCATACCGACAGTGATTGGCACAACTCGCTGTTCTGGGTTCTGTTCCCAGACGCGGACGAGCGCCTCGACGTCGACGCCACGACCGTTGCGACCGCCGATGATTCGCGCCTTTCCTTGCCTGTTGGTCGTAAATGTCGCGTTGCGTGCTGGCTTCTCCGCCTTACCGTAAACGCGGCCAAAGTACGCGCGTAGCACGCCCCGCGAGATCACAAAACGGAGCCCCGTGCGCTCTGTTTCGATGCCTGCGGAGCGCAAGATCACCCCTTTGGGCACCAGGCTTGTATCGCCACCGAGTGTGACTGCATGGCGTGTGCTCACATAGGTGCGGGCCTGCTCGGCCGTCGCTGTCGCTGCTGTTGTTGTGATGAGGGGGGAAACGACGACGGTCGGTACGACAATCTCTGGGCCAGTGTGTCCAACATTGCGCAACGCCCGACGCAGCTCCGTGGCGCTGATGCGCTGACCATCGACGGCGGGAGTCACGATAAAGGCGCCGCTACCATTCGTCGTAATGGCGGCGGACTGTGGTGCGATATCAACAGCCTGGCGCATCGGCAGCGTGGCGCGCAGATAGGACTTGTTGTTAAACAGGTAGGTCAGGGGAATCTCGCGTACCGTGGTACTTCCGAGCCGCCCTTGGAGGCGTTCGAGGAAACTCGATTTGCCTTGAGCGGCACGCACAGCGGCTGCCGCATTCGGGCGTAGGTCGATCGTCGCAGGGTCGATCTGGAAACGATTGCCTCCAACGATCATGATCACCCCACGAGCGACTAGATCGCTGCCGTGAGAGCGAACCACCGTCAGCGCAGCAGCCGTGGTCATACCACCAACTGCCACCCCATCGATACGCGTACCTTCAGGAATGTTGACGCCGGTATCCCGCCCGAGATAGGCTGCTCCGCCGGCGAGCACAAGAGCGATCAGCGCGAGACCTCCCGCCACGACGAAGGGCCAGCGTCGTAGTTTACGCCGTGGCTTTGGTGTTCGTGGGCCAAGACTGGCTGCGGCCGGTTCCTCAAAGCGGTGCACCCGCATCCGCTGATCGGAATTCGCCATGGGTCAGATTCTACGGTTCTGCGTTGGCCCCTGCGAGGATAACCACAGACACCATCGCCGCATCGATCTACCGCTGCACTTACGCAGACTGCGCGAGATAGTCCCGCAATTCGGGATTTGCCTTGGCGAGCGTCGCCAGAGCGCGCCCTTCCACCTGTCGGACGCGCTCACGGGTGCAGCCGACCTCTGCACTAACCTGATCGAGCGTACGAGTGCCGGTGCCGTCGAGGCCATAACGCAACTCGACAATCTCGCGCTCTTGTTGGTGGAGTTGGTCGAGGGCCAGTTCGAGATCAACCACAACATTGCCTTCAGTTATCGCCCGGTCCGGCCGGATGGCGTGCGGGTCCGCGACCAGATCAGCAATATCGGAGGCTCCATCGCCTACACCAACATCGAGCGAGATCGGATCGTCGATGACATCGAGGAGCGCTACGACCTTCTTGATGCCGAGCCCTGTCGCGCTCGCGAGTTCCTCGGGCGTTGCGGGACGGCCGAGTTCTTGTCGCAGGCGTCGTTCGGCCTTGCGCACCCGCTTGAGGTTGTCAACCACGTGGACGGGCAGGCGAATCGTACGACCCTGATCCGCGATTGCGCGACTGATCGCCTGCTTGATCCACCAAGTCGCATACGTTGAGAGTTTGAAGCCCTTCCGGTGATCGAATTTCTCGACGGCGCGCATTAGGCCGACATTGCCTTCCTGAATGAGATCGAGCAGCGGCACGCCTGAAGCGGCGCTATACGGACGCGCGATCGACATCACAAGACGGAGGTTGCGTTCGATGAGCTCCTGCTTGGCGCGCATGTCGCCTGCATCCTTGCGCCTCGCAAGTGCGGCCTCTTCGCCCGCACTGAGCAGCCGGGTATCGCCAATCTGGCGGACATACGTAAACAGCAGATCGACCTCTGGCGTTTCGTCAAAAGAATCGTCAATGGTCTCGACGGCGGGCTGATCAAAGTTTGCGTCCGTCTCGACGATGCGACGGCTGCGTGCGGGGCGTTTGGGTGTGGCGATTGCTGTCATTGCTTTTGCAGGATTCCGCGTTGTCGCCGTTCCTACCACCCAGCGCCAGAAATCCTATTGGAGTCCTAACGAATTCCGCATATCTTTGACTGTTTTCCGCTGTACGTACACACAACGCCAACAAGCACCGCAGGCCAATAGTCGCTAATCGGTCGGAATCTGGAGTATCTGACCTGGAGTCAGCAGCGCACTATTGAGGCTATTGACACGCTTGATTTCCCCCACCATGTCGCGCGGATCCCGACTACTGTGGTCCGTGGCGATCGACCAGAGCGTGTCGCCGCTTTGGACGGCGTACATCTCGGGTGTGCCAGACCCTGCACTGATCGGTGCGGTGCGCAGGCCAATCACGAGCACAAGAGCGAGCGCGGCAAGGAGTAGGCCAAGAGAACGGAGTATCCGAATATCGAACATATGTTCGGTACAATAGACCGAACGGGCGTTCGTGTCAAGTCTCTGCTACTGCAACTGATCTATTGCAGTAAACAGGGCGTCCAGTACGCGATCCGGACCGTTGCGCACCACGTCATCGGTGACCAGCCCTGTCAGCGCTGCGGTATCTACAATCGCTTGCTGTGCCGAGGTATCGTCGAGGTGCTTCGTATTCAGCGCGATGGCAGCCACTCGCGCAGGGCGCACCGCTGCTGTGGCCCGCTCGTAGATCTCGATCACTTCGGGTAGCGGCGGAATCGGCCGCGAGCGGTAGTCGTCGTTGTGCGTCTGACCTGCGAGGTGCTGGAGAATTAGTACGTCTGGCTGCGACCCGTGTAGTAGTCCCATCGTGACGGCGCTGTAGCCGGGGTGCAGCAGCGAGCCTTGCCCTTCCAGGAACAGCAGGTCGCCGTGGGTTGCACCCTCGTCAATCAGTGCTTCTGCGGCGCCATTGACGTAGTCAGAGATGACGTGATCGACAGCGATACCCCAGCCACTGATGGCGATGCCCGTCTGGCCGGTCGCCACGAATACGCCCTTGCACCCACGCGCGCAGGCACCGTTCGTTAACTCGAGCGCCGTGGACATCTTGCCAATCGCACAATCCGTGCCCACCGTGTGGACGACACGGATACCTGTAGGACGCGAGAGATCGAGGCGGGGAATCGTCAGCCCTTTGGGCGATTCGCGCAGATCCTTTAGCTCGACGCCATACTCGTGGGCGGCGGCGACCAGAACGGGGTCGTCAGCGAGCAGCGTATGCAGGCCAGCCTCCACGCTCATGCCGAGTTGCATCGCCCGCACGAGCTGGTCGCGCCAGGTGTTTGTCAGCTGACCACCAGCGGGTGCCACACCAATCAACGCCACCGTTGCACCGAGCGCGCGGGCAGCGTCGACATCGGCGACGATCGGTACATCGCGACGCGCGAAGGGCACCACCTCGGCGCTCGTGCGGCCGTTCTGCGTACTGTCGACGACACAGACGATGTCGCGACTGCCAAAGCGCAGCACGCCGTGGCCCGTCTTGGCATCGGATTCAGCCCAGAACCCCTCCGCCAATACCGCCAACTGCTCACTCATGCCGCCTCCACCCCTAATCCGGATCGATCCGAAACCACGACTACCCCATCCACAAAGCCAAGCCCGCGGTACGGACCATCGTCGATCAACAAGTGCCCATCGAGGTCCACGTGGTCGCAGAGGGAGGCGATCTGCGCGCCTTGGGCGATACCAAGCTCCGATTCGATCATGCAACCGATCATCACATTCAAGCCGTGTGCCCGCGCTGCGCGTGCCAGCGATACGCCGCCGCGAATGCCGCCCGTTTTCGCGATCTTAATGTTGACGCCGTCGCCCAGCTCGGCGCAGCGCGGCACATCGTGCGCGTCCTGACACGATTCGTCGAGAATCACGGGGAGCCGTGTGGCCATCTGCCGGTAGGCGCGGTACGCGTCAACGTCCTCACGATGGAACGGTTGTTCAACAAATTCAACCCCCAGTCGGAGCAGATCCGGCGTGATCGCCTTGGCGATCTCAATGTCCCAGCCTTCGTTGCCATCAATGCGAATCGGTCCGTCAAAGCCGGCCCGTACGGCCTCGAGTCGCTCAAGGTCGGCGGCACCACCAACCTTCACCTTGAGCACCTTGTAACCGACGGCGCGTCGCACCTTATCCGCCGTTCCCTCAACCGTGTCGATGCCAATCGTGAACGAGGTCGGCGGACTGACGGCATCGAGCCCAAGTAAGCGCCATGTCGGCTGCCTGAGTCTCTTTCCAATCCAATCGTGCAGCGCCCCATCGATCGCCATCCGCGTTCCGCCCATCAGACCCTCGGACCGCAGGCGGCGCATAATCGACTCGAGCGCGAAGGGGTCCGAGCCGAGCATGGCCGACACATCGCGCTGCGCCTCGGCGAGCATCGCCTCGGTGGTCTCGCCGTGATAGTCGACGGGCGCTCCCTCTCCGCAACCGACGATGCCGTCGTGCTCGAACTCGACGATCAGCACCGGTTCGTGCGTCGAGACGCCCCGCGCGATCTGAAACGGTTCGTGCAGCGTCAAGTTCTCGATATGGGCGGTCAATTGCATTGCTGAACCGTACGACAGAGGCACCTCGTGCCGCTCCGCTATCCTGCCTGCCTTCGCCCCCGTAGCTCAGTGGATAGAGCACAGCCCTCCGAAGGCTGGGGTCAGACGTTCAAATCGTCTCGGGGGCATCCGTAGGTGCTGAAACGAACGGTGATCCTCAACCTCCAATCGAAGGCACTGCTGAGCTCGCCTCGACCGGCAGCACCGGCACGCTGGCCTCGTTGGATGCTGGGAGAACCACAACACCATCCCCTGCCGGAACGACGGGCAGATCGTGGGCCTCAGACGCCACCGGCTGCGTATCCATCACGGTGGTCGTCACGACCACCGTCTCGATGACCGCCGACGCATCGTCTCGCCCGGGCTGTGGTGCGATCTGCTGCGCCACCTCACGCTCGCGCGACGCGACCAGATCGGTCGCCACGAGCGGGTGCGCAGCATCGCCCAGCAACACGTCTGCTGCGGGAGCCTCGATCGAGACAGGGTTGCTGACAGACGTACCCATCGAGCCAGTGGGAAGCAGTAGCGCTGCGGCCGCTCCTGCCAGCATCACCACGATTGCCAATGGAACCAGGAGACGCCGTCTCGAGCGGCGAGCGGGCTTCCGCCGTGGAGGCCGAACGGTGGCGCTCGATTCTGGCTCAAAGTCGACGGGGACATCGGGCGGCAAAAGATCGAGGAGGTGCTGTGTCCCGGCACGCGCCGAGGCACTCGATCCGAGCCAGACGACGCCATCGATCCGCAATCGTCCATCCGTCGCAGACACCAGCATCGTGGGCGTCACATCGTTGGGGTCAAGTCCCGCCTCCCTGAGCGCCGCAGCGATCAATACCGCCTGTCGACGCGCATCTTCTGGCAGTGGACCACTTTCCCCCGATGGGGCTGCAGCAATCACCGCCCACGCCGCACCATCCTCATCGACAACCAGCTCGCGCAGTGTTGGCAGGCCTGCCGCCTGTTCGGCCGCGCGCCACGCATCCTCCCAGGCGTCCACGGCAGCTAGATCCCCCGGCACACCCACCACGCGGCACGCCGCGTCGCCCGGGTCGGCGTCGAGATCGATCGCGTCGATCATCCCCGTGCGTCGTAGCGCTCCCGCGAGCCGATAGCGCTCACCGATCACGATCCCGCGTGCTCCAGGCTGCCATTCCATGACCACAGCATCGCCCGGGAACAGTAGGTCGACGACTGCACGGACGCGCAGAGTTGACGCGGACACGCGCGTACGGCGGACGCATACGCTCGAACGAGTCACACCGGCAGCCGTTTGTTAGGTCAAAGGCCACGCAATCGGTTGCAACATTGCAACGAGTTCGTCTTGCCGATCGAGCATCTCGCCTGCATCGGTCTCATGGTCGTACCCCAAAAGATGCAACGTACCGTGGACGAGTAGGTCGACCAGTTCGTCGCCGCACTCGACCTCGTTTTGGTCTGCCTGCGCACGTAACACCGGCACGCAAATGACAATGTCACCAAGCATCCGTGTCACGCCATCCAAGTCGTCATCACCATCGTCGTCGATCGGAAACGACAGCACATCGGTCGGCGTATCGAGCGCACGATGCTCACGATTGAGCGTCTGCATCTCGTCCTCGTCAACGAGCACGACACCAACCTCAACCTCCCCCACTCCCTCAGCTCGCAGTACCGCCGAGACGACGGCGGCGATCTCACTCTCCATCACACCTGTCGCTACGCGATCGTCGAGTTCGACACTCATGCGGACTCCTCATCCGAGACGCGGTACGCCTCCACGATCTCCTGCACAAGCTTGTGTCGCACCACGTCGGCGCGTTCGAACTCGATGATCTCGATGCCTGCAATGCCTTGCAGCACCGTGCGCGCCTCGATCAGTCCCGACACCTTGTCGCGGGGTAGGTCGATCTGGGTTGGGTCCCCCGTCACGACGACCTTCGATCCCATCCCGAGCCGCGTCAAGAACATCCGCATCTGCTCGCGCGTGGTGTTCTGCGCCTCATCGAGGATGATGAACGCGTCGTTGAGCGTGCGGCCGCGCATAAATGCCAGTGGCGCCACCTCGACGACGCCGCGCTCCAGCAAAGCTGTAACGCGTTCGCCCTCCATCATGTCGTAGAGCGCATCGAACAGGGGACGCAGATACGGATCGACCTTTGCCATCAGATCGCCCGGGAGGAAGCCGAGTCGCTCGCCCGCTTCGACGGCAGGTCGCGTCAGGATGATCCGCGACACCTGTCGCGCATCGAGTGCGGCGACGGCAAGCGCCATCGCCAGATACGTCTTACCGGTGCCCGCAGGCCCACAACCAAACGTCATCGTGGTGTTGCGAATCGCGTCGACGTAGCGTTTCTGGTTGATCGTACGGGGCTGAATCGTCGTGGTGCGATAGCGCCAGACGACATCGCTGAGCACATCTTTGGCGTGCCCATCCGTGGCCAACACGCCGGTGACGGCCTCGACCGTCTGCGTCTCGAGCGCCGTCCCTCCTGCCACCAGGTCTCCGAGTTCGCCGAGGACCGTTTGGGCTCGCAAAACCTGGTCGTCGTCACCGTGCAGCATCACCTCGTCGCCACGGAGGTAGACCTTGCAACTCGCGGTCTGCGCCACCGCCTTGAGCACCTCATCGCCGCGCGAGGAGAGCTCGCGTGCAAGGGCGTCGGAGACGATGAACGAGGTTCGCGTCAAGCGCCGAGCGCCTCGCGTACTGCCATCGAGACAGCCTTGCCATCCGCGCGCCCAGCCGTCTTTGGCTGCAGCAGTTTCATCACTGCCCCAAGATCCTTGGGCGTGGTCGCTCCCGCTTCGACGATCGCCGTCGCGATCATGACACTCAACTCGCCCGGCGCAATCTGTTCGGGCAGGTAACCGTCGATCAGCGCCGCCTCCGACTCCTCTTTGACCGCAGCCTCCTCGCGTCCCCCTTCACGGAAGCTCTCGGCAGCCTCGACTCGGCGCTTCCGCTCGCGAGTCAACACCTGGATGGCCGTCATCTCATCGAGCACACCATTGGCCTTCTCTGCGTCGGTCAGCGCGGCCAGCAACATCGAGAGCGCACTGACCTTCTCCGCATCACGCGCAAATCGTGCTTCGCGAAGATCTGCTTTGACCTGCTCGATCATGTCTCGGCCTTTCGGTTGATCCTGCCACCTACGACAATAGCCGTCGTAGGCGCCGCCACGACCCGTCGTCCAGCATTCAAACGCACTAACTTTGTCCGATCCGGTCGAGCACGACGGCAGCCGCTACGACCGCGGCGGTCTCCGTTCGTAAAATGGTTGGGCCAAGCGAGACGATCGGCACTCCCGCGGCTCGAGCGAGCGCGAGTTCGGTAACCGCGAAACCTGCCTCGGGTCCGATCAGCAGCGTCACCGGCAAACCTGCTCCTGTCAGCGCTGTATCAAGAGCACTGTCCGCCTCCTCGTGTGACAGAAGAACGGCCCCAGCGTGGAGCGCGTCAGTCAATGCAACGGGAGCCAGAATCGCAGGAATTTTTGGCAGTTTCGCCTGCGCGGCAGCGGCCGCGGCGATCCGTTCCCATCGATCAGTCCGCGCCTCGCGTCGCCGCCCGACGGCTAGCAAAGGACCAATTACACTGACACCCAACTCGACGAGCTTCTCGACCGCATCGTCAGCACGCGGCCCGCTCTGCGCGAGCAGCACGCGGATCGGCGCGAGCTCCGGTTGCGGGGCAGATTCCTTCCCCAGGAGCAGCTTCCCTCCCTTCGAGTCTTCAACCGTAGCCATAAAAACGCGGCCCGTGCCGTCCGCTACCTCAACCACCTCCCCCACCTCCAGCCGCAACACTTTGTGCAATCGCTTCGCATCAACGGCGGCGAGCGTGACCTGCGCGGCGGAGGCCGTTGCGACATCTGGTGGGAGGAAGAAGCGGAAGATGTGTGCCACTCCGCAAAGGGTACGTGGTGCGCGAGCTGAGAGTCAGGAGGGGGCGCGTACGAACAGAATCGAACGCCAGCCGTCAAGGACTTGCTCGCCCTCAATGCGCCATCCGTCATAGACCAATGGATCTTCAACCCGTAGGCCACCTACAATCAGACGATTCGGAAGCCCCTCGCGCTGCAGCAGCATCTCAACGATCTTGCGCTCGATGTTCGCGACCACGAGATCGACCTCGGGCAGCGGCTCCATAATCGCGTCCCCGAGACGAACCTCGATCACGTCGCCAACGCCATTAATCTCTGCGTTCTCACGCGTGGAATCAATTGCAAACTGGTCGATGTCCATCGCTAGAATCGGCGAATGTCCGGCACGCGCTGCAAGAATTGCCAATAGTCCCGAGCCACAGCCAAGGTCGAGTAGACGACCCGGCGGCTCGGCGGCGAGCAGCGTGCCAGCACCGCGTGTCGACCCATGCGCACCCGTGCCGAAGGCGTGCCCCGGGTCGAGAATGACGGCGTCGACCGGCTCGTCAATCCACGGCGGTCGAACCCACGTATCGGCAATTTTCACGGGGTGGTGGAACTTGCGCCACGCGTCGCGCCAACCGTCGGGCACGGTCTCAGGCGTCGCAGTCAGCCAGTCGGGCAGTTGGGGCGCCGGCTCGTCGACACCGAGATAGCCCGCAAACCCGATTGAAGTCCCGCGTGCAATCTCCTCGAGACCGCCCGGAAACGCCTCGAGCAAGAACACGATCGCCTCTTCTGCGCGTCCCGCCGGCACTTCGATCTGCCATCGCGTAAGTGGCGGATCAACCACGCGAGCGTCCACGACGCATGCGACCAAACAGGCCACGCTCCGTGGAGTACGCGTCCTCGTCAATCGCCTTATCGAGCTCTTCGACGAGCAGACGAGCAGTCGGCTCGAGCTTGCGTGGCACGTGGACGGCGAACGTGACATGCAGGTCGCCGCGGCGCTTCTCATTCCCAATCATCGGCATGCCCTTGCCGCGCAGTGTTCGCCGTTCGCCCGGCTGCGTCCCCGACTGCAACACGATTGTCTCCATGCCCTCAAGGCACGGGACGTGCACGGTAGCGCCAAGCATCGCCTGCGTGACGGTGAGGTCCACGAGCACGTGCAGGTCGAGGCCATCGCGCACGAGCGCTGGATCCTCGTCAATCTGGATCGCGACATAGAGATCACCGGGCGGCGCCCCCGGATCACCCGCATGGCCCTGACCTACGACACGCACGCGCTGGCCCGTATCGACGCCCGCGGGAATACCGACGCTGACCGTGCGCTGCTCCGGCTGCCGACCGCGACCGCGACACGCCGTACACGGAGTCTCGACCGTCGCTCCGCGCCCGCGACACGCCGGACACGGCATCTGTCGGACGATCTGCCCGAGCGGCGTATTCGAGATCTGTCGTACCTCGCCGATGCCACCGCACGTCGGGCAGGGAATTGGACGGGTGGGCGGTTCCGCTCCAGAGCCTGCACAGCGATCGCAGGGCGCGACGATCTCCACCGCAATGTCCCGTTGCGCACCGACGGCGGCTTCGCGCAGCGTCAGCGTAATCGCCGCGGCAGCATCCGGACCGGATTGGGGGCCCCGCGGACCACCGCGTCCCCCGAACATGCCCTCGCCGAAAAACATGCCGAGGATGTCATCGAGATTGCCGTACTGCGCACCGCTCTGCCCCCCACCCGCAAAGGCGGCATGCCCGTAACGGTCGTACTGCACGCGTGTCTCCGTGACCGAGAGGACCTCGTAGGCCTCCGCGACAACACGAAAGCGCTCGCCCGCCTCGGGATCGTCCGGGTTGACATCGGGATGCAACTGGCGCGCCAAATTACGGAACGCCTTCTTGATCTCGCCGTCCGACGCGTCACGCGCGACACCCAGCACGCCGTAGTAATCCTCTGCCGTCGCCATCGACCGGCATCCTACCCCGATTTCGTGATGGGGGGCGGACATCAAAACCCCGCGGATGGGCGGACCCCACAACCGCGGGGTTGTGATGTCCGCCCCCTAAAACCGTCTGTCGAGCGTGATTGAATATGGGGGGCGGACATCACAACCCCGCGGTTGTGGGGTCCGCCCATCCGCGGGGTTTTGATGTCCGCCCCCCATCACGAAATCACGCCTCCACCCGAGCCAACCACCAACGTTCTTGGTTTCGTGATGGGGATCAGGAGGCCGCCGCTCACTCGTCCTCGTAGACGTCCTCGACATAGGCACTCAACGCGGCGGCAGCACCACGAACCGCGACGATCGTTCGCGCGTAATCCATGCGCACTGGACCGATCACGGACACGGCGCCGAGCACGCGTTGAGGCAACCCATAGCCGGCCGTAATCATCGCGACCGGTCGCAGCGCTGGATCGCTGTGCTCCTCGCCAATCCGGACGGTCACGCTGTCACCGCTCAACGCGGCACGCAACTGGTCGAGCATCACCGCTCGCTGCTCAAGCACCGAAGCCAACTGATTGAGCTCGTGCTGATCCTGCGCACGCAACTCGCTCATCAAGCGTGATGCGCCACCAACGAAGAGTCGATCGGCGCCCGCCTCGAACAGGTCGTGGAAGACGGGTGCGATAGCGTCGAGAAAAGCTCGCTCTTGTGGATCGAGGTCCGGATACTCGAAACGCGTCCGCACCGCGCGCTCCGAGATCGATCCGTGCGTCAGCGTCTCGTTGAGGTACACGCGCGCCCACTCGGCGAGGCCCAGATCGACCGCCGAATCGAAGGCAAAGACCCGCTTCGCCACAGCACCCGAACCCGTAATCACGAGCACCATCACGACTTGGGGTTGGAGGGCAATGATCTCGACATGGCGGATATCCGCAACGGCAACGGATGGTGCGCTCGCAATCGCCAGCAAGCTCGTCACCTGCGAAAGGGCCTCCGTCGTGGCGCGCAACGCGTCGTCCACTTCGCGAGAGGCCTCGCTCAGTTCGACTGCAAATGGCTCGACAGCGACACGTTCAGTCAGCAAAGTTCCGGCATAGAAGCGATACCCCGACTCCGTCGGCACACGCCCGGCGGACGTGTGCGGGTGACCAAGGAGGCCGACTGACTCGAGCCACGCTAATTCGTAGCGCAAGGTCGATGCCGACGTGGCGAAGCCATGCGCCTGCACCAGCGTCTTCGAGCCAACCGGTTGTCCCGTCGAAATGTGCTCCTCGATCACGGCGCGCAACACCTGCTGGCGGCGTTGGGTGAGATCGAGATCAGGCTGCATGGTCATTGAGTAAGTCAGCGACACAATCGTGGAGGAGCATCCGCCCACGACGGTCGAGACGGATCGTACCGCCAGCCGTGGTGGCAATGCCAATCTGCACCAAACGCTCCAGGGCTGGCATATTGAGGACCGACTCGACATCGGCGATCGCGACACCGTCCGACAACCGTAACCCGAGCATCAATCGCTCGGTCTGCCGCGTGCGCTCGTCGAGCGTCTCTTGTTTGGCGGGAGCCGTGCCCGGATCGTCGAGGTACCGGGCCAGCTTGGGCCCATTCGCACGACGTATGCCCGCCACCGTCGAGACCGCACCAACACCGATCCCGAGATAATCCTTCCCCCGCCAGTACGCGCGGTTGTGCCGCCCCTGATGCTCGGGTTCGCGCGCAAACGATGCGATCTCGTACCAGTCAAAACCCGAGTGCGCGAGCGAGTCGATCACAAGATCCATGTGTCGCTCCAACAATTCGGCCTGCTTTTCGAGGAGTAGCCCGTGGTGCACCGCGAAGCGGGTACCGGGCTTCGCCTCGAGTTCGTACGCCGAGACATGATCCGGACCCAACTCCTCGAGGGTCGCAAGGTCACGCGCGAGGTCACTCTCGCGCTCACCGGGAATGCCATAGATCAGATCTAGCGAGAGCGACGGTACGCGGGCCGCACGCAGGAGTCCGACCGCCGCACGGACCTGGTCTGGCGTCGTCTGCCGCTCGAGCGTCGCGAGTAATGGTGCAGCGAACGTCTGTGCACCAAGCGAGACGCGGACGCCGCGCCTGCCCAGAGTCTGCGCGAGTGCCTCATCCACACCTTCGGGATTACACTCGACAGTCGTTTCGACCGTTGCGCGCGGCAGTGCGTCGAGCAGGCGCCCGAGTAGGTCCGCTCCGAGTCGCGAGGGTGTGCCACCACCGATGTAGAGCGTCTCGAGCGCTTCATCGAGAACAACGCCGCGCACCGTAAGTTCGCGCAGCAGCGCCTCGACATAGATCTCGTGCTGGTCGGCATGCCCGGTAACGGTGACGAAGTCACAATAGCCACAGCGGTGAGCGCAGAACGGAACGTGCACGTAGAGGTGCTGGACGTTGCCCATAGCCCCGCCATCGTGCCTCATCTGCCGACAAGCCACCCGCGATAGTCTCTGCATATGCCTCCTCGCCCCTGTGTCTGCGACCTCAACCTCGACCGCTGCGACGCCACGTGCAACGCGAAGATGCTCGAGAAAACTTTCTATATGGCCTGCCTCGACCTTGGCGACCGCCCCACGCTCGTTGTTGGTGCGGGGCCAATCGGGTTGGAGAAGATTGAGGGACTGCTGGTAGCCAATGCGCGTGTGCACGTGGTGGCAAAGACGGCCTGTGCTGCGGTGCTCGCACTCGCAGCAGAGGGAACGATCTCGCTCGATCTGCGCGCGTACGTCAGCGAGGACCTCGTCGGACACCTGCTCGTTGTAGCCGCGACGGAAGACACCGAGCTGAATGTGCGCATCTATCGCGAAGCAGAACAGCGGGCGATGCTCGTCAACGTGGTGGATGTACCACCGCTCTGCAACTTCATTCTGCCGGCAATCGTGCGCACCGGGCCGATCGCAATTGCGATCTCAACCTCTGGGTCCAGCCCTGCTCTGGCCAAACGACTCAAGCGCGAAATCGCGGAGATGTACGGTGAACCCCATGCGCAACTGGCTGAGATTCTCAACGGCTTGCGTGGCTGGGCGAAGGATCTCTTCCCTACCTACCAGGATCGCAAGGTCTTCTTCGAGGGCATCGTCAACGGCGATCCGGATCCGATTGTGCTGCTGCGCGCCGGCGATGTTGAAGCCGTCCATGACCTGATTCGCGAACGACAGGCGACTGCCGAGACGGTCTTCATCGCCACATAACGGCGGCTAGAGAATTGACGCGCGCCCCGTCGGGGAACTATCGTGCTCAGTATTGACCGCGCGATCAGGCGCACAACGGAGGTAGACCATGGCGGTTCGGACACCCATCGAGTTGGATCGGGAGCGCATTGCAGAGTTGACCACGCACGAAGCGAAGCAGCTGAATGCCAAGACGGGCGCCTCGGGCCGCATGTACGACCGCGCCAACCATTCCCTGTCGGGTGGCGTCGCCTCCTCGTATCAGTTTCGTGATCCGTGGCCGATCTACCTCGAGCGCGGCTCCGGCTCGCAGGTTTGGGATGTCGACAACAACCAGATGGTCGACTTCCACAATGGCTTCGGCTCGATGGTGCAAGGACACGCCCATCCCGTGATCACGAAAGCCGTGACCGAGCGCATGGCGCAGGGCACGCACTTCGCCGCTCCGACTGAGGATGCGATTGTCGTCGCCGAAGAGTTGCAGCGTCGCTGGGGCATGCCGCAATGGCGGTACACGAACTCGGGCTCGGAAGCCACGATGGATGCGATTCGGATCGCGCGAGCCACGACTGGTCGAGACACGATCATCAAGATTTTCGGCTCGTACCATGGCCACCACGACTATGTGATGGTCTCGATCGGTGTGGACTACGACTCGATCGGCGATCGCGAGAACTATGCCTCGCTCTCCTATGGTGGTGGAATTCCGCAGGCCGTCGTCGACATGACGATTCCGGTGCCTTTCAACGATGCGCCCGCCATGGAGCGTCGCATCGAGAAGCTCGCTGCTGAAGGTCGCCTGCCCGCCTGCGTGATCATGGAAGCCGCGATGATGAACCTCGGTGTCGTGCTGCCCGAGCCTGGTTACCTCGAGGCTGTGCGCGAGATCACCAAGCGCCACGGCATCATTCTGATTTTCGACGAGGTCAAGACCGGCATGACGATTGCAGCGGGCGGCGCGGTCGAGAAATTTGGTGTTACGCCCGACATGGTGACCCTCGCTAAGGCGCTTGGCGGTGGCTTGCCAATCGGCGCTATCGGCGGGACCGACGAGGCGATGGAATCCGTCAAGAATGGCAAGGTCTACCAAGTCGGCACCTACAACGGCAATCCGCTCGGCATGGCTGCCGCGCGCGCCAACTTGCTCGAGGTGATGACGCCCGAGGCCTACGCGCACCTTGACCACCTCAATGACTACATGCTGAGCGGCTGTTCCGCGATCATCGAGAAGTACAACCTGCCGGGCTACACCGTCGGTATCAGCTCGAAGGGTTGCGTCACGTTCGCCAAGGATCCGATCGTCGATTACGAGTCGTTTAAAGCACAGCAGGACGGCGAGCTCTGCGATCTCGCGTGGCTCTACAACATGAACCGCGGCGTGTTTATGACTCCGGGCCGCGAAGAAGAGTGGACACTGTCGATCCAACACTCGATCGATGATTGCGCCCGCTTCATCGACACATTCGAGGAGATGGCAGAGGCACTCACGGCCTAGGCGCTCTGCGGGTGCACAGCACGAGGAGTGCGTTGCTCGGTGCGGGTCTAACAGCAAAGTGCACAAAAGGACCGGTGATTTCCATCTTCCAGTGCAACAGTTGATTAATTGTCAATGTTGTATGAGGGGGGGTTGGATGATGAGTGGATTGCGGCGTGGGTACTCGGTGTAGGAGCGGTGCGAGTTGTGGCGGCGTTGGGAGGAGGGCGGGTCGGTTACTGATATTGGGCGCGCGTTTGAGCGTTTGTCGGGGACGGTTTCTGCGGTGTTAAGTAGGCGTGGTGGTGTTGTTCTGTGGCATTGTTTTCGGCGTATCTCAGCGTTGAGTGTGTGCGAGCGCGAGTAGATCAGTCGGGGGCTTGTGGCGGGTGTGTCGGTGCGATCAATCGCGCGACATTTGGCTCGTGTAGCGTCGACGTTTAGTCGTGAAATTACGCGTAATGGGGATCGCGAGGCGTGTCGTTGGTTGGTAGTTGAGGAGTGTTTTGAACGTGCTGCGTGTCGCCTACAGGTTTGCAAGCTTTCGCGTAGTACTGTGTTATGGCTGCTGCGGTGTTCTCGGACAGTGGTCCCTCCTAAAGTGAGGGATCTACTAGAAATGAGGTCTTTGGTGACTGCATCGCGCAGACGGTTTAGTCAGGAATTCAAGGACGAGTTGTGTCTGGAGGTGATTTCGACGTCGAAGACGATCAAAGATGTCGCT